>Ga0136611_10001933_pt1 | contig 14408 bp, 10 predicted proteins | sample AntDrymUQ2232306_2_FD_106645 | JGI IMG/M metagenome (GOLD analysis project Ga0136611, IMG submission 106645) | Polar desert sand microbial communities from Dry Valleys, Antarctica - metaG UQ223 (23.06) | ecosystem: Environmental > Terrestrial > Soil > Desert | place: Antarctica: Dry Valley...
CCAATACATCGGCCCTTACCATACTAATTTCGTCTATCACCAAAAGCTCCATTTTTCTTAAAATAAGCTGTCGTTGTCGGGTGATTCTTGTTTTTGCAATTAGATCTGCAGCGCTTTTTTTAGTGGGAAAGAACGGATGAAAAGGAAGCTGAAATAAGCTGTGCAATGTTACCCCTCCTGCATTAATAGCAGCAACACCAGTGGGAGCCGCAACAATAATGTTTTTTGTGCAGTTTGTTTGAAGATATTTTAAGAAAGTAGTTTTTCCTGTGCCCGCTTTACCGGTTAGAAATATATTTTCGTTGGTTTCAGTAACAAAGCGATAAGCCAATTCAAAAATTTCATTCCGTTCTAGGGTTTGCATACAGCCATGATTTGCATCTAAATTAATTAATAATACTTTGGGTTGGCGCATTTGCAAGCGCATGAAAAAAGGTTTGCCGGGATTACGATTGCTGAAGGCGTTTTCAAAACGAGTTTGTACTCCTTAGCTGCACCATCCCGACAAACCATTTGCACTTTCTATGCTTCTTCCGTTGCTTACGCTGCGGGCTTATTGCCGATTAGCAACAGTTCGTTTACCTGAATTTCGGTAATAAATTTTTTGTTGCCTTCGCGGTCCATGTAGTTCCGGTTAATTAATTTACCCTCTATGGCAACTTCGGTACCTTTTAGAAGAAATTTTTCTGCAATGTCGGCTACCTTACCCCAGGCAATCAAATTGTGCCATTGTGTTTCGGTTACTTTTTCGCCCTGTGCATTGCGGTAGCTTTCGTTGGTAGCTACAGAAAAGCGTACTAACTTTTTCCCTCCTTCTGTGCTCCTTACTTCTGGTGCGTTACCCAAATTGCCAATCAATTGAACTTTGTTTTTTAATGCGTACATAACTTTTCGTTTTGTGGCGGTCATTGTTTTTTTATAATGAACGCCGGTTATCAATTTTTTATCTCAGCCAAATACCACTGTTGGTTAATGACAATGCAAAAATGGGTCAGCAGTAAAAGGGTAGTCGGCTTTTATTCGTTTATAGTTGTATATAGCCGTTTGTAAACGCTTGTACTTGTAAAAATAAAGGCGTACCTTTTGGCTGTACATCAATACGAATCGCATGTCTGAAACAATTCAACCAATCTTATGCCTCGCTTGCAATAAGGCCATAAAAGGTCGTTCCGACAAAAAATTTTGCGATGATTATTGCAGAAACAGTTACAACAATGCTTTAAAATCGGATACGACCAACCTGGTAAGGAACATCAATAATGCCCTCGGGAAAAACCGCCGCATTTTAGCGTCGCTCATAAACGACAAAGAAGAGATGGCAAAATGCACGCATGAAAAATTATTGCAGAAGGGTTTTCTCTTTAAATATATAACCCATACCTACACCAATAAAAAGGGAAACATTTATTTTTTCTGTTATGATTACGGCTACCTCCCACTCGAAAATGATTGGTATTTATTAGTGAAGCGAAAAGAAGATTAGAAAGGAAGGGGGAGTTGGAAACCATATTTTCGACGCCCAATCGTTTTATTTGCATTGTCAATTTCAATAATTGGAAAATGGATAAATCCATTGCAACAATATTATTTGCGCAATATAGCCCACGGTTTAAACCGTGGGCTATGAAAAGAGGTGGAACCCCAAAACCGTTTCAACGGTTTATAAAATTGGAATGGTAGACCCAATAATTTGTAAATTAGATAATAGCTATAACTCAAATTTTTTTTCACAAAGGGCACTTTTTTAATACACAGTTTAAAATACGTAGCATGAAAAAGATACTTTTATTCCTCTTTTTTATTTCGATGTTGTTATGTACCGCTTGCAAGTGAAAGGAAACCCAGACTCCTTCACCCATCAACAGTGACTTACAATTAAAAAGAGGAAAAGCAATTTCGTGTGGCGTTGCAGACAAGCAGTTTGGGGTATTGGCATTTGAAACCACCTGTTGCGATTAATTAAAAGACAATTGCGCTAACCATTCAATCGTCGGAAAGGTATAGTTAAACACCTTCATATATGGCCAAGTCTGTTCAAAGAGTTGAAGACGAAAACGATTCGGGTACTTATTTGCAAGGGTTAATAATGCTAACTTTGAAAGGAAAATCATTCTCCGACAATGGCTAAGCTTGTCATGTTTTATTAACAGCGCAAATGCCGGAGGGTGGAACATACATCGCGATGGCGGGCACACACCGTTTCTAACAAACATATAACCGATGCAAATCACACATAACTTACGGGGAGAACAATGGAAGACCCTAACATTCGATTTTGAAATTACCAACAGCGGGCGAATTGAGGTTTCCAACTTGGGTCGGCTCCGAACGTTTAATAAGATATCTGATGGTAATCTTCTTAATGGTTCCATGATTAACGGATACCGAATTTTGCGCCTGAAATTGTACACTCCAAGAGAGCCAAAAAAGCAGCATAAATTGGACTATTTTCAGCAACAAGTTTTTAAACTTCAACGAAAGCTAAAAACGCAAAAAGAAAGCAACGAAAGCAAAAAAATAATTTCTGAAACGGATGCTTTGCTTAAACAATTGAAAACAGACCTCAGTAAAAAATTTACGGATGATTTAAAGGCGCGTACCATAAATTATCATTCACTTGTGCACCGCCTGGTAGCAGCCAATTTTCTTAGAAAACCTGGAGCAAAGCAGATTGTTGTGGCGCACCTCGACCATGACAAATTAAACAACCAGGCAAGCAACCTAAAATGGATGACACCGGAGGAAAATTATGAACACCAAAAAGGCAGCCCTTATGTGATACATGAAAAAGAAGCACGAAGAACCAGACGCAAAGAAGATTCGCGGGCCACTAAGCTGACCGTAACCAAAGTGATGTTGTTGAAAAAGATGATTAACCAAGGTAAGCCAATGAAGCAGTTGGTAAAACAGTTTAAGGTAACCGATACACAAATCTTAAGAATAAAGCGCGGCGAAAATTGGGCAGATATAGGCGCTGCTAAATAATGACGATCATCATTTCCTTTTGTCGGCGACACATCCCGCATAAAAAAACTGCCACTCATAAAAGCGGCAGTTTTTTAAAATTAAAATTTAAACAACTACTAGTTTTTTGGCATCAATACACCATCTACTACATGCGTAACACCGTTGCTAGATACAACGTCTGCAGTAGTAACTGTTGCACCACCTACCATTACTTTGCCATCTTTAACAGACACGGTCAATTCTTGACCTTGAACTGTTTTCAACTTTTGACCATCTTTTAAGTCAGCAGCCTTTAGTGCACCTGGCACTACGTGGTAAGTTAATATTTTAGTAAGGTCAGCTTTCTTTTCTGGAGTAAGTAAAGACTCTAAAGTAGCTTTTGGTACTTTATCAAAAGCTGCATTTGTAGGAGCAAACACTGTGAAAGGACCTGTGCCACTAAGCGTACCTGCTAAGTCTGCTGCTTTTACTGCCGCAACCAATGTAGTGTGGTCAGAAGATCCTGCTGCATTCTCTACAATGTTTTTACTTGGTACCATGTTGGCACCACCAACCATTACGCCTGGCTCTTCCATTTTTGGCTCTTCCACAGTCATTGTAGTGTCAGTCATGGTAGTTTCAGTTTCAGTTTTGGCTCCTTCGTTACATGCGGTAAACATTAAAGTTGCAGATGCTAATAACGCGATCGGTAATAAACTCTTTTTCATAAAATTTTTGTTTGTTGATTTAAGTGTAGACTAATAACGCAATATTAACTGAAAAGGTTTCAATAATGATATATTTTGTTAAAAATTTCTTGTTTATGCACAACTTATTCATAACTGGAAACTAAGCGCAATCAGCATATTATAAATATATTTAAACATTATTTTATTGACAATTAGTGAGTAGCCCCATAATTGAGAAGGGTTTTTACTCAGATGGTACAATAATTACTAAATCAAATAATTGGCAATTGTGCGCTTGTTTGTTCCTAAGGGGTCCGTTAATTTTAAATATTAAAAATAACCATCATGAAGAAACCACTTTTTTTCGCTTTCATTGCCAAAGCTAAACTGTTGTTTACTGATTTGTTTTTTAAAAACAACAGAGATTTTAACAGGCTTAAAAACTTTATAGCATAGTCATTAGTCGCGGCGAACAAGGCAGCTACTTCGATAAAGTAAACGCATGTCATATTTTTGCAGATAGAATAACTGGTTGTCTATTTACCTTTAAGAAAACAGGTATTCTACGTCCGCTTTGGTAAGCGCTTTTACAAATCCTGTTTCGTCGCTGATGAGTTCTTTTGCAAGTATTTTTTTCTTCTCCTGAAGCTGAAGTATTTTGTCTTCAATAGTATCAATGCAAATCATGCGATAGGCAAAAATATTTTTTGTTTGTCCAATCCTGTGTGTACGGTCAATGGCCTGTTGTTCTACCGCAGGGTTCCACCATGGATCTACAATGTATACATAGTCGGCGGCAGTAAGGTTGAGGCCCACGCCACCCGCTTTTAGTGAGATTAAAAATATGCGGCACGTATCATTGTTCTGAAAATTTTGAATGGCTTTTTCTCTGTCCATGCTGCTTGTACTGCCGTCAAAATATTCAAAGGGAATATTCTGTTCTATTAATTTTTCTTTTATCAAAGCAAGCATACCCAAAAACTGGGAAAAAACAAGTGCCTTATGCTCGCCAATATTTTCAGTAATTTCTCTGGTGAGCTCATCAAGCTTAATACTGTGGTTGGGATATTTTTCTTCTTCGTTCAATATAGCAGGACTGTCGCAAATTTGGCGAAGTTTCATCAAGCCTTGTAAAATGGTAAGCTGTGATTTATCAATGCCCTGCTCATCAATAGTTCCCAAAATTTTGTTTCGATAACTGTTTCGGTAAGCGTCGTAAATTTTTCTTTGTTCCGTTTCCATCTGGCAAAACAAAATAGTTTCCGTTTTTTCTGGAAGGTCTTTAGCGACCTGCTCCTTGGTACGGCGCAAAATAAATGGGAAAAGTAGTTTCCGTAAATGTTGCTTTTGGTCCTGCTCTCCAAATTTATCGATGGGGGTGGCAAATTCATTTCTAAAAAACTCCATTGTACCAAGCAACCCTGGGTTTAAAAAATTCATTTGAGCAAAAATGTCAAAGGTGTTATTTTGCAATGGTGTACCACTCATGCATACCCTGTTTTTTGCATTTAAAAGCGTGGCAGCTTTTGTTACTTTACTACCGGGATTTTTAATGGCCTGGCTCTCATCTAACACCACATAATCAAACCGAATTTTTAGCAGCATTTGAATATCGCTCCGCAAAGTGCCGTAGGTGGTAATGATAATATTGTGCTGTAGCATTTCCTCGTGCTTGCGTATGCGGGCATTGCCATGGTGTATGTGGTAGGTAAGGGCGGGTGTAAATTTTTTTACCTCGTTTTGCCAATTGTAAATAAGGGTAGTAGGACATACCACTAGGGCCATTAAATTACCAGTATCCGTTTTGTAATGGTCTAGCATACTAAGTGCCTGTACGGTTTTTCCTAGTCCCATATCATCTGCAAGAATACCCCCCCAGCCTACTTCATTTAAATAGTTTAACCAATGAAAACCAGCAACCTGGTATGGCCTGAGTATGGGTACCAGGGCTTCAGGTGCAGGAACCTCGGGTATGTTTTTAAATTCCCGAAGTCGTTCGTATTTTTCGTCTAAGGCAAAACTTAGCTCCTCCTCATTTCGGTTTTCGTACAGTTCGTCTATAACGCTCATGTGGTATTTGCTGAGCCTCAATTTGTCTGAGCGCCCATCTCCCACTTTAAACAACAGCGAATATTTTTTAAGCCATTCGTCAGGTAAAATACCCAGTGTGCCATCGCCAAGTTGCACAAACGATTGCTTTCCGGCTAAGGCTTTCTTAATGTCGGCTATACCTACGCGCTGCTCGCCAAATTCAATTTCTACTTTTGCATCAAACCAATCTAAACCACTGCTTACATGAATGTGTGTACTCGGCCTTGCCGTGTTGAACCTAAAGTTCTTAAGCGCCTCAAAACCAAATACCGGCACTTTTAAATCCTTCATGGCATCTACAAAAAGAAAAAACCAATTGTTGCGAAGCACATCTGCACCTTTTAAGACAAGGCTGCCAGAAGCCGGCTGCAACACAAAAGATGAATGCAAGCGTTCAATTTTTTGCAAGAATTTTTCTTCCTCTACTTTGTTTCTTCGGATGATCAGTATTTTGTCATCGTCTAATATGGTGATGGTTTCTTTATCGCCCGGCTTGGTATCAAAACCTTTGTAGGTGTATATGGGCTGAAACACCAGGTAGTCGCCTTTTTCCTGCAACATTATTTTTACATCTGGTGCGCCACTCTTTACCTCCCTCACCAGCGATTTGTCAAACTCTACCTGATAATCTTTGGTTAGCGGCATAATCACCTTTTCCATTTGCCGGCTCCAATTGTCTTTATCGAGTTTTATATTTCCGTTCTTAGTAAACTTTTCCGCCTGAAGAATATCAGCCGATTTTTGCCAGAGATATAGCACGTTATCGTGAAGAAAAATAAGGCTGTTGTCCAATCCGTTTTCAGAAAAAGGGATGGTATCAGCCTGTAGTTTTACCATGCATGAAATATGAAAAGCGCCATTTGCTGCCGCTACTTTAAAAATAGGGCTGATGCATTCTGCACTTAGTTCCATTTCTACAAGGTTTGCAGACTTAAACGGCTTGCCCTTTGGAAGGAGAAAGACAAAATGATTGGCTTCTTGTTCTTCAAAAATGCGCTTTAGCTTTGGATGCATGTATTCTGCAATAAGCTCCTTGGTTTCTTCGGGCAGCTCTTCATTATCGTTTTGAATAATGTTGTCCCAAATACCGCTAAATGGTGAATTGCGATTTAAAAATTTGTTTATTTCAGTGTCTTGCAGTTTACGTATCTGCTGAAACAATTGTTTATCATCTTCATTAAACACGTTGGTATCTACAAACTTAGATAGATCTATTTTTTTAGCTTTATCTATATAAGTTTTATTGTCGTCATCCGCTTCTCCTTGCAGTGCATCTACGCTAAAGCCAGGGTATGCCTTTACATTAAAATTAAATACGATACCTAGTCTTATATTTTCGGTCTGGGTAATTACTTCAGGCTTTTCCGCGGCGGGTACCGTAGTTACAAATGGCGTAATTGATTTTTGTGCGGGCAAATAGCCATAACCACTCCTGACGACCGGTGCTATCACCCGCTTGATATCGGTATCCAGCACTTTTAAAAATGGTTTTCCTTCTTTGTAAATAAACTCAAACTTACCCTCTAAGTTATCTTTTAGTGAATAGCCGTAGATCTGAAGAAGCTTATCTTTTTCTTTATCCCAATTGCGGATGGTATCAAAATAATTTGATCCATAGGCATTCAGTAGTTGGAGGTAAAGCAACACTTTGTGCTCGCACAGCGGATGCATGCTTTCGCCACACTTGCAAGAAGTATCAAAATTTCGTTCATCGTTTTTTTGAATAACCAACGGATAATTTCCATCGGGCAATTTCAATTCCGCTTCTATCCTTTCCTCGGCAGCTTTAATAATAGTTGCCTTATGGCTGCGCAGAAGGTTTTCTGCTTCCTGATAGATGGCAGGTGAACTTAACATCTTAAGCATTTTAAGATCTATGTTCTTCATTTTGGCCACGGTGTGGCGCTGGTTAAATTGCGCAGCAGAACTTAAAAGTAGGTTCTTATCATTCAATTCCTGTAGCCGAAGAAGTGCAGCCGCTTCATGTCTGCAAATTTCACCAATGTTGTACGGGCAAGTACAACGCAGTTTCATCTGGTCTTCGTCGCTGTATCGGTCTATATATACCTTATAAAAGGTGGCATAGCTGTCGTCCTTTACACGAAACACCATGTTACTCATGAGTTCATCGTGCTCCACCATTTCTACAAAACCCATCGCATGAATTTTCTTTCCACGCCGTATTACTTCATCGGTGCCATTGTTGTATATATGTTTAATAAGATGCGGTAGCGCCATGCAGTTGAGTATGCCAGTTTTTTTCTCAGAAGACATTCCGCAGGCTGGCACTTTTGATGCAAGAGGTACGGAAGTACATGGGTAATAAACTACTGTAATTTCAGGGGTAATTTAGCTATCGCATCAACAACGTGCAACCGTGTTTTTGCTGTATTCCCGAACATTTCCCGACAGTTAATTTAATTTTGACCAAACTTCTGAAAAAAGCAATTTGCAAAAGTAAAGGAAAAAAAATGAGTTTTCTGCGTGATAGAGCAGTTCGTTTACATTTACTTAATATAAGAAATGATAATTATCGTTGCACAGTAAGCTTGCCTTCGCGGTAAAATGGAAGCACGTTGGCTTTATTGACGGTAAGGCAATAACGTATATCTTCTTCCAAACCATAGCCCATCAGCCGATGGTAATGCGAAGCATTATTGCTTTGCATAAACGCAAATAAATCTCCCTGAGCGGCTAAAAACATATTTGATGCCATTTGAGATGCATCGCAGTTTATTGCAAATGCATCTTTTATTTTCTGAATTACAGCACCCGCAAAAAGGGTGTCTTCAATATTTACCCTGTCTTTCCATGCGGCGCAGGCGAGCATTACATTTTTATTACTTGCAGTTAAATAGCTGCATACGGCGCCTATATTGGGGAAACTGCCGGTAACAATTTCCTGAGCGCCGCGCTCAATGGCCATGTGTAACAACTTTGTACCATTGGTGGTGGTAAGCACAAGCGTCTTGTTTTCTATAAACTCCCGGGGGTACTCAAAAGGTGAATTACCATATTGTAACCCTTCTGCTACTTGCCCGTCGCGTTCACCGGCAGTAATGGCGTTTATTTGTTTTCCCAATCGTATACATTCTGCTACGCTGTCTACTGGAATAATTGCTTTAGCGCCGTTGTACAGGGCTGTTGCCATTGTACTCGTGGCCCTTAGTACATCTATTATTACAACTATGCTGCTGCTTACGTCGTATAGGTTGAGTAGTGCCGGACTGAGGGAGGTATATAAAGAGGGCTTTTTAATCATAGCTACAAAAACTGTTGTCTGCAAAGCAGATGCAGCATTTATTATGTTATTACATTGTATTTAAAAACAATTTGCTCACTGCTTGTTATTATTCAAACGGAATTTTTGTCACTTTTGCTCTAAGCATGCTGTTTCGGATGCTTATGAATATTTCGCTTCCAATGGTGCTGCATGCAGTAGGTACATAAGCCATGCCAATAGCCCTGCCAAGTGTAGGCGATTGTGTGCCCGAAGTAACTTTTCCAATAGTAGCACCTTCAAAATCTTTTACATCATGGCCATGGCGGGCAATTCCTTTTTCTACCATTTCAAAACCCACGAGTTTTTGGGAAAGCCCTTCTGCTTTCTGTTCTTCAAAAAAAGCCTTGTTGGTAAAATCTTTCGTAAACTTTGTTATCCAGCCCAAGCCTGCTTCTAATGGCGAAGTAGTATCGTCAATATCATTACCGTAAAGGCAAAAGCCTTTTTCGAGGCGCAGGGTATCGCGAGCCCCAAGCCCGATAGGCTTTATTCCTGCAGCGGCACCCGCTTCAAAAATTGCATCCCAAATAATATCGGCTGCACCATCTGTATTTTCAAAGTAAATTTCTACCCCACCAGAGCCTGTATAGCCTGTAGCGCTTACCAGCACATTATCTACACCAGCAAAAACACCTTTTTCGAAGGTGTAATACTTCATATTGAGTACGTCAATTGTGGTGAGGGGTTGTAGAATCTTTGTAGCATTGGGCCCCTGTATGGCCAAAAGGCAAGTCTCGTTGCTGATGTCGTGCATGGCTACTTTGCCTGTGTTGGCAGCAGTTATCCAGGCCCAATCTTTGGCAATATTTCCAGCGTTTACAACCAACATGTAGCTACTGTTTTCTTCAAGGCAATATACCAGCAAATCATCTACTATTCCGCCGGTAGTGTTTGGCATACAACTATACTGGGCCATTCCTTTTTTTAATTTGGAGGCATCATTGGTTGTAATGCGTTGTATAAGGTCGAGTGCGCCTTCACCTTTTAAAACAAATTCGCCCATGTGGCTCACATCAAAAACGCCAGCGTTGTTGCGCACTGTGGCATGCTCTTCATTAATACCAGTGTAAGATATGGGCATATTAAAGCCTGCAAATTCGGCCATCTTTGCGCCAAGTGCCATGTGTTTTTGGGTAAATGCTGTTTCTTTCATGTCTTTAAATTATTTGCCTTTGACTAGCAATATTTTTTTGATCGAGGGCAAATGTAAATTAAAAACACAGGCATTAATACAATACTGTTAGCAATAAAGTTTTAAAAGTTACCTGGGAAAGTTTGTATTATGATAGATATTAATAGGTATGGTTCCTCCATAGAAAATAATGGGGACGTTAAAATTATGCTGCTATTTTTTTGCAGGATGATTAGGCGTTAATTTTACAACCGTACTCATTTTTTACTGTATTCATGAAGATATTATTAACTTCAACATTTATTGTTATTTGTATTTTGTTTGCTTCCTGCGCAGTTTCCAAAAATTATTCTCCTTATAAAAAATACGCTCCCGAAGTATTACAAAAAGACTTTACTTTTCTTAGGCAGGCATTAGAAGCCAATCATCCTTCACTGTACTGGTACACGCCAAAAGACAGCATGGATGGCTACTTTGAGCGATATTATCGTAGTATAAAAGACAGCATGACGGAGCAGCAATTTGTATGGCGCATCATGGCGCCAATGGTGGCATTGGTGCGGTGTGGGCATACCAGTTTAGGCTACAGCAAAGGCTATGTAAAATGGACAACGGGAAGAAAATTTTCGTCGTTTCCTTTTTATTTAAAAGTGTGGCGAGATAGTATGGCCATTACAGGAAGCTTATTTAAAAAAGACAGTTTACTAAAAACCGGCACCTTAATTACAAGCATTAACGGGCTGAGCAACCGCCAGATCATTGGCACCATGTTTAATTACCTACCCATGGATGGCTATGCGGCGAATGTAAACTACCAAAGGTTAAGCAGTAATTTTCCGAGATACCTCGGCAACATTTATGGGTTGAGCAGAACATACAAAGTAGGCTATGTGGATAGCCTTGGGCAAACACAGGTCGCAACTATTCCGTTATTTGAAATAAAGCGAGACACTGCGATGCGAGATAGTATGCTGCCTAAAATAAAGCAAAAAAGAGCTACCCCATTACCCCCAAGTGAAAGGCGACTTCGGTACCGTTCATTTAGCATAGACAGTACGCAAAAACTTGCGACCCTTACCCTCAACAGCTTTACAAAAGGAAACCTTCGGCGTTTTTTCCGAAAAAACTTTGCCACTTTAAACAAGCAGAACATACCCAACCTTGCGCTAGATCTCCGCATTAATGGTGGCGGCAGGGTAAACTTAAGCACCTTACTTACAAAATATATATCGAGAAGCCCATTTAAAGTGGCAGATACGCTTTACAGTAAAACAAAATTTACAGGGAAATACACCAAGCATTTGCAAGCGGGTTTTTTTAATAACATCGCGATGTTTTTTATGACTAAAAGAAAAGCCGACGGAAATTTTCACATGGGATATCTCGAACGAAAACTATACAAGCCGAAAAAGAAAAATCACTATGACGGTAACGTGTATGTACTTATAAACGGGGCAACGTTTTCTGCGTCTTCCGTTTTTTGTAATGCGGTAAAAGGGCAGCCTGGTATTACCCTTGTTGGTGAAGAAACAGGCGGCGGTTGGTATGGCAACAACGGCATTTTAATTCCAGACCTTACCTTGCCCAGAACAAAAGTTAGGGTACGCCTGCCATTGTTTAGGCTAGTGCAATACAACCATGTGCAACAAAAAGGTACAGGTGTGCCGCCCGATGTATATGTAGGGACAAGTTATGAGTCATTGCTTTTAAACAAAGACAAAAAAATGGAAGCCGTACGAGCCATGATTGAAAACAAATAGTCATTATTATTAGGAAGCTAAAAAATGGAAAAATGGTCAGCGTCTTTCCAAAATGGAAACTTTTCTCTTGTGGTCAGCAAGTCATTTTTATCAAGCGTAATGGTGAAGATTTCTTCTATATCGGCACAGTGGTAAAGCACTTGCCCTAGCGGATCTATTACCATGCTGTTGCCACTATGGTAAATGCCTTTGCCATCTTGGCCTACACGATTTACACCTATTACGTAGCATTGATTTTCAATAGCCCGTGCACAAAGCAAGGTTTTCCATGCAAGGCTTCTGCGTTCTGGCCAGTTGGCTACATATACCAATACATCGTATTCGGGTGTATTGGGCGTATTTGATTGAGCCTGTTGCCTTGCCCACACCGGAAAACGTAAATCATAGCAAATTTGCAAATTAAGTTTCCAGCCATTTGCTGAGGTAATCAGTCTTTTGCTTCCTGCGGTGTAATATTTATCCTCGCCAGCATAGGCAAAAAGATGACGTTTGTCATAATAACCAAAATGACCGTCGGGCAGCATCCACACCAATCTATTGTAAAAAACACCTGCTTCACGGGCTATAAAACTTCCAAGTATCGCACTCCCACTTTTTTTTGCCATGTCGGTCATCCATAGCATTGTAGGGCCGTCCATTGTTTCTGCAAAAGCTTCCGCATTCATTGTAAAGCCTGTGCTAAACATTTCCGGGAGCACAATTACGTTGGATCCCTTATGTAAGTCGGCTATCTTTTGCGCAAGCGTAGCCAGATTTTTCTTTTTATCTTCCCAAACGAGATCGATTTGTATTAACGTAAATGTAAGTGCGGCCATGGTAAAATGTGAACCCTAAAGATAGTCATTAGCAAAATTTTTTCTATTATTGCCAACCAATATGATTTCAGTAATAATACCGGTACATAACGAAGCAGCACACCTCCCGAAGCTAATACAGCATATAGATAAATACGGAAGGCAGTTGGTGAGTGAAATCATTGTATGTGATGGCAACAGTACCGACGGTAGTGTGGCCGTTGCGCAGCAAGCAGGTGCCACCGTACTGCAATGCAACAATAAGAGCAGGGCAATACAAATGAACCGCGGAGCTAAACTTGCCAAAGGAAACATTCTTTACTTTGTACATGCTGATACCCTTCCACCAAAGCATTTTGATACGGCAATAGCCAGCGCAGTAAAGCAGGGCTTTGACGTGGGCCGATGCAGAACAAAGTTTATGAGTAACAGTGTGCTCTTAAAATTGAATGCATTTTTTACACGCTTCGATATTTTTTCTTGCTACGGTGGCGACCAAACGTTGTTTATTACAAAAGAGCTTTTCAACAATATTGGTGGCTTTGACGAAACCAAGGCCATTATGGAAGATTATGATATTACCGAAAGGGCAAGAAAGCATGGCCGATATACCATATTAAAAATGAATGCAGAAGTGAGCGCAAGAAAATACAACAACAACTCGTGGCTAAAGGTGCAAAGGGCAAATTATACTGCGGTAAAATTGTACAAAAGCGGCACTTGCACCACCACCATTACGCACACCTACCGCAATATGCTTAAATAATAGTTTTCTATCTTCATTTAAACCAAAAAACGCTACACCCCGTATTTTAACGCAATATGTCTATTTTTTTAACCGGAATACAACAAGCGGGGATTGGTACGGATGATGCTAAAGCAGCAGCACTCTACTACAGCAATTTGTTTGGATTTAATACCCTCTTATTTGACGATACGGCGGAGGCCACACTAATGGCTTCATACACGGGCAATAAAGTTTACAAAAGAAGGGCGCTACTTACCATGAACATGCAAGGTGGCGGTGGCTTAGAGCTTTGGCAATACCTTACCCGAACACCAGCAAGGCCCCACGAAGATGTGCAGCCAGGCGATTTTGGAATTTACGCCCTAAAAATAAAATGCCAGAGCTTAAGAGCAGCGCATGCTTTTCTTTCTGCACAAACGGATGTTACTGTTGCACCCATTACAACCACCATCAATAATGCTTTTCATTTTTGGGTAACGGATAAATACGGACATCATTTTGAAATGGTGCAGGCAACCACAAGGTTTGCAAAAACAAAACACGTATGCGGTGGTATTTGCGGGGCGGTTATTGGTGTGGACGACATACACGCCGCGCAAACATTTTACAAAAATTTGTTAGGCATCAACGAAGAACTTTACAATCACCAACAGAAAGGATACCATAATAGTTGTAGCAACAATGCCTTTCATGTTGTGGGGTTACACAAAGCCGTTAATAAAACTGGGCCATTTTGCAAGCTGCTGGGCAATATAGAGATCGATCTTGTAAAAGCGGAATCCTACAAAGGCAATAAAATTTATGCAGACCGCTACTGGGGCGATACCGGATTTATTCACCTCTGCTTCGATGTTATAAATATGGAAGGTTTAAAACATGCGGCGCAGCAGAACGGATACCATTTTACCGTTGACAGTAAAAATAGTTTTGCAATGGAAAATGCAGGTGGTCGCTTTTGTTATGTA
>Ga0136611_10001934_pt1 | contig 14407 bp, 12 predicted proteins | sample AntDrymUQ2232306_2_FD_106645 | JGI IMG/M metagenome (GOLD analysis project Ga0136611, IMG submission 106645) | Polar desert sand microbial communities from Dry Valleys, Antarctica - metaG UQ223 (23.06) | ecosystem: Environmental > Terrestrial > Soil > Desert | place: Antarctica: Dry Valley...
AACTTTACTGATGACTCCCTAAATTCAGCTGTATAAACTTTGGGTTTTTCTTGGTTCATTTAGATACACTCCTTCTTTCAGTTATTTTAAGGAATGTCTCCAGTTTAGTGTAGCCACATCACAATACGGATTTTTAGAGATGCCCTTATGATTCTCTTGTGTTAGTATCCCGCAAATTATTGTCCAGGGAATTTTCTTGTGCGTTTATTTTTTTTCATACTGCTCTTAACCTGTTTGCTCAGTGCCTGCGGTCTTAAAGGGCCGCTTTATCTGCCACAACCCGATGAAGCCAATCGCACATCACCCAATGAAATTGAAAAGAAATGAGCGGCTTTGCAGAATTTAACTACCACGATAATGAACTCTTTGTAGAATCAGTACCTTTAAAACAGATTGCCGATGAATTTGGCACGCCATGTTATGTTTACTCACGGTCAGCATTAACCAAGGCTTATCAGGAATTTGATGCTTCATTTGCAAGCCGAGATCATTTAATTTGTTATGCGGTAAAAGCCAACTCGAACATTGCCATACTCAATCTGTTCGCACAGCTTGGCAGCGGTTTCGATATCGTATCAGGCGGTGAACTGCAACGCGTTATTAAGGCGGGCGGGGATCCGCGAAAAACGGTTTTTTCCGGCGTTGGTAAAAATACACATGAAATGCGCATGGGACTGGATGCCAATATTCTGTGTTTTAATGTGGAGTCTGAAGCTGAGTTAGTTACTTTAAATCAGATCGCCAAAGACATGGGCAAGATTGCCCCTGTCAGTTTGCGCGTCAACCCGGATGTGGATGCCAAAACCCACCCCTACATATCGACCGGCCTCAAAGAAAATAAATTTGGTGTCCCGGCCAGCGAGGCTGAAAGGATTTATCAATCTGCGCATCTGTATCCTCATATCCGCTTTACCGGATTGGATTGTCACATTGGTTCCCAATTAACAGCGCTTGAGCCATTCATGCAGACGAGTAGCAAAATGCTCAATTTACTCGATACGCTGCAATCGCAAGGCCTGGAAATTAAGCACCTGGATTTAGGCGGTGGATTAGGGATTCGCTATGCGAATGAAACGCCACCGTCCATTAAGGATTATGTTTCCATGTTATGCGCCAGCACGCGTCAAGTTAAACAACGCCTGTTAATTGAACCGGGCCGCTCTTTGGTGGGTAATTCAGGCATCCTGCTGACTCGGGTCGAGTATCTTAAACATACCGCTGCCCGTAATTTTGCCATTGTCGATGCAGCCATGAACGATCTGATGCGCCCGGCACTTTATGATGCCTATCATGAGATCCTTCCGGTCAGGAAAAACAATGGGGAAATTAACAATTATCAGATTGTCGGTCCTGTGTGTGAAACCGGTGATTTTCTGGGCCATGATCGCAAGCTTGGTCTGATCGGTGGAGATTTATTGGCGATCATGTCAGCCGGTGCCTATGGCATGAGTATGAGTTCAAATTATAATACCCGGCCTCGTGCTGCTGAGGTTATGGTTGACAAGGATAGTATTCATATCATCCGGCAGCGTGAAACCATTGATCAGCTTATTGCTGGCGAGCAAATTTTGTCTTAACTTAATGGCATAGGATATGGAGATGCGCCCAATTGTAGTAACATGCCTTATCGCTTTATGACAAATTTGTAATGACAAGTCTTCCCAGTATAGATGATGAACAATATCAGGACCATGTCCTGCAAGGTGTATCGCGCACGTTTGCATTAACTATTCCGCAATTACCTGAAGCGTTACGTCGTGTTATCGGTAATGCGTATCTGTTATGCCGTATCACCGATACCATTGAAGATGATAATGCGCTGACTTCAGAACAAACCAGACAATTGTCGCACCTATTTTCTGAAGTGGTCTGTGGCAATGCCTCCGCCGAAGAATTTGCACAAAAGCTATATCCACTCCTTTCCGATCATACCATTCCAGCAGAACATGATTTAATCAAAAATGCTCCTGCGGTTATTCGCATCACGCATAGCTTTAATGCCACACAACGCCACGCTCTGGAGCGCTGTGTCCGAATCATGGCGCAGGGTATGTCCGATTATCAGGAAACAGAATCCCTGGAGGGACTTAAAGATCTATCCGCGATGAATCAATACTGTTATTACGTTGCGGGCGTTGTCGGCGAAATGTTAACGGAATTATTTTGCGATTATTCCCAGGAAATCAATATCCATAAGCCTACGCTAATGAAACTTTCCATATCCTTTGGGCAAGGATTACAGATGACAAATATCCTTAAAGATATTTGGGATGACCGTAAACGCGGTGCTTGTTGGTTACCGCAAGATATTTTTCTTAAACATGGATTTGATCTTGGCAATTTGCAACCGGGTATGTCCGATGCAAAATTTCAAGCCGGACTGGCAGAGCTTCTCGGAATCGCCAAAAGCCATTTACAGAATGCACTAATCTATACCAATTTGATTCCTTCGCATGAAAAAGGAATCCGCCGTTTCTGCTTATGGGCAATCGGTATGGCAATCCTGACGCTCAATAAAATTAACCGGCATCGAGATTTTTCTGCAGGAACACAAGTTAAAATCAGTCGCAGCAGTGTTAAAGCGACCATCACAACAACCAGTTTATTGGCTGGTTATGATTGGGCACTGGAGTTACTTTTTAAATTGACATCCAGGAATCTTCCCGATGTTGAAGTACAGAAAGAAGTCTTTCTCTGAGATTCATTAAAAGATCGATAGTTAAATTTTATTGTGTTTTGGATTATTCTTATGATTTTTAGAGTAATTATTATTTAATAGCTGACTAAAAACATTAGTTCATTATGAAATCATTGGTTACCGGTGCAACAGGATTTCTCGGTTCCGCTGTCATGCGATGCTTGCTGACAGCAGGCCATGAAGTTCGCGTGCTGGTAAGACCTGGTAGCAACCGGAAAAACCTTGAGAATTTCTCCGTTGAAATTACTGAGGGTGATTTGCTTGATCATCAATCACTAAAACGGGCGGTTAGTGGTTGCGGTAATCTATTTCATGTGGCTGCTGATTATCGTCTGTGGGTTCCCGATCCGGAAACAATGTATGCAATCAATGTTAATGGCACACAAGCACTTATTATGGCTGCTGCGGAAGCCGGCATAAAACGTATCGTTTATACCAGTAGTGTGGCAACCTTAGGTTTGAATCCGGATGGATCCCCCGCTAATGAAGAAACACCTTCCAATCTCGCAACCATCAACGGATATTACAAACGCTCCAAATATCAGGCTGAACAAATAGTCAAGAAATTGACGGATGATCACCAGTTACCCTTAATCATCGTCAATCCATCAACCCCAATCGGCCCTGGAGATGTACGCCCTACACCCACAGGCCGTATCGTAGTGGATACATTAATGGGGCGAATGCCTGCCTATGTCAATACTGGATTGAATATTGCTCATGTGGATGATATTGCACAAGGACATTTACTGGCTTACCAACAGGGAAAGCCAGGAGAGCGATACATATTGGGCGGCGATAACATGATGTTATTGCAGACCCTTCAAACGATTGATGAAATAAACGGAACACGGATAAATCGCATTAGAATGCCGGTTAATTTAATGCTGCCACTGGCGTGGTGCATGGAAAAAATGGCAACCGTCACACACACCGAACCACGTGCAACACTGGATAGCATTCGTATGGCCAAGAAACTAATGTTTTTCTCCAGTGCAAAGGCCCATCGTGAGTTAGGCTATCAATACCGTCCTGCAATTGAAGCACTCAAAGATGCTGTCAGATGGTTCAAAAAACATGGCTACTGTAAGTAATTAGTTATTGCTATGCCATTAATAGCTTAGTTTCTGTGTTCAAATTAAGTCATGTTCGGCAAAAGACATGGTGGTGCTACCCCCAACAATAAAATGATCGAGTACTTTAACGTCGATCATGGCTAATGCTTGTTTTAGAGATTGAGTCAGCACTTTATCAGCATGACTGGGTTCTGCCACGCCTGAAGGATGATTGTGCGCAAAGATTATGGCTGCTGCATTATGATGCAAGGCGCGTTTGATTACTTCTCTTGGATAAACACTGGCTTGTGTTAATGTGCCGCTAAATAATTCTTCAGTAGCAATCGTATGATTTTTGGCATCAAGAAAAATACCAATAAATACCTCGTGTTGTTTATTTGTTAAACTTAAACGTAGGAAATCTCGAACTAGTGCAGGTGAATTCATCGCATTCCCGTTCTTTAACTGTTCACCCAATGCACGACGGGCCATTTCTAACACAGCTTGCAGTTGTGTATATTTTGCAATCCCCATTCCTGGTAATTGACAGAAACTGGTCTGATTGGCTGCAAATACATTGGTCAGGCTGCCAAAATGCAACAGTAATTCTCGTGCGAGGTCTACAGCGCTTTTTCCTGTTATCCCCGTGCGTAGAAATATCGCTAATAGCTCTGTATCTGAGAGGGCGGTAACGCCTTTTTGTAATAGCTTTTCGCGGGGTCGTTCAGATATGGGCCAATCTGGAATAGCCATAAGATATAGTTGACAGTTTAATCATGTAAAATAAGGTTTATTGCAGGTGCGTCACGATAGTTGTGGAGATAACATTGACTGATAGCGACATGCGGTCAGTCATATTGAGTAAAATGAGCAAATTTACTTATTATTAATACAATACGTTTACTTTTGCTAAACCAGGCTTATTCAGAAAAACTTTTGATATGACAGTATGTACATCTCTTGTATCTAAGAAACGCTTATTGCTGGGTATAACCGGTGGTGTGGCTGCCTATAAAGCTGCGGAACTGGCGCGTCTGTTAACGCAAGATGGAATTGATGTGCAGACGGTAATGACGCAATCCGCTTGTCATTTTGTTGGACCGGTAACTTTTCAGTCATTGACGGGCAATCCTGTTTATACTGATCTGTGGGAGACCAATGCCGCGCATAATATGGCACATATTAACTTGTCCCGTCATGTCGATATGATTCTGGTAGCGCCGGCCAGTGCTGATTTTATTGCAAGACTTGCCAGTGGGAGGGCGGATGATTTATTGGCGACATTATGCTTGGCGCGTGATTGCCCGCTCATGATAGCACCTGCTATGAATCGGCAAATGTGGGAGAATCCCGCGACACAGCGTAATTTGTCTTTATTGCAGCATGATGGTGTAAAGATAATCGGTCCAGCCAGTGGTGAACAGGCCTGTGGTGAAACGGGAATGGGCCGTATGCTAGAGGCCTCCGAACTGGCAGAAACGGTACGAGCCACTTTTCAAACGGATAATTTGTTACAGGATAAAAATGTCTTGGTGACGGCCGGCCCAACTTTTGAAGCGATTGATGCTGTCCGTGGCATAACCAACAGCAGTTCCGGAAAAATGGGGTATGCCATTGCCCAGGCTGCAATGGAGGCGGGTGCAAAGGTTACGCTTGTTTCCGGTCCCACATGTTTGGTACCGCCGATAGTGGACAAGCTCATTCCTGTAGTGAGTGCAGATGATATGCTGCATGCTGTGCAGGCAGAAATATCGCAGACCGATATTTTTATCAGTGTCGCCGCTGTTGCTGACTATCGTATGGCACAAGTCAGTCAACAGAAGATCAAGAAATCGGATAATAATCTCTCGATAGAGTTGATTCCAAATCCGGATATTCTGATGACGGTGGCCAATTTGCCCAAGCCTCCTTTTTGTGTTGGTTTTGCAGCGGAAACAGAGAATCTTGAGAAGAATGCAGAGATTAAGCGACGTAAGAAGAACCTGCCCTTGTTGGTTGCCAATTTAGCCCAAGATGCTATCGGTGCTGACGAGAGTGAATTGATTTTACTGGATGATGCCGGTAAGCATGTTCTTCCTAAAGCATCTAAAATGGAGCAGGCGCGGCATTTGATAAGACATATCAGTTTGCTCTATAAGCAATAAAATAAAATAAAGTACAGACCTTAATCATATGAAAAAAATTGATATTAAAATTCTTGATGAACGTTTAAATGAACAGTTACCTAGCTATGCAACAACGGGTTCAGCCGGCTTGGATTTGCGTGCTTGTATTGAGCAGCCCATTACGATTAATCCAGGAGAAACCAGCCTCATTCCCACAGGAATCGCAGTGCATCTTGCCGATGTGGGATTAGCGGCGCTGGTACTGCCGCGTTCTGGATTAGGCCACAAGCACGGAATTGTATTGGGGAATCTGGTCGGTTTAATTGACTCGGATTATCAGGGGCAGATTTTGGTGTCCTGCTGGAATCGCAGCCAGACATCTTTCCGCCTTAATCCACTGGAACGTATCGCACAGCTCGTGGTGGTTCCTGTTATACAAGTTGAATTTAACAAAGTGGATAGTTTTGATCAAAGCCATCGGGGCGAAGATGGCTTTGGTAGTACAGGTAAACATTGATACGTTTTCTTGTCATAACCTTGGTTTCTCGGTAATGGTTTCTGCAGAAGTGACATATACGCAGTTATCCTCGGCGCACGGGAGATTACCGCGAATCGATTGGTTCTCAGCAGCAAGAAAGATAGCCGTAATCTAGTGCAAGCGAGGAAGCATTCCCTTTAATCCGCGCATCATTTTAGATATCCCGCCTTTGTTCATCATTTTCATCATTTTCTTGGCCTGTTCGAATTGCGCCAGCAGGCGATTGACTTCTTGCACGGAAACGCCAGCACCTGCTGCGATTCGTCGTTTGCGTGAGGCTTTAAGAATTTCAGGTTTGGCACGTTCCTGTCGCGTCATGGAATTAATAATGCCTTCAGTCCGGTTAATTACTTTGTCGTCTACTTTTATATTTTGTGCTGCCTGACTCAATTGGGCGGGTAGTTTGTCCATCAGGGCGCTCATGCCACCCATATTCCTCATTTGCTGAAACTGCGCTTTGAAATCATCCAAGTCAAATGCCTTACCTGATTTCATTTTTCTCATCAGCTTTTCAGCTTCTTGCTGATCAGCACTGCGATGTGCTTCTTCGATCAGCCCGAGTACATCACCCATACCCAAAATACGTGAAGCCATTCGATCAGGATGAAATGCTTCCAATCCGCTTAATTTCTCTGCAATACCGGTAAATTTGATGGGTTTGCCGGTGATGTATTTAACTGATAATGCCGCGCCGCCACGCGCATCTCCATCCAATTTGGTCAGGATGACGCCGGTTAAAGGCAATGCATCGGAGAATGCTTTGGCTGTGTTAACCGCGTCCTGCCCCTGCATCGCATCAACGACGAACAAGGTTTCAATCGGTTTCAACAATGTTTCAAGTTCGCTGATTTCTTGCATCATGGCTTCATCAATACCTAACCGCCCGGCAGTATCAACAATCATGACATCATAGTGATGCCTGCGTGCATGATCCAATGCGGCTATACCGATTTCTCCAGGTTTTTGTCCGTCTTTAACAGGGAAAAAATCAGCTGCTACTTGATTGGCCAGAAGTTCTAACTGATGGATAGCAGCCGGGCGATAAATATCACATGAGACTAGTAGCACTTTCTTTTTCTTTTGCTCTATTAACCATTTCGCCAGCTTGCCACTGCTGGTGGTTTTTCCCGCGCCTTGTAATCCGGCCATGAGAATGACGGCAGGTGGTACCGTAGCAAGATTAAGATCAACCTTCTCTCCACCCATAAGGGTAATCAGTTCCTGATGCACCACGCCCACTAAAGCCTGGCCCGGTGTGAGACTGGTCATCACTTCATGGCCAATCGCTTTTTCTTTGATACGTGCAATGAGATCTTTCACGACCGGTAAAGCGACATCAGCTTCTAGTAATGCCAGGCGAACTTCACGCAATGCTTCCTGGATATTACTCTCGGTGAGTCTCGCTTCACCGCGTAATGTTTTAATTACACCGGCTAGTCGACCGGTCAGATTTTCAAACATATTTGAAACCCCACAAGAATAGATGAATGTAAAATAATATGATCATTCAATTTTTAATAAATATCTAGGTTAGCTCTTTGAATTTGTTGAAGTGCCATGTAGACTAACCAGCTATTTCCGCTTCTTAAAAAGTTCGTGATAGCAATGATCAGCATTTTAACTTATCTCACAGCCTTTTTGCTTTATATACTAATCGGTTGGTATTTCTGGCGAAACACTTGGCATCAATCGCCATCTAATGGTGGTGATCGCGTGTTAGTGATGGTTGATTGGGTGCATTATGCCATGCTTATTCCTTTGACGCTGCATGCCATAACACTTTATCAATCGATGTTTATTGGAGAGGGACTTAGTTTTGGCTTGGGTAGCGCGATTTCATCCATTGTTTGGCTGACAGCATTCATTTATTGGTTCTCAGGGTTTTTTAATCATTTGCAAGGACTGCAAACCTTAGTTGCACCGATTGCAGCAGCAGCAGCAATTGCAATTTTATTACCACTGGTTTTCCCATCCATACGTCCTCTTGGAAATACTGAATTGCCTGCATTCAAAGCGCATTTGTTAGTTGCGATGATGGCCTATAGCCTGTTAACGATAGCAGCGTTACATGCCTTATTGATGACTGTGGCAGAGCGCCACTTGCATCATCCTGCTACCCATTCAATACTCACGAATCTACCGCCGCTATTGGTGATGGAAAAATTGTTATTTCGTATTATCTGGGTTGGGTTTGTTCTACTTACGCTGACACTTGCAAGTGGTATTGTCTTCTCAAAAGAAGTTTTTGGTCAACCACTAACATTTACGCATAAAACTCTTTTTGGTTTTATCTCCTGGGGCGTATTTGCGGCGTTGCTGATTGGCAGGCAACTGTATGGATGGCGAGGGCGGATAGCTATTCGTTGGACATTAACCGGGTTTGCAACACTACTGCTTGCTTATATTGGTAGCAAGTTTGTATTAGAAGTTATATTAAATCGCTAGGGTCTGTTGACATTTTAAAAATAGATATTCAGAAACAACTTGTTGCAATCGTGGAGATAAATCGTAACCTACTGATACAGCAAGCGTTTTTATCAAATGTCAACAGACCCTAGCTTGTATAACATTTAGCTAACCTGACGCTCTAATTGTTTATATTTGCCAATAAAAGTTTGCAAGAACAATTAATGTGATTAATAACTTGGGGATGATAGAGAAGCAGAATGACGAAATTATTGATACAAGCGATATCGTTTTATTTATTTAAAATTTCTAGCGTAGGTGTGTATCAATTAGCTTTAATCCGCTTATTTTAAATTTATCGGGATGTGTTTCCAAGGAACCCATCGTTATTTCAGTGATCGAGCCCGTACCGGTGCCAACATCACAGGTTGAAGATTTGAAAAATGAAATTGCTCGTTTGGAGAAATTGGTTGCCGAAAAGGATGAACTAATTAAAAGCCAAAATATTCTCCATAAAAGTCAAGCACATGTGTTGAGAGAGGTAAATAAAGAAGCTACTCGTGCTCAAGTAAAATTACATCGGCTAGCTACAAAATCGAGCACAGCTTCGGCCATTGCAGAGGTAGATGCTACCTTAGAGCATTTGAAACAAATAAAAATTTCTTCATTTGACAAAATACTGCGGATCCAAGCGCAGAGTTTATTTGAAACAGCTACCTTGTTTTATTCAAAAGATCAGTATGCTGCTGCTATGAATCATGTTGCGCAGGCGAATAATTTTATTGGTTTAATACTAGACCAGAATCGTAAGAAAGTGTCTCATATCGATCACTCTCTACTCGAATTTCACATACCAGTAAAATTACGTACTAAAAAGAATGTTAATTTACGCAAAGAACCCAATGCTTATGCCCAAGTCCTGGGTACTCTGAAAAAAGATACGGTGCTATCGTCGGATGCTAGCCAAGGTCCGTGGTTACGAGTTCAGACGGATAAAAATCAAGGGTGGGTATTGAGTACGATGCTCGAGATAGAGAAGAATCGCAACCCATAGTTAATTTATAGCGATAGAGCTAGAGCTGGATTTAGGTGGTAAACAGTATGCTTGATTACGTCCAGCGCGCTTAGCTTCATAAAGTGCACTATCAACTCTGGAAAGTAGGATAGTTAATGATGTATCTTCTGGTTCACTTTGTATGATACCAATACTTAAAGTTACTTTAACCGCTTCATTAATTGTGTCGCAATAGATTTTGATGACGTGCGATCGTATGCGTTCAGCCGTTTTCATGGCTTCATCAACCGTTGTTTCGGTCAGAATAATAATAAATTCATCACCACCATAACGAGCCGCAAAGTCAACGCTACGGATACAATGAAAAATCTTTTTCGCGACAGAAACTAATATTTCATCGCCGGCAATATGCCCGAGGCTATCATTCAGCGTTTTAAAATAATCAACATCAATCATCAGGACAGCAAATGGGCGTTTATTACGTGCATATCGGGCGAGTTGATCATTGATAATTGAATTAAGTTTGTTGCGGTTATAAAGCCCGGTAAGGCTATCTGTTATAGACAGTGTTTCCAGTAATTGATTTTTTTGCTGCATAGCGGTACTGGCTGCAATGATTTCGGTTTGATTCTGACGTAACTTATCAGTCATCTCATTAAACATCAGGGTGAGCTGACCTAATTCGTTACGTTGTGAAGTAGTTAATTCAACATCAAGATCTCCTTTCACAATTCTCTCAGTTGCATTAATCAGTCTTTGCAGAGGAACAACAATTGCATGTCCCATTCTAAAAGCAATTGAGGCAACTATAAGAAGAATGGCACTAATCAAACCGATGAATAGATTACGTTGCTGTTCCCAAGCAGCATATATAGATTCATGACTTCTGCTTGCAATTATCGTAATGGGTGGTTTTTCCGACGTATAAGCTAAACCAATCACTTTTTCTTGCAGTAATCCTTGAAAGATTTCAAATTCCCCCGGATTATCCTGTAATTGTTGTAATACTGCAGAATCAATGGATGCAGCACTGTCGGTATCGAGCGCTGAAATATTACTAGCCAACATTACATTGCCGTTCTTATCTAATAAAAGGACTTCACCCGGTGGTGATTTTACTGAATCCTTTAAACTTGACTGAATATTACATAAATCAAATGTTACGATTAATGCTCCCAATATAAAATCATCCATTGATAAAACTGGAACTGAAATACTGATTGTGGCGGTTGTGTAATGTGTATTCCAATGGGGTGGAACAACTACATTGCCTTGAATTGACGCGCTTTCTGGCCAATTTGGTGGCAGTAGCACCGGAGCAGGCGATTCTATGTTACTGGCAATTATTTCGCCATCTGTATTAATTACGGTTAATTCAAGTAGTGTTTCTAGTTTTTTATGTACAGATTTTAGGTAGTGTTCCAATACCTTCTGCTGTGTTATGAACTTATTATTCTGAGACTGATTTGTTAAAGATAGGCTCTCAATAAGAATCTTGGATGTTGAAAGTTCGCGGGCAATGTAAATTTGATCTTTAGTCCATAAATCTAATTCACGATTGGCATAATTTGCCAATGCAAGTAATTCACGGGTTACATTCTCGCTGATCATCCCTTCATTTTGGTGAAACGAAAGTATTCCAAGCCCAAGCGAAGGTATTAAGGTGGCTAGAATCGAAAAAACAATAATTTTGCTTGTGATACTTTTCAATGCAAATATCCTATCCTTATAATAAAAGGAATATTACAGTACTGCCTGTACAAGAATATAATCGAATAAGGATACTTTATTATCTCTTTTTGATTTTTGTGGGCCTAATTTTCAGCCGCTTGAGAAGGGTTCTTTATTTACGCTAAATATTATTTATATACCTGATTGATAATTAACAACTTAAGATAAATTAAGTAGTATGAAGTATAACTGGCTGTTTACCCGGATAATTACTAATTTGATAGCCTTGCCATAGTCTGGTGGCAATAAATGAAGCAACTGCATTAGCATGCTGCTGCAAGGTTGGATTACCAAGCTCTTCGGTTGTTTGTCGAAAAAGCTGCAACCAGCGCTCAAATAATTCCGCTGTGAGTTCTGGTAATGCAATATGTTTAGGCATGGGCGCGCCGCGGAATCGACTGGTTCCACGTAACTGAGCAGACCAGAAGTTTATCATCTGTACAAAGTGAGCGTCCCAATCAATTACATGCGCTTCAAAAATGGGACCCAGTGAAGAGTCTTCTCTGGCTTTTGCATAGAATGTATAAACAAGTTTTGCAATCTCTTCTTCAGTATATAAACTTGGATTGGGTGTTAGAAATGGTGATTGATTCATAATTTTTTTATTTTGGATAATTTCTTATTAATAAATAGGGTAAGGTAAGGCTGCGAAGTGTTCTAAGTGCATTTTAGACAGATAAGTTTATCTTTCGTTGTTCGGATTGTTCAATTGCGCATGAGATGAATCATTTTATATCAATATACGTCAAGACGACTCGCTGTGGAGATATAAATTAACATGAAAAACCTGTATGGAAAAGCGCTGTTGGTTGATTCGGCACTCACCAAATCAACTGCATTTACGCGGGAAGAACGCGAACGCTTTGGTTTGCGCGGGTTGCTTCCCTATGATGTTGCAAATATTAATAAACAAATAGAACGCGTATTGGAGAGTATGCGCGGCAAAAGTAGCGCCATTGAAAAATATATTTTTTTAAATGCCTTGCTGGAGCGTAATCAGCGACTCTTTTATCGAACGATGATTGATCATATTGAAGAGATCATGCCTTTGGTTTATACCCCGACAGTGGGTGAGGCATGTAAAGAATTTGCACATATTTTTAGAAGACCGCAAGGGTTTTATATTACGCCTGAAGATCGTGGCGTTATTGCAACGATTCTAAAAAATTGGCCTGAAGAAGATATTCGGGTGATTGTTGTGACTGATGGTGAGCGGATTCTGGGTTTAGGGGATTTGGGTGCCAATGGTATGGGGATATCCATTGGAAAAATCGCTTTGTATGTGGCCTGTGCCGGACTTAATCCGGCGCAATGCATGCCGGTCATGCTCGACGTTGGTACCAATAATGTGCCGCTGCGTGAGGATCCGCTTTATTTGGGTTACCCCTATCCACGCATCAACGGTGATGCGTATCGGTTACTGGTTGATGAATTTGTCAAGGCCGTTCAATTTCGTTTTCCGAATGCACTGATACAGTTTGAGGATTTTCTAACACCGCATGCATTTGAATTTTTAGATCGTTATAGCGGGCAAGTTCGCTGTTTTAATGATGATATACAAGGTACTGCCGCAGTGACACTGGCAGGTATCTATAGCTCATGCCGTATTACCCGGAAAAGATTCGTCGATTTGAATATCATGTTTTTGGGTACCGGTTCAGCGGCTGGCGGCATTGCGGAATTGATGGTGGACGCATTCTGTGCCGCTGGACTGAGCAAACAACAAGCGCAGGAACGATTGTGGTTTATCGATAGAAAAGGATTGGTGACATCAAAAAACGAAAATATAAAATCGCGCATCAAACCTTTTGCCCATGAACATGCTGCATGCAATTTTGTGGATGCCATCGGAGATATCAAACCTGATGTGTTGATCGGTGCCACGGGTGTGGCAGGAACATTTAATGAAGCCGTTGTGCGTAAAATGGCTGCTGTGAATGAGCGTCCGGTGATTATTGCCTTGTCGAACCCGACTTCACATACCGAGTGCACTGCAGAGCAGGCTTATCAGTGGAGTGATGGACGGGTAATTTTTGCCAGTGGCAGTCCTTTTGATGCTGTGCAATATGGGGATAAGTTGTTTAAGCCGGCTCAAGGTAATAATGCTTACATTTTTCCAGGGATCGGTCTGGGGATTTACGTCAGTGCTGCTCGTCTTGTCACACAAAGTATGTTTTTAGCAGCTGCGGAAGTGTTGGCAGGGATTGTTACAGAACAGGAAATTGATACTGGAGCGATTTATCCTGCACTTACACGCGTGCGTAAAGCGTCACATGCTATTGCTGTAGCCGTTTGCCGAGTGGCAAGTCGAGAAGGATTAACCAATATTAATTTGCCTGAGGATCTGGATAGCCATATTCAGTCGCTGATGTATGAACCGAATTACTAATTTGAATTATTTGTAAGCATTAATCAGGCTCTTTTCATTGATTTGTATACTAGGACATTCATTGATCTTCAGGAAGTTAAGAAAAGTTTAACCATCTGGTTTGATTGATACAATCAGGAGCATTCTCATCGAAGTCTTGATAACCTGACACCCGGTGAAGTCCTACTATCAAAATCAATCTATTCATCAGGCTGTCTCGCTTGATTTACTAACCTTGTCAGAGCTTCATTTATTCTCAGGTTATAAATACAGAGATCTTTTCAAAACTCTGTATTTAGAATTTGGACCTAAAATACTGTCGTTTTTTCGAGCGGCATATATGTTTTCATACTGTTTCTAATCAAGAATATTGATCCGGCCATTAAATAGTTTTAAGCGGCATATTTTACATATGGATCTTGGAAGTAAGAAGCAACGCGCTCTGGATTATTCTGCAGCATCAACATGTGATCATCGATAGCGGCATGTAA
>Ga0136611_10001935_pt1 | contig 14405 bp, 14 predicted proteins | sample AntDrymUQ2232306_2_FD_106645 | JGI IMG/M metagenome (GOLD analysis project Ga0136611, IMG submission 106645) | Polar desert sand microbial communities from Dry Valleys, Antarctica - metaG UQ223 (23.06) | ecosystem: Environmental > Terrestrial > Soil > Desert | place: Antarctica: Dry Valley...
ATAGCCATCCCTGACGTTGCCGGAGATGGTGCCCAGCTGCGACTCGCCGCCGTCATCGCGGAAGACGTTGTCGTTGGCAAGGGTCGTCCGGGCCATGGGGGAGACGCTGGCCTGGTAGCCGGCAGTTGCGTAGACCTCGTCGCATGCCGCCTGCGGGATGGCGATCTGCGAAGTCGCCACCCGGCTGCCGCCACTCGTGCCGCGTCGAGGGTCTTGTAGATCTCGACGTGGATGTGGGGCCACCGGCCGGGATAGGCGGCCGGAAAGATGCTCGTGAACGACACCCGTCCGGACGCATCCGTCGTCTGCAGACCGCGCAGGTAGTTCTCGCCGGTGACGCCGCTCGAGTAGAGGGAGTAGCCCCCGGCCCGGTCGCAGTGCCAGACGTACACGGCCGCCCCCGGAATGGCCCGACAGCTTCCGATGCTGTCGACGACCACCACGTCGATGGTGAGCGGCACACCAGGGGCAACCGTGGACGACGAACCGAAGCTGGATCGGATGTCGCGGCGAACGATGCCGTTCTGCGACAAGACGTTGGGGCCGTTCGACCCGTCGCCGGGAAAGGGCCCGGCCGTCTCCTCCGGGATGGGGGCGCAGTCAGCGGTGCCGGCGGCCGTCGCGGAGGCGCCCACGGTCGACGTGGTCGAGCCGGCTCCCGAGGTCGATGTAGTGGACCCGGCCGGCGTCGAGCCGGCCGAGGTCGAGCCGTCCGGGCTGCACCCTGCCAGCACGCCCAGTGCGGACCCGGCCAGCAGCAGGAGGGCCCGTCGGCGGCTCAGCGTGGCCAGGTCGAACTGCAGGCCTCGGTCGTGATCGTGCACTTCGCTCGTCGCCACGGCGAACCTCTCTCTTCCGGAGCAGTCGGATTGCTCCGAGAGTTCACTCCCTACCTGTGGGCGCGCTGGGAAGCGCCGAGCCGAGCGACGCCAACACGCGGTCTGCTGCGGCTGCGAGGTCTTCCGGCGGACCGTCGTTGACGATGACCACTGACGCGAGGGCCCGACGAACGGCCTCCGGCACCTGCGCCTGCATCCGCGCTCTGGCGTCGGCCTCGGTCATCCCTCGTTCGACGAGCCTCGCCACCCGGATCTCCTCCGGCGCCTCGACGGTCACCACCGGCCCGTAGATGCCCTGGCCAAGACCTTGGGCCAGCACGGCCATGTCCAGCACGACGACGCCAGCGTCGGAGGCGGCTACCCGGCAGCGGAGCTCGGCCTCGATCAGCGGCCAGCTGATGGCCTCGAGGTCGTGTCGGGCATGGTCGTCCCCGAAGACGATCGGCGCCAGCTCCCGACGGTCGAGGGTGCCGAACCGGGCCTGGACGGCAGCGGCACCCGGACCACCCGGGGCGATGACGTCACGACCGATGGCATCCACGTCGACGACGTCGGCACCGCGCTCACCGAGGAGCCTGGCCAGCGTCGACTTGCCAGCGCCGATCCCACCAGTGAGTCCCACGACCACCATTCGTGCATGGTACGGGCGCTCAGGAGGCGCGGTCTACGTTCATCACGACGACGAGCCGATCGACTTCGTCGCTCGTGACGGGCCGGCTGAAGAAGTAGCCCTGCACCATCTCGCAGCCGAAGCCGCGGAGGATGTTGAGCTGGCTCTCCGTCTCCACCCCCTCGGCCACCACGGCCAGGTCGAGGCTGTGCGCCAGAGCGATGATGGCCCGTACCAGCGGTGCCTCGTGCGACTCGTCGGTCACCGCGGACACGAAGCTGCGGTCGATCTTGAGGGTGTCCACCGGCGACGTGTGCAGCCGTCCGAGGACCGAGGTGCCCGTACCGAAGTCGTCGATGGCCAGGCGCACTCCGAGCGCGTGCAGCGAATCGATCACGCGAGGGAGCTCAGTGTCGGAGAGCACCACCCGGTCGGTGATCTCCAGCTCGACCAGGTGAGCGGGTATGCCGGCTTGTTGCATCTCGACGGCCAGCACGTCAGCCAGGTGCGGATCGACGAGGGCTCGAGTGGAGAGGTTCACCGAGACCCGGAGGGGGTGGCCGGTCTCGGCCCAGATGCGACCCTGGTTGAAGGTGGTGCGGCGCACCCATTCGTCGATGGCGACGATGAGGCCGCTCTCCTCGGCCAGGGGCAGGAACGCATCGGGAGCCAGCAGGCCGTGCGTCGGGTGCTGCCACCGCACCAATGCCTCCACGCCGATGAGTCGGTTGGTCCGGATGTCGATCTGCGGCTGGAAGAGCACGCGGAGCTCTTCGTTGTCGAGGGCCTTGTGCAGCTGGCTCTCGAGCTCGAGCTGCATGCGGCGAGGCTCGTTCATCTCACCGGCATGGCGAGCGAACGTGCCGCGGCCACCAGCCTTGGCTGCGTACATGGCCAGGTCGCTGTGCTGCTGCAGTGATGCGTAGTCCGTGCCGTCCTCCGGCGAGCAGGCCACGCCCACGCTGCAGGAGATGAACAGCTCGTGACCCAGCACCTCGAACGGTTGGTGGAGCAGGGCGATGAGCCGCTCGGCCACGTCGACGGCCACGTGGGGTCCGTCGATCTCGGGGATGATCACCACGAACTCGTCGCCGCCCAGCCGGGCCAGGGTGTCGGTGCCGCGCATGGAGCTCTGCATGCGGTGGGCCACTTGGCGGATCAGCTCGTCGCCGGCGTTGTGGCCCAGCGTGTCGTTCACGTTCTTGAACCGGTCGAGATCGATGAAGAGGACGGCCACCGACTTCCCGGAGCGGGCGGCGGTGGCGAAGGCCTGACGGGCCCGGTCCTCGGCCAGGACGCGGTTGGGCAACCCGGTGAGACGGTCGTGCAGGGCCTGGTCTTGCATGCGCTCGAGCAGGATGGCGTTCTCGATGGCGGTCGCGGCGTGGTCGGCCAGGCCCGTCAGGCGATCGGTGACGTCGGCCTGCTTGTCGAGTGCCAGCTCGTGCAGAAACCCGGCGGCCATCAACCCCAGGAACTCGCCCTTGCTGAGGATCGGCATCATGGCCACCATGGCCAGTCCCTCGATCAGGGACCGGTTGGCCTCTGCGATGTCGGACTTCGTGAACAAGGCTTGCGGAGCGTTGACCATCGCCTCGATGTGGGCCATGTCGAAGCTCAGCCGGACCGGCGCTTCGAGCGCCCCGGGGAAGTCCCCGTGCACCCCCTGCAGCCGGAGAACCTTCCCGCTCTGGTCGTAGAGGTACACGGCGGCAGGGCCGCAACCGACGACCGCGGGGATGGATGTGGCGACCCGGCCGGCCATGTCCTCGACCGTGCCCACCGCAGCAAGCTCGCGTGCCAGCCCGAGCAGGGCACGGCTCAGGTCTCGGTCATGGCGGGCCTGGCTGCGGGAGGCGATGACCTCGAGGGCCGAGGCGGCGTATCCGGCGAAGGCAGCCAACATGCGCCGGTCACGTTCGAGGACGGGCGTGCCCCGTCCGAAGAAGGCAGCCAGGCGTCCGTAGATGCGGTCGCCGGCCGCCACATCGACTGCGACCACGCCGTCTGCTTCGGAGAGCTCGCCGTTCATGAGCTGCGCCGCGCACCGCTCGACGTCCTCCGGCTCGAAGCCGAGACGATGCACCATGCGGGCGTCATCGGCGTCGATCTGCACGCAGAGCAGGTACTTCGGGGCCTGGAGAACAGTGCTGACCTGCTTGAGGATCCGCCGCATCACCCCGTCGACGTCATCGGCGCCAACGAGGTCGGCCGCCATGGCCTGCATCTCTTCGAAGCGGGCGATCCGCTCGTCGTTCTGGCGCGCGCTCTCGTCTGCACCCGGCAAGGGCGCCGAGCTCAGCGGGTCGGGCTCCCAGGAGATCCGGAACCGGCACGTCGACGCGCCGTCGAGCTGGCATTGGGGCTCGGTGACCGTGGACACCATGCCGAACACCGTGACCACCGCCGCGAAGAAGGAGCCGGTGAACTGGCAGATGGCCGGATGACCGACGGACACGTCGTCATACTTGGCCTCGAGGACGACGTGGGCCTCGCCCTTGGCCACGACCACCACCGGACGGGCATTCGACACGCGCGAGGTATGAGCCACCACGGTCTCCAAGGCGGTGGTCACCGACCCCGCCGCCAGCCAGAGGTCCCGATAGGGGCCCACGGCGGCTCGGAAGTACTCCTCACCGGCGCGGTCGCCCAGCGACTCGCGGCCGCAGACGACCTGGGCGGCCTCCAGGAGCCGGACCGTCTGGGCCCGGGTCCGCCAACTCGAGACCCGGTGGATGTCGGACACCTCGGGGTCGTCCGCCAGCAGCTCCTCGAGGTGACGCATGCCATCCGGGCCGCTGGCCCGCTCCACGTAGCGCAGCAGCATCGCCGGGATCTCTGCTGGCACTTCGCGCGCGGCGCGCACCTGCGGGAACAATGACATTGGTGCCTTCTCGGCACATACACCAGGCGCAACAAGGTCGTTGAGCCAGCGTTGTGACTCTGTGGGGACATCGGGCGGACGGCGGCGCCACCGGCGGTCCTGCACTATGGGCCGGTGACGATCGGCCCGACGAGCCAGGGCGTTCTGCGAGGCCTCGTGCTCGTGCGGTGGGGCGCGTGGTCATGGGCCGCACTCATGGCCGCGGTGACCGCCGACCGGTTGCAGAGGCCCGCTCTCGCCGTGGTCCTCCTCGGGATGGCATTGGCCGTGACCGTGGCCGCGTCCGCCGGGTGGCGCATCCCGGTGCTGGCCGAGCCGGTCGTGGGTTTCCTCCTGCTGGCGGGAGAGGGCCTGGCCTTCGAGGACGGCCACCTGTTCAGCGGACGGCAGAGCTTGAGCGGAGGGTGGCCGGTGCTCGGCGTCATCGCCGCCGGGGTGCGGCTCGGTCCGACCTTTGGCGGCATGGTGGGGGCGTGCGTCGGCGCGGCGCGCATCGTCGGCGTGGTGGCCAACGCGGTCGAGGTCGATGCCGATCGCCTGGCCGCACTGGCCGCCTCGGTCGGGTTCCACGCTCTCTACGGGGTCGCCGCCGGTTGGGTGGCAACGCTGCTGGCGCGGGCCGAGCGCGAGGTGGCCACCACTCGTGCTCGGGAGGAGGTGACCCGCACGCTGCACGACGGAGTGCTGCAGACCCTCGCCGTCGTGCAGCGGCGGCTGAGCGACACTGAGCCGGAGGTCGCTCGACTCGTCCGCGACACCGAGCGCGACCTGCGCCTCTACATCGAGGTACCGCCCGCGCCGGGCCAAGCGGCCGAGCTGGGGGCTGCGCTCCGTCGGGCCACGCGACGCGCGGCAAGCCTCCACGATCTTGACATCTCGGTGGTCACGGTCGACGAGGTGCGACTGGACGGGGAGCGGCTGGCGGCGGTCGAGGACGCCGTGTCGGAAGCCGTCATGAACGTCGGGAAGCACGCCGGCGTGCGTAGCGCCGTCGTGTTCGCGCAGCGACGGGACGACGGCACGACGTTCGTGTCGGTGAGGGATGACGGCAGTGGCTTCGACCCGGGTCGGACGGATCCGTCACGTCATGGCGTTCGGCGGTCGATCGTCGGTCGGATCGAGGGGGTGGGCGGTGGCGCCCAGGTGGTGAGCCGCCCCGGCGGAGGCACCGAGGTGCGACTTTGGGTGCCGTGATCCGTACCGTCCTGGCCGACGACCACGCCGTCGTTCGGTCAGGGATGCGGGCCGAGCTCGGCGATCGTTTCCAGGTGGTGGGCGAGGCCGACGACGCGCCCGGGGCCATCGACGTCATCGCCGCCCACCGTCCAGATCTCGTCGTCTGCGACCTGCAGATGCCGGGCGGCGGCGGGCTGGCGGTGGTGCGGGCCTCGGCGACCATCGCGCCGATCGTCATCCTCACCGTCTCCCAGGCCGAGCGCGATCTACTCGACGCGGTGGCCGCCGGCGCAGCCGGGTACCTACTGAAGACCACACCGCCGGCCGAGCTGCGCGCCGAGCTCGAGCGGGCGGCTGCAGGTGAGCCGGTCTTCAGTCCCACCCTTGCCGGGCTGGTGCTGGGTGAGTTCCGCCGCATGGCCAGGTCCGAGGGGACCAACCCGCTCTCCGAGCGCGAGCGGGAGGTGCTGACCTACGTCGCCCGGGGGGCGCCCTATGCGGAGATCGGCCGCGAGCTCGGCATCTCACCGAGAACGGCGGAGAACCACGTCCGCAACATCCTCGGCAAGCTGCACCTGTCCCGTCGAGCCGACCTCGTCCGCTACGCCGTCGACCACGGCCTGACCTGAGCTCGGCAGCAGCGAGGCCACGCTGCACCTCTATGAGTGCGGGGAGCTGAGGCCACGAGCGAAGCGCAACAGCTTCTCTTCAGACGCTGGGGCGTCACCCTCACAGCCGGGCACGGCGTCCAGGACGAAGCCTCGCTCACCATCGCTCCACGACAACCGAGCGGACGGTGGTTGTCCGCCCTCCTGGTAACTCGCCAGGTGTCCGTTCACGTCGTGAGCGCGCACGGGGTTGTCACCGATGCTCCGTTGCTTGTCGAGGAGATCCGTCGATCCCTGGGTGAGAAGCAGCCCCGTGTCGGTAGAAATGCATCGTCCTCTGACCGGGGGCGGGCGCTGGCCCGCCCATGCGCGTGCCCACGAGGTCACACTCTCAGGATCCGGATAGCCAGGGCGCTCGGACGTGAGCTCCCAGCCATCGGGCAACCACGACGGCTCGACCAGGCGAGAACCATCGAAGACCGGCCGCTCGCGCTCGACGTCGACCTGGACGAGGCGGCGCCCTGCCAGCGGTTGGGTGAGGTCGATGTCCAGCGTCCTGACGTGCCCCATGTCGTTGCACGAGCCCCCGCCCCACGAAGACGGGCTCGCTGAGAGCACCTCGACCCTCACCTCGGACGGCGTCTCGTTGACGACGGCTCGGTACGCGACCGTGCAGTGGTCGTCGGCATCGAACTGGGGCCCTCCGGTGAACGTGATCAAGATGCTGCGGCCATCGGCCGATGTCCGCGCACCCTCCCAACCGCTACGCCCCAGACCGGCCGGCTGCCAGTCGAGGTCGCTGGCCGGTGCACCGCATCCGGCCAGGACGAGGAGCAACGAGACGCTCGCAAGCGTACGCAGACCAGGCATCACGACCCTAAGACGCTCCTCGGCGACGATGTGGTTCCGACAGTCTACGAACCGACGCCTGCCGTAGCCGGGCCCGGATTGTGGTGCCGCGACGGGGGAGCATGCCGCCACTATCGGGCTCGGGCCGGGCCAAGGCTCAGACGGAGACCTTGAACGGGTCGTGGTCCGAGAGGAGCCGGTCGAGCCGGGCCTGGTCGACCCGTGACAGCACCGAATGCGAGTCCTGCGCATCCCGCACGCACTTGCCGAGGGTGAACGTGGAGGTGACGGCATAGAGCGAGCCGAGGGCGAGGAAGGCGCGCATCCACCCATCGATCGGGAGGTAGACGATGCCGGTGATGAGCCCCAACACCGAGACGGCGAAGGAGATGGCCGACTGGGCGAAGAAGGCGGTGGTCTGCTTGGGCTGGGTGGCGTTCATGGCCACATCGTCCGGCTTTCGCGCCGGGCCGTCGATCCGTGGAACCCCTCACTGGGTCGTGAGGGATCCTCAGCGCGGCAGTATCGAACCATGCCGCTGATGCCTGAGCCCACCGTGTGGTTCAACCCGGAGTGTTCGAAGTGCAGGACCGCCCAGGGCATCCTCGAGGAGCGCGGTGTGGCCGCCGACTACGTCGACTACCTGCATGAGCCGCCGACGGCGGTGGAGCTGCGGCGGGTGCTGTCGCTGATGGGCACCGACGACGCCCGAACCATCGCCCGCACCGGCGAGCGGCAGTGGGCCGAGCTCGGTCTTGACCGGGCGTCGAACGACGCGATCCTCGAAGCCATGGTGGCGCACCCGATCCTGATCGAGCGCCCCATCGTCATCGTGGGCGACCGGGCGATCGTGGCCCGCCCGCCCGAGCGCATCCTCGAGCTTCTCGACACTCCCGGCGCCTAGCGGCGAGGATGCAGCGCATGACCTCTCACAAGCTCGACCGGGACGGCGTCTCGATCCACTACGAGATCCACGGCGAGGCGACCGACCGGCTGCCGGTGTTGCTCACCCACGGCTACTCGGCCTCGACGGCGATGTGGGCCCCCAACCTCGTCGAGCTCAGCGCCGACCGGCAGGTGGTCGCATGGGACATGCGGGGTCATGGTCAGACCGACTCGCCCGACGACCAGGCCCAGTACTCCGAACAGCTCACGGTGGAGGACATGGCCGCGCTGCTCGACCAGTGCGGCGTCGAGCGGGCCGTGATCGGGGGGCTGTCGCTCGGTGGCTACATGTCCCTGGCCTTCCACGCCACCCATCCGGAGCGCGTGGCCGCCCTGCTGCTCTTCGACACCGGCCCCGGCTACAAGAACGACGGAGCGCGCGATCGATGGAACGCGCAGGCCGAGTCGAGGGCCCAGGCGTTGGAGCAGCGGGGGTCGGAGGCGTTGTCCAAGAGTCCGGAGGTGGCGGCCGCTCAGCACTCGCCTCTGGGCTTGGCCAAGGCGGCTCGCGGCATGTTGGCCCAACGAGACGCCCGGGTCATCACCTCGCTGCCGTCCGTCCGGGTGCCGACGCTCGTCGTCGTCGGTGACCGCGACGAGCCGTACTTCGCCGGCACCGACTACATGGCCGCCAAGATCGATGGGGCGGTGAAGGTGGTCATCCCGGATGCGGGGCACGCATCGAACATCGACCAACCGGACCTGTTCAACCGGGCCGTGCGCGACTTCCTGGCCGAGGCCGGATGACGTGGAGCACGTCGACGTCCTCGTCGTCGGAGCCGGCATCTCCGGCATCGGCGCGGCCTACCACCTGACCCAGCAGTGCCCCGGAAAGAGCTTCGTGGTGCTGGACGCGCTCGAGAGCTTCGGCGGCACCTGGTGGACGCACCGCTACCCGGGTGTGCGGTCCGACAGCTACCTCTTCACCTTCGGCTACCGCTTCAAGCCGTGGAAGGGTGCTCCGCTGGCGAGCGGCGAGGAGATCCTCAAGTACATGGGGGAGGTCATCGACGAGAACGATCTGGGGCCGACGATCCGCTATCGGCACCGCATCACCGCGGCCCGTTGGTCGACCGACGACCGGCTCTGGACCGTCGAGGTGACGAGGGGCGACACCGGCGAGGCGCTCACCTTCACCACCGGCTTCCTGTGGATGTGCCAGGGCTACTACCGCCACGCCCCCGGCTACACGCCCGAGTGGAAGGGCATGGAGCACTTCGGGGGCCAGGTCGTCCACCCCCAAGCCTGGCCGGACGACCTCGACTACGCCGGCAAGCGGGTGGTGGTGATCGGGTCGGGTGCTACCGCAGCCACGCTCATCCCCGCCATCGCCCCCGAGTGCGGGCACGTGACGATGCTGCAGCGGTCGCCCACGTTCTTCTTCGTGCGCCCGAACACCAACGAGCTGGCCGACACCCTGCGTCAGCTCGACATCCCCGACGAGTGGACCCACGAGATCGTCCGCCGCAAGATCGTCCACGATCAGGACGCCATCACCCGCATGTCCTTCGAGTCTCCGGAGGTGCTTCGTCGTTTCCTGATCGAGACGATCCGTCCCCACCTACCCGAGGGCTTCGACGTCGACAAGCACTTCAACCCGAGCTACCGCCCCTGGCAGCAGCGCATCGCCGTGCTTCCCGACGGCGACCTCTTCGCCTGCGTGCGGAGCGGCAAGGCGTCGGTCGTCACCGATGCCATCGAGTGCTTCACCGACACGGGCATTCGGCTGGCATCGGGCGAGGTGCTCGAGGCGGACATCGTCATCACCGCCACGGGGTTCGACCTCAGCGTGCTGGGCGACATCCGTTTCAGCATCGATGGCCAGCCGCACGACATGGCCGACACCGTGACCTACCGGGGGATCATGTTCACCGGGGTGCCGAACGTGGCCCTGGTCTTCGGGTACTTCCGTGCCAGCTGGACCCTGCGGGCCGACCTGGTGAGCGACTTCGTGTGCCGGTTGCTCAACGAGATGGACGAGAGGGGTGCGTCCATGGTGACCCCCGCCCTCCGTACCGACGAGGCCGACATGGCGCTGGGCCCCTGGGTGGACCCGGCCAACTTCAACCCCGGGTACCTCTCGCGCTCCATGCATCTCATGCCGAAGCAGGGGGATCGAGACCCGTGGATGATGTTGCACGAGTACAGCGTCGAGAAGGAGCAGCTGCCGGCCGCCGATCTGGACGACGGCACGCTCAGCTTCAAGTGACGCCGTTCGAAGGCACACGGAGGTGCGGTTCCAGGGAGGCGGCGACCTCGCGCAGGGCACCGCCCACCTCGTTGAGCCGTTCAGGTGCTCCGTCGTCGTTCACCAGGCGAGCCGCAAAGTCGGCCAGCTCCGTGAAGCGCTCGTGGAGCATGACCCATGCGGCGCGGCGGTGCGGTGAGATCGCTACCGAGCGATAGAACTCGAAGCTGGGACCGGCCACCTCGTTCGGGTGAGACGGGCCGGCCGGCATGGTGACGAGCAGCTTGCCCAGGGGCTCGATCACGGTCTCCATCATCTCGACGGCACCGGCGACGAGCACCCGCAGCGCTTCATCGCTCTCACCCGAGTGGGCGAAGAACCGCACCAGCACATGGGTCATGGTCTGATAGCAGCCGTTGAACAGCTCCATCACCTTGACGGTCAGGGGGTCGTCGATGAGTGAACCTCCCGGGTCGTCCAGCTGCTCGATGACGTAGGGGTTGGTAAGGGCCGCGTGGGTGGGCTCGAAGCCTGGGTCGTCCTTCTGGAGCTGGCGCAGCTCCTCGCGCACGGCGTGGAACCGCCCGTAGTGCGCGTCGCGCCAGTCCCCCCGGGTGCCCTCGCCCTGCTCGATCAACACGGTGAGCACCTCCTGGGCCGAGGCCAGGTCGACCACGGCGCGGAGGTCGGGAAAGTGGAAGTAGGCCGGTGTGGCCTGAGCATGGTCGGGCCCGATGAAGACGGCGTCCTCACCCAGTCGCTCGACCAGGCTCGTGAGCCCGTCCTCGATAGCCGCGTACAGGTGGGCGACGGTCAGGTACTCACTCGGCTCCGGTGACGCCGTCTGGTCCTCGTCTGCAAGCGTCTCGAGCGTGGCCGCCACCACGGGCGGCTCGTCGGCCGCTTCCAGGTGCGATTCGAGGGCCGGGTCGATCTCGGCCACTTCGACGTGCTCCGGGCGCTCGATGTACAAGAAGCGGGTCAGCGTCGTGTCGCCAAAGGGCAGGAGCTCGACGGTGATGCCCGGCGGGTAGTAGCGAGACCGCTGCGGAAAAGAAGCGCGTTCGAAGTGCGGCGGGCCACCGAGCGCGGTGAGGAGGTTGCACACCAACGACAGGTGCAGCATCTCCTCCTGGGCGACACTGTTGATGAGCTTGCGCCACCGCGTTACCGCGTCCGCCTGCTCGGCCGTGAAGTCGGCCTGCTCCGGGCGCTTCAGCGTGAAAGCGGCGTACAGGTAGCTGCAGCACAGCCCGTGCTCGAGCTCTGCAGCTTCGAACAACAAGGACACGAGCTCTTCCCTCGAGCTCATCGCCACGTTCGACCTCTTGCGCTTGGTTGCATCGTGCGGGGGGTGAACAAGCACGACTCTTACCCGCATATCGGTCCCCGCATCAGCCTGCGTCTCCTACTGGGCGTGGACATCGCCTTGACAGAGGTGACTGGGCGACGGCGAGCCCGATGCCTGACCCCGCTCCCGAGCAGATCGTGGCCGCCAGCCGTTCCGGCGTGGCGACGGTCGGGATGTTGGAGAAGTACTTGCCGATGACGCCCATCCCGAAGTCCGATCGCGAGGCGGCCTCGATGTTGGTGGCAACCGCGCCGGGGCACACGGCGTTGCAGCGAACGCCGGATTCGGCGTAGAGCACGGCGGTCGATCGCGTCAGACCCACCAAACCATGCTTGGAGGCGGTGTAGGCCACTCCTGCCGCGGACCCGCGAAGCGCCGCTTCCGAGGCGACGTTGACGATCGCACCCTTGCCCGCCGCCATCATCGACGGCAGCACCGCTCGGGTGAGTCGCAGAGGCCCCGTGAGGTTCACCGCGAGGACGTGATCCCACGTCTGGTCGTCGACCTCGTGGGCTGGGAGGAAGCCGTCCATGATGCCGGCGACGTTGGCCAGGACATCGACGCGGGCGCCTGCGACGGAGAGGATCTTGTCGACCCCCTCCTGCGCCGAGACGTCGGCGACCACGCCCTCGGCGCCGATCTCGTCGGCGACGGCCTCGACGCGTGGCGGGGAGACATCCACGACCACAACCCTGGCGCGCTCCGCCACCAACCGCAGTGACGATCGCCGTCGTCCCTTCGAATCGGTCACTCATCGACCCAATCCTTGGCTCGCCAGCGACGACTCCTTGAACGTCAACGGCGCCGTGGTCACCTCCGACGGAGGGTGGTCGGCGATCTAGCCCGTGCGGTGATCACCGTTCGCGGCCGCGTGCGCGCCATGGCTCTGGGCGAACCGGTGCCAGCGCCCAGTAGGTCAGAGGGCCAACCACGGCAGCTCGACCGGCTCCACGGTCGGTGCACCGGTGACGGCTTGCCTCGCTATACCGGCGAGGCCCGCAGGCAGCACCACTTCTTCTGTGGCCTCGAGGTCATCGGCCGACCACCATCGCCATCCGTCGTGCACCTCGCGCTCCAGCTCGGTGAGGTTCTCGTCGGTGGGCTCGAACCGGTGCGTCCAGAGCACGAAGAACCAGTCATCCGAGTAGAGCGGCATCCCGCGGAACTCCCACGCGCCCCGGCACACGGCCACCGGTGCGCCCAGCTGCTTGCGGTCGACTACCAATCCGGTCTCCTCCAGCAGCTCCCTTGCAGCTGCGTCGACGATGGTCTCGCCATCCTCGACCCCGCCGCCTGGCGTGATCCACACCGCCGGCTTGGTGTCGAGCGGATCATCGATGCGGCACAGGAGCACGTTGCCTGTGTCGTCGATGAGCACCACGCGGGCGGACGTGCGGTTGGTGCGCTCCGTCATCCGGTGACTTTACGAGCCACGGCCGGGAGCGGGCACGAGCGCGTCCGAGCGCGTGGCGAGGACGTCGCTGACGGAGAGCTCGGTGGTGTCTAAGTCCCATTCGCATGGCGGGATGCTCGGGAGCAGGTCGGCGTAGCGACGGTGCGTCGAGCTCGGAACACCGGGTCCTTCGACTGGCCCCGCTCGGACGATCAGCTCGGTCGAGTTCGGCGGACCATCACCTGTCGACCCACGTCCATGAAGCCGACGGACCGATAGAGCCGGCGGGGCACCGGGTAGTCGTCGTCTCCCCTCGCACCGACGACCGCGTGCGAGGCTCCGGCATCTCGGAGACGGGCCAGTCCGAAGTGCAGCGTGGCCGCACCGACTCCCCGGCCACGGTGCTCCGTCGCCGTTCCGACCGGCTCGAACTCGCCGTAGCCGTAGCCCGCGTCGTACCAGGCCAGCGCCGAGGCGGCCGGCGACCCGTCGTCGGCCACGGCGACCACGTCGAGATCCGCTCGGTAGGGCCATGTCGACATGGTGGCCCTCACGTCGTCAGCCGACCGGGTCGAACCGTCCCAGGCCCGGCGGTGCAGCTCGGCCCGAACCTCTACGTCATCGAGGTCGGCCATGGTGGTGAAGCGGTAGCCGGGGAGCGTCGGCCCGTCGTCGCCGACGTCGTGCAGCGGCTGCTGGAGGTAGATGCCGAACGGCTCGTCCGGGTCGGGCACGTACCCGCGTGTCCGGAGGTAGTGGCTGGCTTCCTCATCCGCTTGGGCATGGGATGTGGTGAAGGCGGCATCGCTGCGGCTCTCGGCCCACTGCAGGATCACTTCGAGCACACTCGACGGGTCGGTCTCGTCCGGGTCGACGAGCCAGACGAGGGAAGGCGGGGCGGCGTCCCACACACCCATGCGGCGGATGCGCCGATAGCCCGGGGTCAGCCGGGCCCAGCCCACCACGTGCCCGTCTCGCTCGAACATGCGCCCCCGCCCCTCACCGCCGCCCTCCCAGGCCAGAGTTCCGAACGACGTCTCGAAGCCGAGGCGACGGGGATCGCGCCTCCACACGCGGTGGGACATGTCCTGCACGAGCCGCAGGTCGGTGTCTCGGTCGAACCGCCGACGTGTGATGTCCATGACGGGAGGCTTGCACCCCGCCCCGACTTCACTGGTGAAATATCGGACGCAGACGAACATCTGTTCGTGTATGCTGTCTCTGTGCTCGATCGACTGCGGCGACTCCGCGGTGAGGTGGCCGACCTGACCCAGGCGTTCGACCCTGCCCTGGTCGAGGGCAGCGCGGCCAAGACGCTGGTGGAGGTGTCGGCCCAGGTCATCAAGATGCTGGTGGCCTTTCAAGCTTTGGCCGCCCGCCGGGTGGAAGAGGGCAACGCCCACGGCTGCGCCGACCGCAGCGCGGCCGAGTGGTTCGCTCGCATCGCCGGTCTTCCGGTGGGCGAGGCCAATGCCCTCTTGAGCGCAGCTCGACGGTTGGGCGAGCTGCCCACGGCCGAGGAGGCCTTTCGGGCCGGCCACCTGAGCCCGGCTCAGGCCAAG
>Ga0136611_10001936_pt1 | contig 14405 bp, 21 predicted proteins | sample AntDrymUQ2232306_2_FD_106645 | JGI IMG/M metagenome (GOLD analysis project Ga0136611, IMG submission 106645) | Polar desert sand microbial communities from Dry Valleys, Antarctica - metaG UQ223 (23.06) | ecosystem: Environmental > Terrestrial > Soil > Desert | place: Antarctica: Dry Valley...
CCAGTCGGAGCGATGCGGGTAGGTCCAGCCGCTCGCATTATCTCGCTCGGGACCCGAAAGGCTCCAGCGCTCCCATGCTCGCAGCACGATCGTCGTTCGTGCCGAGATGGTCGTGTGTGCACACATCTCCTTCACAGATCCAATCCAACGTGCTACAGTCCCGCCCATCGACCACACGGAAACCGAGAACGAGAAGGAGCGGCGCATGTCCGACGAGCGCAATCCTGCAGGGAGTCCGTCGACTCCATCGGCCGATGACGTGACGTCAACGCCGGAGCCGCCAGCAGGTGGCGGGTTTCTCATCGACGACCAAGAGTTGCCGCCACTCGATGGCGAGCAACTCTTCCGCCAGGCCGTCGCGCCGGCTCCGCCGCGATCACCACAGGCTACGCCCATGTTTCCACTCCCCGATCCGGCGCCGGACGAGGATGACCCGGCGCCACCAGGTCGGCTCACCAGCCCGTCTCAAGCGCGAGCAGGTCGTTGATCGCTGGGACTGCCTGATCAGCGGTGGACAGGGTCGCGGAAACGAGGTCGTGAGCGCGACAACGGCGCGCATCGACAGTCAGCGGCTGCCCTTCGTCCACTACGAGCAGCGCGAGCTAGCTGCCAGCCTCCTGCGTGGCGGGACACGTCCATTCCTGGTCATCGGCCATCAGGGCAACGGCCGGCTCAGACCCTACCGCATGCACGTCAGCGTGCGTGACTACGGCCACAACCTCCAGACGAGCTGGTTCCTGACCTATCATCGCTCCTTCTTCGAGCGGCTCAAGCCAGACCCGCTGGTTACGCTGAATCTGTTTGACGAGCAGGACCTGCGTGCCTATGTCACCGCCGTCCACCACGGCTTCCTCGACGCCGTCATCGAGTTGATGGTCTCGCTTGGCCAGGACACGAACAAGATCGAGCGCACCTCGAAGGGCTTCCTCGGCATCTCGTAGACATTGGAGAAGCCGGGAGGGAGCTGACAGATGACGGCGATCAAGGCAGAGACGGCACTGGGCTGGTACTGGAGCGACGCCAAGCAGGAATGGCAGTTGGCCCGGATCGCGGAAGCCGACCGGCTGATCCATTGTTATGTCATTGGTGCCTCCGGTTCGGGCAAGACCAAGTTCCTCGAATCCCTGATCCGTCAGGATATCGATGCTGGTCAGAGCTGTGGCGTGATCGATCCGCATGGCGACCTGATCGAGGACCTCAAGGGCTACCTCGCCGTCGTCGGTCACGCCAAGGGGGAAGCCTGGCTGCGCGAGCACGTCGTGCTCGTCGACCTGGCCGATCCACACCAGACGGTCGCCTTCAACCCGATCGAGCAACTGCCCGGCGTCCCAGCCGGTGAACAGGCGGCGGAACTGATCTCCAGCTTCCGCAAGATCTAGAGCGGCTCGTGGGGCGTGCGGATGGAGGATCTGCTGCGCAATTCCCTGATCGCCCTCTCGGAAGCCCAGCTCTCGCTCGTTGAACTGCCACGCTTCCTGACCGACACCGCCTTCCGGGCGCAGGTAGTGAGCCACCTCACCCATCCGATTGCGCGCGAGTACTTCAAGCGCTTCTCACAGCTATCGGACCGGGCGCGGCTGACCTGGTCGGAGCCGGTCCTCAACAAGGTCAACGCCCTGCTGGCCAACGACCGGGTGCGCGTCCTGCTGGCAGCCCGCAAGAGCACCTTCAACCTGCGTGAGGTGATCGACTCGGGCAAGATCCTGCTGGTCAAGCTCGACAAGGGACGGCTCAAGGACGCGGCCGACCTGCTCGGCTCGCTCATCCTCTCGAAGCTACAGCTGGCCGTCTTCTCGCGTTCAGATACCCCGGCCCCACTCCGCCGCAACTTCTATCTGTATGTCGACGAGTTCCAGAACTTCGCCGGCGACAACTTCGCGGTGTTCCTGTCTGAAGCGCGCAAGTACGGTCTCTCGCTGGTGCTAGCGCATCAGACGCTGGCGCAAATCCCGACCGAACTCCAGTCGCTGATTCTGGGCAATGCTGGCATCCAGGTCGTCTTCCGCGTCAACCGTCGTGACGCCGAACGGGTGGCCAAGGAGTTTTTCAGCTACTCCGGCTACGAGGTCAAGCACGCCACGATCAGCCGCATCACGACCTGGAGCCTGGGTGAGGAGTGGGAGCACTACACCGAGGAACTCCAGAACCAGCCACCGCGCTTCGCCCATGTCAAGCACAAGATCCAGGGCGGGCTGATCCCGATCCAGACGGCCGATGTCGCATCGGCCTGGCAGACGCTCGGGCTCTCCCCGATCCAGTTCGGGCAGTACCTGGCGACGCTCCCGATCGGAGCCAACTATGTTATGTCGCGTTCACAATTGGAGCGGTCAGCACTGGCGACGCCGAGCGTGATGGCATCCGAGAACGGAACGGACGATCATCGGGACACACCCGAGCCGAACCTGTCCGAGGACGAGCTGGCCTTCCTGGAGTTGGTGATCGAGGAGCCGGAGCAGACCATCTCCGAACTCTACAAGGCCTATGGCGCCAGTGTCTGGAAGGGCCAGAAGCTGCGCTCGGCGCTGATTGCAGCTGGCTACCTGATCGAGATTGAGACGCGGCTGGGCAAGCGTGGCCGCCTCGCCAAGTACCTGATTCCGAGCAGCAAGGCAACGGAGGTCTTCCCTGCTCCCCTTCCGGAAGGACGTGGCGGGCCGGTCCACCGCCATCTGCAACGCTTTGTCATGACTGAGGCCAGGGCCAAGGAGTATGCAGCACAGACCGAATACGAACTCCCGAACGGCGGCATCGTCGGTATCCATATCGATCGCGGCACCGATCAGGTCGCCGTTGAGATCGCGATGACCTCAACGGCCACGCGGGAACTGGACCACATCGCAGCCTGTCTTGAGGCTGGCTACGCGGAGATCATCACGCTGGTGGTGTCAGACGCAACGCGGAAGGCATTGGAGCGGGATCTGCCGCGCTCGTTCGACGAGGCGGCGTGCGGACGGGTGCGGGTCGTGCCGGTCGCGCAGGTGGGATCGATCTTGTAAGGGATGCCCTGGGTGGGCGTCGTCGTTGCTGTGGCTTCGGTGGATTCGGAAGGAACGAATTCGCACGCCGAAACAATCTGGTTTTCGGCGTCTGCATCGGGAAACAAGCCCGAAACAATACCGGTCCACTGACGACATGGCGGACCGACCATCTATCCCGTGACACCAATGGGCTGACGTACCCCCTGCCCCATCCACAATCGGGACAGCAGCCGCTCTCGCAGGTCCTATGCGACATAGAGCCGCATGGCTGTCGCGATCGGCCTCGTTGGGCATTGCAAGGGCTTTCGTGTCGCATTGATCCGCTACGACTAAACGACCGACCGATCCATCGCCGACATTGGAGCGGTCCTCATACTCGGCCCGATGATCTCTCGGATGCCTCACTCATCTCCCCCACATCCGAGTTGTCTGCCTTCTCCTACACCACAACTTCTCTCACGCGATTCGGCAAACAGCGCCTGGATATCTCTACGGTTCAGCCAAGAGCGTCAGCTGTCATGTTCAGGAACGTCTCACGACTGGAACGGGTATGCATCGCATCCTCCTCACTCTCACACTGCTCTTTACTCGCGTTGTTGTCCGACGTCGCCGGTATGGCAGATTGCGCCACGCCCGGTCACTGACTAGCGATCTCCTCTTTTGGACCTCGAACGCTCCGTCACAAGGATCTGCAGCAGCCCATCCACATAAACCCTTCCGATCCCCGCGATGCGACGTCATCGTCATTGTGCTACTGCAGGCGGTTCGCGGTAATGTCTGGCCCATTTGCTCCGACCATGAGGGGCCGGACATCTCATGGCAGTCCGCTATCTCCGTGACCTCCGCTATCTCCAACAGCTCCTCAGTGTCAGATGTATCTGTAACCTTCGTGGCGCGCGAAGCACCAGGCATCGCTAAATGGGTTGCCTATTATGTCACGTTCGGATACCGTCTGATTGCGCCTCCAGCCGGACGTACGGCTTGCCTGACTCCCCTCATGCCCCCGCCTCTCCTCCATCTCTGTCATATCCTACATAGCATCCTTCTCTTACTGCTCTGCCGTGTCATACATTGATGCTACGTCGAACATCTCATGGTATGAACCATCCTCTATCATGGGTGATCCAGCGCGCAGGCCATTCCTGGCTGTGTCTACACCGACGATGGCCACGAAGCATCACGACCAATCGTGTTTGCCGCTTTACAAGTTGACTCGACATAACTGTCTTTCACCCGCGAGAGAACATTGCTGTCACCTCTGACGCGCTGTCCGGCAACACGTCGGGCAGCGCCTCCAGCGAGGCGTCACCACATGCTGGCGGATTTGCGCAACACGATCACTCGCAGATCCGGCGAGACCAGCGTCACGCTCGAGAGTAAAGACTGGCACCACCCTGCAACATGTTGTAGCGGGTGCAGTCGGCGCTCCTCATAATTTGCCGCTTGACAACCGTACGTACACCTCGGTATGATGTGTGGGAGATGTCGGAGAAGACCGAGATGTCAGAGGCATCGAGACTATGACGGAAATCATCGCAGTTGGAAACCAAAAGGGCGGCGTTGGCAAGACGACGCTCACGATCAACCTTGGCGCAGCACTCGCTGATCACGGCGATCGTGTCCTGCTGATCGATCTGGATCCGCAGGGGCATCTAACGGAAGGCGTTGGCATGCAGGAACTCTACCTGCAGGCCAGCAGCACCCTGTACGCTGGCCTGGTCGGAAGCAAGGGTGGCACCAAGCTGACCGATCTGATTCACCAGCACCCCCGCGAGCCATTCGCCGTCATTCCAGCCAGTTATGAACTCATGCTGGCTGAACAGTCACTCTACATGGCCCGCAACCGCGAACATAAGCTCAAGGCGCTCCTGAATCAGCTGGGGGATGCCTACGACTGGGTCCTGATTGATTGCCCACCCGTCTTGGGCAACCTCACCGACAACGCGCTCAATGCCGCCCGGCAGGTCATCATCCCGATCCAGGCCGAAGCGACATCGGTCCGGGCACTCGAACTGCTCTTTGACCAGATTGAGTCCGTCGAGCGGGGACTCAACATCCACGTCGAGGTTCTGGCGGTCGTTCCCAATCTTGTCCAGGACTCGGCCATGGCCAAGCGCATCCTGGCCGATCTGCGTGCATCGATTCCGTCGATGACCCCTTTTGAATTACGTAAGCGCGTCATGTTGCAGATGGCCTGGAGCGCTGGTCAATCGATCTTTGCGTACCAGCCGGCATCGCATGCCGACGAGCGCACCAAACGCGAAATGACGGATATCTACCGGCTCCTGGCGGAGTTCGTCATGCAGCGCACTCGCGAAGGAGACCCCCAATGACCGATGAGCGCCAGTCCAAGAGTGATGAGCGTATCAGCAAGCTCTCACAACGCTTCAAGACCCACACCGTTGGCCGCCGACCGACGACGGCGCGCACGCGCGAACGGCATAGCTTCTATCTGGACGGCGACCTCGTTGGACGGCTCGACCGCGCCTACCGCGAGGTCGACCACGCCCTGCACCCACATGACGTCAGCAAGTCGGCGTTCCTGGAAACACTGATGGAGTATGGACTCGAGCACATCGAGGAGATTCAAGCGCTCCTGCGTGCTCAACTCGATCTCGACAACCCCACAAGTTAACCAACTGGAGCAGCCCTCGCACCTCTCCGCGCTCTCCTACATGTCGGAGCTATCCGCTATCCGGGAGGATTATTACCTCTCGGACATATGGCTTGACACCTGGCCGGGGCGATCTGGTAATGTGAAAAGTGATTGAAAGGGAAAACGGCCAGCAGGTTGTCCGATAGACGTGTCCCCACTAGCCGCTCTTCGTAGTAGCATCAAGAGCATAGTGAACCTCCCGGACCCTGTCAAGGCCGCGGGGGTTTTCTTATGCCGAACGATGACATAAAGTCACAACCAACAAGACCAGTGAGCACTGATTCGGGCGAGGTGCGCGTCGCGGCGCAACTCGTCACCGTCGAGTCACAGCGCGAGTTCGACCTCTTCTCGGGCCGAAAGTCGGAGCGCACCTTCCTCAAGCTCTACGTCGAAGCCCGCACCTCGGGGTTGCTGGCGACCATCTCCGATCGTGACTGGAAGACACTCTGCACGCTGGCAACCTACATGGACGCCGATGGCTACTGCTTCCCGTCACAGGTAGAACTCGCGCGCGCCCTGGGGTGTTCACGCCAGATGGCTAACGAGCGCATCAGGAGTCTGTCCAGCTTCCGCTTCCAGGGCAACCCGGTTGTGCTAGTCGAGAAAGACGGAAGGACCGAGCAGGGGACCTGGTCACGCAATGGTTACCGGATCCTGCCAATCGCCAATCTTGGCATCTTCGATGACGCCCAGTCAGCGCCAACTGACCGTCGCAAACACACACGACCGAAGTGGTCGGGCAGCACTGCGCGTGATGGCGCAATACCCGTGTCAAGAACTCTTGACACGGACGCCATGTCAAGACATGTTGACACGGCGCAGGACGCGGCTTCGGAGACGACCGTGTCAAGCGCCACCGTGCCGGTGCAACTTGACACTAACAAGAACCAGGAAACTAACAAGAACCAGATTCATCTTTCGAATATTCGAAAGGTATCAGCCACGGAAGGAAAACAGCCGACACCATCTGTGACGACTGTAGAGACCCCGAAGGGTTCCCCCGACATGGTAGGGGATATCCTCGCGCAACGGCACAGACCGCGCCAGCCGGTCCCCGTTGAGATTGATTCCGCCCGCGATACGATTTTGGAGTACATGACGGATTTTCGAAGGGAGTTTCCTGACCGGGCCTCGCTCAAGAGTTCAACCAGCCGTGCCTATAACCTCTACCTGGAGTCGGGGGTTGCGCTCGACACCTTTATCGACGGGTTGTATCGAGCGCGCTCGATCGTGAAGGAGCGCACCGGTTCAATCCGTGGCGCCAGCGTTGACGAGCAGGGTCGCTCGATGAAGAACAAGATGGCCTACTTCTTTGCCGTGCTCGAAGACCTGCTCGGATTGCGCGCTGAATCGACCTCGCCAGCTTCCTGATCGTGAACACGACACGTGATCGAGGACAACGCTTGCTCATTCCGGTTGTGACGATCTACGATCTCGGCCAGGATCCCGGCTCGTCGCTGATGTCCTGCCGACCGGTCGATGTAGCCGGGCAGGGCCCTTGCGGACGGCTGGGCAAGGAGAAATGACCTCCCCGTTTGTCGCTGACTTCCTGTCCTCCATGCCTGGTCGAAGGAGCCACCGCAGCGAACTGCACCGAACACCAAACGTGAACGAGTACGGAATGGATGCAGCCCGGGGACTCAGGCGTTCCGGGCATCCCCTCGACTTCTTCCTCTTCCTCGACTTGGCGAGGCGGGCCACTGTCCTGGAGCGTGTGGTTCCCATAGACTACGACACAACATAACGAAGCATAACGAAATGGGAGAAACGGTATCGTCGCGGCACAGCAGGGCAGTGTCTAGCGGGGTTTGACGACGGTTGCGTAGATCTCGTCAATGATACGCGTCTCGCCTGGGCGGGTGGTGCGCTCGCGCTGGTGCAGGTAGCCGATGACCTCGATCTGCTGGCCTTCGGCGAGGTCCTCACGCAGCTGCTCAGCCCGGTCGCCGAAGGCCAGCACGGTGTGCCAGGTCGTGTCGCCAGCCTCGTCACGCACGGCGAGTGGGAAGCTGGCGATCACGGTGCCGTTGCGGGTGGATCGGAATGAGGGCATCCGGCCCAGCCGACCGGCGAGGTTGAGTCGTGTGGCTTTGGGTTCGGGTGTTGGAGCAGCCGGATCCTCTGGCGTTCCGGACGGGTCCTGGATGTGCGGCACAGACCCTCCAGGATCGCGACTGGCGCACGTTTCGGCGTCACGAGCCATCTCTATACTGTTCGTGGTCCCAACAGGGCTCTCGTGGCCATTATCGGCTGTTTCGGTCCACGTCGTGGCGAGCGTCTCAGACGCATCAGGATGGGCGCCAGCAGGCGTTGCCTGCATGAACGGCCCGCTGGCCGCAGTGGCCGCAGCCGGGGGCACAGGATCGGGTTCTGGCAGGGCTGGGGTGAGGTCGAGTCGCAGACGACCGCGGCGGGTGAGGGTCAACTCGAGCTGGCCGTCGGGACCGAGCTGCTCGAAGCGTACCCGGTCGGCATAGCGTGAGGGTGGCAACTGACGGAACAGGGTGATCTGGGCATCCTGACTGGTGATCCGCGCCACGCCGCTGTCGGGAAATACCTCGAGGCGACTGGCCGTGTCAGGATCGTAGCCGACGCGGTAGGCGATGCCGTCGCCCCAACCGACATCGTGGGTGTGGGCCGGCTCGGCGTCGAGCGCCTCGGCGAGCCGATCACGCCCCCAGTCACCACCCCGCTCATGCGGAGAAGACATATCCCATTGGCTCTCGCCGCGCTCGGATACTGGGTAGAGGCCGGGGCCACGCTCCGTCACCGGCGCGCCATCTCCATTGGCCACGCATGCGGCCTAGTGAAATGATGGTACTCATGTGTGTGCATGGAAAAAGAGCAGAATGCGCCGGATTATAGCGCAGAAGCGTGACAGACATTGTAAGAAGTGCGTAAGAGCACACTATAGCACTTGATCTGCAAGGCGTGTATCGTTAGGATGGATGTCCATGCACGATCCTGTCCGCGCTTCCACGACACCGTTCATCGTGGGTCCGGCCGACGCGCCGATCCTGGCCGCCCTCGGTCGCTACTTTTACCTGACGGCAACGCAGCTTACCCGGCTGCTGTATGCCCCGACCTCGCACACCTACGCCCAAGCCCGCCTCAAGCGCCTGACGGACGCAAACTACCTGCAACGCATCTTCCTGCCACGTCCGACCCGCACGGGATCGGCGCCCTTTGTTTACACGCTGGCGCGCAAGGGGATCAACGCGCTGATCGAGTGGGGCAGACCGGTCGATCGTCGCTACCGCCGGGCTGAGGTGCGTGAGACGAGCTATCTCTACCTCGCGCATACGCTGGCGCTCAACGATGTTCTGATTGCGCTGGAACTGCTCTGCCGGCGCGATCCGCGCGTGCGGGTTATTGCGCTGCGTCACGAGCGCGAACTCAAGCGAGCGCCAGTGCAGGTGCGACTGCCGGATGGAACGACTGCCGGGGTTATTCCCGACGCTTGGGTCGATCTGCGCCTGGCTGGTCAGTACCAGGAGTGCTACGCCGTCGAGCTGGATCGTGGGACGACCGGGCAGCAGGCCTGACGGCGCAAGGTGGCCGCGCTCGTCGCCTATGCCAGCGGGCCGTACCAGCAACAGTTTGGCACCGCCTCGCTGACGGTCGCTGTCGTCGCGACAGCGGGCGCGAGGCGGCGTGACGAGCTTGTGCGCTGGACCGAGGCTGAACTCGCCGCCGGGGGGCGCGTCAACCAGGCGGGGTTGTTCTGCGTCACCGGGGTTCCAGTCGTGGCCGCGAGTCCGGAAACGTTCTTTGCGCACGCAGTGTGGCGAACTCCATTCGAGGGTCGTCCGGGACCACTGCTTGACCTCTCCAATATATCTGATAGGTGGGATATCTCGGATAGGTGCGAGATGGCTGAGACATGGGAGAGAGCAGAGCGTGGTGCTGCTGCGCGGAAAGCGCTCCGGGAGGTGGTCCGGGAATGAGACGCTGGCCACGATTGCTACCGTGGCTCGATCAACCAGCCACGCGCCTGGTGCTGGGACAGCACGTGGGACCTGGCGCAGGGTTACCGTTCGCGGCCCGGCCGGTGGTGCTACGCGATGGGGAGATTCACCAGCACAAGCACGTCATCGGCCTGACCGGGCAGGGTAAGTCGAAGCTGTTGGTCTCACTCTTTGTCCAGTTGCACAACCAGGGCATCGGCTGTGACCTGATCGACCCGCACAGCGACCTGGCGCTGGATTGTTTGCGGCTGCTGGCCGAGGACGGCAGGCTGGAGCGGCCCGAGGACTGCGCCCGGCTCTGCTACGTCGACCTGGGCCGACGGGATGCCTACCTGCCCTTCAACATCCTGGTCGGGGGAAGGGATGACCCGCACGCCGTCGCCCGCCGGCTGGTCGAGGTCTGTCGAGAACATCCTGCTGCACGCCGTCGTCGTTCTGGTCGAGAATGGCATACCGCTTCACGCTTTTGGAACGCTTATTGACGGAGAAGGTTTTAAGGGATATGTCGCTTAGACAAGTCCGCGATCAGCAAGTCGTACGCTTCTTTCACGAGCGCTATGACCGCTGGGGCCGTGAGGGCGTCATCATGCGCGAGTCGACGCTTAACCGGGCAGCGCTGTTGACCTTCTCACCGGCCCTGCGCTATAGCCAGGGCCGGTGAGAACCGGCTCGATTTCAGGGCGCACCTCGACGAGGGTATCAGCGTCATCTACAACCTGTGTGGCCTCGATGAGGAGACGCAGCGCTTCCTGGGGGAGCTCCTGCTGGTCGGCTACGAGACGGCCGCCCTGGCGCGAGCTGGCCCGCCGGCCGTAGCACCTGATCGTCGACGACTTCAGCCTGTTCACGACCCGCAGTGAGGAGACGCTGACGCACGTCCTATCGATGGCACGCAAGTTCGGACTGTTCTTCACCTTGGCCCACCAGACCCGGTCACAATTGCCCAAGCGGTTGCAGGGCGCCTTGCAGAACACGCTCGCGATCGCTTTTAAGCTGGGGCGCAGTGACGCCGAGTGGGCGGCGCGTCGCTTCGGCCGCTTCGAGTCACATGCCGTCAAGCATGCGGTGGCCGATCCCAGCCAGGTCGACCGCACCCATCCCGTCTTCTTCTCGGTGCCCGAGACGTTCGAGCGCTGGACGACGACGCTTGCGGAATTGCGGCCGCGCGAAGCCTACCTGAAGCTTGACGGCCAGGCGATCAAGCTGCGCACGATCGCTGTCCCAGCGGCACACGCGGAGCGCCAGCGCGTCGACCAACTCGTCGAGGAGTAGCGAGACCGGCTGCTCCGACCGGCTGAGCGCATCATGGCCGAGGTGGACGGACTGCTCGCGGCAGCGGGAGAGGAGGCACCGGCCATGCGAACGCGCCGTGTGGCACTGGCAACGTCCTACGAACACAGTGATACAAAGTTGACATAAAGCATGGTCGAGGGATCGGGCAATGACCTGCCCGGCGCGGGCATCCGCGCTGGTGGTAGCCCGCCAGCGTCATCCTCACCTCATCGGGAGCGAGAACCGTTCGCTTCCCGGACCCGATGAGGGAATCACGAGAGGAGGCCTGGTCAATGACCGGCAACCCAACCTGGATCGCATTCGCGACCAGTGGCGCAATCGACGGCTACGATGTGCTGATCGTCGGGGATACGGTGACGGTGCTCCGCGAGGGGACCGTCGTGACGCGCCAGTCGGCACGGAACCTCGGCCGCTTCGTCGGCGCGGCAAAGGACCTGCGGCTTGGCTGGGCGGAGTTCGAGGAGTTCGAGGTGGTCTACGTCTACGACAAGGCGGACGACAACTTCGGCTACGCCGTCAATCTCCAGATCGAGCCGTACAGTGAGTGGGGGGTTGCCCCCTTCGCGGCAGCAGACGAGGAACGGCCATGAGCAGCGCCGAGTGGATACCACCGGCTGCCGCGCATCATGTCGAACCACGCCGGCCGCTGGTGTGCTGGGCCTGCGAGGAACTGCTCGCGCTGAGAAGCGCAACGGACCAGTTCGTGCTCGACGCCGACGCCGAACTGGCTACGGCCGTCGGCATAGCGGCGATCAGCTGCCGCCGCGGCGCCGTCACGATCATCCCGCCCATGGACGACTAAGACGCGGCCACCTGCGGCACCAGCCGCAATAGCTGGTGAGCCAGCGTCGCCATCGTCCAACCAAACCGAGGAGGGTAGCGCCTGCCGCCCTCCTCGGAACCATCATGACCATGATGCCAAACACGACACGATCGACATCGAACCACGAGAGACCACTCCGAAAGGAGGTGAAAGATTCCTATGCGCGGAGTAAATAAAGTCATGCTGATCGGCAACGCGACCCGTGACGCTGAGCTGCGCCACACCCAGAGCGGCAAGCCAGTCAGCAACATCCGACTGGCGACGAACCGCAAGGTGAACGGCCAGGAGGTCACCCAGTTCCACACGATCGTCTGCTGGGACACCCTAGAGCGTGTTATGTACTTTCACCGAGCAGTAGTTTGACCATCCGAGCGAGCATCAGGCTGGAGAGCGCGACCAGATGCAGCCCGGCCACCGTTTCGGGCAAGCGCTCATAATCCTTGGCCAGCCGCCGAAACCGGGCGAGCCATGCGAACGAGCGTTCCACCACCCAGCGCCGTGATGTGTGCTCGTGCGATCGTGGTGGTCGCTCGTCACGCTTCAGCGCGATGTGCGGCACGTACTCGTGGTCCAGACAGGCCCCGTAGCCGGTGTCATTATCGTCGCCTTTGTCCAAGGGTGCATTCCATTGTGAGATAGATTCTTAATCTGCACGCCGTCGTCAAACGATATGTCGGGTGACTCAAGCAGTTTCGGACGCTCACGGTCCCCTTCGAGAAGGGGACCGTGAGCGTCCGGGTGACGGTCGTCATCATCAGTCACGTCACCTGGCTGTAATCATGAGTCGTCAAACGTCGCCAGACGTGCGCTAGCCACAGTGTCCTGGACCGGTCACCCCGTTGTTGTAGTTATCGAGGGCGGTCGTGAGCCTACTCGTCGCTGACGGCTTCAGATAGCCGGACCCGATGGGTGCAATGACGAGACCACCAATAAGCGCATCGGCTGCTTGGATGCTACTGAGCACTGCTGCGTCGTCAGTCCCACTAGCGACATTGAGCTTGGCCGCGATGAGTTGATGTGACAGTGAGATCAACCCATTCCCCCTCACGGGAGTGTTCAGAATCGCAAGCAGTTGCTCCTGGGTATAGGTAACGGTGCCGAGTTTCAGGCTCGTCACTGGCCAGTCTGCGGGGTGGTTCTTCCAGAACCCCTGCGTATAGGTGCAACTCTGCTCGGTGCAGAACGGGGCATCGGTGAACATGGAACGGATGAGACGTCCCTCACTGTGATAGAAGGGCCGTTCCAGCAGGACCTCGCCGTAGAAGAGATCGATCTGTGCCTTGCACGGGGGCAGTGCCACCGTGAGCGTAGCAGTCTCACCGATGTCGAGCGTCTCGTAATCAAAGATCACCTGATCACGAATACGAGGCTCGCCGGCCGCATTCAAGCCGAATACTTTGTAGGAGGCGAGACCGACTTGATAGGTACAGGTCGTCGAGAGGTTCGTCAGCGTCGCTGTCGCGACTGTTCCCTCAGCGTTGATCGTGATCGAGCTGTTTGCCCGCAGAAGATCGGCCTCAGCGTCGCATGCAGCGGTGATGCTGGTCGTGCTCTCTTCAGCCGCTGCAACCTGGATACTGCCTAGCAACAGGCTGATGAGCAGCAGTGGAAGCATGATGAAGATTCAGGGCAACCGGCGGTGTGATGAACGAGCCATGAGTAGTCCCTCCTGTACGTCGCTTCGTCGTCAATGATTCGATTGGGTCCGCACGTCGATACGTCGAGAACGCCAGGACCTGCATGGTGCAGGGCACCATCCTTTCAGCCTCACACTTGAAGGCAACAAAAAACCGACCGCTGTCGACGGTCGGTTGCACCACTCGCTCTAATCCGGCCAGGTGCCCAAGTGCAGCCAGATCTTCATCGCGCCCGTTGGATTGTGACTGCCATGGACCGGCAAGGTGCCGGACATGACAACCTGTGGGGTACTGCGATGAGAATACGGCACCATCGTATCAAGCGCAAGGGGTTACACAACATGATTCGGATAACACCAACAGTTAGCATGGGTGAAATGTCTCGCTTGAGCTGCCTGGCCATATTGTTTATCAGGGCATGCTCCAATGGCACATTCGATCATCAGATCATCAATCGGTGGACACTCAGCCCGGTATCGGCAGCACAACTCCTGTCGTACCAGCAGCACGTCATTCGCGCTGAGATCAAAGCGTGGTCATCCCAGGGCATCTACCACTGGCATTCACTGTGCGTTTGTCTCGATGTGCTCCCAGGGGCGGAAGGGTAAGACACCGGTGGAACACACATCACCACCCCTAGAGGGTGTTATGCACTTTAGCCCGCCGAGAGTTTCATGACCCGGCCGAGCATCAGCACGGATAGCGCGACCAGATGCAGACCCTTCACTGTCTCCTCCAGCCGCTCATCATCCTTCGCCAGACGCCGAAACCGGGTCAGCCACGCAAACGTCCGCTCCACCACCCAGCGGCGGGGCAAGCGCACGAAGCCGCGTTTGGCCTCGGTGTGCTTGACGACGATCAGCCGGATGCCCCAGCCGTCCGCCTGTCTGCGGGCATCCTCCCCCGTGGAGCCCTGATCGACCCAGGCGATCTCGACCGCATTCCCTGTCGCATCCTGGATCGCGTCGGCCAATGCCGCGACCTGCTCGCGGTCGCCCGCATCCGCTGGCGTCACCACGAGGGCCAGCAACTCACCGAGCGTATCGACCG
>Ga0136611_10001937_pt1 | contig 14402 bp, 11 predicted proteins | sample AntDrymUQ2232306_2_FD_106645 | JGI IMG/M metagenome (GOLD analysis project Ga0136611, IMG submission 106645) | Polar desert sand microbial communities from Dry Valleys, Antarctica - metaG UQ223 (23.06) | ecosystem: Environmental > Terrestrial > Soil > Desert | place: Antarctica: Dry Valley...
ATCTCGAAGCTGCTCGGCGTGCCGACCTGGGACAAGCCGGCGATGGCCTGCCTCTCGTCGCGGGTCCCGTACGGCGAAGCCATCACGCGCGACAAGCTGAGCCAGATCGACCGCGCCGAGCAGTTCGTCCGCGACCTCGGCTATCGCCAGCTGCGGGTGCGCCACCACGGGCAGGTCGCCCGTTTGGAGCTGCCCCGCGACGAGATGCTCGGCTTCATGGAGCGGCATGCCGACGTGGTGGCCGCGCACTTCAAGACGCTCGGATTCCAGTACGTGACGCTCGACTTGCAGGGATTCCGCAGCGGCTCGATGAACGAAGTGCTCGCCGCGCGGGCCGGAGTGTAGGCCAAGATGTTCAAGATCGTAGACCGCCCGATCGACGCGACCGAGCTCGGCAACCTCGTGCGGTCGGACGCCGACGGCGCGGTGTGCGTGTTCCTGGGCGTCGCCCGCAAGTTCTCGCGCGGGCGAGAAGTCGTGCATCTCGAATACGAGGCGTACCCCGAGATGGCCGAGAAGAAGCTGGCCGCGATCGGCGACGAGCTGCGCGAGAAGTTCGGCGCCGAGCGCGTCGCGATCCTCCACCGCACCGGCGTGCTCACGATCGGCGAGGCGTCGGTCGGCATCGGCGTCGCCACGCCGCACCGCAAGGAGTCGTTCGAGGCGTGCCAGTACGCCATCGACCGCCTCAAGGAGACAGTGCCGATCTGGAAGAAGGAAGTCTGGTCGGACGGCTCGCAGTGGATCGGCTGGGAAGGCCAGGCCCCGCCCCCCCCCGATGCCACCGCGCGGTAGACCGTCCGAGTCCCGCTATGCCGGTGGCGCCGCGACAGCCGTCGCGTCCTGCCCAACACCGACCACGCCCTCCAGTTCGTGGGCGTCGCCGATGGCCGAGATGGTCATCGGCGTCGTCCGCCCGCGCACCTCGATCTCGTGGCGCGGGAACTTGGACAGGTCGACGCCGGCCCGCTCGCTCGTGTCCGCCGACACGATCAGCTGCGCCCCGAGCTCCTTGGTCAGCGATTCGAGCCGACTGGCGGTGTTGACGGCGTCGCCGATGGCCGTGAGCGACTTGGCGCGTCCGTGGCCCATCTCGCCGACGATGACGTGGCCGACGTGGATGCCGATGCCGATGCGGAGCGGCTCGCGGAGGTCATTGGCGAGCGTCTCGTTGAGGCGGTCGAGCGCCCGCGACATTTCGAGGGCGGCTGCCAGCGCCTCGCGGCAGCCGTGCTCCGGCCCGCTCGTCAGCCCGAAGAGGGCCATCACGCCGTCGCCAATAAACTTGTCCAGGTAGCCGCCGGCGCCCGCCACCGCGTCGCCCATCGCCGCGAAATACTGGTTCAACACGAACACCACGTCGTAGGGCAGGCGGTGCTCCGAGAAGCGGGTGAACCCGCGCAGGTCCGCGAAGAGGATCGCGACGTCCTGCTCGCGGCCCTGGACGTACGGCTGCTGGAGGAACCCGTCGGCCGGCGTGGCCGTGCTCGGCAGGAGCGGCACGACGGTCAGGTTAACGTTCGGGCGCAACTGGCACGCCAGGCGCACGTTCGGCGGTGCGCCGACGCGCCTGAGCACGCGTGCCTCCTCGGCGGTCGGCGTCGGCAGGCGCGGCGAGTTGGGGCTGATGCGCGAGCGGCACGTCGAGCACCGACCGCGCCCGCCGCAGAGCGAGGCGTGCGGGATGCCCGCCGACCGGCTCGCGTCGAGGATCGTCATGCCATCGAGGACCGGGACGCGGCGTCCGCCGGGGTAGGTCAGGTAGTGGACGCCGCGACGCCGCACCCAGAGCGCGCGCGCCTGCCGCCCGGCGAGGGTGAGGACCATGCTGCCCACGAACACGCCCGTCGCCACGGTCGCCCAGCCCTGGACAGCGGCCTCGTCTCGCTCGGAGATGCCCGCGAACGTAGCCTCGAGCCAGCCCGGCTGCCTCACGAGCTGTGCGATCTCCACCCCGATCTCCGCGAAGCCGATCAAGCTGAGCACGGGCAGCAGGAGAGCAAACGCGCCGAGGTACGCCCTGACTCGCGGGTACCACGGCTTGAGTGAGAGCCAGAAATGGATGCCCATGCAGCCGTGTACCCAGGCCACGACGACCAGCACGCTCTGGATCACGGCACTCGACGGGTGCAAGACCCACATGCCCGCCACCACGTATGCATACGTGCCCTCGAAGCCGAAATGCTCGGCGAGCACGCGCGTCCCGAAGATGTGCGGGATCAAGAAGAACGGCATGAGCAGCCCGAGCAGCAGCCGCACGATCTCGGCGGGCGGCATGCGGAGGTGCCGACGCACGTAGACCGCGTGCAAGACGAGCGCGACGTGCCCGAGGAAGCCGCCCAGCAGCAGGATGGTACCGGGCGGGCTGCGCCAAACGGCGGTGAACACGCTCCGTCCCGCTTCGGCCGCCGCCAGCGAGATGAGGCCGAGCCCGTGGTTGAAAAGGTGGCTCGCCAGGAACGCAAACAGGATGAGCCCGGTCCACAGACGCGCCCGCCGCACCTGCACCTAGAGCCGTTCCAGGTAGCGGACCAGCTGGCGGAGGCGTGGATGGATCCTGGCACGACGCGCGAGCGTGCCGAGGGCGATGAACACCTCGGCCACCTCGGGCGACAGGTCGGTGCGCTGGCCGGGCGCGCGGCGCTCGGCGTGCCGCGCCACGGCGCCGGACGCCGGTCCGGACGCGGTCATCGAGCCGGGGCGGCGGAAGGCGGCGCGCCGGGCCGGATCCCCGAGGATCTCGTACGCCTGTTGGACGATCAGCATGCGGTCGCCGGCCAACGGGTCGTGGGGGTTCACGTCCGGATGGTTGGATCGCGCGGCGCGGCGGTAGGCGGCGCGCACCTCGGCGTCGGTGGCAGCCTCGTCGATGCCGAGGACGTGGTAGGGGTCGCGGTGGGGCGGCATCGCGGCGGCTCTCCTGGTGCGCAAGGCTGGTTGGGGGTGTGATACGCCGCCGTACCCGGCATGGTCAAGTATGCGCAACACCCGCGCCCCGGTCCTGTCGCCGGAGCCTCGGCAAGACGACAAAGACGACGATCGGAAGCGGAGCGAGACTCAGCGCCGGTAGAAGGAGCGCACGAACGCCGCCGGTCTCGACGAGTACCGGATCGAGGGAAACGTCGGGGGGATCCGCTGCTCCAGCGGCGATCCGGTCCCCGGCGCGATCGGTGGCGCCATCTCGTTCGATCCGAACGATGTGCCGTACGCGCCGATCGGGACGCGGGACCGGCTCGCGCGGGTCCAGTTGCCGTACGGGACCGAGAAGGTGTGCGGATCGCTCGTGGTCGGCGACTATCTCCAGGCCGATGGGCGGCGGGACAACGAGCTCTGGTTCATCGCCGAGGACATCTCAAGCAAGCACATCCGCCGCCGAGGCGGCGGCTCCCCTTTGACGGCGCCCCGGCCGACTGGTAAGCTGCGCACGTCCCCGAGCGATCTCGGGCGCGCAGGTGCGCCCGGTCAGGGTGAGACAGCACCGGTATCGGTGCGGGAGGAAGGCCATGGCGCGCCTTGACAGATACATGACCCGACGCCTCTTTCTAGGCGTCACGTTGGGCGGGGCAACGGCCTCGCTGCTCGCCGCCTGCGCGCCCGCGCAGCAGGCGGCACCGGCCAAGCCGACCGAAGCGGCCAAGCCGGCCGCGACCCAGGCAGCGCCGGCGGCCGTGCCGGCGGCCACGAAGCCTGCTGCCGAGGCGGCGAAGCCTGCTGCCGAGGCGGCGAAGCCTGCTGCCCAGTCGGTGGCACCGACTCCGGTGCCGGTCTCCGGCGTGCCCAAGAAGGGGCCGGGCGCTAACTTCGACTGGAAGCAGTTCAGTGGCGAGTCGCTGACGATCCTGTTCTCGAAGCATCCCTGGTCCACGGCAGCTGAAGAGGCGCTGCCGATGTTCACCGAGACGACCGGTATCAAGGTCAACTTCGAGGATCTTCCGGAGATCCAGGCTCGCCAGAAGCTGGCGGTCGATTTCGCGGGCGGCGGCGGCACCTATGACGGGATGTTCAGCAGCCTGCACGTCGAGAAGATCCAGTTCTGGAAGAGCGGCTGGTACCTGCCGTTGAACGATCTTCTCAACGACAGCAAGCTGCTCAGCCCCGAGTTCGACTGGGACGACACGGTTGACTCCGCCAAGCAAGCGGCCACCTCGCCGGATGGCAAGATCCTCGCGCTGCCGGCGTTCACGGACGTCATCATCATGGCGTATCGCAAGGACATCGTCGAGCAGAAGGGGATCAAGCTCCCCCAGGATCACACGGAGCTCGAAGCGGCCATCAAGGCGGCTCACGAGCCGCCGAACGTCTACGGGTGGGCCTCGCGCGGGCTGAAGAACGCCAACATGACGATGTGGCCAACCCAGTTCTTTAACTTCGGCGGCCAGTACTTCGACAAGGACATGAAGTCGAAGCTCAACAGCGACGCCGGCGTCCAGGCGACCGACTGGTACGCGCGCATGGACCGAGAGTTCGGCCCGCCCGGTGTCGTCAACTTCAATTGGTACGAAGCGACCGCCGCCTTTATGCAGGGTCAGGTCGCCTTCATGCAAGACGGTATCAACTTCTTCACGCAGTACGAGGACGAGACGAAGTCGCGAGTGAAGGGAAAGACTGGCTACATGCTGATGCCGAAGGGGCCGGCCGGCAACTTCCCCCCGACGTACACCCCGGGCATGGCAGTCAGCGCGAAGTCGAAGAAGCCGGGGCCGGCGTTCCTGCTCGCCCAGTACCTGACTGGCAAGGGGCAGGGCATCCGCGCCCAGCTCGCCGGCGTCGGCGTGGCTCGCCTCTCGACCTGGGACGATCCCCAAGTCAAGGCGAAGCAGAGCATGCCGCAAGACTGGACCGACGCATTCCTCCAGGGGATGAAGATCGGCAAGCCCGGCCTGCCGGAGATCGCGGCGGTGACCCAGTACCGCGACGACGTTGGCGCGCTGCTCCAGGCGACGATCGAGGGCGGCGACGCCAAGCAGGTCACCCAGCAGATGCACCAGGCGTTCCAGGCGATCCTCGACAAGGAGCCCAAGTAGCCGTGCCCCTCGCAGCCGAGGCGGCGCGAGAGGCCCGTGCCGGGGGGCGGTAGCTCGTGACCGAGAACGTGGCGCCAGCCGGCAGCCAGCAGGTCGCCGGCGGCGTCGCTGTTGGCAGCGCCGGCGACGTGCTGGGGCGCCCGCGCCCCGTCGCGGCTCGACGCGACTGGTGGGAGCGGCACGCCCATCTGGTGCTGCCGATGCCGGCAGTCGTCGCCGTGCTGACGATGATCGCGTTCCCGCTGTTGTATACCGTCTGGCTCAGCCTCACCGACTGGACATTGTCCAATCCCGAAGGCGCGACATTCGTGGGGCTCGAAAATTACGCGACGCTGTTCACCACCGATCAGCGCTTCGCCAACTCGGTCGTCATCACCTTCTACTTCACGATCCTCGGGGTCACGGTCCAGACGTTCTGCGGCGTCACCCTCGCGCTGCTCTTCAACCGCCAGTTCTGGGGGCGCGGCATCTTCCGCACCCTCGCGATCCTGCCGATGGTGGCGACGCCGGTCGCCATCGCGCTGATTTTCGCGATGATGTTTCACCCCACGCTCGGGGTGCTCAACTACTTCGTCACGCTGATCGGGCTGCCACCACAGACCTGGATCCACTCGCGCCAGTCGGTCATCCCGGCGCTGGTGCTGGTGGACACCTGGCAGTGGACGCCGCTGATCATGCTGATCGTGCTGGCCGGGCTCGCGGCGCTGCCGCACGACCCCTACGAGGCGGCCGAGATCGACGGGGCCAGCAAGCTCCAGACGCTCTGGCACATCACGCTGCCGCTGGTGCGCCCGGCGATCGTCACGGCCGTGCTGTTCCGGATGATCGACTCGCTCAAGACGTTCGACATCATCTTCGTGCTGACCCAGGGCGGCCCGGGCGGCTCCTCGGACACGATCAACCTGTATCTGTTCAACACGGCGTTCTCGTACTTCCGGATGGGCACCGCGTCGTCGATGGTGGTGATCTTCTTCGCGATCATCCTCGGAATCTCGCTGATCGCGATCCGGGTCAGGCGCGGCACATGGGCATAGGCGGCATGGCTATGAGTGCGGCAGCCTATTGCGTTGTCATCCTGAGCGCAGCGAAATTGCTATGCCCCTTCGGGCCACCATCAGTGATGCAAATGGCCGCCCGGCGGCTATGTATAGGACAGGATCTATGGACTGCCCCGCGTTGGTCGGTCCGTAGATCCTTCGCTGCGCTCAGGATGACAAGTGAGAATCGGGCATCTCGACACGTTCTCGTCGGCGCAGCACTACATCGGAGCACCTCATGGGCATAGCGGCGCGACGCAAGGCCGAGGAGCTCGCTTACTTCCTGCTCGTGTTCGTCTTCATGCTGCCGATCCTCTTCGTGTTCTTCTGGATGATCTCGGTTTCCTTCCGCAACAACCTGGAAGCAACCCAGTATCCGCCGCTGTTCTTCCCCCGCATGCCGACCCTCGATGGGTACCGGTACGTGTTCACGAATCCGGCTCAACCGTTCTTCACGTTCCTGTGGAACAGCACCGTCGTGGCGACCGGCGCCACCGTGCTCGCGATGCTGCTCGGGGTGCCGGCCGCGTTCAGCATCGCACGCTGGAAGCAGAACGGGCTGGCGCTCGGCATCCTGCTCGCGCGCATCACGCCCGGCCTGAGCTTCCTGGTGCCGTGGTTCATCATGTTCCGCGTCTTCGGCATGCTCGACACGTACCCAGCGCTGATCATCAGCCACCTCGTGGTCGGGCTGCCGATCGTCGTCTGGGTCATGATGGGCTTCTTCGAGGATCTGCCCTCGGAGCTGATCGACGCGGGCCTGATCGACGGCGCGTCGATCTACGGGGTGCTGTGGCGGATCGCGCTGCCGCTGGTGCAGCCGGGACTGGTGGCCACGTCGATCCTGAGCGTGATCTTTTCCTGGAACAACTTCGCGTTCTCGGTGGTGCTGGCCGGCCCGAAGACGCGGACTTTGCCCGTCGCGGTGTTCAACCTCATGAGCTTCGAGCAGTTTAACTGGGGGTCGCTCGCCGCCGCCGCGTGCATGATCACGCTACCGGTGATTGTGATGGCGCTGGTGATGCAGCGGCACATCGTGAGCGGGCTCACGTTCGGCGCGGTCAAGCAGTAGACGGGGGAGGACGATCCGTCGTGCGTGCTCCCGTCTTCCTCGCGTGGGATGAGGGGCCCGGGGGTGAGGTCCTGTTCGGCGCCTTGGTGCCCTCGCGGGGCCTCTGGTATCCTCCGGGCTGCCGCGCGCCCGCGCCCTGGCGCCCGTAGCAGCCCCGCCGTCAGGCGCATTCGGCGAGTCGCGGCCATCGGAGTCGCTTCGTGTCCCTCTCCCCCAAGCAGGTCTCCATCAGCGCATTCTTCCCGGCCTACAACGACGCCGGCACCATCGCCAGCATGGTCGTCACCGCCGACCGCACCCTCCGCGAGATCACCGACGACTACGAGGTGATCGTCGTCAACGACGGCAGCCCGGACCACACCGCCGACATCCTGGCCGACCTCCAGACGCGCTACCCGAACCTCCGCGTGGTCACGCACCCGAAGAACCGAGGCTACGGGGGCGCGCTCCGCAGCGGCTTCGCCGGCGCGACCAAGGAGTTCGTCTGCTACACCGACGGCGACGCCCAGTACGACCCGCGCGAGTTCAAGCTCCTCGCGGAGCATCTCGCGGATGGCATCGACGTGGTCCAGGGGTACAAGATCCAGCGCCACGACCCAGTCGAGCGCATCATCATCGGCAAGGCGTACCACGCCATCGTGCGGGCGATGTTCGGGCTGCCAATCCGCGACGTCGATTGCGACTTCCGTTTGATTCGGCGCTCAATCTTCGACGAGGTGACGCTGACGCAAGACAGCGGCGTGATCTGCGTCGAGCTGATGACGAAGATCGCCCAGGCCGGCTTCCGCATCACCGAGGTGCCGGTGCATCACTACCATCGTGCGTACGGGAAGTCGCAGTTCTTCAACTTTCGCCGGGTGGGGCGGGTGGGCGTGGATCTGCTCAAGCTCTGGGCCTGGCTCGTGCTGCTGCCCACGTTGATGGGCCGGCGCGTGCCGCGCGCATTGCGGAGCGGCTAGCCGATGCCGTACCGCGTCGGGCAGTTCTACGCGCGCAAGCGGGTCATGGTGACCGGCGGGCTCGGGTTCATCGGGTCAAACCTCGCGCGCTTCCTGCTCGACCTGGGCGCCGAGGTGCTGCTCGTGGATTCGATGGTGCCCGATACGGGCGCGAACCTCGCCAACATCGCCGACATCCAGGACAAAGTCTCGACGCGCTCGGTCGACGTCCGCGACGCGCTGGCGCTCGAGCGGCTGGTGAAAGACCAGGACGTCATCTTCAACCTGGCCGGCCAGGTGAGCCACATCGACAGCATGCGGGATCCGTTCACGGACCTCGACATCAACTGCCGCGCGCAGCTCTCGCTGCTCGAAGCGTGCCGTCACCACAATCCGGCGGTCAAGGTGATTTTCGCGAGCACCCGCCAGATCTATGGTCGGCCCGACTACCTGCCAGTCGATGAGAAGCACCTGCTCCACCCGACCGATGTGAACGGCATCAACAAGATGGCCGGCGAGTGGTACCACGTCCTCTACAACAACGTGTACGGCGTGCGCGGCTGCTCATTGCGGCTCACGAACACCTACGGGCCGCGGATGCTCGTCAAGAACAACCGCCAGACGGCGATCGGCTGGTTCATCAAGCAGGTCGTCGATGACGAAGAGGTCCAGCTCTTCGGCGACGGCTCGCAGCTCCGAGACTTCACGTTCGTCGATGACGCCTGCGACGCCTTCTTGCGAGCCGGCGCATCGGATGTGGCGAACGGTCAGGTCTTCAACGTCGGCGGCCCGGAGCCGATCAGCCTGCGCGACCTCTTGGACCTGATGATCGAAATCGCGGGCCGTGGCAGCTATACGCTCGTGCCGTTCCCCGAGGAGAAGCGGGCCATCGACATCGGCAGTGTCTACGCCGACGACAACAAGATTCGGCGCGCCCTGGGCTGGGAGCCGCGGGTGGGGCTGCGCGAGGGGCTGGAGAAGACCATCCGCTTCTACATCGAGCACCGGGACGAGTATTGGGGCGAGCCGGCACAGGCGGCGGGGGCAGTATGACGATCACGAACGCGCCGGCGCGCATCCCGGTGTTCGACCTCAAGGCGCAGTACGAGGCGCTCAAGCCGGAGCTCGACGCGGCCGTCGCGCGGGTGCTGGCCAGCGGCTGGTTCATCCAGGGCACCGAGCACGGCGCGTTCGAGCAGGAGTTCGCCACGTACTGCGAGGCCGCGCACGGGGTCGGAGTAGCGAGCGGCACGGACGCCATCCGCATCGCGTTGCAGGCGCTCGGCGTCGCGCCCGGCGACGAGGTTGTCACCGTTGCGAACGCCGGGATGCCGCCGGTGGTCGCGATCCGCGAGGCCGGGGCAGTGCCCGTGTTCGTAGACGTGGACCCGGGTACGCGGACCTTCGATCCGACGAAGCTCCATGCCGCGATCACGCCGAAGACGCGCGCGGTGCTGCCCGTCCACCTCTTCGGCCATCCCGCCGACGTGGACGCCATCCTCGCTGTGGTCCGGCCGCGCGGGATCGCGCTGGTCGAGGATTGCGCGCAGGCCCACGGCGCTCGCTACCAGGGTCGGCGGGTCGGCGGGCTGGGCGACGCGGCAGCGTTCAGCTTCTACCCGACCAAGAACCTCGGGGCGTACGGCGACGGCGGCTTCATCACCACCGGGGATGCCGACGTGGCGGATCGGGCGCGCCTGCTGCGCGGCTACGGGTGGCGCAAGAAGTACGTGAGCGAGTCGCACGGCATCAACTCGCGGCTGGACGAGCTCCAGGCGGCCATCCTGCGCGTGAAGCTGCGCCACCTCGATGCCGCCAATGAGGAGCGTCGGCGCCGCGCCCGCTTGTATGACGAGGCGCTCGGTGGCGTGGCGACGCCCGTCGAGCAGCCGTGGGCCGAGTCGGTGTACCACCTGTACGTGGTCGAGTCAGATCACCGGGACGAGCTGCGCGCGGCACTCGACCCGGCGGGCGTCGCGACGGACATCCACTACCCACTGCCGAGCCACTTGCAGCCGGCATGCGCCGATCTCGGCCTGGCGATGGGGGCGCTCCCCACGACCGAACGCCTCGCCAAGCAGGTGCTGTCGCTGCCGATGTATCCGGAGCTGCCAATCCAGCACGTCGAGCGCGTCGCCGAGCACGTTGGACGGATCGTCCGCGAGCTAGGCGGCTAGCCAGGATGGTGCCGAGTCGACCACATCGCCTGGCGCCGTTCAGCCGCGTTGGTCGTTCAACTGGCCCGTCATCCCGAAGCGGAGCGAGGGATCTCACGCTGACGGGCTCGGGAGCGAGAGATCCTTCGCAGACTCGGGATGACATCGGATCGTGGCGGGCTTTGGACGGGACCAACTGTCGGATCGCTGTGCCCGTTCCGAGCTGGATCGATGGTCGGAACGCCTGCGACACCATGCACCGTATCGCGCGCGTCGGCGCACGCTGAGCCGAGGCGGAACGACACGGTGGAACGCGAGCAGTACGACTTGATGTTCGCTCAAGAGGAGCGACACTGGTGGTACGTGGGCATGCGGCGCATCTCGGCCGCGCTGCTGGACGGCTATCCGCCGCGCACCGACGCGCGCGGACCGCTCTCGATCCTCGACGCGGGCTGCGGCTCCGGTGGCATGACGCGGTTCTTGCGACGCTGGGGCGGGGTCACCGGCGTCGATTTGGCTCCCGAGGCACTCGGCCTGGCGCGAATGCGCGGGCTCGCGAGACTGGCGCGGGCGTCGGTGGGCGCGTTGCCGTTCCTCCCGGCGAGCTTTGACGTGGTGACCAGCTTCGACGTGCTCTACCACCTGAACGTCAGCGACGATCTCGCGGCGCTGCGGGAGCTGCACCGCGTGCTGCGGCCCGGCGGCGTGCTGCTGATCCGGCTGCCGGCCTACGACTGGATTCGCGGCGCCCACGACGACGCCGTTCACACGCGGCACCGCTACACGCGCGCCGAGCTTTCGGCGAAGCTGGAGGACGTCGGGTTCCGCCTGGAGCACGCGACCTACGCGAACTCGATCCTGTTCCCGCTGGCGCCCGTCAAGCGCTATCTCGAGCACCGCAACGGCACGCAGGAAGCGACCGACCTCTGGCGCCCGCCGGCGCCCGTGAACCGCCTCCTGGCCGACTTGCTCGGTCTCGAAGCGGCGGTGGCACGGAGCGTCGGCCTGCCGTGGGGGCTGTCCGTGTTCGGGGTCGCGCGCCGAGTGCATCCGGTCGAATCCGTCGCGCTCCAGCCCGCGAGGCAGACCGTCGAGGTGACGGTGTGACGCGCCGATGTCGTCGGATCACCGGCACGGCCCGCACCGGCTATCGGGACGCGCACCGACGATGACCGCCACGGTCCGGCGGCCCGTCGCGGGCGTCACGCGGGCTACGCGATGGTCGCCCCCGAGCGTAGCCGTCGTGCGGGGCGCTTGGGATCGAGTCGCGCGCGAGCTGCCCGCGTTGGTTGTGCTCGCGCTCTGCTCGATCGTGCTGTTCCGCGATGGGCTGTTCGCCGGCAGGATCTTCTACGAGCGGGATACGTACCTGTTCTACGAGCCGCTCGGGCGGTGGGTCGCGGAGCAGCTCCGCGCCGGCAACGTGCCGCTCTGGATCCCGTCGATCTTCGGCGGCTACCCGGTGTTCGCGGACGGCGAGCTGGGCGTCCTGTATCCGCCGAACCTGCTCGTGGTCCCGTTCATCCCGGTCGAGCTCGGCATGGCCGTCATGCGCGCGCTGCACCTGTTCCTGGCATCCGCGTTCATGCTGGCGTTCTTGCGCGTGCTGGGGGTCGGGCGCTGGGGCGCACTGGTCGGCGGGCTGGTGTTCGGGTACGGCAGCTTCTTCATCACCCAGATCCAGCACGAGAACGTCGTGCGGAGCGCCACCTGGCTGCCATTGATCCTGCTCTTCGTGGAGATAGGGCTGCGCCGAACGGGCTGGCGTCGGCAACAGCTCCTCGTGCTGGCGGGGATGACGCTCGGGGTCGCGGCGCTCGGGGTCCACGTCCAGCCGGTCGCCATGACGCTCGTGGTGCTCGGCCTGTACACGACCTACCGGCTGCTGGTCGGGTCGGTGGCCGGTGCCTGGCCGGAGCGGCTCGTGCTGTTGGCCTGGGCGCCAGGGCTCGTGGCCGCCATCGGCATCGGCATCGCGGCGGTGCAATGGCTGCCGCTGTTCGAGCTCGGCCGCATGTCGTACCGAGGCCCCGGTCTGGGCTACGACCTCGCGACGACCTGGCCGCTGCGGTGGCAGAACCTCGCGACGGCGTTGCTGCCGTACGCCTTTCGGCTCGACGACGGGCGGTTCATCACGCTCTGGCAGCAGTGGGAGACGTTCATCTACGTGGGCATCTGGCCGCTCGCGCTCGCCCTGGTCGGCGTGCTGCTCGGCCGGCGGCGGATCGTGCCGTTCTTCCTCCTCGTCGCACTTGTCGGCCTCGTCGTCGGGCTGGCCGAGCAGAGCCCCATCAATCTCCACCGCCTGCTTTGGAGCCTGCCGGGATTCTCGTCGCTGCGGGCACCGGGCCGCTACGCTTATCTGATCGTGTTCGGCGTGGCCGGGCTCGCCGCGTTCGGCCTGGACGCGCTCGCGAGGCTGCGCGGCCGGTCGTGGCGGACGCTCGGCGTCGTCGGGCTCACCGCCCTGAGTGGCGCGGCGCTCGCATACGCGATCGTCGCCTTTCGGCGCCGACTGCTCGCCGATCCGGTGCGCTGGAATGGGCTCATCGACGAGTACTACGTCGGCACTCGCCACGAGCACGAGTGGCTAACCGGCCCGCTCGTGTACCAGTCGCTCGTCGATGCCCTGGACCCCGGCAACCCCAAGACCGCCTTGACGGTCGCCCTGCTGCTCACGTGCGGGCTACCGCTCGCAGCCTGGGCGCTCTGGCCGCGACTCCGCGCGGCCTGGGGCTCGGTCGTCGTCGCCGTCATCGCCGTCGATCTGCTCGTGTTCGGGTACGACTTCCACCCGAGCGCGCCGCTCGCCGCGCTGTCCGCGCCGGCGCCCGTGACCCATTTCCTCCGGACGCTCGGTCCTGGCGCGCGCACGTTCGTAGACTCGTCGCTGCGTTTCCTGGAGCCGAATCGGCTGCTCGACGCGGACGTGCCGACGATCTCTGGCTACAGCTCGCTCCAGACGCAGCGCCACTTCGAGCTATTCTCCGGCGTCGATAGCCAGGAGGACGTGCTGCTCGACCTCTGGGGCGTGCGCTACGCGGTCATGGCCGACCCGCCGCCGGACGTGACGATCGTTGATGGCACCGCGTACCGTCCGTTTAGCGCCCTGTTCAATGGCGCGGCGTTCAACCGGACCGGGCTCGCGACGTTCGCGGTCGAGCCCACGTCGACGGTCGAGCTGCGGGTCATCGCCACGCTGGTGGACGGCGTCGAGATCGAGCAGGACAGTGCCGTCGCCGAGGTTACGCTCGTGTCGGCCGACGGGACGCGGCGCACGGGCACCCTGCGCGCGGGCGTGGACGTGGCCGAGAACGCCTACGAGCGCGAGGATGTGCGGCGCCACCTGCGGCACGCCCGCCCGGCCGTGGCGGGCACGGTCCGCGACGTCGCGCCGAACGGCCAGCCGATCCAGGTCAACCTGTACAAGACTCGCATCCCGGTCGATACGCTCGACGTCGAGCGCGTCGAGGTGCGCCAGGTGTACCCACTCGGGCAGACGCGCATCTTCGGGATCGGGCTGGTGCGCCCGGATGGCACCGTGCGGTCGCTGTTCAGCACCGACCGCGCGAAGTTTCGCCGCGTGTACCTGGAGAACGGCATCGGCGTGTTCGAGAACCTGGCCGCCTTCCCGCGCGCCTACGTCATCCCCGAGGTCGTCGCGCGGCGCTCCCGGATCGAGGAGTCGGCCCTGCCCCGAATTGCCGCGCGGCCGTTCGACGCCAACCGCCAGGTCGTGCTCGAAGAGGGGCCATTCGACGGCGTACCGACTGTGCGACCCCGCCTCGGCCAGGCGCTCGACCCGAGCGCCGCTCCGGTCCCCGCGACCGTGACCGACCTGTCGAGCGACCGCGTGCGGGTGTCCGTGCCGGACGGCCCCGGCGGCACGCTCGTCCTCACCGACGCATACCACCGAGGCTGGCGCGCGCGGATCGACGGCGCCGAGGCGCCGGTCTACATCGCGAACTTCCTCTTCCGAGGCGTGCGCGTGCCGCCGGGGCCGCACACGGTCGAGCTCGTGTTCGATCCGCTGTCGCTGCGCGTCGGCCGTACGATCAGCTACACAACGCTCGCCTTCGCCGCCGCGCTGCTGCTGGCGCCACTTTGGAAGTCCCTTACCCGACGAAGTCGGACATGGGCGACCCCACGTCCTCCGGCCCCCTCTCCCTAACGCG
>Ga0136611_10001938_pt1 | contig 14400 bp, 9 predicted proteins | sample AntDrymUQ2232306_2_FD_106645 | JGI IMG/M metagenome (GOLD analysis project Ga0136611, IMG submission 106645) | Polar desert sand microbial communities from Dry Valleys, Antarctica - metaG UQ223 (23.06) | ecosystem: Environmental > Terrestrial > Soil > Desert | place: Antarctica: Dry Valley...
CAGAAGCAGGCCGCTTCGCAATCGACCAGGTTTCGGCGAAATGATCAGAAGCAAACCACCGAGGGCTGGCAACATCAGCAATGGGTCGAGGTGAGCCGTTCCAGCGGATTCGTAGAGCAGAATCGGTGACCAGGCAACAAGGACAAAGGCCAACACTTCGCGTCGGGGATCACCATTCATAGCTCTGGCGATACGGGCGGTGATCAGTGCTAGGGCAATCCCGGCTGCTCCAAGAACGATTTTGAACCCAAAGCTGGTCCAAAACGGGTCGGTCCCCGTCAGGTAATCGACGACGCGGCTGATCAGGGTCCACGCCGGTCCATAGGGGACAGTGATGTGTTCCCAATCGCTGAAGCGATCGAACGTATTGGCGTTGAATGCTTGGGGTGACATGATGTAGGGGTTGCCGTCTCGGTTCCCAACTTCACCAGCCGAGGCGTAGTAAAAAACGTCGGTGTTGATCGGGGGGTAAAGGACGAGTAACGACATAGCGACGACCGGCCCAACGATCCAGTGACGGAGTTGCGGGAGTCGGTCGCGACTGACCTTCCAGAGCGCGACAAGTTGGAGCCCGACCATCAGTACGAAAATAATCTGTCGACTGTAAAGGTACGGTGTCGGCGAGAGAACGTGGTTGTCACCAACAAACGGAAGCCAATCGAGCGTATCGCGATAGAGATGGAGTCCGGCTTTGGCGCCACTCGATGCGATTGCATTGGAAAAGATGATTCCCTTCAATCCACGTTGCGGTGGTGGTTGGGCAAGTTCAACCCAGATTAACACCAGCACTAATGCTGCCTGGACGACCGCCAGCCACATCGCAATGTGAACGCGTGGTTGACGCACTGTAGGAGCGGGCGTTGGAGTTAGGAGCTTAAGGGGGACAAGGTCGGATTCGCGGTTTACGCGAGGATCAAGAACGACAGTCTGCCCGTTGCTGGGGCGCGTCGGAGTTACAACACGAGCTAACGGTTTGATCACGCTCTCACCAGTCACGATCGAGTACCGGGCCACGCGGCTCCGTGGGACCGTGAGTCCATCAAAGCGCGGACGCTCCCAAAGGAACAAGACACACTCGTACCATTTGGTGGTCCGCCATAGCTAATAACGCCTCGCTGGGCGCCATGATGCCGTCATCCTGGGTATGGGTGTCCGCAGCGTCGTTGCCCGAACACATTCACGCGTCACTATACCGGAGTGCGTACGGTTCCTGTCAGCAGCATCGCGCCTCAAGTCACAATGACGCCTTATGGTACCTTGGACATTCTACGTCGCTCCGCGTGTTGAGGTTCCAATGGCAAAAACACTACGAAGCTGGCGCTGGATTTTTGCGATGAAATGACGTGTCCGACATCACCGTCTCCGTGGAGTGCCGCCGACCATTTCCGAGGCAATAACGAGGCCGCCGACAACGATATCTTCGAGTGGGCAAACGAAACCTGATTGTGGTCTACCATAGCCTCGTACGCGCGCGCGTTGGAGACCGACTATACCTGGCGAAAAATCGAGTAGAGTTCCGGGCGATTGTGGGTACGGTTAACGTGCGATTCTCACGCATTTCGATCGTGGTCGTCGCTCATCAGCATCGTGATTGAACCCTTTGGAGTCATCGGAGGATAATGATGTCGACGTCACTACCGAGAACTGATGGGCTAACGCTTTCTCGCTCGCCGCGCGGACCCGTGGAATTCAACGACGTAGCGGTTTTGCTGTCGCCGGACGATCATGTCGCGATTGCGAAACACCCGCTGGTTCCCGGCACGGTATTGAAGTTTGCGGACGAAACACAACTCCGAGTCTCGCAAATGATCCCGCCCGGTCACAAGGTTGCGCTGCGAGAGGTTGGGGTTGACCAGCCGGTTATGCGGTACGGCCAGATCATCGGCTACGCCTCGCAGGCGATTGCACCAGGTCAGCATGTCCACACGCAAAACCTGACGATTCGCGAGCAGGGGAGTTTGACCCTTGACTATGCGTTTTGCGAGGATTATCAGCCGATCGATCTCGTGCCCGAATCGGAGCGCCGCACTTTTATGGGATTTAAGCGTTCTGATGGTCGAGTTGGCACGCGCAACTATGTCGCGGTGCTTGCGTCGGTCAACTGCGCGTCATCAGCGACCGCTGCAGTGGCCGAGTATTTTCGGCAGCCAGGGATAATGGATGCCTACCCCCATGTTGATGGGGTGATTGCGCTGCCGCACAAAGGTGGGTGCGGCGCCCACATTGGTTCGCGCGATCTCTATATCTTTCAACGGACACTCGCAGGAATCGTCCACCACCCAAATGTTGGTGGTTACGTGATTCTTTCGCTTGGGTGTGAGGTCAACCAACCGACCGACATGATCGACGCGACTGATCTGAAGGGCGATGGTCCGCTGGTGCTGACGATTCAGCAAGACGGCGGATTCCTCAAAACGGTCGAGCGCGGGATTGAAGCCGTCAAGGAAATCTTGCTTCAGGCTAACAAAGCGACCCGTGAACCGGTTCCCGCTTCGGAACTGATGGTCGCGCTCCAATGCGGTGGGTCCGACGGTTGGTCGGGTGTGACCGCTAATCCTGGACTTGGTAAGGCCGCCGATCTGATCGTCCGTCAGGGCGGAACGGTTGTCCTGGGCGAGACGACCGAAGTTTACGGAGCGGAGCACTTGTTGACGCGGCGGGCGAAGAGTCCAGAAGTCGCCCAGAAGTTGATCGACATGATCCATTGGTGGGAGCAGTACACTGCGTACTTCGGGGGAACGATCGACAATAATCCGGCTCCGGGCAACAAACTTGGCGGCCTGACGACAATCTACGAGAAGTCCCTCGGTGCGGCGGCGAAAGCCGGGTCGACCCCAATGAATCAGGTCGTCGGGTATGGCGAGCGCGTGACGGAGCGCGGCTTCGTTCACATGGATTCGCCTGGCTATGATCCGGTGTCCGTAACCGGCCAGGTTGCCGGTGGCTGCAATGTCGTCACCTTCACGACCGGTCGCGGTTCGGCCTTTGGGTTCAAGCCTGCGCCGAGCTTAAAGATCGCGACCAACAGTGAGCTCTATGGACGCCAGGAACCAGACATGGATATCAATGCTGGCAAAGTCCTGGACGGCGTATCGCTTGACGACCTGGGACAGGAGATTTTTGAGGAAATTCTGGCGGTCGCCTCGGGCAAGCCAACGAAGAGCGAGGCCGCTGGCGTTGGTCAGGAAGAGTTCAATCCCTGGATTCTTGGAGCGATACTCTGACGGAGTCGATAGTCAAGAGTCTAAAGAGAGACGAGGAGGGATGTCGTCAGTCGTCGGTTGTCAGTCGATGGATGGGACGCATGTCGGCGCGCCAATCGCTATTGACTATCGACTTTCGACTTTCGACGAGGTCATGACAACAGCACATGTGGATGAACTGGTGTCGGAATTTGCCGAAAAGTTGCTGCCGCTCACCGTGCGGGTTGAACGTGTGCCGACGAGCGAACGAGCCGCAGCCGTGTTGAGTGAGTTCTCGAAAGAGATCGGGGCGCCAGGGTTGGTGATCGCGGCCGAGTTGACAAAGCTGGCGCCGGACTTAATGACGTCGTTGGACTCATCGGGAATCTCATGGCTCACCCCGGCTGATGTTGCCGCCTCGCGTGACGCACCGCTCGGTATCAGCTTAGCGACGCTCGGTGTCGCGGAGACTGGTTCTGTGATGATGGCTGAGCCGACCTTGGCCGACCGTGCGGTTGGGATGTTAACCAAAACCAACGTGGTCATTGTCCGGACCGAAACGATGGTGCCGTCACTGGTTGAGGCGGCAGCCGCGTTGAAAGCATTGGCGTTGCAACCGAACGGTGGGTACGCCGCATTAGTGACGGGGCCAAGTCGCACAGCCGATATCGAACTGTCGTTGTCGCTTGGAGTTCAAGGTCCGGAGCGCGTGATGATCGTCGTCGTCGACGCGCTGAGTTAGTCTCGTCGAACGATCTATCGCAATCGAGGAGCAGGCACTCGTGTCAGTTGCTACACCCGCTGAAGAAGCCCGCGACGTGCTCGCTCACGATCCGCACGGGGAACCGCAAACCACGTTCAGCGCTCGCTATACCAAAGCAATTAGCAATCCCCGCCTCGCGAAAAACATCACCCGGTTTCAACATACCTGGCGTGGCAATCGCAACCGCTCGATGGAAGACGTCCAGTTTGAGGAGTTGCGCAAGCACCTGAAGGTTGCCAAAACCAAGATCACGGACGATCTGGATGGCTACCTGAACCAGTTCATCGCGATGGTTGAACGCACAGGAGCGACGGTTTACCACGCGGTCGATGCTGACGCCGCGAACCGGATCGTGCGCGAGATTTGCGAGAAGCACAATGTCAATCTGATCGCTAAGTCGAAGTCGATGGTCAGTGAAGAGATCGATCTCAACCATCGCTTGGCGGAACACGGGATCGACGTTGTCGAAACCGATCTCGGTGAATGGATCGTGCAGAAGGGTGGCGAGCGGCCAAGTCACATCGTCGGTCCGGCGCTGCACCTTGGGCGGGAAGAAGTCGGTGCGCTCCTCAATCGCGTGTTGGACCGACCTGTCTCGTTGACCGATATCGACGAGCAGGTGCACGCGATTCGGGACGAGTTGCGACCGGTCTTTTTCAACGCCGGTGTCGGGATGACCGGCGCTAACGCGCTGATCGCCGAGAGTGGCACGATCATGATGGTGACGAATGAGGGGAATGGACGACTCTCCTCATCGGTGCCGCCCGTCCACATCGTGCTGGCCGGGATCGAGAAATTGTTGCCGACTTGGGACGATGCGGTGACCCAGATGCGAATTTTGGGACGCAGCGCAACTGGGCAACGTCTCTCGGTCTACACCACATTCATCACTGGTCCGACTCCGGGTCATGAGATGCATCTGATCTTGGTCGACAATGGTCGGCGGAAGATGCATTCGATGCCGGAGTTCGTTGACGCGATGCACTGCATCCGCTGTGGTGCCTGCGCGAACGTCTGCCCGCCCTATCGCGAAGTCAGTGGACACGTTTTCGGCCACATCTATACCGGGGCAATCGGGCTGGTGGTAACGCAGTTCCACCACGGACTTGACGCGATTGCCAAGCCGCAGAGCTTGTGCCTCTCGTGCAACGCTTGCGAAATCGTTTGTCCGTCGAGTATTCCGCTACCGCGACAAATCCTCGACATTCGGAAGATGGTCGTCGCGAAAAAAGGGCTGCCGGGCCCGAAGCGACTTGGGTTCGCGACGTTGGCTCGACCCTGGGCATTCGTTCTGGCGACGCGGATCGGCAGTCAGGCGCAACGACCGTTGCAACGGGGTCGGTTTGTCCGGGGGCGCCATATACCAATTCTCAAGACGCAAACGCGTTGGCGCAGTATGCCGGCGCTCGCTCCGCGACCGCTCCGTGATCTGGTGAAACGGCAGCTGACTGTCGCGACGGGAGCGCCGATCGTTCCAAATGGCGCCGCCGGAAAAACTGTTGCGTTGTTCCCAGGCTGTATGACTGAGCGGTTGTTCCCAGAACAGGGCCTGGCGATCGTGGAGGTTTTGCAGGCGTTGGGGGTGCGGGTTGTTCACCCGGAAGGATTGAACTGCTGTGGATTGCCTGCCAACAACAGCGGTGACGAACTCCACGCGCGGATGATGGCGCAGCAAACGATCCGTGCTTTGGAGAAATCGCTCAACGGGACCAAGATCGACTACATCGTGTCGGGGAGCGCGAGTTGTGTTGCGACCTTGGCGCAGGACTACTCCCACCTCTTCCGCTATGAACCGGGGTGGAAGCAGCGGGCGGACGCACTGGCTGGCAAAGTGCTCGACTTCACGTCCTTCCTCGATCAGGTGGCCCAACTTCCTGCAGGGAGCTTAACCGGTGGCGACGCGACATTGGTGACGTATCACGACTCCTGTCAGGGGTCAAACGCGCTGGGGTTGCACGAGGAACCGCGGCGGTTGATGCGTGATGTGCTCGGGATCGAGGTTCGCGAACTAGAAGAGAACACGCTCTGCTGCGGGTTCGGCGGTTCGTTCGGGTTCGACTATCCGGCGATATCGGAACGGTTACTGAATCGCAAGTTGGACAACGCACAGGCGACGGGAGCAATGACCCTCGTCACCGATAATCAAGGGTGCATCATGCACTTGCGCGGCGGGTGCGACGCGGCGGGACGGCGGATTCAGGTTAAGCACATCGCCGAGGTCATGGCCGAGCGAATTCGGGAGCACTCGTCCACGGTTGCTGAGAATGGGGAGTCTGCCTAAGCTCCTGGTTCATTTGCGACGCTTATTCGGGCTGTCATTTTGCCGACCGGCCTGGCGTTGGTAACTGGGTAAACATCATGCGGCTGGGTGCCGCCGGAGGAAATTGCCGTGCCACTTTGTCTGTACCAAACGCACGATGCGGCGGCGCCGCGTCTTGGATTGATCCAGGGTCAATATGTGATTGGAGTCGCTGCGGCAGGCGGCCCGGGTACGCTGGCGGACGCACTCACGATGTCGGCTGCTGATTTACAGTCGCGGTTGGAAACGGTGATTGCGAATGGTGGCGAGGGCATCCCGCTCGATTCGGTGACATTGTTTGCGCCGATCGACCGTCAAGAAGTCTGGGCGGCAGGTGTGACGTATTTGCGCAGTCGCGACGCCCGGATGGAGGAGTCGACCTCCGCCAAGAGTGCGTACGATCTCGTCTACGAAGCAGATCGACCAGAAATCTTTTTTAAGGCGACGCCGAACCGCGTTTCGGGGCCGGGCGCGGCGGTCGCGATTCGGGGCGACTCGACGTGGGATGTGCCGGAACCGGAATTGGCGTTGGTGATCAACCGGGACGGCGAGATTATCGGGTACACCATCGGCAACGATGTGTCATCGCGCAGTATCGAAGGGGAGAACCCCCTCTATTTGCCACAGGCAAAGTTTTACAGCAAGTGTGCCGGCTTAGGTCCAGTGATCGCGTTGACCTGGGAAATTGGCGAGATCAAAGACCGGACGATTCGGTTGACGATTCGGCGGGGCGGCGAGGTGATCTTCGCGGATGAAACGTCGACCTCGCAGATTCACCGGACGTTCGACGATTTGGTCAGCTATCTCCGTCGGTACAACGAGTTTCCGTCAGGTGTGATCTTGATGACTGGCACCGGGATCATCCCACCCTCTGAGTTCACATTGGAAGATGGCGACGATGTTGAGATTGCCATCGACGGCGTTGGGTCACTACGCAATCCGGTGATCCGACTGAGTTGACACCAGTTTGAAGCCGAACAAAACACTGTGAAAACGACGGTGGTCAATTGACCACCGTCGTGTCGCGAGCGGAACTTCCCGATGGGACGACGTCAGACGTCTTAGGGTCGGGAACCGACGCGGGTGACCGACAACCAATGTGGGCGCGGGCGATCGGACGAACCGACGCCAACGGCATCCTCGTCGAGCATGCCGGTTTGGGGACGCTCGGCTTCGACGACGAGATCATCAGACAGGGCTGTACGCTCCTTAGTTTCGTCGGACGCTTCTGCATCGGTCAACGCCCTGAGATCGACGTCTTGGTCTTCCGACGTCGATGGGTCGGCGACGACGACGGCTTCGGCCAGGAGGTCGTCGCTCGTCGATTTCTTTTTCGAGGGCTTGACCGTTGCCATTTCTGCCGCAGCCTCGGCCTCGACCTCGGCGAGCAGGGCCGCGAATTCCTCTTCCTCAGTCAAAACTCGCTCGGCCTCAACCTCTGGCTGAAGTTCAGTCTCCGCTTCAGCACTCGCGTTGTCATCCGCCTCGACCCCGGCCTGAAGCTGATCCTGAGCCGTTTCAGGCGTGTCGCTGACGTGCTCAATCCGAGCGATTGCGCTCAGTGATTCGTCAGGGGATTCGGACGGTGCTTCGGCGACGACGGTTTCAGGAGGCGCGGCAGGAGCACTGAGCGCGGCCAGCGCCTCGGCGACCCGGGTGCTGAGCGACGAGAGTCCGGCGGAGACGCTTTGGACGCTTGCCGCGAGCGTGGCGACGTGGTCGCGATTTTCGATGATGTCGCCGTGTAGTTGCGACAACAGGTCGTGACTGCGTTCACGCTCAGCAGTAAGTTTGCCGTCCATTTCTGCCCGAACGTGCGCGACCTCGCGATCGGCGACCTCTGGCAGCGACATGGCGCGTCGGAGCAGGTCCGATGACCTGGACAGATGATCCTGGACGAGTAGATCAAATGATTCGTAGAAGCTCACCCATTCTTGTCCATGTGTGAGGGCCAGGAAGTCTTTCGCCGGCGTTTGTGTTGAATCGCGATTGCCTTCGTGTTGGTCCATTGATTCCTCCGTTTCCACGGTACGCGGCAACGTTGGTCCATTGCCGGCTTCCTCAGGGGGCGTCGACAATGTGCTGACGGTCGCCCCGGCGTTTACCATTTCCTGTCCCACCAGTAGCGCGGTGTTTGGTGCGCATGACGTGAACGGGCGTGGCCCGAGCGCGTTCTTTGCACAGGGTAGGTGAGGATGGGGGTCATGGCGAGATTACCCTATAGCCCGGAAGTCACGACGACCCTTTTGGGGGATCATCCGGCTGACGATTGAACGGGCTCATAGCGAAGGATCAGGCGATCTGCTTCGTGATCGACCAGTTTTAAAGCTCCGCCCACGAGCAAAGACAAGGCGTCGGCGGTCAGCGGCGCCCTCAGCTCGACATGGAGGCGAAGTTCGCCCGCTGCGAACTCGCGGGTTTGCATGGCGGAGACTGCCGGGTGTTCGGCGATTGCACCTTGGATCGTCAAGGCGGTTGCAACATCAGGAACATCGCGAATCGCAAGTTGGCGTAAGAGGGGCGAGGCCGGACCGCTGGTGATCGCCGGTGTGGTCGCAGGTATTGAAACCGTTTCGCCACTGGGTCCTGGTAGGCGAGTTGCAATGGCCGTCAGTGTGCCTTGAATCTCGTCAAGCGATGTTGACAGCGCGGTGGTCCGTTGGTGCGCGGCAGCGAGATCGGTGTGCAAGCTGCTCAGGAGGCGACGTTGTTGCTGGCGGTCGCTGGCGATCAACGTTTCCAGCCGGGTTAGGGCGTTGGTGATGTCCTCATTGGTTCGCCGTCGCAGTTCCGCTGCGCCCTGCAACAGTTCAGTCAGTCCGCTGACCATCTCGTCGAGTTGCTTATCGAGACGCTCGTAGGCGGAAAATCGCTCGCGAATGCGCAGAATCTCATCGGCGAGCTGGGTGGAGGCGGAGGAGGTGCCGTTGTGGGAGGCGGTCGACCGTGGAGGTGTCGTCATCCGTTGTCTCCACTCTCTTGGGACGTTCGTCGCGACGTGCTTCGAACGGCTCATTCATCGGGTTGCGACATGGTAGCCGGTTCGACGGAATGGTGGCAACCGGACGGACGAGCGGGAGTGGAATTGGGGGACCGGGGGACGAGGCCGGTGCAGATTGAATGCCTGCCCAGAGCCGCCACCTGCTGGAGTTTCTCGCTTGAGAGCAAAATAGAATAAATGTTCTCTCTTGTCAAGAAGATGAAAACCTGAATGGTGAGTCCGTTACTGCTCTGTCGGCGTGCATCTGATCGTTTGCAATTCGTAGGACGTTGCGAAGGCTCGATGGTATCGGGTTACCTTTAGTCGGATCGATCGCGCAAAAGAAGAAGGCAGACGGTCGGAAGTTCGGGCTAGTGATCGCCAGGCCATTGAAACCGGCCTAACGCGACGCGTTGAGGCGCACATCATCACGGCATCTGTTGGCAGTCGGAAGACCAACCTCTTTGCCACGGTCGTGTTCGTCGGGGGAGCCTTTGGACTTGGCCCCGGTATCGGCAGGTTCAACCAAAAAAGGTCTTCCTACCCCCTGCTGCCGTGGTGGTGATGATGATTTGGATGGCTCTGCAGAATGCTGCCGAGAAGACTACCGACGGGTGACATATGTCGGGCATGCGGGAACGTCTCCGGGCATGAGCCGTGGCGGTGCCATCTGGACGCTTAATGTCAGAGATTGGGTCGGCTGCCCTCTCGCTTGCTCCTTATCGCGGTGCGGTGATGAAACAGGGTCGTTTCGGCATTTGGGAGGATAAGTCCATTGCTCGTGTTTGATGTGGCACAATGGGTTCTTCCTGGCTGGAATGCGGATCGTGACGATGGAGTGCCCGATGAAACAATTGGATAGGCGGCCGTTTGAAGGGCGGACCGGATTTGGCATGGCCGTGTTTGCCATGGGTCTGGTCGTTGTGATGCTGCTGATGGCGTCTTCGGCGAACGCGCAGACGGCAGACGATGCGATGGTGGCGACGTTCGAAACCGCCGATGGCAGTACGTATAAGGCGCTGCTGGAGGGGGAGGCGAACCTCAACCGGGCGGAGGATGCGCTGGCTGAGGACGGGGATGCTGGGATTCCGAATGGCGAGCTTGTGGCAGGTGATGGTGGGATCAATGCGCCGCACGAATGGCATGTAATCAATGTCGAGTTGGTCGATGTGACGATTGAATTGTGCGATGCGACGGCGGCGATGGTCGATGACAACCTGGACTACTGGCTTGATACTGTCGGGCGGTTTTGTCCGTGGAATACGGTGTTGATTGCGCTTGATCCGGTCGTAAACGAATTGCCGGACACCGGTATTGGCTCGACGATGACTGAGTTGCAACTCAACCTGGGGTTGCTCACCGGGGCAGTGGGACTGACTCTTGTGATCGCGGTTGTTACGGGGAATGTTGGTGGTTGGTTGGCGACGGTTCTGCGAGTGCGATGCGTGGAGCGCCGTGATAGATGTTGAAGCGGTCGCCGCGCAGGAAGCCGATCAGGGTCATGTTGAAGCGGCTGGCGATGTCGACGGCAAGGCTGCTGGGGGCGGAGACGGCGGCGAGGATGGGGACGCCGGCGGTGACGCACTTCTGGGCGATTTCGAAGCTGCTGCGACCGCTGACGAGGACTAGATAGTCGCGGAGCGGCAGTTTGCCTTCAAGGAGTGCCCAGCCGATGAGTTTGTCGACGGCATTGTGACGACCGACATCTTCGCGCAGCGCAACGAGTCCGCCGCTGATGGTGAAGAGGCCGGCGGCGTGGAGTCCGCCAGTGGTCGCGAAAAGACCCTGGGCGTCGCGGAGGGTGTCGGGGAGGCGGTAGAGGATGTCGTGCGGGACCGTCGGGCCGGGTGGGAGCGGGGTAATGCCGCGTCGTTCGATCTGGTCGAGACTCGATTTGCCGCAGATGCCGCAGGAACTGGAGACGTCAAAGTTTCGGTTGAGTAACGTCGGGTCGAGTTCGACGTGGGAACGGAGATCGACGGTGACTTGGTTGTATTGCTGACCGTCGGAACAGGCGTCGTCGCCAACGCAGTAGCTGAGCCGATCGATGTCGTCACGATCGCTGATGAACCCCTCGGCAAACAGGAATCCAGCGGTGAGTTCGAAGTCATTGCCGGGCGTGCGCATGGTGACGGCGACAGAGCGGGAGAGGGTGCGATGACGCAACCGGATTTCCAGCGGTTCTTCGGTCGCGAGGACGTCTTTTTGTCGCCGGACACGACCAGCTTCGACGATGCGGATGGTGGCGCGTGTTTGACCGCGACGGCGTCCTTCCATCGTCGCTAATCGGCCGCGAGGGTTGAGGCGATGCGCTCAACGCGGACGAGCGCGTTATAGTCGGGAACATCGGCAGTTGGTGAGCGCCGACCATGGTCGATCAAGACGTTGCCTTCCGGCCAGTGGATCTGGAGATTCCGTGGTTTCACCGGAGCGAAGAGCACGTGACCGCGATACTCGCCAACGTTGCTACGGAGAAGGATTGCGTCGCCATCGCTGAGACCGAGAGCCGTGGCGTCCGACGGATTCATGAGAATTGCGTCGCGCACGGCTCCGGTGATAGCGTCTTTCTTCGCGTGGACCATCGTGTTGAACTGTTTGCCGCGACGGGTGGCGACGGCGAACATGCCCTCGGGGATCGTGATTTCTGGAAGTGGAACCGGGAGGAAGTGCGCCCTGCCATCCGCGGTGTCGAAGTGCCAAGCGGCGCATAGATGCGGGCCGCCGTACTGAACTTGATCGCCGGTCTCGCGCAGGGTTTGGATGCCGTCGTACATCGGCACGACGCGCGCGATTTCCTCGCGAATCGTTTGGGTATTGGCGAAGACGAGTTTGTCGCTCAGTTCAGGGCGGACGCGTCGCGCGAGATCGAGATAAACCTCCCATTCCGGACGGGCCTCACCGATTCGCCTGCCTTCGATCTCGGGGCTGAACATGATCCGGCGTTCAGTTGAGGTTTGGGTGACGCCACCGGGAATTTCGTAGCGAGTCGCTGCTGGCAGGAGGACGACAGTTTCGCCCGGTTCGGTCAGCATCTGGCTGGAAAGCACGATGTCCTGGTGGACGCGCAGGGGAATACGTTCGAGCGCCCGATCGACGTAGATCGGATCGGGGAGCGATTCGAGGAAGTTGCCGCCTGCCGAGAAAAGGAGGTCGAGTTTCCCGGCGTGTCCGGCGTCGATCATTTCGGCGGTCGTTAACCCGTCGGTCTCTGGTACCGAGAAACCCCACTGCTCGGAAAGTCGGGCGGCGTTGGTGGCGTTGATCGGGAGACCGCCAGGGAATGCGGTTGAATAGGCACCCATCTCGGCTCCTCCCTGGACACCGGAGTGGCCTCGAATCGGCATTAGGCCGCATCGCTCTCGTCCGACAAATCCGCGCGTCAACCCGAGATTGACGATCGCGCGCACGCCGTCTTCGCCGAACTCGTGTTGCGTAATGCCCATACTCCAAACGAGCACAGCGGTTTTTGCCTCGCCGATTTGCTGACCAAAGGCACGCATCGCCGATTCCGGTACACCCGCAAATGCAACCAATTGTTCCCACGTTTGTGCCGTTAGGGTGGTGCGAAGTTCGTCTATACCGGTGGTGTGGGCATCGACAAATTGCTGGTCAAACAAATCATGTTCGAGCATATGTTTCAGCGCGCCATTGATAAATGCAATGTCGCCGCCGGTGTTGATCAGGATGGTTTCATCGGCGATCTTCGTGCCAAATAGGGCGCTCTCGGCGACGGAAGGCACCCAATAGCGCTCCATCCCCGGTTCGCGATAGGTATTGATCGAGATAACTTTGGTTCCGGCTTTTTTCGCATAGTAGAGATATTTCGTTGTGACCGGTTGGTTGTTGGCGGGATTGGAACCGATGAAGATTAGGAGGTCGGTGCCGATCCAATCTCCGTACGAGCAGGTCGTGGCGGCGATACCGAGCATCCCTTTGAGCGCGACGCTGCTGGGGGAGTGACAAATTCGGGCGGCGTTGTCGACCGAGTTGTTTCCCATCGCGCGGACCGCTTTCTGCGCGACATAATATGTTTCGTTCGGCGTCCCGCGACTCGTCAAGAAGAACGCGAATCGATCGGGTGTCGTCGCCCGAATCTTGTCCGCGATCAGGTTGAGCGCGACGTCCCAGGTGACCCTGCGAAACCCAGGCTCATCGCGATGGCGAACCATCGGGTAGGGGAGGCGTCCGAGAGCGCGGAGGTCGGCACTCGACAACGTTTTGAGCGCGGCGACGTCGGCCAAGACACTCGGGTCAAGCGCAGGCATGGTGTTGAGGCGGAGCAGGCGCAACCGGATATTGCACAGATGCGGTCCGTCCATCGTCCAGTCATGGAGACCGGCGACTCCGAGCGCGCAACCGTCGCAGACACCTTGAGACAGAATACGCCAGGCGAACCCGGCTTCGTCCCGGTTTTCCCACATCGCGCGGGCAATCTCGTTGAAGTTATTTGGGTGTTGCTCGCCGATGCCGAACGGTTTTCGACTCGCCCAAAGACTGGGGTCCCACCGCTTTTTGACTCGTGCCATGTGTGGCCGCTTGGTTGATCCCACCTCCGGCTCCTCTCTCCGGGGCATTATCCCACTCTCACTGCCCTGGTTCACCCTTGTCCTTGATGTATCCGCCACGAATGGCTGAATCTCAAGCGTCTTCGTCTCGTGCTAGCATCGTTTGCGAGTGGAGTTCTTTGCGCGATCAGCCAAAAGGACAGATCCAACGATGGCCGACCCTCAATCGACGTTGCAGGCACTTCTCGACGAATTCGTTGCGACGGGTGAAGAGCACGGGTTACAGCTAGCGGTGTATCACAACGGTGCATTGGTGATTGACGCCTGGTCAGGAGTTGCTGATCCTGCGACGAAGGCGCCGGTCACGGCGGAGACACTGTTCACGGTCTATTCAGTGAGCAAGGGGATTACGGCAACGCTGCTCCATATCTTGGCGGAGCGTAGGGTGGTGAACTATGACGATCCGATTGCTCAGTATTGGCCGTCATTTGGCCAACAGGGTAAGGAGGCCGTGTTGGTTCGCCACGCGCTCAGTCACACTGCTGGGTTGCCGCATCTGCCACCCGGTTCGACCCACGAGACCGTTGTCGATTGGGACCTGATGTGCGACATGATCGCTGGCAATAGTCCCCTCTGGACAGCGGGCGAAACGCTTTGCTACCACGCATTGA
>Ga0136611_10001939_pt1 | contig 14396 bp, 10 predicted proteins | sample AntDrymUQ2232306_2_FD_106645 | JGI IMG/M metagenome (GOLD analysis project Ga0136611, IMG submission 106645) | Polar desert sand microbial communities from Dry Valleys, Antarctica - metaG UQ223 (23.06) | ecosystem: Environmental > Terrestrial > Soil > Desert | place: Antarctica: Dry Valley...
ATGCGAGGGGGAAGGGGAGACACAGTGCTCGATCGAGGAGGAGCCGAAGCCCTCCCCCTCGGTGGGGGGGGGGTGGGGGCTCCTGACCTACGCCCGCTCCAGCCCCAGATCCCGCCGCGTTTGCAGGAACCGCATCACGTCGCCCCGGCTGAGCAGCCCGAGGACCGCGTCGTCGTCCACCACCACGAGCTGGTTCACGTCCTCGGCGATCAGCATCTCCAGCGCCTTGTTCAGCTCGGTGCCCGGCCCGACCGTCTTGAGCGGCGGCTTCGTCATGATCGTCCGCACCGAGCTGGCGGCCCACTCGTCGGTCGGCAGGTGCTTGACGTCCGAGAGGGTGACCAGCCCGACCACCAGCCCGTCCCCGCCGACCGGCATGGCGCGCAGGCCGCGCCGCAGGATGTACTCGTCCACCATCGCGCGGACGCTCATGTCGGGATCGACGAGCGGCGGCTCGGGCTGCATCACGCGGGCGACGGTGATGCCGCGAAACGACGCCTGCATGACGGCCTGGCGGCGGGCGCCCTCGGCGGCGCTGTTCAGGAACCAGCCGACGAAGCCGATCCAGAGGCCGTTGAGGAATTCGCCTTCCGTTATCTGCCAGAAGCCGTAGCCGATGAAGCAGAAGGCGAGCGCCTGCCCGACGTAGGAGGCCCAGCGCGTCCCCTTGACCATGTCGCCGGTGGTGCCCCAGAGGATCGCGCGCAGCACCCGCCCGCCGTCGAGCGGGAAGCCGGGCAGGATGTTGAACAGCGCGAGCATCAGGTTGACGATCGCCAGGTAGCCGAGCAGGGCGTTGACCGGCCCGGTCGTGCCGGGGATGACGAGGACGGCCGCCCAGCACAGGCCGGCGATCACCAGGCTCGAGATCGGCCCGACGACGGCCACCAGGAACTCGTCCTGGGGGTCTTCCGAGTCGCTGGCGATGTTCGAGACGCCGCCGAAGATGAACAGCGTGATGCTGTGTACGCGGAGCCCGCGCGCCTGGGCCACGAACGAGTGGGTCAGCTCGTGGAGCACGACGGAGACGAACAGCAGCAGCGACGCGAGCACGCCGACGACCCAGTACTGCGGGCGCGGCCAGCCGGGATGGGTCGAGGGGAAGTAACCGGCCGCGAGCGACCAGGACATCAGCGCGAAGGCGAGGAGCCAGGTGTAATGCACCCCGATCGGGATGCCGCGGATGCGCGCGATCGTGAAGGAGCTTTCCATGCCGCGTCCTCGTGCTGGGCCCTCTCGCCTCGCGGGCGAGTCCTCCGGCCGGCTACCCGAAACAGTACAGGACCACGCCAGGCGCGCGGTGCATTTCGCCCCGCGCGAGCATGCCGACCGGTTCGGTGGCGGGAGTTAGCTGGCCTTCTCGAAGGTTTCCTAACTGCTCTTGCGGAAGATGAGAATCTCCTCCGAGCGCATCGTCGAAGCAAAAGAGTTGCGGGTGGGCATGCGCTTGCTCGGGATGCGTCGATTCACGCTGGTGATGATCCCCGCACCGTGCGTGGCGAGCAACTCGGAGACAATTTGCCCGAGCGGAACCTGGACACCCACGACACGTCGGTTCCCGACCGTCCAAAGCATGTAGCCGTTTGGTCGCAAGACGCGGGCGATCTGTCCGAGGCTTGCATCCAGGTCACGCGCGAAGAAGTAGACGCGTGCCGATCGGTCACGCGGCATGTCCTGAAGCTGCGTAAGCAGCTTGCAAAGCGCGGGTGAGCGACCGCGTAGCTCTTCGGACAGAACTCTGACGTTTCCTCGTGGTCTAGCTCCGCCGAGACTGCGAGCATCGATTTCATGCGTCGAACGAAGGCAACTTGTATTGACATCTGGATCTACGTCTTGCAAATCGATCCACTGGAGCGGCAGGTAGCTGCTCTGGCCATAAGGCACGGTTGAAGAGTTGTCTCCGTAAGGGGGCGACGTGACCACCACGTCAAACAAGCCGTCGATCGGCTGGCGCGCGTCAGCAACGCGGCAGTCGATGTGACCCCGATACGCCCCGTCTTGGAGCACTCCTGCTTCGTCTAGCACATTGGTAAAGTCTGCATGCCGAGCCAGATTGTGCCCAAGTACGGACTCAAAGACGATGACTGAGGCGCAGTTGCACGGGATACGAATGTTGGACAGGGTTCGGGGATCATCCCCGAACCCAACCTACCCGATGACCGCGATGGCCTCGATCTCGATGAGCAGGTCCGGCTGGGCGAGCTTGCTCACCTCCACGATGGTGCTGGCGGGGAGGGCGTCGCCGAAGACGCGGGCGCGGATCGGCACGATCTTCGCGCGATCCTCCATGTTGCGGACGTAGATCGTCACTTTGGTCACGTCCCCGAAGCCCGCGCCGGCCGCGCGCAGCCCCCGCCCGATGTGCTCGAATATCAGCGTCGTCTGGGCCTCGACGTCGCCCACGCCCACGACGGCGCCCCGCTCGTCCATGGCCACCTGGCCCGAGACGAACACCATCGTCCCGCTCGCCTTGACCACGTTCACGTACGGGCTGATCGGCGGCGGCATCCCGTCCGGGTTCATCCGCTCCAGCGCCATGGTGCCCCTCCTCGGGTCGTCGTTGCGGGCCAACGATAGCCGGCCGGGGCGACGGGCGCACCGGGACGTCAGTCAGTGGAAGTTGCGGCTCGATGGGGCGATCGAGCGGAGCTCCACCGCGACGCGCGCCGCCGCCGCGCGGGCCGGCTCGGGGCGCTCGCGTGTCGGCGCTTCGGGTGTGGGCGACTCGCGCGAGGGTGCCCCGGACGGCGCATCGGGCGGCGTTTCGAGCGAGTCCAGCGACGTCAGGCTGTCGATCTGGATCGCTCGGACCGCGTCCGGCAGGATGGCGTCCGGCACGCCCGTGTCCGGGTCGATCGCCAGCGGCTCGACCCGCTCCGCGAGCAGGTTGAGGGTCCCCGACCGCAGCTGGACGATCCCCTCCACCACCAGATACGGCGCGCCCCGGACGATGCTCCGCGCCGCCTCGTAGAGGTCCGGCTTCACGACGACGTTGGTGAGCCCGGTCTCGTCCTCGAGCAGCAGGAACAAGATGCCGCGCGCCGTCTCCGGCCGCTGCCGGCAGATCACCAGCCCGGTCGTGCGGATGCGCACGCCATTGCGGGTTGCCCGCACCGCCGTCGCGGGCAACAGATCGGGCGCCAGATTCGGGCGCAGCAGCCCGAGCGGGTGGTAGCTCGGCGAGAGCGACAGCAGCCCGTAGTCGGCGACCATCCGCTCCCAGACGCCCACGTCCGGCAGGCTCGGCACGTCCTGGTCGATCGGCAGCCCGAGCGGCAGCTGGCGCCCGCGCCGGCCCGCCCCGGCCGCTCGGCCCCGGCGCGTGCGTCCGAGCTGGCCCGGTAGGAGCAGCCCGAGCTGCCAGAGCAGCTCGCGTCGGCCGAGCCCGAGCTCGCTCAATGCGCCCACCGCGATCAGGTTCTCCGCCACGGCGCGCGGCAGGCCGGTCCGGCGCAGCAGGTCGCCCAGCGAGCGATACCGCCCGTTCGCCGCGCGCTCGGCCACCAGCGCCCGGGCCAGATCCCTGCCAAGCCCGCGCACGCTCGTCAGGCCGAGCCGAATCTGCCCCGGCCCCGGCAGGCACTCGACGGCGCTGAGGTTGACCAGCGGGCGCGACACGGTGATCCCGTGCCGCTTGGCGTCGCCCACCAGCACGTGGGGCGCGTAGAACCCCATCGGCTGGTTGTCCAGCAGGGCGCAGTAATACTCCTCGGGGTAGTGGTGGCGCAGCCAGGCCGATTGGTACGCCAGGGTGGCGAAGGCGTAGGCGTGGCTCTTCGGGAACCCGAAGCCGCTGAACCCGGCCAGCTTGTCGAAGATCCGGGCGGCGTCGTGCTCGCTCACGCCCCGCTCCCGCGCGCCTTCGACGAAGCTCTCGCGGAACCCTTCCGCCGCCGCCGCCGAGCGCCGCCGGCTGAGCGCGCGCCGGAAGCGGTCCGCCCGGCCGGGCATGAAGCCGGCGAGCGCGACCGCCACCTCCAACACCTGATCCTGGTACAGCACGACCCCGAGCGTATCGCGGAGCACGTCGTCGAGCAGTGGGTGATCCGCGCGGGGCGTATAGCGCGGGTCGCGCCATGTCATCTCGCGGCGGCGGACGTACGGGTTGACCGCGCCGCCGACGATCGGGCCGGGCCGCACGATCGCCACCTGGACCGCCAGATCGTCCAGGCTGCGCGGGCGGGTGCGGGTCAGCATCTGGATCTGGGCGCGGCTCTCGATCTGGAAGAGGCCGACCGTGTCGCCCGCGCAGATGCCGTCGTAGACGGCCCGGTCGTCGTAGGAGATGCCGCCCAGGTCGACCTGCTCGCCGCGGTGCCGCCAGATCAGCTCCAGGCAGGTCTCGACGGCCGAGAGCATTCCGAGCGCCAGGAAGTCGATCTTCAGGAAGCCGGCGTCGTCGCAGGAGTCCTTGTCCCACTGGCAGATGAAGCGCCCCTCCATCGCGGCCGGCTGGATCGGTACCAGCTCGACCAGCGGGCGCGACGAGATCACCATCCCGCCGACGTGCTGGCCGATGTGCCGAGGGAAGCCGTCGATCTGCTCGGCCAGCTCGATCAGGTGGCCCCAGAGCGGCCCGCCGACCCGGCCCTGCAAGCCGGGCAGGCGGTCGAGCTCCTTCTGCACCGTGTCCGCGCCGCTGCCGTCCGAGAGGCGCGACAGCTCGTCGATCGCGTCCGGCGGCAGCCCGAGCACCTTGCCGAGGTCGCGGACGGCGCTGCGCAGGCGGTAGGTGGCGAAGCTGCACACCAGGGCGGCGTGATCCGGGCCGTACTCCTCGTAGACGCGCAAAATCAGCTCGGCGCGGATGTCGCGCGCGAAGTCGAGGTCGATGTCCGGCACCGTCTCGAGGTCCTCGTTGAGGAAACGCTTGAAGAACAGGCGATGCCGGATCGGATCGACGTGCGACAGCCCGATCAGGTAGCAGACGATCGAGCTGACCGAAGACCCGCGCCCGCGTCCCGGCGGGAGGCCGGAGGCGCCGCGCGGCGTGCCGTCTCCGCGTACGTCGCGGGCGACCCGCGTGGCGAGCTCCTGGAGGTCGCGGTAGACCAGGAAGAAGCCGGTCAGGTTGTGCCGCGCGATCAGCGCCAGCTCGTCCTTGAGCTGCCGCCAGGCCCGCTCGCGCAGCTCGCGGGGCGCCCGGTCGGGGGCGTAGCGCTCGCGGAACTTCTCGCGGCAGAGGGCGGCCAGCATCTCCTCCGCCGAGGCATCTTGCTCGCTCGAGCGGCGCGTGAAATCGGGGAAGGTGTAGCCGAGGCTGCCCCGGTCGGCCAGGTTGAAGCCGGCGGCGCAGCGCTCGGCGATCGCGCCGGCGGTCGCGACCGCCCCCGGATACGCCGCGAAGGTCGCGGCGATCTCCTCGGGCGAGCGCAGGTAGAACTCGCTGTTCGGGCGGCGCTCGCGATGCGACGACTCCAGCGTCGCGCGGTGGCGGATCGCGACCATCGCATCCTGGAGCCGATGCCGCTCCCTGACGTGGTAGTGGACGTTGCCGGTCGCGACGATGCCCAGGCGCAGGTGCGCGGCCAGCTGGGCCAGGCGGGCGGCGCGGCGCGTGTCGCCCCGAACGAGGTTGTGCTGCACTTCGATGAAGGTGCCGGTCGGCCCGAACAGCCCCGCCAACCGCCGCGCGGCTTCGGCGGCCTCCGAGAAGCGACGGGCGTCGATCAGGCGCGCGACCTCGCCGGAGCGGCAGCCGGAGAGCGCGATCACACCGGCCGTGTGCTCGGCGAGGAACGCCGGGTCGAGCGCCACCGCGTCGCGCGGGCTCGAGCGGTGGGCCTCGGTGATCAGGCGGCAGAGGTTGGCGTAGCCCCGGCCGTCCTCGGCCAGCAGCGTCAGGTGGACCGGGCCAGACTCCTCATCGACCAGCCCGTGCCGCAAGGTGAGCTCGACGCCGACGATCGGTCGGATGCCGACGACCGTACACGCCTGGGCGAACGCCATCGCGCCGTACAGGCCGTCGTGGTCGGTGACCGCCAGCGCCGCGTAGCCGAGCTCGGCCGCGCGCGCGGCCAGCTCCTCCGGCCCGGACGCGCCGTCGAGCAGCGAGTAGCACGTGTGCAGGTGCAGCTCGGCATAGCGCGGCTCAGTGCCCACGAGTGATGCGCCCACGAGTGATGCGCCCACGAGTGATGCGCCCACGAGTGATGCGCCCACGTGAGGCTGACGGGAGCGCCGTCACCGAATGTGTCATCCTGAGGCAGGCGGAGCCTGCCGAACGGATCTCGTCTCCGGACTGACCAGCTCAGGACAGTCCGGAGATCCTTCGCTCCGCTCAGGATGACAGCGTTGTTGCCGGCTCGCGCTGCTCGAACCACGCGCCTTCAGTAGGGCGGCTGTCAGCGGCCGGAGCGTCGCCAGCGGGTTGGCCGTCCGGGTCGTCGGGGGCCAGGTCACCGGCGGCGAGGTCGCGGTAGACCGTGAGGAACGTGCCGTCCTCCAGCAGCAGGGCGTAGTACAGGCGCGCGATCGGGCGCTCCCGCCACCACTCGTCGTCGATCCGCCACCGGTCGCGGACGCGCTCCACCCGGCGCGGGGCGGGCCAATCGGCTCGGCCGTCTCGACCGATTCGGCGGACGGCGCGCGGGCGGCCGGCGGCGTCGGCATCGACCAGGATCGGGGTCGGGCCATTTAGGACTCGATGGGCGCGAGGGCCCAGCGGCGCTCGGGGATCCGGGACCACGGTTCGACCTCCACGGCGCGGTACAGGGGAACGTGGCCGTAGCGCGCGGCGAGGTGGCGGGCAACCTCGACGATCTGGCCGAGCTGGCGCGCGCGCGCCGTGAGCAGGCCCGGCTGCCGGGCCGTCTCGCCACCAAGGTCCAGCAGCTCGAGCGCCAGCTCCTCGACCGGCGCCGGCGGCAGGCCGTTCGGCAGCGCCAGCTTGGCCCCGAGCGCCCGGCGCGCCACGGCCGGATTGGCCAGGGCGTCCTTGAACGTCCAGGTCTGCTCCCAGGACGTCCCGTCGGTCAGCAGGGCGCGCAGCCGCGCCCGCCGGGCCGCGTGGCCGGCCAGCGTCGGCGCGGCAAAGGCCGCCCCGACGAGCCGGTCCACGGCCGCCCCGATCGCATCGACGCTCGCGAGCGGATCGTCCGGGCGGAACCGGGCGCGCGCCGACCGCTCGCGGAAGCGGGGGACGATCGGCGCGTCGTCGTGGCCGTGCGCCAGGCGCCAGGCGTACGCCCCCGGCGTGCCGAGCTGGGCCTGCACCGCCGAGAAGGGCAATCGGGCCAGGTCGCCGATCGTGCGGAGGCCGAGGCGCTCCAGCCAGCCGATCTCCTCGGGCGTGAGCGGCAGGTAGCGCGCCGAGAGCGGCGCCAGGAAAGCGACGGACTCGCCGGCCCGGATGATCGTTCGGCCGACCGGCGGCGCCCGGCGCGCGGCGATGGCCGCCGTCGCCTTGCCGTGGGCGAGCCCGACCTGGGGATGCAGCGCGGCCGGGACCGCGACGCGGATGGCGCGCTCCAGCCGATCGACGTCGTCGTGGTACACCCCCGCCAGCCCGCGCAGATCGAGGAACAGATCCTCGTCGGCCGGCTCGACCGACGGGCTGACCCGCCGCAGCCGGTCGAGGAGGGCGTCGCGGGCGGCCGCGACGCGCACCGGGTCCGGGCGGACGATGATGGCGTCCGGGCAGAGCGCGCGCACCTCGCGCAACGGGAGACCGGGCCGGACCCCGTCGCGTGCGGCCTCCGGCGAGCAGAACAGGACGCTGCGCGGGTCGCCGGCGGTGCCGGTGCCGCCGCTCGTGCCACCGCCCGCGAGCACGAGCGGGCGGCCGTCCCACTCCGGGCGACGGAGCACCGCGACGCGGAGGGGCAGGGCCGGCAGCCAGACGCAGGCGACCCGCACGTCCGGCCAGGACGACGGACGGACCGCCCGGCAGGCGGTGTGGGCCATCCTCCAGGTCATGGCGAGTGCGGAGCGGTGGGCATGGCCGCCCCCATCATGTGAATAGAACTCATGTTCTATTACGCCCTATCCATCGGCGCGCCTTCTCGTCCACACCAGCGACACTCGCCGGCCGGACCGCGCGCCGATGGATAGGGAGATGCACGCGCGCTCTTGCAGGATTGCTTTTCATAAGAGGGTGTCGATCTCGCGTGCATCGGGTGCCGACTGGAGCCGAATCCTCGTGCATTCCTCGCCCCCGGCTCGACGCGGATGCGTCGAAAAGCGTGTATATGCACCGAATTGAGCGCCGAATGTGGCGCGACTCTCGTGCAGCATGCCGACGAAGCCTCTCGACACGTCAGGGCGAGAGCGAGGACCATCGACGACGGGCGTGGCGGCACGATTCGGGCGCCGGGTGCGAGCCGGGCGCGGCATGAACCAGCTCGCGGCCGGGCTTCGGCTCGTGACGGACGAGTCGGGCGCCGGACATGCGAAGAGGGCGGAGCATCTGCTCCGCCCTCTTGTCCGTGGTCGGGGTGAGAGGACTCGAACCTCCGGCCTCTTCGTCCCGAACGAAGCGCGCTACCAGGCTGCGCCACACCCCGATGCCTTGCGGCCCGGCAAGTATACCCAACCGCCCGCCGCCCGACAAACTCGCCGCCCGCTGCGCCGCCCGTCGCGAACGGCCCATTTGGCGCGCACTTCGCCCGCGGGGCCGGCCGACTGGGCCGAGACGGGGGGTATACTGCCGGGACGACGCGCGCCCATGGAGGCGCCCTCGGAGGTCCCCACCATGGCTATCCAGACGCGGGCCGGCGAGTCGCGCGGCACGCCCGTCTCACAGGCGGGCCTCGAAGCGAGCGATCCGGAGATCTCGTCGCTGCTCCGGCGCGACCGTCGCCGCCACAACGAGACGCTCAACTTCATCGCCAGCGAGAACTACGCCTCGCCGGCGGTCCTCGAGGCGCTCGCCTCCCACGTCAACGCCAAGTATGCCGAGGGCTACCCGAACGCCCGCTACTACCAGGGCGTCGAGCTGGTCGACGGGGTCGAGACGCTCGCCATCGAGCGCGCCAAGGAGCTGTTCGGCGCCGAGCACGCCAACGTCCAGCCGCACTCCGGCAGCACGGCCAACATGGCGGCCTACTACGGCATCCTCGAGCTCGGCGACACGATCCTCGGGATGGACCTCTCCCACGGCGGCCACCTGACCCACGGCAGCCCGGTCAGCTTCTCCGGCAAGCAATACAAATTCGTCTCGTACCACGTCACGCCGGACGAGGAAGTCATCGACTACGACGAGGTGGCGCGGCTCGCCCGCGAGCACAAGCCGAAGCTGATCGTCGCGGGCGCCTCGGCCTACCCGCGCATCATCGATTTTGCCCGCTTCCGCGAGATTGCCGACGAGGTCGGCGCCATGTTCATGGCCGACATCGCCCACATCGCGGGGCTGGTCGCGGCCGGCGTCCATCCCAGCCCGGTCCCGTTCGCCGACGTCGTGACCACCACCACCCACAAGTCGCTGCGCGGGCCGCGCGGCGGGCTCATCCTCTGCAAGGCGCAGCACGCCAAGGGCATCGACCGGGCGGTCTTCCCGATGCTCCAGGGCGGCCCGATCCTCGGCGCCGTCGCCGCGCGGGCGGTCTGCTTCCGCGAGGCGATGCAGCCGGAGTTCAAGACCTACTCCGAGGCGATCGTGCGCAACGCCCGCGCCCTCGCCGATGGGCTGCTCGCGCGCGGCCTGACGCTGATGGCGGGCGGCACCGACAACCACTTGCTCGTCGTCAAGCTGCTCGACCGCCCGTACACCGGCGCCGCGCTGGCCGAGGCATTGGAGCGCGCCGGGATCATCACCAGCAAATCGACCGTCCCCGGCGAGACCCGCTCGCCGCGCCAGACGAGCGGCGTCCGCTTCGGCACGCCCGCGATCACCACGCGCGGGGCCACCGAGGCGGACCTGCGCCAGATCGCGGGCTGGATCGCCGACGTCGCGGACGACCCGAGCGACGCGGCGCGCGTGGCCGAGGTGGGGCAGCGCGTGCGGAGCCTGGCCGCGTCGCTCCAACAGATTTGAGGGCGCGGTAGGGCTGGGGGCACGTCGCGTCCGGAGAACACGACCATCGTCGCAGCCGTTCGCGGAGCATTTGTCAAGCAGAGCGCCCGGCCGCGCGCCGGCGCGTTAACGCTAGACATGAACGGGATCGCTGGACGGTGAACGGGCCGGCCGAGTCGGCGCTCCGAGTGGGCGGCGATGCCGTGCCGCCGGCCCCTGCGCCGCTGGTCATGGTCCCGACCGCGCCTGCCGCGTGCCCGGTGCCCGGCCGGGTGTCCGCGCCGCGACCGACTCTCGACGGCGTGCCCGCCGCATGTCCGGCTTCCGGCGGGGCAGACGCCGCCGACGAGTCGCCGCGCTGGACGATCGCCGGCACCCCCGCCGGTATCCTCGACCGCCCGCCCGAGCCCGGTGGCCCCACCTTCGCCCACCCGAGCGAGCGCGAGTTCTCCCGCATCCTCACCTTCTACGGCGTCGCCTGGCACTACGAGCCGCGCTCGTTCGTCCTCCGCGCCCACGGCGACCGCGTCCTCGAGATGTTCAGCCCGGACTTCTACCTGCCGGAGCTGGACCTCTACATCGAGCTGACGACCCTCCGCCAGCGGCTGGTCACCAAGAAGAACCGCAAGCTGCGGGCGCTCCGCGAGCTGTACCCCGGCACGAAGGTCACCCTGCTCTACCGCCGCGACTACCAGGAGCTGCTCGCCAAGTACGGGTACGGCCCGGCCGAGCTCGACCACCCGGAGGCCGAGGCGATCCGCTCGGCGGCCGACCGCATCCTGTTCAGCCAGCAAGAGATCGCCGCGACGGTCGGCCGGCTCGGCGCGCGGCTGACGCGCGACTACGCCGGCCGGGCGCCGGTCTTCGTCGGCATCCTGAAGGGCGTGACGTTCTTCCTCGCCGACCTGATCCGCGCGGTCGATCTGCCCGTCGAGGTCGATTTCATGGCCGTGACGGAGCTGGCCGGCGGCGGCGGGGCGGTCAAGATCGTCAAGGATCTCGACCTGGACGTCCAGGGGCGGGACGTGGTGCTGGTCGAGGACATCGTCGATACCGGGATGACGCTGCGGTACGTCCTCGGCCACCTCGCGGGCCGCGCCCCGGCCAGCCTGGCCGTGTGTACGCTGCTCGACAAGCGCGCCCGCCGGCTGGCGGACGTACCGATCGCGTACGTCGGCTTCGAGCTGGCCGACGAGTTCGTCGTCGGGTACGGGCTGGACTACCACCAGCGGTTCCGCAACCTGCCGTTCCTCGCGCGCATCCGCCCGGAGCTCTACCGCCCCGACCCCGCCTCCTGACCCGATACTCGCGCCCCGACACCCGTGTACCGTGCCGACGAGCGTGCAGACTCGTTTCGTGAGGGATGCCTGGCGCGGTCGGGATGCGACCGCGGTTTGGCACGCGGTGTGCGTTTCGTGGGCGTGCTCGGTCGCGGCGACGCGAGGGCGACGCACGACCCGACGGAGTGAAGCGCGGATGATCGGGACTGGAGTGGCGGCAAAGGCGGCGCACGCGACGGTGCGCCCGCGCGTCTTCGACCGCCGCGCACGGCTGGCGGGCGGCGCGGTGGCCGGCCTCGGTGTCCTGTTCGTGGTGCTCGCCCTCGCGCTCCGGGGTAGCGCGGGCACGTCGCTCGATCTGTCGATCGCCCTGTTGGTGCAGCAGGCGGACGATCCGACGTTCGCGCGTCTGATGGTCGCGATCAGCGAGCTCGGGTACGCGCCGTGGAGCTGGGCGATCTTCTGGGCCGCCGTCGTCGGCCTGCTCGCGACGGGCCTGTGGCGCGAGGCGCTGCTCGTGGTCGCGACGCACGGCGTCGGCGTGCTGGTCGGCCTCATCAAGCTCGTGGTGGAGCGGCCCCGGCCGACCGACGATGTCGTGCGCGTCCTCAGTCAGGTGGGCGAGTACAGCTTCCCGAGCGGCCACGTTGCCAGCTACGTCTGCTTCTTCGGGCTGCTGTTCTTCCTCGCCTACGCGCTGTTTCGGGCCTCGTGGTGGCGCACGGTCGCGCTGGTGCTACTGGGGGTGCCGATCGGCCTGGTCGGGGTGTCGCGGGTCTACCTGGGGCACCACTGGGCGAGCGACGTGCTCGGCGGCTACGCGCTCGGGCTGGCGTACCTACTGATCCTGATCGAGATCGACCGCCACGTCATCGCGACCCCGACGAACTCTAGGCGACGGCGGGCGACGCCGCCGGTGGCCATGACAGCAAGGGGGGGCACCATGACCTCGACGATGGGAACGGCGACGAACGCGGCGGACACCCTTGCCCACCGCGCCCGACACGCGCGCGCATGGGGCTTCCAGGTTGGGGTGCTGCTCGCGATCCTGGCCTTCGGCGTGCTCACCTACCTCGCCCGCGCCACCCCCTACTTCCCGATCGACCTGACCCTCACGCGGGCGCTCCAGGGGGCGGTGTCGCCCGGCCTGGAAACCTTCTTCGAGGCCGTGGGCTGGATCGGCTTCCCGCCGCAGAGCAACGTCATTTTCGGCCTGGTTATCGTCGGCATCTTCCTCGCGGGTCGGCGCTTCGAGGCCCTGATGACGCTCTTCGCGGCGGTCGGGAGCATCGGGCTCTGGTATGCGCTGGCTCCGCTGATCGACCGCCCGCGCCCGAGCCCGGAGCTCGTCAACGTGGCCCGGGAGATCGGGCATGGCAGCTTCCCGAGCGGCCACGCGGTGAACCTGACCGCGATCTTCGGCTTCCTGCTGTACCTCGTCTTCGTCATGGCGCCGCCCGCGTGGTGGCGGTGGGCGCTCATGGCGCTGCTCGCCGTGCCGATCCTGACGATCGGAGTCGCGCGCGTCCATGCCGGGGCGCACTGGCCGAGCGACGTCCTGGGCGGCTACCTGCTCGGCGCGATCTGGCTCTCGATCACCATCCAGCTCTACCGCCGGGGCCGGCAGTGGCTGGACCGCCGAAGTGAGCAACACCCGGAACAGGTGGCCCACGCCGCCGCTCGCGTCGAGGGCTCGGCGTAGTATCTCGCTCCTGTGCATATGGGAGTTGTCATCCCGAGGAGCGTGCGACGAGGGATCTCACGCTGACCGGTCGTCGGCGCCGATGCGTGAGATCCCTCGCTCCGCTTCGGGATGACAGGTCAGTTGTCGGCGCTCCCGTCGTCCTATCGTCGGTGCTGCTTCACGTCGGTGCTGCCGCGGCCCATTGAGTTGTCGATGGCGGGTCGCACGGCGGCAGGACAGCTACGGGTCGGGGAGCTCGAAGGTCAGACCGTCGTAGCCAAGCTCGATCCCCTCGGGCAGCGTCGCGCCCTCGCGGGCGTGCTCGACGTCGTGGTTCAGGTGGGTCAGGTAGGTGCGCGCCGGCCGGAGGTCGCGGGCCACGGCAACCGCCTCGGGGATCGAGAAGTGGGTCGGGTGGGCGCTCGGGCGCAGGCCGTCGATGACCAGTACGTCGAGCCCGTCGAGCAGCGCCAGCGACGCGGGCGGGATGCCGTTGGTGTCGGTGAGGTAGGCGAACGCGCCGATGCGCCAGCCGGTCGATTCGATCCGCCCGTGTTGCAACCTGACCGGCACGATCGGCACCCCGAGCAACTCGAAGGGCCGCTCCACGACGTCGAACGTCAGGTGCGGGATCAGGCCGACCCAGGTCGTGCCGGCGAAGGCGTAGTCGAAGCGCTGGCCGAGGATATCGGCGGTGCTCCGATTGCCGTAGCACGCGAGCGGGCCGCCGAGGACGGCGTTGAATGCCTTGAGGTCGTCGATGCCGTGGGTGTGGTCGGCGTGGTAGTGGGTGTAGAGCACGGCATCGATGCGCCGGATGCCGTGGGTGACGGCCTGGATGCGCAAGTCGGGCGGCGTGTCGATCAGGATAGCCCGCCCGCCGACCTCGACGAGCGCGGACGACCGCGTGCGGCGGTTGCGCGGGTCATCGGAGGCACACACGCCGCAGCCGCAGGCGATGACGGGGATGCCATGGGAGCCGCCGGTGCCGAGCAGGGTGACGCGCATGGGGACAACTGTAGGCCTGCCCGTCCGGCCCGCGCAATCACGCCGCAAGGTCGGACGGGAGCCGAAGTCCGGCGCTTTGCTACGCGGACCGGCGCTGCTGGTCCAGCTCGGCGGCCATCGCGCGCTCGACGAGCGCCGCGCCGTGAAGCGTCGGCGCGAGGTCTGCGTCGTCGCCCATGTCGTCGTCATCCCACTCCTGGCCGAACCCAAGGTGCTCTGCAGGCCAGCCACCGGCGACGAGTCGGCGGACGGCCGCCAGCCCTTCCGCCTCCGTATCGTACTCGCCGACGAGATTCGCGGTTTCCGTGTCCCAGATCTCGTAATGCATGTAGCCAGTATAGGACGACAAGCGGGCGACTCTCGGCGCGCTGGCCACACCGGCGACCGCGGGGGGGGGGGGGGGGGGGAGAATGTAAACGAGTGGGCGACCTTTTTCAACGGGGTGGGGGGGGGGGAAAACAGGGGGGGACCC
>Ga0136611_10001940_pt1 | contig 14396 bp, 19 predicted proteins | sample AntDrymUQ2232306_2_FD_106645 | JGI IMG/M metagenome (GOLD analysis project Ga0136611, IMG submission 106645) | Polar desert sand microbial communities from Dry Valleys, Antarctica - metaG UQ223 (23.06) | ecosystem: Environmental > Terrestrial > Soil > Desert | place: Antarctica: Dry Valley...
AACGGTTGAATTGAGCGACGGCGCGAAGGGGGAAACTATGAAAGAAGAACTAGAGATAAAGAGCGACACGCACGCCGTTCGCTCCAATGATTTGTTAGATTTCGCCGCCGAGTTCTGCGAAGCGGTTCAACGTGCCAAGCACGCACCGCCCAAGCCAACGACAACGTGCATCATGTGTTTTATCCACCGATCTGAACCACAACGGATTTTATGCAAAGAGTGTGCTGCAAAGATTATTGAGTGTAGAGAACGAAAAGAACTCTAACGCCCGGCATCAGCGGCGCGCTGCTGCCGTTGACGATGAGAGCCGCGCTATTGCGGGTCGGGTGCATGCCGTTGTTATGCCGCGCGATGGCAGATGCTCTTATCTCACGGCTGTTTGTGCCAGCGCGGTATCCGTGTACTGTTGAAAGCGCACGATCTTTCCATCACGCAGAGTCCAGACGTGCGCGAAAGGCGCAGAGAACCGCTTGCCGGTCGCTTTGTAGTGTCCACCGTACTCCCCGAGCGCGACGACCGTATCCCCCTCAGAGACGAAAGAGTGGGGCACGGCGCTGAAGCCGTCCCACTCAGAGCCTAGCTTAGCGAAGACATTTGTGAGGACTGCATCTGGCCCCACATACGTCCCGCCGTAAGGGAATCCCTCTGCTTCCGTCCAGCGTATGTCCTTGTCTAGCGCACCCAATACACCCGGCACGTCACCGCTGGCAAAGGCAACGTATAGCCCGCGAATGACTTCTGTGTTTACGCTCATATCCTCACTCTCCTTTTCAAAATTTGATGTGTTAACGCTAATGCGAAGACGGCATAACGCTGGACTTTGTATGTTGACGACGTTGCGTCGGAGAGTCAACATTCTTCGACCGCAACGGCGCCGGAGAAGCTGTGCTGGACTTCTGACCTTCTTAGAGTCAGCCGCTGAGATTAAGCTCCCGGTGCCCACCCTTTGCGCGCGCCTCGCAAGATCGCACAGTATCTTATGCCTCTCCTTTGTGAGATGAGCTTGTATGAGCAAGGTTGATCTTGGTGCCGCAAACATCATCCAGCAAGGAGCATCAGTTCATGAACATCCCCGCACTTGGCATCGACATCAGCAAAGCGAAGTTTAATATCTGTCTCATCAACTCGCCCGAAAAACTCAAGCACAAGGTCTTCCCGAATACTCCGTCCGGTTTCCAACAACTTGCCGAGTGGCTCGATAAGCAATCGGTTGATTCTGTGCATGTCTGTCTCGAAGCGACTGGAACTTACGGCGAGGCACTCGCACTGTTTCTTCATCAGGCAGGTCACAGCGTGAGTGTCATCAACCCCGCAGCCATCAAGGCTTACGCTGGCGCACAGCTTTCGCGCACCAAGACCGACAAGGTTGATGCTGAACTGATCGCCCGCTTTTGTCATACCCAACGTCCGCCACTATGGATGCCGCCGAGTGCCGAAGTGCGGGAATTACAAGCATTTGTACGAAGACTTGAAGCACTCGTCGAGATGCACACGGCGGAAAGTAACCGGCTCGAAGCAACGATTACCGTGGCAGAGGTCAGAGCGAGCGTTGAGGAACATCTTGCTTACCTCAAAGCAGAAATCAAGCGCACTGAGAACCTCGTCCGCCAACACATCAATAATCATCCGAGGTTGAAAGAGCAAAGCGAGTTGCTCAACTCCATCCCCGGCATTGCCGCGACGACCGCCGCCACGCTGCTCGCTGAAGTCGCCAACATCACGCAATACAGCAGCGCACGGCAGCTTGCCGCTTATGCTGGCTTAGTCCCGCGTGCGCGACAATCGGGAAGTTCGGTGCGCGGGCGGACACGGTTATCGAAAATCGGCAACGCTCGCCTGCGTAAAGCTCTGTACTTCCCGGCAATCACCGCGCTGCGCTGTAGTCCATTCTTTGAAGCTTGGGCGAAGGGGTTGCGCGAGCGAGGAAAGTGCAAGATGAGTGTCATCGGGGCGGCGATGAGAAAGCTGATTCATCTGGCTTACGGGGTGTTGAAGACCGGCAAGCCGTTCGACCCCGAATGGACAAAAAAAGCACAAAACGCTTGACAAGCAACACAGTATCTCAGCGGCTTTCTGCCCCACGCACCACTAAATGATGAGAACGTCGCGGGCAGAAAGTCCGCTGCAAGGACAGACTGTGTAAAAACTCTGCGTTCTCGTTAATCGTATCATCTCCAACTTTACTGTTGCGAGGTGATTTTGTGTATGGGTTACATTGAAGGTGCTGACCGTGCGGAGGTGTTGCTCTTCCCCGAAGCACTTGACGACTACATCACGCCTGAGAATCCGGTGCGCTTCATTGATGCCTTTGTCTCAAGCCTTGACCTAAGTGAGCTTGGCTTTACGCGCGCCGTGCCTGCTTCGACCGGAAGACCCGCTTACGACCCGGCGACCCTGTTGAAGCTGTATGTCTATGGCTACCTTAACCGCGTTCGCTCATCCAGACTTTTAGAACGCGAGGCGGGAAGAAACGTCGAAGTGATGTGGCTAGTGGGCAAGCTTGCGCCCGACTTCAAAACCATCGCCAACTTCCGTCGTGACAACCTTGCGGCAATCAAAGCGGTGTGCCGCGAGTTTACCTTGCTTTGTCGTCGCCTTGAGTTGTTCGGCGGCGAACTCGTGGCGATTGATGGCAGCAAGTTCAAAGCAGTCAACAACCGCAAGCGTAACTTCAGCGAGAAACGCTTGGAGCGTGCCATCTCAGCCATTGATGAAAAGATCGACTCTTATGTTGAGTCACTTGATGAAGGCGACCGCACCGATGACCAAGAACCGATTGTCAAGATGCCAACGGCTGATGAGTTGCGTGAGAAAATCGCTTCACTCAAAGAACGCAAAGTAAAGTACGAAGACTTATCGAAAGAGTTACGCGAGAGCGGCGAGAAGCAAGTCTCTTTAACTGACCCGGACTCGCGTTCGATGGTCACGCACTTCGGAGTAACCGATGTCTGTTACAACGTTCAGACTGTTGTTGACGCCAAGCACAAACTCATCGTCGAACACGAGGTGACGAACAACCCGACCGATCACGCTCAACTCTCCGTGATGGCACTCAAAGCCAAAGAAACCTTGCAAGTTGAGAAGATGAACGTGCTGGCGGACATGGGCTACTTCGACGGCGCGGAAGTCAAAAAGTGTGCGGCGGCTGGCATCACGACCTTCATCCCGAAGCCTTCGACTTCATCCGGCACCAAGCGCGGACTCTACACCAAAGACGACTTCGCTTACGACAGAGCGACTGACACTTACACCTGCCCGCAAGGACAAAGCTTAACCTTCCGCTTCCCTGCACGAGAGCGAGAGCGGGACATCAAGTATTACGCCACGCCGCAGTGTCGGGGGTGTCCCGCAAAACATCTGTGTACGACGAGTCCTGACGGGCGACGCCTGACGCGCTTGGTTGACGAAGACCTGTTAGATGAAATGGCGCGACGAGTCAAAGAGAATCGGCAACTGATGAAGCAGCGACAGCAACTCTCGGAACACCCCTTCGGCACGATCAAGCGCAGCATGATGAGCAGTTACTTTTTAATGAAAGGAATAAAGAAAGTAGCGACAGAGATGAGTTTGACGGTCTTGGCTTACAACATGAAACGAGTCATCAACATCATCGGAGTCAAAGAGTTAATCGCGGCGGTTGGATAAACAACAGGGTCGTTATTAGCGAAGAAAATCATCCATACACTTCGAGGGTAAAAGCAAAAGAGCCGTGCTCAGTTCGCACGGCTTTCGAGTTTTTACACAGTCTGAGGACTTGTTCGGCTACGCCCTCTCATAAGCAAGCCGCTCTTCTTCCCATCCTTCGCTTTGCAGATTCAAGAAATACTGCTCCTCGAATAGCGACGGAGGAACTTCTCTCGTGTTCAAATGTTTTGCTCCAGCTTCCAACATTTCTTTGCTCTTAGCATGAAATATCTGAAACATAGTCCAGACCATCATATCCCCCCAAGTATCTTCGTGACCGACTAAATCTTCAACTTGCCCCCAGACATTACTCAGCGTTGGAAAATAATAAGACTCGCCGCCCAATGGTGCATTGCTGGGCGTTGATTCACTACCTTTATCCTTATCCGTTTGGTAGCCATCCGAAATCAAAATCTCTTCAGACCATAGAATAATGATTCGGTTGTAGATGTTTGTGAATTTCATCAAGTCTCCGAAACAGAAAGGAGCCGAACTAGCGTTTATTTGCAAAATGTCAGATAACACTCTTGTGACGCATGTTATCTGACAAAGCGCAATATAACAGTGCTTTGCAGATCAACAAATAGTTTTCTTCAGTATTAAAACTGTTCGTGCTTTCCGCGCTCGCCACGTATTCACATCATCGCCGCGCCGGGGCGTGATTGAAAAAAGATTGATTATTCGATCTTGATATTCGTTCCGCCCGTGCGCGCGTGGCTTCAATATGGAAACCGGTTTCCATATTTGAGTTGGAGTGTCGCCCGCGCGGCTTCTCTCGCAATTCGCAGAAGGCGTATATCCAGAATTGATAATGAAAACGCCGGAGATTTCAGGCTCCGGCGCACAATATCTTGCGGCGAACGATGGGCGAAGATGAGCAAGATTTGAACGGTTTTTCAATTAGCTGAAAAAGTGCGTCCGACCACATCATCTTGCGCTTGCTTTGGTGTTGCGTCAGGCGGCAATAGTCGCATCTCTCATCCACCGGATTCGCGGTTTAATGCTCATCGGTTAGCCTCTCTTTCGATGCTCATAACGTCACCCTCACCCTTTCCAGTGCCGCCTCAAGTTCCGGTGACAGAATCGCATCCGGTGAATTCGCGGATGCCGCTCTACTTAAAAACGCTTCAATCCCTATCAACTCATCATCCGTCAATCGCGTCAGGTCAAAACCGCCCGCCGGAGTGATAGCCGCTTTTTCTAGTCGCTCAATTCTGCTTTCAATGCTCATCGGTTAGGCTCTCTTTCGTTCCCGGCGTGATGGTGAAATTCACCGTTGCCCGTCCGCAAGATTCGCACCGCTCCGGCGCGACTTGTGGCAAGGCTTGTGGCGAGTAAGGCGCGTTGCCTTGTGGCGTCAAGGTGAAAGTAAAGCCTTGCGCGCCGCCACACTTCGCGCATGATGCGCCGATGTTCGCGCGTTGCTCAAGATGTTCAATTCTGCTTTCGATGCTCATATCATCAACCCTTCCCTTTGGAACGCCGCCTTTACTTCTTCACTCTCGAAAATGGATTTTAAGTAGTCAACAACTCCGTCCGCTTTTTGGTTTGAAAAGTCATTAGCATAAATCCGCAAGCCTTCCGCCGCCGGGCTTGTGCGTTGTTGGTACTGCTCGAAAAGATATTCGATTGAAGCACTCTCAAAAATCGGTTTATAAAGCCGCAAATCGTACTGCGTTGCGTCACCGATAGCCGCCTCATCAATCGGCTTCCCGCACGGCGGATGCTTCGCGTTGAAGTCTGCTCCGTCAACTCCGACAACGCGCACCACTACCGGACACACGCAAAACGTGCTTTCGACGTTTGCCCTCTGCTCTAACCTTTCGATTCTGTTTTCTAAGTTCATGCCCATCGTTTAGCCTTCCCCTTTTCTTGAGTCTCCAGCAATGACTCCAAACGCTCGACACGTTCCTGCAAGTCCATGAGTTCGACGCCCTTGATGCCTTGCTCAAGGATGATTTGCGCGGCGCGTATTTCAACCGCCGGATTCTCACAATGAAGGTTGCGCTTCAAGGTTTCGACCGCCTCACCGCACGCCGCTTGAAGTTCACTAACCGCCCGCTCCACGATCTGGCGACGGGCTGCCCGGTACGCGGTTTGGAAGTCGGGAAGTTGTAGCCAACGCCAAAGAGTAGCCTCACCAATCCCCGCTTCGATTGCCGCCGCTTTGATGGATGACGCGCTCAAGAGTGCTGCGATAGCTTGCTCATGCTTGCGGGTTAGTTTTTCGCCGTGTCCTATCATCTGGTGTTACCTGTAATCATGTCGCCGGATTCGCGCATCATTTTTTGAACTATCCAGCGTGTTACTCGTTTATTTTTAGAACAAGGGATTTCCGGTACGCCGGACACTCTCTTGCCCCCTGCAACCCTTTCGGGCATGAACCTCATTCACTCATGCCCGCTTTTTTGTTTGCCCTTCACGCTGCAAGCCGTGTGCGAACAATCGCCGCCGGACGTTGCACCTCATGCATCAACTGTTCGAGTTCGCGCCTGTACTCGCCAACTTCGACGGCGATTACTCGCGTCTCATCGTTTGCGCCGCTCATCCGTCCCGCCGCGTTTGTGTAAGCATCTTTCGCCGCGCGGTAGGCAGCTGCCAAGCGTTCAACCTCTGCGCCCATACTGCCCGCATCCGCTTTGCATTCACGCATCCACAATTCGCCGTGTTCAATCTTGAGTCTCACGGCACAGATACGCGCGATCTGGATTTCGTCATTTATCTCATCGAAGCGTCGCCGCGTGCGCTTCATCGCGTCGGCGTCGGTGTCCGTTGCTGCTTCGCCAAAGGCACTAGGTAAATCTTTCTTCTCTTGAATCAGCCGCGCGTGCGCTGCCTGTGCGCGGGCAAGTTCATTGCCTACTGTTTCGAGTGTTCGCTGTTCGTCGTTTTGCATAATCATAAAGTTCCTTTCGTTATCAGTCGTTAAGATTCACGCCGCGAAGCGCAAACGCTCATACGCTTCATTTAACCGTTGCATCGCGGCGTGGTCTCCGCCCGGCTTATCAGGATGCACAAGCTGTGCGAGTGCTTTGTAACTTGCCCGCACGACTTCCGGCGGTGCGTTCGGTAGCAAGTAAAGCGTGGCGAACGCATCCGGCGCGGTGCGTGGCTTCTCCGCTTCACCGTTCGTCCATTCAATCGCTGCTTTGTGAAACAGCCGCATGTAGGCAAGCCAACCATCGAAGCCCGCGCGCCCTTCCGCCGTGATACGCCACTGCTTTGTGTCACCGTCAAAGGTTCGATAGTCCGGCGCGATGTTCTCTTTTAACGCCGCGATCCCCGCCGCGAATGTTTCCTTGTCGCCTGACTTCATCGTGAGAAGTAAATCGTCGGCGTCGCGTGTGATGATGATTTTCGTGGTCATGCGCTCACCTCTCTTTTCATCGCTTGCATGTCGCATGTCGGATCATGTCGCATTTTTCTGATACTTCCGCGTAAGCATGTGTTTTTCCTAGTAAAGTATTGGAATAATGCGACATATCCGACATGCACCCCTCTCACGTTTGAATAAACTCTTTGCGTTGAATGATTTAGAACCATGTCGGATAGCATGTCGGATAGTAAAAACCATGTCGGATCATGTCGCATCGGCGTCTCTAATTAGCCCGATGCCCTTCCAAATTCTGGCTTTGAAGCGTCTTTCGACGTTGCAACCGCGTTCCTTGAGTCTTACAGCAAGCCATTTTTTGCTTTCGGGTTCTTCGCCCGATGCCTGACACCATGATTTGTAAGCGGTGTAAATCTCGCTTGCGGACGTTTCATAGTGCGCGCCAAGTTCGCACTTATCAGCAAAAAACTCGGCTAAGGCATCCATCTCGGATTGATAATCCGCCGTTGCCCGCTTGACCGCTTCCGTCAAGCCAAGCCCTTCACGCTGCCACGCCATACAGCCCCGCACAGCCCACGCGAAGATGCCGGGCAACTCATCTTGTAACTCGGCGTCAAGATGCGCGTTGCGCTCGTTTTCTGGGATCGTGACGCCAAACGGAATTAGCTTGATGCGTCGCCACATCGCGTGGTCTTGCCCGCGAATCTCCGGCTTGTGATTCGCCGCTAACCAAAGCTTGAACTGCGGCACAAACTCAAATTCTTCTTTGAACAAAAACCGTGCGCGAATCTTATCGCCGCCCGTCATTTGCTTTACATTACTTTCCGCGAGTCGTTGCCCTTCGTCCGTCTCGACGGCTGACACAAACCGCGCGCCGCGCAAACACGCCACGTCATTTGACACACCGACGTGACGCTTAACCATAAATGTTTCGGTCCGCGTCGCTTGTCCGTAATCAGCGACAAGGGCAGCGATGGTTTTTAGAAACACGCTCTTTCCGTTCGCGCCCGTGCCGTGCAAGATGAACAAGCATTGCTCCGATACATCGCCCGTGAGTGAGTACCCGACGGCGCGTTGTACGAATCTGATAAGGGATTCATCACTTGCAAATATCCGGTCAAGAAACGCCGTCCACTTCGGCGCGGTTGCGTTCGGCTCGTACATCACCGGCGATAATTTCGTGTGCATCTCCGCGCGGTCGTGCGGGTGTAGCTCGCCGGTTCTCAAGTCAACAATTCCGTTGCCGCAATTAAACGCGAACGGCTTGCCGTCGAAGGCATCAATCCTGACGGGCAACTCGCTTTTTGCCTGATTCAACATCGCGCACATGCTACCGTCACGCTCGGATTTCAAAGCGTGCTTGGCGACCATCGCGCGCCGTTCGTCATCCGTCGTAAATGCCGCTTCGTGATAAATCCCTTTGACGGTCTGCTTTGCCCGTTGCATGGCTTCGCGCATGTCATCTTCCGCCCATCGCTTACCGTCCCAGCAAAGCCACTGTTCGCCCTTGACGTTGTAAAGAACGCTTCCCCGATGCTCCCGCGCGAACCGATAGCCGTTGCCCATGTCGGAGCATTGCAACGGTTCGTTATCTTCCGTGTGCGTGGCATCGCCCGGCGGCGTGTCAGACGGCGGCGTGTCAGACGGCGGCGTGTTGTTCGTCGTGCGTGCGTGGGTTTGTCGAATCGGGAACGCGGGCAAACCGTAAGCCGTCAAGATGCTTCCGATCTCGCAACCTTTGAAGCATCCGACGGAATTGTTATCTGTTCGCATCCACACGCCTGTACCGTCCGTGCTGCCATGACAGCGACCGGGCGCATAAAGATAACCGCGCGCTTCTTTCGTGCGATTCGCGGCAAGTATGCTTCTTAGTTCTGCTTTTAATTCATCGAAGCCATCGGCGTTTGAAGTTGTGCCGCGCGGCTTGGCGGGTTCTTTTTCCGGCGGCAAAAGTGCGCGTAACTGTTCTTCCGTCGTCACCGTCAATTCATCGGGAACGATAAGCAACCGCGCTTCGCGGTGCGGGCGTTCATCCGTCGCTTCACCTTTTCGCGCCGTCGTGCCGTACAGCTTCCAAAGCCTTGAAGCGTTACAAACGGCAAGGTCAACCTTAACGCTGTCATCGGAGAAGTGCGCCGCGAGCGTGGCAAGCACACCCTTGATAAGCGCGAGAGATGCGGCGTCGTTTGGTAAGTCCACGCGACACAGCAAATGCCCGCCGTTGCCACTGTCCGCAAGCGCGACAGACCATCCAAGCTCGCGAAGGAATGATAGAACTTCCGCCGCACGGTCAAGTGCCGCGTCGTGTTCCGCATCCGTCGCGTTGGTGTCTGTCGGTCGTACCGGGTCGAAGTCGAAGCCAAGCACGCGACGACTTACGATGTCGGCATCCGTCGTTGCTTTCCCGCGCGTCAACCGATTGCGAGAACGCATCAACAATTCACGCTTGACCGGGTTCAGCGTGTGGTAAATGCCTTTCGCAGTTCCCTCACGGTCAAGTGCCGCCGCATCGCTTTCGAGCGCATCAAGGTCATCATAGAAGCCGCGCAAGATGCCGTCGTCGTGCATGAAGACGCGCATCTCGACGCACCCGGTACTAAGGTCTGTCAGAAGATGTAAAGTGGTGAGAATTTGCGAACACGGAGAATCGCTTGGTGATGTGTGTGGTTCGCTTTGTGGTTCAAAAACTTGGTTGCTTGATGTATAATTCATTCCGTCGTGCCTTTCATCAGCCGCTTAAAGCTGAAAGGTCAGGGGGTTGCTAGGTTCGTCGCTTGGCAACCTCTACTAAAATCAAAGACGACTCCCGCCGCCTGTTAAATAATCCAAACATTTCAAGCTGCCTTCGCTAACGGTCGAACCGTGCGCCGGGCTAAGAAGTCATCAAGCATCATTTGCGTGAACAGGATGCGCCCGCCGGTAATGCCCGCACCGATGCGGACGTGTTCGATTTCCTTGTTCGCTGTCAGGCGGCGAATTGTCACGGGCGCGACTCCTAGCCGCTCTGCCGCTTGCGAAACGTCAAGATATTTGTGCGTTGCTGTCGATTGGTCGAACATTGGTTTTAACTCCTTAAAGTTATTTCAGCCCTGAAAAACGAAAAAGGCGTTGCTTCACAGTCGTCCATATTCACGGACAAAAGGAAACAACGCCTTGCGTTATTTCGGTATATCAAGCCGGTTGATTGGCTTGCGAAGATATTGTCACCTTGTGACTCACTCCGGTTGTCAACTTCAATCGTCAAGCTGTCGCGCGTCGCATGGACAGTCTGCCGTTCTTGAAGTGGCGACATTATAGACACGTCGCCTTTTCTCTGTAAAGTCCTTGATGTGACTTTCATACGCCACTCTTTTCAGTGGCGCGCCCTGATTATTTCATCGTCAAAACTTGCTTGTCGGAAGTTTTCATGATTAGAATAAGGGACACGCCGCGCCGATTTGCTTTCGAGTGAATTGGTTTCGGGTTAAAGAGTGGGGCAACTTCCTAACGTCAGCAAAACTTTTGGAGTTGTCCCGCTCTTGCTTTGTCTACTGTTAGTTATTTTAACTTACAGCTTGCTAAACATGCAAAACTTAAAAGACGCAATATATTGTGCCTGTCACATCAAAGGCTTCAATAGAGCGCATATTTAGCAAAGACGCCTTAATAAACTGGTTGAAGTGTAACCATACTTTAACCTTCATCACTCGCCACGCATCAAGCCTTCATCCGCGCTATTTGTCTAAAAACATCCGCAAAAGTCTTACCGTAAAATGGGACATCTTTGCGACATCGAAAATGCCGGATGCGGTGCGTTCATTGCGTGATTGCCAGACTCGCCCGTGTCCACATCGCGCCTTTTTTATGTGGTGCAACTTCACCATTTCCCCTTGCGCGTGTCTCTCTGCTTTGTCTCTGAATTGATGCTCGTCAACCCTTCATCCGCGCGGCAACATACTTCCGCACATCATCCGGCGTCACCCTCACACCGCGCCCGATCTTCGCACCACGCAAACTTCCATCGGCAAAGGCAGCGCGCAAGTTACTTTCCGGTACGCCTGACAGCTTCGCCGCTTCCTTAAACGATAGCGTCATCTTGTCGCGCAACGGCACGTCTGCAATGGTGTTCCCTTGCCCTTGCGTCGCCCTCATTGCGTCCGAAAGCATAGATACGAACATTGCCATACCTTGCTCGTTTCCCGCGCGTTGTAGCGCGTTCAACGAAGGTGCGTCAGAGTTGCGACTTTTCGAGATGACGTATGTTGTCGCAGCTGCCTTTTCGCTTTCCGAAGCCTTGAACCTATCTAGCTCCGCCGCGTCGAATGTGCGTTGCTTGCCCGTCGCGCCGGGAACGTAAGCGACGGATACATCGCCCGCCGCTATTTTGCGCTCGAGAGTCTTAACGCTGATGTTTAGGTGTTCCGCCGCTTGCTTGATGTTCATTCGTTTAAGGTGCGTCAAAGATGCGTCATTCTCGAGAAGTCGCACCTTGTCTTAGGTGTTTCCCCCAATGGGGGAAAGGGTGCGTCAAAGATGCGACATTGCCGGGATGACGTAGCTTGTCCATCTATCAACACATCGGCGTGTTACCAATTGGTAACAAATTCTCAACGGTTCATCATCGCTTTCATACTTCGCGCGCCCGCTTGCGATCTCGCGTGCTTGTCTTTCGGTTTCTGGAATGCCGCCCGTGGGCGTCAAATTGAGTACCACCGACGAAGATTGAATTAAACGGTCAGCGTATCGTTGCTATGCGTCAAAACACGTCACCACCGTTGTCGGAATGCAAAAGTGTGCGCCGCATTGCGAAGCCTTAATAACATTGCCAATGGGCGCGCATAAGTCATCCCGCAGTCATCGCACACCAAAGACAGCGAATCCGCCAACATCAAGTCAATGCCGTCCGGGTCGGTACGTGCGCCGCACAAAGCGCACGGGTCGTTAGTCAAGGTGTTATTGATGCCGATAACGATACGCGCATTTGCTCCGGCAACGTCGCCGGTCTCTTGCTGTGAAAAGTTTTCTACGCCGTCCATTACTTCGCACCGCCTTTCTTCGCCGCCGCTTTAGTCGTCGTGCGCTTCGGCTTTTGTCCCACTGGGACAACTTCCGCTTTAGCTTTCGGCGGTCTGCCGGGCGTGCGATTGATGACAAGTGCTAAATCAGATTCACGAATGACAATCGCGCGTCCGAATCGTGATGCGGGCAAGCGTCCGTCTTTGACCATCGCTTGAACGCGGCGCACCGTCACGCCTAAACGCTCCGCAACTTGCTGTGCTGTCAGTTCATTCATGTGTCATTTATACGCCGAAAAGAATTATACGTCAATGCGATTATTTATGTTGACATACTATTCGCAGAAGCGTATAGTTGCTTCACGTTAGTAATTCACTTTCAAACGGAGACACACGACCATGATTCAGCTCACCACCGCCGCCAAGTTAGAGAACGCCATCAACAAAGCACGCACCGTCAAGCCTTTGGTTCGCGTCGCCCGGTTCGGACACTACACCGTCACGAATAAGACGACGGGCGCGACGTACACGGTCACATGCGAGAAGCGCGACGGCAAACGCTTCGCATCCTGCACATGCAAAGCGGGGATGCGCGGAAACGCTTGCTACCACGTCGCGGCGGCTGTCTCCGCTCATCTTCAACTCGCGGCGGAACGTGCCGTGTTGAACTTCTAAAGCGAGAGGCTAGGTAGCATCTCCCGTGCTACCTAGCCCCTTAAATCGCCTGTATCAGCCCTTAAACCGCTAAGAAAAAGAGAGGACACACCATGAGTTTTAGCAAACGATGTTACGAACAGCAAACCGCAAGCGATGCGCCGGAAGCCCGGTTAGCATCCGTCAACCGCCTCGTTGCCCGCGCGTATCGAACCGCGTGCGACGATGCGCCGGACTACGAAACCTTAGACACCATCGCACGCGCATTGCATGAAGCGCGTCAGGAACTAAACGCACTCGCCGCGTCCATCGGCACGCTTGAAAGCCTCACTTACTAAGAAGGGATACAAACCATGACCACACGCAAACAAACCGCACACAAGCCCGCCACGCGCACACAAGCCGCACGGAAACGCACCGCCGAACCCGTCAAGGATAACCTTGATGACATCTTCACACCGTCGCTTTCGGAGTTCGACACATCGGCACGTGAAGTCAACATCGCGCGGCGCGGCTTCCCGCTTGACTATCACCGCGAAGCCGCACAACTCGCCGCGTATATGGCGAGTGATGAGACGCCGCCAAAGGTCAAGCGTTTAATCTCTCACTACCTAAACGAACTTGGCAGTTCAACGAATGTCGGTCTCTATACGCCCGCCGTGCTTCGCGCCGCTTATCCGATTATGCGCTTCCGGGACGGTGCAAGCGACGGCGCACGCGTACTGCTCGGCATCGCTATCAACTACATCACGGATGAAAAGGAACGCGCCGCTTTGTCGCAAGTATGGCAAGCCGAACGCGAACGCATTGACGGCGATGTGACGACGGCGAACGCCACATAAAACCGGAACTAAACCGGAACTAAAAAGCGGCGCGAAGTCTTGAATGCTTCGCGCCGCTTCTCTGTTTATAGACTCCGAAAAAGTCGCTGTTTCGCCCTCATGTCCATTGAATTGTTGGGCGGCTGTCTAGCTAGAGAGTAGTCTGTCGTTGCTCTCTAGCCGTGCGAAACCAATTAACGTCGAGGTTCTAAAACGATTTCCCGCGCCAAACGGTTTTGCATAACTTCGCGGATTTGCAGACGGTCTCGATAGCCCTGCATTTGTTTTTCGTCGTTGCCGCTAACCTTTTGCGCCAGATTATCGGCTTTCGTTTCGTTGGCTTCCATCGTCGCCAAGTCTTTGTATTCGGTCATTAGCATAATGTTCCAATCGTTCGAGCCGTGTGCTTCAGTGGTCAAAACTTTATATGAAAGAATCTGCCTATCTTTTTTCAACGCTTCCTGCTCGCGCTTCCAATCGCCGGCGACATAGTTCAGATAAGCTGTCTCCATTCCCGGTTTCATCTGGATAAAACCGATGCTCCAAACCGAGCCGTTGCGATATGGGCGATTGACCTGTGCCAAGACGACGACGCTCAAAGTCAGCACAAGGGCGATAAGCGAACTAACGAGTATTCGATTGCGTTTCATAATTTCCTCCTGTTTTCTCAAAAGAGCGCAAAAGCAAAAGGGCTTTGTGTAGATTGTCGCCGCGCTCGTTTCAAGCAACAACCGCCCGACTAAACTTTTCGTAAATTAAAGCGTCGCACCAATTCAAGCGAAGCCGCCCAACGGTTGAATTGAGCGACGGCGCGAAGGGGGAAACTATGAAAGAAGAACTAGAGATAAAGAGCGACACGCACGCCGTTCGCTCCAATGATTTGTTAGATTTCGCCGCCGAGTTCTGCGAAGC
>Ga0136611_10001941_pt1 | contig 14395 bp, 13 predicted proteins | sample AntDrymUQ2232306_2_FD_106645 | JGI IMG/M metagenome (GOLD analysis project Ga0136611, IMG submission 106645) | Polar desert sand microbial communities from Dry Valleys, Antarctica - metaG UQ223 (23.06) | ecosystem: Environmental > Terrestrial > Soil > Desert | place: Antarctica: Dry Valley...
ACGGCAGAGACTAAAAGGGTGGCGACCTCGTCCATGTGAAGACACCGCCTGACGCTCAGGGAAAGCAACATCAGCGCCGCTGCGGTCAGCCCTGCGAGCGCTTGACGGGCGGCGCTGCCTCGGCTGCTGCATCGGCGATTCGCCACAGGTAAAAACTGGCGTAACTGCGATAGGGCGCCCACTGCTCTCCGCGCACCGCAAGCGCTTTGGGAGCTGGCATCGCCTCCAGCCCATCGACTCTTTGGGCGCCCTTGCGAATGCCCAGATCGTCCACCGGCAGCACATCCGGGCGGCCAAGGCGGAACAACAGCATCATCTCCACCGTCCAGCGCCCTATGCCCCTGATTGGCACCAGCGCCGCGACGATGTCGTCCTGGTGCATGGCGGACATCCGTCGCAAGTCCGGCACTTCGCCCGCTTGCTCACGACGGGCGAGATCCCGGAGTGCCAGAAGCTTGTTGCCGGACACCCCGCATGCACGGAGGCGTGCGTCATCGCAACGCGCAAGGGTGTCGCAGTGCAACCTGTCGCTGCCAATGGCGGCTTCCACCCGCCCCACGATGGTGGCCGCCGCCTTGCCGCTCAGCTGCTGGAAGAGGACGGCCCGGGCCAGTGCATCGACCGGATCGAACGGTTTGCGCCAGCGCGGGTCGGCCTCGATCGGGCCCAGCTTGCGCATCCATGCACCCAGCTTGCGGTCGCGCTTGCACAAATGGGCAAACGCGGTACTCGTGTCGAACCCGCGAACATGGCGTGGCATTGACTGGTTCCCGTGCGCGGGGGCGGCCCGGATACACGAACGCCGCGACTGGCGCGGCGTTCGTGGTGTGCAAGCGTGTTGCGGTGGACGCTGTTGCCTGACTCAGGGCCGCTTACTTCAGCGGGTAGTACACATCGAACTCGCCGTTCTCGGTGAACGCGCCGGCAATACCTGACTTCCATGCCTCGTAAGGGAAGCCACCCACCTCGTAACCCGATGTCACTGCCCATGCACGCAGGGCATTGCGTACGTTATCCAGTTCGGCCATGTAACCCGTGTAAGACGCCATCGCAACCTTCGCCGCCGGGTTCTGCACCAGCACCACCGGGCCTTGCACGGCCACGGGTCCGGCCGGCGCTCCACCCTTCTTGCGCACGGACTGCGCCACGTCGAAATTGTAGGTTTCGCGCCCGAGCTCGTTGGTGATGATGCGCAACGGGCCTACTGCCTCCAGGCCGTTGGCGTCGATGACCCGCTTGATCCATTCCATGTTGGCGGTGATCGATGCCTGGATCTGCGAGTTGCCACGCTCCACGTTGCCGGCCTTCACCACCAGCACGTCTTCCGCAGGGCGATCAACCATCTTCAGCCCCACCATCTTGCTGCCGGTCACCGCGTAGTCCACGTTGGGCACGCTGGCCAGCATGTTGACGATGCGGGTCAGGCTCATCTTCATGTCGTCGCCGACGTGGCGCCTGACATACATCCCGGAATAGCGGCCCAGCAGGTCCCAGCCATAATCGACGTCGTAGGTCTGGGTGATCTCGACGTTGCGGTTGTTGCGGCCGGTCGGCTTGAACGTGAACGAAGTGCGCTTGTTGCTGCCGCGCTCTTCATTTTCGATCTTGTAGCTGACTTTTTCGCGAGGCACGCTCTCGGAGATGGCCCAGGAGCCGTTGCCGAGCCCTTCCACGTCGGAGACATAATCCAGGCGGGCGCCGGCGCCGCTTTCCGGGCCGGAATAGCTCAGCTTCGCCCCGGGGTCACGCAGCAACAGGGGGTTCCAGTCCTTGAAGCGGCGCACGCTGTTGAGCGAATCGAAGGCAATGGTGAGCTTGCGGTTGGTCTCGATCTTTTCGACCAGGTGCCGCTTCGACGGCAGTACCAGGGCGACTGCCAGATACAAGGCCACCACGATCGCGAGGGAAATCAGGATCTCGAGCAAACGAGTCATTCAGGAATCTCCGGGAGGGCCGCTCGCGGGTTGGCCGCGCAGACCCGCCATCGTATCAAACCCGCCGGGGGCTCGGGGAGGGGTGAAATGCAATCTGCTAGACCAATTGCAACTCGAATGCCTTCAGGACTGCCCGTGTCCGGTCCCGCACGCCCAGCTTGGACAGGATGTTTGACACATGGTTCTTGATGGTGCCCTCGGCCACGCCCAGCGAGTTGGCGATCTCCTTGTTGGAAAATCCCGATGCCATCAGCCGCAGGATCTCGGTTTCCCGGTCTGTCAGCGGGTCGGGGCGCTCCAGGCTGACAAACTCGTTGCGCATGTGCTCGAGCCCGGACAACAGCCGCTGGGTGACCGCCGGTTGCACCAGCGAACCGCCCGCAGCCACGGCCTGGATTGCGTTGACCAGTTGCTCCAGGGACACGTCCTTGAGCAGGTAACCCTTGGCGCCCGCCTTGATGCCGGCAAGCACGAGCTGGTCGTCGTCGAAGGTGGTCAGGATGATGGTGGGGGGCAATGCACCCAGCTTGCCGAGCGCCTGCAGCGCTTCAAGCCCGGACATGGCCGGCATGCGCATGTCCATGAGCACGACATCAGGCTTGACCTGCGGAATGGTCTCCACCGCCTGGCGGCCATCGATGGCTTCAGCCACCACTTCGATGCCCTCCGCCAGGGCCAGCAGGGAGCGGATTCCCTGGCGCACCAGGGTCTGGTCGTCAACCAGGAACACCCTGATCGGTGCAGGTACGGTCATGCAGCCACTCCTTGTGGAATGCCGGGCTCCGCATCGGGCGCAACCGGCAGGATCATGTTGAGTTGGAACCCGTTCCCGCGCCTGCTGGCAATTTCGAGCTCGCCGCCGTGCTGGCGCAGGCGCTCGCGGAGGCCACGCAGGCCATTGCCCGGCGTCACCAGATCCGAGCCGCCGCCGTCGTCGCGCACCTGCAGCAGGATCCGGTCGCCATTGCTGGTGGCATTGAGCCACAGGTTGCGCGCGCCGGCATGGCGCACCGCGTTGGTGATGGCCTCCTGCGCGCAGCGCAGCAGCACGTGGGCCCGTTCAGGATCTTCGACGGTAAGCGGCTGCTGGATGTCCATGTGGATGGCCAGCGTGGGGACATTCTCGCCCAGCGGCCGCAGCGCAGCGCCCAGGTCGATGGCGCCGCTTTCGCGGAGCTGGCTGACTGCTTCGCGCACGTCGGTGAGCAGCAGTTTGGCCAAGGTATGCGCCTGCTGCACATGCTCCTTGACTCGCCCGTCGGACAGATGGCCGGCAACCTCCAGGTTGAGGCTCAGCGCGGTCAGGTGGTGGCCCAGCAGGTCGTGCAATTCGCGCGAGATCCGGGTGCGCTCATTGACACGTGCGCTTTCCGTGAGCAAGGCGCGCGTGGCCCGCAATTCGGCGTTGAGCCGGCGCTGGTCCTCACGGGCCTGGGTCTGCTGCAACGCAACCAGGCTGGTGATGAACACGAAGCCTGAAAAGCCTGCGTACAACATGGATTGCATCAGCGCTTCCACGGCGGGAAATCCCAGCCAGCGGATGAACACCGGCGCCACCGCCAGCTGGCTGGCCACCAGCCACGCAATGCCTAGCGGCAACGGCAACAGCCATGGCAGCACGCAAGCGGCCACCATCAGCAGCACACTGCCGAGCCCGGATCCGTTGAAATAACTCACGCCAAGCGCGGCCATGGTCACCACGATCAGCAGCAGGTAGTCCAGCGCCGTGCGCCGGCGGCCAAGCCCCTTGGTGATCCACGCGTAGCCAAGGCCGAAGGCAAGGTACGCCACCCATCCCTGCCAGGGCATGGGCTGCAGGGGCACGCCGTCGCTTGGCCCACGATTAAGCCAGGGACCCAGCCACGAATACAGCAGCGGCAGCCCCACCATCGCCCAGGTGAACAGGCCGGCGTAGCGCAGGAGGCGGGTGTGCGGAAGGCTCGCGAGCATGACGACTTATAACCCCTCCGCTTCGCCGGCGCGTGCTCCGAAGGTCATGGCCGCCCGCCGCGCCCCATGCGATAATCCGCGCCGGCCGCTCGACGGCCCGCATCAGTCCCACAGCGCGCCAGCAAGCCAGACGGAGTCCGAGGAATGTCGATCGCCATCCGCGACGTGCGCGAGCACGAGCTGGATTCCGTCCTTGCCCTGAACAACGCCGCGGGACCCGCGATCCTTCCCCTCGATGCGGCCAAGCTCAGGCAGCTGTTCGATACCGCCGAATATTTCAGGGTCGCCGAGCGCGACGCTTGCCTCGCCGGGTTCCTGATCGGTTTTGGTGGCGGAGCCGTGCACGACAGCAGCAATTTTGCGTGGTTCGCCCAGCGTCATCCCGACTTTTTCTACATTGATCGCGTTGCGGTGGCCAGCCGGCGGCGAGGTGGTGGCGTTGGCCGGGCCCTGTACGCGGACGTGCAAAGTTACGCAGAGCTGCGCTACCCGCATCTCGCCTGCGAAGTATTCCTGCAGCCTGGCACGGACCACGCGCTGCTGTTCCACGGGAGCTTCGGGTTCCGCGAAGTTGGCCAGCATGTCCTTGCGGACCAAGGCCTGCGCGCGGCGATGCTGATGAAGCCGCTGTGCAGCTATGCATGGGTACGCGACACCTACGGCGACGCGCTGCCCCAGGCAACCTGGCTGTTGCCCAAGCGTTCGCCTCATCCCGCGCCACGCGCAGCCGGCACCGGCGCATGAGCGCGGCGGTCGATTACGCCCAGGCGGGCGAACTGAAGATCGGACAGGTCGGCATTGCCAACCTGCGCGTGCGCACCCTCGACGTAGCCCAGCTTGCGGCCGAGATGCGTGATCGCGTGCAGCGTGCACCGAACCTGTTCGCGCGCGCCGCGGTGGTGCTCGACTTCGGTGGCCTCAGCAAGCCGCCGTCGCTGGACGATGCGCGCGCACTGGTCGATGGCCTGCGCGGCGCCGGTGTGCTGCCGGTGGCGCTGGCCTACGGCACCAAGGAAATCGAAGCGCTCTCGCAACAGCTCGGCTTGCCGCTGCTGGCCAAGTTCCGCGCCCAGTACGAATCTGCAACGACGCCGGTGGAAAGCGCCACTGCCGGCGTCGCCCGGCAACGCGACGCGGCCGCGGCAAAGCCGGCAGCACCGCCCGCCGCCGAACCTGCAAAACCTGCAGCAAACGCAGGCCCCGGCCTGATGCAGATCGCGCCGGTGCGCTCCGGCCAGCAGGTGTACGCGGACAACCGCGACATGACCGTGCTTGGCACGGTGGGCGCAGGCGCCGAGGTGATTGCTGACGGCTCCATCCACATTTATGGCCCGCTCCGCGGCCGTGCGCTGGCTGGCGCGCAGGGCAACGAAGATGCGCGCATCTTCTGCCGCGAATTCCACGCAGAACTGGTCGCCATTGCCGGGCATTACAAGGTGCTGGAAGACGTCCCCGCGACGTTGCGCGGCAAGCCGGTGCAGGTATGGCTGGAGAAGGGCCAGCTGAACCTGGCGGCGCTCGACTGAGCGTCGCGCGCGAAAAGACCCATGCAGGCCGGGCATGCCCGGTCCAACAGAAACAACACGCTGCACCCTGCCCAGGCGGAGGCGCGGCTCATACGGAGAAAGCCACTTGGCCGAGATCATCGTAGTCACATCAGGCAAGGGCGGCGTGGGCAAGACCACGACCAGCGCCAGCATCGCCACCGGCCTTGCGCGCCGCGGCAAGAAAGTCGCAGTCATCGACTTCGACGTCGGCCTGCGCAACCTCGACCTGATCATGGGCTGCGAGCGGCGCGTGGTGTATGACTTCGTCAACGTGATCCACAACGAGGCCTCGCTCAAGCAGGCGCTGATCAAGGACAAGCGTTTCGACAGCCTGTACGTGCTGGCTGCGTCGCAGACGCGCGACAAGGACGCGCTGACCAAGGAAGGCGTGCAGAAGGTGCTGGATGATCTCTCCGCCGACGGCTTCGACTACATCGTGTGCGACTCCCCCGCCGGCATCGAGAAAGGCGCGTTCCTTGCGATGTACTTCGCCGACAAGGCGGTAGTGGTGGTGAATCCGGAAGTGTCGTCGGTACGCGATTCCGACCGCATCCTCGGCCTGTTGGCGAGCAAGACCCGCCGCGCCGAACAGAGTGATGGCGACGTGACCGCCTACCTGTTGCTGACCCGCTACCACCCGGGACGGGTTGAGGCAGGCGAGATGCTGTCGATCACCGACGTCGAGGAAGTGCTCGGCCTGAAGACGATTGGCGTGATCCCGGAATCCGGCGACGTGCTCAACGCCTCCAACAAGGGCGAGCCGGTGATCATGGATGCGGAATCCAATGCTGGCCAAGCTTACGACGATGCGGTGGCGCGGTTGATGGGCGAGGAGCGCCCGATGCGCTTCACCAAGCTGGAGAAGAAGGGTTTCTTCAGCAAGCTGTTCGGGGGCTGAGCCATGTCGATCTTCGATTTCCTCAAGCCGAAAAAGAACACGGCCGCGGTCGCCAAGGATCGCTTGCGCATCATCATTGCCCAGGAACGCAACTCGCACGGCCAGCCGGATTACCTGCCACTACTGCGCCGCGAGTTGCTGGAAGTGATCCGCAAGTACGTCAACGTGGATGCGGACGCGGTCAGGGTGGATGTGGTCAAGGACGGCGACCATGACGTGCTTGATATCTCTGTTGCGTTGCCGGAAGAGCGAGCGCAAGCGAGCGCGTGATAGCTGCCTCGCTCCGATGAGCGGCGGGAGGCCGTAGCCGGGGCAGGATTCGCCGGGCATTTCGAGCCCAAGAAGCCTGTCCCGGCCCCGCCCATCAGGCGCGACCATGCCGAAATCGCCACATCCAACGTCAGTGCTGACGCTAGCTGATATCGCATTCGACGATGTCGCAAGCCTGCTTGCGTGGTTCAGCCTGAAACTCGAGCGCGTCGCCGATGGCGAATCGATCCCCGGCAGTTTCTGGGGCGAATGCGAAGCCGGCATTATCGGTACCACCGTGTACGCGCGCTGCGATACACCGGTGCACTCGCTGCTGCATGAAGCCTGCCACCTGATCGTATTGCCGCCGGAACGGCGTAGCGGCGTGCATACCGACGCCACCGACTCCATCGCCGAAGAAAACGCCGTGTGCGTGCTGCAGGCATTGCTGGGCGACCAGCTGCCAGGCGTGGGTCGCAACCGCGTCCTGGCGGACATGGACACGTGGGGCTACACATTTCGCCTGGGTTCGGCAGCCGCATATGTCGAACACGACGCCGAAGACGCCTGGGCATGGCTCCAACAGCACGCCCTTGTCGACGGTAAACGAGCGCTGCTCTTCCCAAATCGCGACTAGGAAAGCGAGGGGCGGGCGTCCCTGCGCAGGGCATTTCGAGCCCAAGCAGGGATGCCCGCCCCTCGCTTCCCGCAGCTGGGCCAAGCCCACTAAGCGTTGCCTTCATGAACAACGCAACTTGCGGCCAACCGCAGGCACGGTCTAGCCTTGGATTTCCTGCGCGTACCGCGCCGCCGAGGATTGTCCTGTGAAGCTACGCCCTGCCCTACTTGCACTCGCCATCGTCGGCGCGCTCGGACTAGCCGGCTGCAAGCGCGATACCGCCCCCGAACGCACTGCGGCAACGCCAGGCGCCGCCGTCTCCCCCGGCGACGAAACCGCCGATCAGTTCGTCGCCCGCGTCAACATGGAATATCGCAAGATCGCCACCGAGCTGAATTCCGCGCAGTGGCTGTCCAACACCTACATCAACAGCGACAGCGAAATGCTGGCAGCCAAGGCTAACGAACGCTGGCTGACCCAGCTGAACGTGTGGATCGAACAGGCCAAGCGCTTCGACGGCCAACAGCTTTCGCCCGAGACCGCGCGCTCAATCAAGTTGATCAAGTTGTGGACCGCGATGCCGGCCCCGAAGGACCCGGCCAAGCTGGAAGAGTTGACCAAGCTCGCCACCCGCATGGAAGGCATGTATGGCGCAGGCAGCTATTGCACCGGCGAAGGCGAGGCCAAGACGTGCCGCGACATCGGCCAACTCAGCGAAGTGCTGGCCACCAGCCGCGACTACGACGCGCAGCTGGACGCATGGCAGGGCTGGCACACCATCAGCCAGCCGATGCGCAAGGACTACACCCGCTTCGCCGAACTGGTGAACGAGGGTGCCAAGGAAATGGGCTTCGCCGATGCCGGCGAGATGTGGCGCTCCGGCTACGACATGAGCCCGGCCGAACTCTCCGCCGAAAGCGACCGTCTGTGGGACCAGGTCAAGCCGCTATACGAGCAGCTGCATTGCTATGCGCGCGGCAAGCTGGACACGCAGTACGGCAACGACAAGGGGCAGGTCGCCGGCGGCCTCCTGCCCGCGCACCTGATGGGTAACCTGTGGCAGCAGGACTGGGGCAACCTGTGGGACATGATGCAGCCTTATCCGGGCGCAGGCAGCCTCGATGTAAATGCTTCGCTGCGGACCATCGCCCAGGCAGACCTGGCCAGCGAGCGTGCAAAACCTGCGGCCCCGGGCGCTTCTGCGGCGCAACGCCAAGTTGCCGCCGAACGCGCTGCCGGCCTTGCGACCGCGAAGAAAATGACCGAGCGCGCGCAGGATTTCTATATGTCGCTGGGCATGCCCAAGTTGCCGCAGAGCTATTGGGAGAAGTCGCAGTTCATCAAGCCGCAGGACCGCGAGGTGGTCTGCCATGCAAGCGCGTGGGACATGAACATGGCCGGCGACGTGCGCACCAAGATGTGCATCGTGCCCAGCGAGGAAGAACTGACCACGATCTATCACGAGCTTGGCCACATCTATTACGACCTGGCCTACAACAAGCAGCCGCCGATCTTCCAGGGCGCGGCGCACGACGGTTTCCACGAAGCCATCGGCGACACCATCGTGCTGGCCATGACGCCGAAGTACCTGGCCTCGGTAGGACTGGTAGGCGAGCAGCAACAGAGCAATGAATCCCTGATCAACGCGCAGATGCGCATGGCGCTGGCCAAGGTTGCGTTCCTGCCGTTCGGCCTGATGATCGACCGCTGGCGCTGGGGCGTGTTCGACGGCTCGATCAAGCCGGAGGGCTACAACAAGGCCTGGTGGGATTTGAAGGCCAAGTACCAGGGCGTGGCGCCGGTGACCCCGCGCGGCGAGGTGTTCTTCGATCCGGGCGCGAAGTACCACGTGCCCGGCAACACCCCGTACACGCGCTACTTCCTGTCACACGTGCTGCAGTTCCAGTTCTACAAGGCCCTGTGCGAAACCTCCGGCCACACCGGACCTTTGTACGAATGCAGTTTCAGTGGCAACAAGGCGGCCGGCCAGAAGTTCTGGGCGATGCTGGGCAAGGGCGCGAGCCAACCGTGGCAGAAGACCATGAAGGAACTGACCGGCGGCGAAAAGATGGATGCCAGCGCGGTACTGGAATACTTCGCGCCGCTGCAGACGTGGCTGAAGGAGAAAAACGCCGGCCAGCAGTGCGGCTGGAATCCCGCGGGCATGTCTGCCGCAGCGCCTGCAACGTCCGCTCCTGCTCCCGCCCCAGCCGGCTGAGACTGCAAGAAGGATCAACGCGGGGCCGGCGCGAGCCGGCCTTTCGTTTTTACCGCACCGAAGTCGATACTGCACCCCATGCCTGACGACCTCGCCCCGCAACCAATTGCCATCGCCACCGCCCTGCCCGCGCGTTACTACGTGGACGCGGCGATGCCAGCGTTGGAACGCCGGGCGATCTTCGACCGCGGCTGGCAGCTGATCGCCCACCTATCGCAGCTGCGCCATGCTGGCGACCACGTGATCGCGGACCTGGCGGGCTTGCCAGTGATCGCGGTGCGTGGCGCCGATGACGTCATCCGGGTGATGCATAACGTGTGCCGGCATCGCGCTGGCCCGATCGCGCAATGTGATGGACTCGGCGCGAAAACATTGCGCTGTCGGTACCACGGCTGGACCTACGCCCTCGATGGCCAGCTGCGTTCGGCGCCCGAGATGCAGGATGCGACCGATTTCGATGTGGCAGACGTTCGCTTGCCGCAACTTGAGGTGCAGGTCTGGCAGGGATTGGTATTCGCCGCGGTCGATGCCGCGCAGGCGCCGGACTTCGCCGCATTCGTTGCCGGCATCGATGCCCGACTAGGACCGGACCGGGGCCTTGAGCACTATGGCCGGCACCATCGCGTCGGTTACGAGCTGGCCTGCAACTGGAAGGTGTACGTCGACAATTTCCTCGAGGGTTACCACATCCCGCACGTGCACCCCGAGCTCAACCGGATGCTCGACTACCGCAGCTACGAAACCATCACCAGTGCCTGGCATTCGCTGCAGTGGAGCGCGCTGGAGAGCGACGCCTCGCTGTACGGCAACGGCGACGCCCTGTACTACTGGCTGTGGCCGAACACCATGCTCAACATCCTGCCCGGGCGCCTGCAGACCAACCGGGTGATTACGCTCGGCGTGGATCGCTGCCGGGTTGAGTTCGACAGTTACTATGCGCTCGACCAGCACGGTACCGCGGACAATGCCAAGCGCGATGCAGACCTCGCCTTCAGCGACGATGTCCAGCACGAGGACCTGGGGATCTGCGAGGACGTGCAACGCGGATTTGCGTCCGGGTCCTACGTGCCCGGGCGTTTGAATCCGCTGCGCGAATCCGGCGTGCATCACTTCCATGAGCTGTTGCGCGCGGCCTATCTCCAGGCAGCGCTGGCTTTGCCGTAAGTCCAACCGTTCGTCGCGATTCGCATCCCGACCCAGGAGCCCTGCATGGCCGAGTTGCAGCACGTCAGCGACGACAGCGGCGAACAGGCCGGCGCGAGACCGCTTGGCATGTGGATGGCGACCGCATTGGTGGTCGGCAGCATGATTGGCAGTGGCGTGTTCCTGTTGCCTGCGGCACTCGCCCCCTATGGCGCCGCCAGCCTGATTGGCTGGGGCATCGCCCTGTGCGGCGCGCTTTTGCTGGCGGCGACCTTCGCCAGGCTCGCGGTGCATTGGCCGTGCACCGGCGGTCCGTATGCCTACGTGCGCCGCTCGTTCGGCGACGCCGCCGGCTTCGGCATCGCATGGAGCTACTGGATTTCGATCTGGTCCGGGCTGGCGGCAATCGCGGTGGCCTTTGCCGGCAGCATCGGCGCGATTTTCCCGGCATTGACCGCGACCCCGGTGCGTGCGGCAACCTGCGCGCTGGTCGCGTTGTGGACCTGCACCATCGTCAATGTGATGGGGCTGCGCCAAGCCGGGCGGCTGCAGGTGCTGGCCACCGCGTTGAAACTAGTACCGCTGCTGCTGTTCGGCCTCGTCGCTCTCTGGTTCGTCGATGCCGGCAACTACGTTCCGTTCAATCCGAGCGGGAAGACCGTGCCGCACGTCGCCCAGGTCACCGTGATCCTGGCCATGTGGGCGCTGTGCGGGCTGGAGGTCGCCACGGTTCCTGCGGGTTCCATCCGAGACGCCAGGCGCACCATTCCGCGGGCGACGATCCTCGGCACGCTGCTGGCGGGCATCGCCACCATCCTGGCCTGCACCGCGGTGATCGGCTTGGTACCAACCGAAGTGCTCAAGGAGTCAGGCGCGCCGATGGCCGAAGCCGCCGGGCGCGTGTGGGGACCAGGCGCTGCGCTGGGCATTGCGCTGCTGGCTGCGGTGTCGACCTTCGGTGCCATCAATGGTTGGGTCCTGGTGTGCGCGCAGGTGTCGTTGGCCGCCGCCAGCGATGGCCTGTTCCCGCAGCCGTTCGCGCGGCTGGACAGGAACGGCACGCCGGCATTCGGCATCGTCACCGGCAGCGTGCTGGCCACCGTCCTGGTGATCGCCAGCTACAGTCGCTCGCTGGTCCAGTTGTTCACCTTCATCCTGCTGATCTCGACCTCGGCGATCCTGCTGCCGTATGCCGCCAGCAGCGCAGCATGGCTGCGCAGCGGGCGTGGCCACGGAGGGCGCGTGGTGGCCGCACTGGCCCTGGTTTACAGCCTCTACGCGCTAAGCGGCGCCGGCAGCGAAGCATTGCTGTGGGGCGCGGCGCTGATTGCGGCGGGCTTACCTGTCTACCTGTGGATGCGTCAGCGGCCTGCTTCCACGTGAGGCTCAGAGCTGGTCCGTCGGCTCCAGCGCAGCGGCGTCCGCAGGCCAATCCGGCACGCGGTGGACGCTGCGCATTTCCCAGCGCCAGAACAACCAGCCCGCCAGGGTGAAACACGCGGCGCCCAGGGCCAGGTGCAACGGCATGTCGCTCAGCACAGGCGACAGCACGCCCGCCACCACGGCATTGCTGAGCAGGCTGGTGAACGCCTGCAGCGATGACGCACTGCCGCGCTGGCGTGGATACATGTCGAGGATGGCGAGGGTCAGGATCGGGAATACCAACGCGATGCCGAATGCGTTCAGCGACATCGGCAACACCGCCCACGGGAGCGACGGCGTCTCAACCCACAGGTTGTAGGCGATGTTGGCCGCGGCGGCCAAGCCGCAACACGCGAACCCGACGCCGGTCAGCCGTGCCCCGCTGATGCGCCCCGCCGCGCGCCCCGACACGAACGCGCCCAGCATCATCCCGCTGATCATCGGCACGAAGAACCACCCGAACTGGCGCTCGTTGAGGCCCAGGTGATCGATCACCAGCGCCGGCGCCGAGGCGATGTACAAAAACAGCGCGCCGAAGTTGAACGCACCGGCAGCCGCCAGCCGCTGGAACCTTGGATTGAAGAAGATCCCCGCGTAACCGCGCAGCAGCGGCCGCGGCGCCAACGCCAGACGCGCTTCCGGCGGATGCGTCTCCGGCAGGAACCTCCATGTCGCCAGCAGCAAGGCACACGCGAATACAGCCAGGAACCAGAAGATCGTCGGCCACGCGCTCCAGCCCAGCATCCAGCCACCGATGATGGGCGCAATGGCCGGGGCGATGCCGAAGATCATCGAGACCTGGGCCATCAGCCGTTGCGCGTCGTCGCCATCCAGCACGTCGCGGATCACCGCGCGCCCGACGATCAAACCCACGCCCGCGGAGAGCCCCTGCAGCGCACGGAAAAGCAGCAAAGTGCCAAGGTCGGTCGCCAGCGCGCAGCCCACCGAGGCCAGCGCGAACAGCACCAGCCCGCCCAGGATCACCCGGCGCCGCCCCAGCGCGTCGGAGAGCGGCCCGTGCACCACGCTGGTCAGCGCGTAGGCCAGCAGGTACACGCTGATGGTCTGCTGCATGGCCAGCTTGTCGGCCCCGAGCTGCGCGCCCATGACCGGGAACGCCGGGAACATGGTGTCGATCGAGAATGGCCCGAACATCGCCAACCCGCCCAGGATGAGTGCGAGGCGGCGGTTGGAGGGTCGAGGCAATGGCGGCATCGCGCCATGGTAGCCAGCGCCGACGGGGGCGTCTGCCGACTCGGCGGTTTATACTGCGCGGGCACGGTGGGAGAAGCGCGCGGGGCCTTGGCCCGGTCGCGCTGCCGAAGGCGCAACCGCCCGGAATCGCTCAGGCCCAAGACCGCCGTGTGACCACACTCTGGAGAGATCGGCGGCGCTTCGCCTGAAGCGCACCCGGCGCCGAAGGGGCAAGAGGTCGCTGCAGGTTTCCTCCCCTGCCTGCGCGCTTCCAAACTCTCAGGCAAAAGGACAGAGCGGGCATCCCACTCACGCGCGATGTGCCTTGGCACGGATGCGCATTCGGATGCCGCCATGACCCTGCCCTCGCTTCGCTCGCTCGAGCACCACGACGCCTTCGTCGCCCGCCACATCGGCCCCAACGACGACGAGATCGCGACGATGCTCGCGGCGGTCGGCCACGACTCGCTGGACGGATTGACCGACGCCATCGTCCCGGCCTCGATCAAATCAGCTGGCCCACTCGCACTGCCCGATGCCATGAGTGAAGTCGACGCGCTGGCGAAGATCCGCGCCATCGCCAACAAGAACCAGGTCTTCCGCAGCTTCATCGGCCAGGGTTATTACGGCACTCACACGCCGAACGTGATCCTGCGCAACATCCTCGAGAATCCGGCCTGGTACACCGCCTATACCCCCTACCAGGCGGAGATTTCGCAGGGGCGCATGGAAGCGCTGATCAATTTCCAGACCATGTGCAAAGACCTCACCGGCATGGACATCGCCAACGCCTCGCTGCTGGACGAAGCGACCGCCGCGGCCGAAGCGATGACATTGGCCAAGCGTTCCGCCAAGTCGAAATCCAATACCTTCCTGGTCGCCGGCGATACCCATCCGCAGACCCTGCAACTGTTGCAGACCCGCGCCGAACCATTGGGACTCAAAGTCGATGTGGTGCGCTCGACAGATGCGTTCCACGAGAAGGTGGCCGCAGGCGATTACTTCGGCGTGCTGGTGCAGTACCCCGCGTCGAGTGGCTGGATCGCCGAGTGGGACCGCGATGCCGCGCTGATCCATTCGCACAACGCGCTGTTCGTGGTCGCCACCGACCTGCTCGCGCTGACCCTGCTCAAGCCGCCGGGCGAGATGGGCGCGGACATCGTGATCGGCAACACCCAGCGCTTCGGCGTGCCGTTCGGCTTCGGTGGCCCGCATGCCGCG
>Ga0136611_10001942_pt1 | contig 14394 bp, 15 predicted proteins | sample AntDrymUQ2232306_2_FD_106645 | JGI IMG/M metagenome (GOLD analysis project Ga0136611, IMG submission 106645) | Polar desert sand microbial communities from Dry Valleys, Antarctica - metaG UQ223 (23.06) | ecosystem: Environmental > Terrestrial > Soil > Desert | place: Antarctica: Dry Valley...
CGCCCCTTGGCACACGTGTTGCGTTGTCGGAATGCGGCTCGTCGGACGGGTGCGTCGAAGGCATGCAGGGTCGATGCGCCGAGAGCCTGACCATATCGGCTGTTGGCGTGCGCCGCCCACGGCCTGAGGTAGGTCGCGATCGTGGGGGCCATATGAATCCGGGCCTGTGCCTGTTCACCGATAGCCTGGAGCCTTCGGGCGTCGGGGAGCACATGCTGACCCTCGCCGGGGCGCTGCGCGAGCAGTACCGCATCGGGTTCGTGTGCCCTCCGACCGCCTCGGGTGGGCACCTGCTGGCGCGGGCCGAGGGCATGGGGCTCACGACCCTCTCGCTGGAGGTACGCGGCTCGCAGGACGCCCACGACTCACTCGCGGCATGGCTCGTAACGTGGCGGGCCGACGTGTTTCATGCCCACGCCGGCATCGCCTGGGAGGGGCACGCGGGTGTCCGGGCGGCACGCGCGGCCGGCGTCCCGATCGTGATCCGCACCGAGCACCTGCCGCACCTGATCACCGACCCCGTCCAGCGAGATGAATACGAGGCCATGATCCCCAGCGTGGAGCGGGTCATCTGCGTGTCGGAGGACGCCCGTCCGAGTTTCCTCCGCGCGGGCGTCCCCCCGGACACGTTCCGTGTCGTCCGAAACGGCATCCTCCCCGGTCGGGCGCGGCGCGACCCCGACGAGGTGCGGGCGGCGCTCGAGCTTCGGGCGGAGCACTCGATCGTCCTGACCGTCGGGCGGATGACGGAGCAGAAGGGCCACCATCATCTCTGCCGCGCCCTGCCCGCGATCGTCGAGGGCGAGCCGAACGCCCGGTTCCTGTTCGTGGGTGACGGCCCTCTCGAAGGAGATTTGCGCGAGCTGGTACGCGCCCTCGGCGTCGAGCATCATGTCCGCTTCCTCGGCCGGCGCGACGACGTGCCGGACCTGCTAGGCGCCGCGGAGCTGTTCGTCCTCCCGTCGCTGTTCGAGGGCCTGCCGCTCGTCGTCCTCGAAGCGATGGCGGCCGGGCTACCGGTCGTCGGGACGCGCGTGGGTGGCACACGCGAGGCGGTCGCCGATGGCGTCACAGGGCGCGTGGTGCCGCCGGGCAACGTGGCGGCCCTGGCCGATGCCATTGCAGATCTCCTGCGGCATCCGGCGCGCGCACGAGCGTGGGGCCGAGCCGGCCGGTCCTATTTCGAGCGCGAGTTCCATGCAGATCGTATGGCGCGCGAGGCGTCGGAGATCTATCGCGAGCTCCTGGGGGCGCGCCGGCTCGATCCCACCGCCGTCGGCATGGCGGACTGACGAGTGCGGGACACGGGGCGCACTCGGATCGGCTTCGTCGGTGCCGGCGGCATCGCCACGCGCCACCTCGGCAACCTGATGGGCTTCGACGACGTGGTGGTGTGCGCCATCGCCGATCCGGCCGTCGAGCGGGCGCGCGCGCTGGCGGAGCGGTGCGGGGCGACGGCGTACGACGATCATGCGCGGATGGTCGAGAGCGAGCACCTCGACGCGCTCTACATCTGCGTCCCGCCCTTCGGCCACGGCGCCCCCGAGGCCACTGCGCTCGCGCACGGCCTCCCGTTCTTCGTCGAGAAGCCGCTCGCGGCCGACGAGGCGACGGCCGCCACCATCGCGGCCGGGGTCGCCGCGCGCGGGCTGGTGACGGCCACCGGCTACCACTGGCGGTACCTCGACACGACCGAGCGGGCGCAGGTGCTGCTCGCGGCGAGCCCGGCCCGCCTCGCGCTCGGGTACTGGCTCGATTCCACTCCCCCGCCGGCCTGGTGGGCAAAGGAGGCCAGCTCGGGCGGCCAGATGGTCGAGCAGACGACCCACGTCTTCGACCTGGCGCGCCTGCTGGTGGGCGAGGTGACGCGGGTGTACGCGGCCGGCTCGCGGATCGAGCGGCCGGGGTTCCCCGACGCGGACATACACGACGTATCGACGGCCACGCTCCATTTCGCGACCGGTGCCGTCGGGACGATGTCCTCGACCTGCCTGCTGAACTGGCCCCACCGGATCGGGCTGCACCTGGCCTGCGACGGGATGATGATCGAGTTGTCGGAGTTCGAGCTGATGGTGGATGTCGGGCGGGGGCGGCCGATCCAGGCAGCCTCGGGCGATCCGTTCGTGCGCGAGGACCGCGACTTCATCGACGCGGTCCGGGGCAAGCCGAATCGCATCCGAGCGCCCTACCGAGAGGCGCTCAAGACACATCGGCTTGCACTGGCCGCCGCGCGGGCGGCCCGCGAGGGCCGCGCGATCGACATTCCGCTCGCGGGCGAGGACGATGGCGTCTAGGAGGGCATCGAGCGGCAGGCCGCTGTCGTTCGGCTGGATCATGCAACCGGCCCTCTTCGAGACGCCGCCGGGCGTCGATCCGCGAGCCGGCCGCCTGGCGCGCGAGATGATCGCGGCCAACGAGCTCCACGTAGAGCTGGCCCGCTCGGCCGGCTTCGACACGGTCTGGGTCGAGGACCACATGGGCTGGGGCGACAAGGCGCACCTCGAATGCTTCACCAACATGGCCTGGCTGGCCGGGCGCCACCCCGGCCTGCGCTACGGCACGATGGTGTGCGGGCAGGCGTTCCGCAACCCGGCCTACCTGGCGAAGCTCGCGGTCAACATGCAGCTGCTCACCGACAATAACTTCATCCTCGGCATCGGGCGGGCAACAACGGGGCCGAGCATCACGCCTTCGGCTTTCCCTTCGCGCCGGCCGGCGCGCGGGTGGCGCAGACCGAGGAGGCGATCCACATCATTCGTGCCCTCTGGACCGAGAGCCCGGCCACCGTCCATGGCGCGTCTTACTCTATCGACGGCGCCTACTCGTCGCCGCTGCCGGAACGCCCGATCCCGCTCATGATCGGGGGCGGGGGCGAGCAGAAGACGTTGCGGCTGGTGGCGCGGTACGCCGACTGGTGGTGCGCCGACGTGGCGCCCGTCGATGCCTTCCGGCGCAAGGCGGGGGTGCTAGCCGAGCACTGCGCCGCCGTTGGGCGCGACCCCGCCGCCGTCGTGCATGCCCAGGTCGCCTGGATCAGCATCGACGAGGACGCGAGCTGCGTGACGCGCGGGGATGCCCCGCATATCATCGCGGGTACCCCGGACGAGGTCGCCCGCGAGCTGGCCGCCTTCCGCGAGGCCGGAGTCGAACACTTCCAGATCCGCTTCATGGATTACCCGAGCACGGCCGGCATGGAACGGTTCGCGGCGACCGTCATGCCCCGGCTGGCGTAGTCGCGAGGTGTGCGCCGAGCGGCCCGAGCCGATGCGGGTGCTGTTTGTGTTTGCGTGGCTGGTCGTCGGCGGGGAGGAGACCGAAGTCCGCCTGCTTGCCCGCCACCTCGACCCGCACCGCTACCGCATCGAGGTGGTCGCTTGCTTCCGGAAGCCGAACATGCCGGAGCAGACGCACGAGCAGCTCGAGGCGCTCGGCATCCCGGTCGATCGGACGCCGTACGCCCTGTCGTTCGAGGAGACGGTCGCGTACCTGGCGGCCAAGATCCCGGCCTACGATCTGGTGGTCGCCTGCCAGGCCGTGCGGGACGTCTATCCGGCCCTCGAACAACTGGCGACCCGGCCGCCGCTGATCGAGCACGGCGGCCTGGTGTCGGAGGCGACTGCCGGCCCGAAGCACCTGACGGCGCGGTACGTCGGCGTGTGCGACTCGATCCGGGCCGCCGCCGCCGCGCGCATGCCGGAGCGGACACATCATGCGCTGGAGATCCCCTCGATGGTGGACCTGGCGGAATTCGACCCGGCCGAGCGCGAGCCGGTCCGGCGCGAGCTGGGCCTGACGGACGGCGCCGTGGCGATCGGCTGGGTCGGTCGGCTCGATCGGAAGAAGCGGGTCGAGGACGTCCTACGCGCCGCCGCCATCGTCGCCACGCTCCATCCGCACGCACGGTTCGTCATCGTCGGCGGCCCGGACGCCTTCATGCCCGAGTACGCCGACGAACTGCGCGTGCTGGCGAGGACGCTGGGCATCGCCGACGTGGTCTACTTCCTGGGTGACCGCGCCGACGTGCCCCGCCTGCTGGCCGGACTCGATATCCTGGTCTGGCTCTCGCGCGGCGAGGGCATGCCGCACGTCATCGCGGAAGCCGGCGCGGCGTGCCTACCAGTGATCGCCACCCGCGACAACGGCTCCGAGGAGCAGATCGTCGATGAGGTCAGCGGGCTGTTCGTGCCGCACGAGGATCCACCGGCCGTCGCGCGGGCGCTCGCGCGCCTGATCGCGGACGCCGGCCTGCGCGAGTACCTCGGAAGCAACCTGCGCCGAAAGGTCGACTGCGAGTACAGCGCCCAGGTCGTCACCGAGCGGTGGGCGACGCTGTTCGACGACGTGGTTACCGAGCATGCCCGATGACGTGACGGCACGTTCCGCGCGCGTGCCCGATTGGGTGACGGCGCGCTCCAAGGTCGCGGACCGATCCGCGAGCGCGAGCGCCACCGTCCGCGTCCACGACCGCGGCGCCGCTCGGGCGTTCTTCGAGCGAGATCGGCCGTGGGCGGCGTGGGCGCTGTGCAGCCTTGGCCCGAACGACTGGCCGTACTCCGTGCTCTGGGTGGACGCCGCCACCGGTGCCGGTCTCTGGATCTTCGACCGGCCGAGCATGGGCGGCGCGGTTCACACGTTCGGCGGCGGCGGCGGGCTGGACGCGCTCATCCGGACCGTCGGGCTGCCGCGCCGGGCGTTCGTCAAGGGTATGCCGTGGACGCGTGCGGCGCTGGCGGCGCGCTACCGTTTCGAATGGTTCGACCCGATCGTGCGGATGGCGGTCACGCCGGGCTCGTTCTGCCCACCGTCCGATCCGGCGCCGACCGAATCACTCGACGCCCGTCACGGCCGTGACGGGCGCGGCTGTACGTGGGGTGGCCGGAGTCGCGCTTCCACGTCGGGCGGCTCCGGCGCGACTACTGGTACGAGGGTATCAGGATGGACGGGCGGCTGGTGGCGGTCGCGGAGAACGGCATCCGGTCGGCGGAGGAGGGGATCGCCGTCATCCAGGGCGTGTACGTCGAGCCGGCCTGGCGCGGGCGCGGGCTGGCCCGCGCGGCGACGGCGGCGCTGACCGCGCGGCTCTTCCGAGCCGGCGCGCGCGACGTGGTGCTCGACGTGCGCGCAGAGAACGAGGCGGCCCGGGCGGCGTACGAACGGCTGGGCTACCGCGACCACGTCCGGTTTCTCGGGGGGCCGGCCGGCTGAGCCGGGAGGTGCCCTCACCCCCCGGCCCCCTCTCCCTACCGTGGGAGAGCGGGAGAGGGGACCATGCTCCCCTCTCCCGCGTCAGGGAGAGGGGCTGGGGGTGAGGGCCGAACCCGTGACCGGCTGCTCCAGCTTCCAGGCGCCGACGCCTTGCGGGGGCCGGGCGCGGGACGGGTCCCACGGATAGACGATCCACTCGTCGGTGACCTCGGCGTAGTACTCCGGACGGTCGTCGAAGTTGGAGTTCTTCGGCTTGTAGTGGAGCACGGCCAGGTCGGCGTTGCCGCCGGCGGCCTCGATGCGCTGCTTGACCGCGATGATCGTCTTGCCGGTGTCCCAGACGTCGTCCACGATCAGGATGCGCTTGCCGTAGAGGAGCGGGTCGGCGGGGAACTGGAGGAAGAGCGGCTCCGGAAGCGGGTCGCCCACATTGGTGCTGTAGAACATGACGGCCGCCGCCACGATATTGCGGATGTCGGTCTGCTCGCTGATGAGGCAGGCCGGCACCATGCCGCCCCGGGTGATCACGAGCAGGAGGTCGTAGTCGCGCGGCAGGTCGGCGACGAGCCGCGCGACCAGCTCCTCGATGTTTTCCCAGGTCAGGTGGATCATGTCCGCTCCTTCACGTCCGTCGCCGACTCGGCAAGACAAGGTTTGATAGGGTGGGAGAAATATAGACAAAGAAGGTCACGCAGGGAGGTCGGGGTCCGATGGAGTTTGAGTTCGGCCCGCACGCGCGGCTGCGGATGCGGCGGCGGCAGATCCCCGAAGATGTGGTGTACGCTATCGTCGGGGACTGCGACGAGCGGATCGACCGTCGCGACGGCGTAACCGAATACTTCGGCTCGTGGGAGGGACGCGACCTGTTCATCGCGCTGCGCTGGCACGACTACGACGAGACGGTCGCCCGCGTCCTCACCGTCGTCGATACCAACACCCGCCGATGGAGGCACCGATGAGCATGCGCTTCGAGCACAGTCCCGATGAAGACGCTCTGTACGTGGCCTTCGATGACCGAGACGTCGCCTACACCGTCAACATCAGCTGCCAGGATCGGTACGAGCGCGGCATCGACTACGGCGCCGACGGCACGCCGATCGGCGTGGAGTTCCTCTACGTGAGCCGAGGCGTGGACCTGACCGACGTGCCGCGCGCCGACGAGATCGCCCGCCTGCTCCGCGAGCACCAGATCCGCGAGCTGGCCTAGACTAGCCGAGCAGCCCGCGTGATGTCGCGATGGCGACGGCCTGGGCGCGGTTGTCGGCGTCGAGGCGGGTCATGATGGCCGTGACGTGGTACTTCACGGTGCGCTCGCTGATCTGCAGCTCGCGGGCGATCTGCTTGTTCTGGAGGCCGGCCGCGACGAGTCGCAGCACCTCCCGCTCGCGCGCCGTTAGCGGCCCGCCGGCGCGTCGGCCGCGCCCGACCGCATGAACCACCTGCGCGGCGACGCGGGGCGCGAGGTGCGTCCCGCCGGCCCAAACGTCGTGGAGCGCGCGGACGATCTCCTCGACCGAGGCACCCTTGAGCAGGTAGCCGGACGCGCCGGCTTCGAGCGCGCCGAGGACGCGCTCTTCGCCGTCGTAGGCGGTGAAGACGAGCACCCGCGTCGGTCCGGGGCGGGCAGCGGCTTCCCCACTCGGTGCGGTGTGGCCGCGCCCGCGATCCGGGCACGCGGCGTCGGCGGTGACCTCGGCGGTGGCGTCGGCTCGCGGGGTGGCAGTGTGCGCGGCGATCAGGCGCGGGATGGCCCCGATGCCGTCGAGGCCGGGTAGCTCCAGATCGAGCAGCACCACGTCCGGACGGGTCCGCTCGGTGAGCTCGATCGCCTCCTCGGCGGTGCCCGCCGACCCGACGACATCCACGTCGGGCCGGTCGCCCAGCACGGCCACCAGCCCCTCGCGAACGACCGGATGGTCGTCGATGACGATGACCCGAATCACGGTCGTTCTCCCGACCCCTCCCCCGCACCTCCCCGCATCGGGGAGGGGATGGGCGAGGGGTCCGTGACCGGCACGCGGGCGACGATGCGGGTGCCGCGCCCGGACTTGCTCTCGACGCGCAGGCTTCCGCCGAGCAGCTTCGCTCGCTCGCGCATGCCGGCGACGCCGTGCCGGCCCGCGCGGGCAACGGCCGGATCGAACCCCCGGCCGTCGTCGTACACGGTTAATTCGACGTGGCCGGCGCGCTCGCGCAGGGTGATCTCGACGGCGTGGGCGTCCGCGTGGCGCCGCACGTTCGCAAGCGCCTCACCGGCGATGCGGTACAGCTCGGCCTCGGTGCGGAGCGGCAGCTCCGGGACCCCGGTTCCGCCTACCTGCACGCGCAGGCCGGTTTCCGACGTGAAGGCCCGCCCGAGTGCCCCGAGCGCCTCCGGTAGCGGCGTGCCGACGAGCGGCGCGGTGCGCAGATCGAGCACCGATCGACGGGCCTCGTCGAGCCCGGCGCGGGCCGTCGCGAGCGCCCGTCCGAGCCGCTCGCGGGCGCGGGCCGGGTCGCGGTCGAGCTGGCCGAGCGCGCCCTCGACGTGCAGCGCGATGGCGGTCAGATCCTGGGCCAGGGTGTCGTGGATCTCGCGCGCGATCCGTGCCCGCTCCTCGAGGCGCGCCAGCCGCGTGCTCTCCTCGGCCAGCCGCGCGCGCTCGACGGCGATCCCGACCTGATTCGCGATCGTTTCGAGCAGCCGCAGCTCGTCGGATGTGAGCTCGCGCCAGGACGGACGGGTCAGGTTCATGATCCCGAGCGGCGTGTCGCCGAAGGAGAGCGGGATGCTGGCGTGGTGGCGCAGGCCGCGCGTCTGCTCGGCGGCGTGTCGGCGGACGGCCGGCTGGAGGCGGCTGCACTCCACGATATCGACGTTGGTGGCGGCCAGCGTGCCGTCGCGGAACGCGCCGATGCAGGCGCACCAGGAGCCGGTCATGCGAACCGGTTCCTGCAAGTACGGCGGCAGGTTGTCCGCGACAGCGTTGTAGATCTGGCCGGTCGCGGGATCGACGAGCCAGATCCAGCCGGTGGTGAGCCCGAGCAGCTCATCCACGAGCGCCAGGGTGCGTTCGAGCGCCTGGCGGACATCGGTGGCGCCATTCAGTGCCTCGGCCACGGCGTACAGGACGGCGAGATCGCTCGTGCGCGCTGGAGGCGGCCCAGGCGAGGTGTGGAGGTTCGCGTCGTCTTCGCTGTGCGCGACCATGACCGGGACGGTACCAGGAGTCGGCCGCCGGCGCTACTACATTGCGAGAAATCGACGGGAGCGCCGCCAACAAAGGTGTCATCCTGAGGCAGGCGGAGCTTGTCGAAGGACCTCGTCCCCGGCGCGTCATGGTCGAGAGTGGGAGTGCCAGCGACGGCATCGCCTATGGACTGACCGACATGAGTCAGTCCGCAGATCCTTCGCAGGCTCAGGATGACAGATCTATTGCCGGAGCTAGCGTCTACGTGTCAGCGGTCTCAGGGGCGCGGCTCGGCGATCTCGTGGCTCCGCTCGGGGCGGGTCACAACTTGGTACTCGCCCTCGATCACCGTGCCGGCGCCGCGCGGGCCGCCGGGTGCCGATCGCGCCGACTTTGGCGGTGTGCGACGGCCGACCAGCCCGATGGCCTGGAGCGCGCGCTGCCCGAGCACGAGCACGCTCACGATGACCAGCAGTCCGAGCACGAACAGGCCGAACGTCACTCCGAGCACGAGCAGCACCCCCCCCGCCGACGACCAGCACCGCCCACGCCCGCCAGCCACCTTGCACCACGATCGTTCGCATGCCCTCAACCTCTGCCCCGAGTATACGGAAGGGTCGCCGCGCACCGAGCCGATTTCACCAACTTCTCATGCGGCGCCGTCGGGGTGCCCTGTGCCCAACCATCCGAGCAGGCCGGACCGAGCCTACAGGGCCGGTATGCCGGATGCGGCACGGGCGCGGAACTCGGTGCAGATGCGCTCGACCTCGCCCGCATCGACGGAGACCGTGCCCTCGGCGGCCTGCCGCGACAGGTCGAACAGTGCGAACGCCTTGGCGCCGTTGGGCGTCTCGGGGTAGCGCGGGACCATGTGGCCGTGGAAATGCGGGAAGCTCTCGCCCATTGCCGCCGTGTAGATGCGGAGCGCGCCGGTGATCTCCTTGAGGCTGCCCTCGAAGTGGCGCAGCATCGGCCCGAAGCTGCGCGTCTCGGCGTCGTTGAACGCGGCCGGCTCGGCGGCGTGGCGGCGCGTCTGGACCGTCAGCCAGCCGGCGACGCCGTAGGGCGGGGCGGCGTGGCGCACGATCCAGAGGTCGTCCTGGTAGAGGATGCCGTGCGGGATCTCGACGTCCCCGTGGTTCTGGTCGCAGATTCGACAGCTCGGATCGCGGTCTACGCTCGCTGGCATGAGATACCTCCTACTCGCCGACCGGCCAGGCGCCGAGCACCTTCAAGAAGACCGTGTGCTTCTCGATGGCCTTGAGGGCGGCCTGGACGCGCTCCTCGGCGGCGTGGCCGCGCAGCTCGAAAAAGAACAGGTAGTCCCACGCGGCGCGCTTCGAGGGCCGCGACTGGATCGCGCTCAGGCTGAGGCCGGCCTCCGCGAACACCTGCGTCACCTGATGCAGCGTGCCGACGCGGTCGCGGATGCTGAAGACAACCGCGGTCTTGTCGTTGCCGGTCGGGCGCTCGCTCATGCGCGGGCCGATCACCCAGAACCGCGTGTAGTTGTGGGCGAGATCCTGGATGCTCTCGGCCAGGACATCCAGGCCGAACGCCTGGGCAGCCAGCTTCGGCGAGATCGACGCGGCGCCGTCCTCGTCGGAGGCGCGCTCGGCGGCGAGGGCCGTGCTGGCGACCGCGACGACGTCGCGGCCGGGGAGGTTCTGGGCGATCCAGCGGCGGCACTGGCCGATCGCCTGAGGGTGCGAGTAGACCGTCCGCACGCGCTCGATCGGGCAGCGCGCGAGCAGCGCGTGAGCGATCGGGATGGTGACCTCGTCGCATACTTGGAGCTGGGTATCGACGAGGCGGTCCTGGGTCTCGCCGACCGGCCCCTCGGTCGAGTTCTCGATCGGGATGACCCCGAAGTCGGCGTTGCCGCGCTCGACCTCGGTCACGATCTCCGGATTGGACGCGGCCGGCACGTACGTGGAGGACGCCCCGAACTTCTGCAGCGCGGCCTGGTTGCCGTAGCTCGCGCGCGGGCCGAGGAACGCGATGCGCGGCGGCACCTGGAGCGCCCGCGAGGCGGACAGGATCTCGCGGTAGATCGCGCGGAGGTGGTCGGGGCGCAGGCTGCCCTCCGCGTCGCGCGCGAGCCGGTCGAGAATCTCGGCCTCACGAGCGGGCGCGAAGACCGAGCCGCCGCTGCGCGCCTTGACCTCGCCGACGCGCTCCGAGAGCGCCATGCGTCGCGCCAGCAGCCCGATCAGCGCGCTGTCCAGGCTATCGAGCTCGGCCCTGATCGGGCCGAGGTCGAGATCCCCGTTCTCGGGCCAGTCGCCCGCCGCGCCGCCATCGCCGCCGTTCTCGCTCACGAGGGGTGACGATAGCGCAGCCCCCCCCCCCGCGACCAGTCGCACGCCACCATCTCTCACCCGTTCCGTCGGCTGGCTGGTCGTCAGCCGTCGATGAACGCCACGTCGAGCTGCCCGAGGCGTTCCGCGTCGGCAACCGCTTCGATCCGGGCAAGCTTCCCGTGCGCGAAGCTGCAGCGGAGGACCAGGAACGGCCGTTCATCTCGGGCCACGACGATCCCCACGGCGCCGTCCACGAGGGCCGGTCGCGCGTGCCGGGCACGCCCGGAGAAGTAGCCGGCCACGGCCGGCGCACCCCGCACCTCCTCCGATGCGCCCAGGGCCACGGCCGCACGGTCGGCCCGGAGCACGACGTCCGGGTCCAGCAGCGCGAGCAGCGCAGCGAAGTCGCCCTCGCGGGACGCGGCGAGGAACGCATCCACGACCGCGCGCTGGCCGACGAGATCGGCGTCGGGAGCCGTGGCCGCGCCCTGGACCCTGCGGCGCGCGCGGCTCGCGAGCTGCCGTGCCGCCGCCGAAGAGCGCCCCACGATGGGGGCGATCTCGTCGAAGGGCACCGCGAACACGTCGTGCAGCACGAACGCGACCCGCTCGGCGGGCGCCAGTGTTTCGAGGACCACCAGCAGCGCGGGTCCAATTGAGGCGGCGAGGAGCGCCTCGTGCTCGGGGTCGAGCCCGTCCTCGCGGCCCGCGATCGGCTCGGGCACGTGTACGCCCAGCGGCTCCTCGCGCCGCGCCGCGCGCGACCGCAGCATGTCCAGACAGACGCGCGCGACGACGGTCGTCAGCCACCCGCCAAGGTTCTCGACGCCGCTGGTGTCGGCGCGGCCGAGTCGCAGCCAGACCTCCTGGACGGCGTCGTCCGCCTCGCCAGGCACGCCGAGCATCCGGTAGGCGACCGCCAGCAAGTGGGCGCGGTGCTCCTCGAATCGCTCAGCCAGCCAGTCGCGGTCATCCATCTGTCACACATCCCCAGCGCATTCCGTCATAGCACTGACGGACGACGTCCGGCCGATGTGACAGGGACATCGCTGCTCGGCATCCCCGTTCGACGAAGTCCCACAACGATTCCTGGAGGAGAGCCAACATGCAAGCACGGATGAGCAATCCGGCGACGATCGTACCCGGCGCCATGCAGGCGCTGCTGGCGCTCGGGAAAGCGGCGGACAACGGCAGTGTCCCGTCGCTGACGCTGACCCTCGTCCACCTGCGCGCGAGCCAGATCAATGGCTGCAGCTTCTGCGTGGACATGCACGCACGCGAGCTCAAGAAGGCCGGCGACACCGACGAGCGCATCTTCGCGGTGGCGGCCTGGCGGGAGGCGCCCTACTTCACCGATGCCGAACGCGCCGCGCTGGCCTTGAGCGAGGCCGCCACGCGCCTCAGCGATCGGGCGGACCCTGTACCCGACGAGACCTGGGACGAGGCCACCCGACACTACGACGAGCCGGCGCTCGCGGCGCTCATCATCTCCATCGCCACCGTCAACCTCTGGAACCGCCTCAACGCCACCACCAGGCAGGTAGCCGGCGCGTGGCACGGCTGAGCGGCACCCGTAACGGCGATGGATGACCGTCCGGAGTGAGTACGACCCTCTCCCACCCCTCCCCGTCTCGGGGAGGGGGCGGGGAGGGGTCCGCTACGACTTGAAGTAGAACGTGACCGGGCGGCCGATGCTCGGCGGCCACGTCAGGTTGATGTTGGCGTAGGCCGACGGCGTGTTGCCGAGGTTGTTCTTCGCGATCATGATGCCCTGGACCGCGCCGGCCTGCCCGACGCCGCCGATGTACCAGACCGCGTCGAGGGCGGTCCGCCAGATCTCCTTGCCGGTCTCGATCCGCTCTGCCTCCTGCTGGCCGAACCCCTTCTTGGTCAGCTCCATGCTCTTGCGCATCGGCTCCGGCGGCTCGCGGCCGGCGGCGCCGTCGGACTGGTACCACTTGCCGTATTCGGGGCTCCACCAGCTATTGCCATCGACCGGAATGATCCAGCCGGACGTGGCGAACAGCGTATCGGTGCCGTCGTTGCTCCAGGCGATGAGCTGCGTCTCGTTGCCGGCCCCACGCCGGATCGCCAGCGTCCGCTCGCGCTCCTGGACGATCAGGTCGATCCCGATCTTCTTCCAGTGCTCGCGGACCATCTCGCTGATCCGCGTGTATTGAACGAACTGGCCGCCGAGCGTCGTGACCTCGATGCTCAGCCGCCCCTTGCCGTCCGTCCGCATCCGGTAGCCCTCGGCGTCCTTCTGGGTCAGCCCGACCTTGTCGAGCAGCTCGTTCGCCTGCTTCAGGTCGAGGGTGGACCACTTCTGGCGCCACTCCGGACCGGGGCTGTACTTGTTCGATTCGGCCGGGGCGGCCGAGCCGGGCGTGCCGACGCCCAGGAAGAACGTCTCGTTGATCTGGTCGCGGTCCATCCCGAGCGACAGCGCGCGGCGAAAATCGACGTTGTTGAACCACTTGCTCAGCTCGGGGTCGGCATCGAAGTGCATGTTGAAGTAGATGCCGTAGTCCGAGCCGGTCAGCATCGGGTTGATCGAGACCTTGTAATTGCCCTTCTGCTGATTTTCCAAGAACACCGGCAGCTTGCCGATGTCCATGTGCCGGGCCTGGTAGTCGTACTCGCCGGCGATGGCGCGGAGATTCACGATCTCGAGGTTCTCGGCCAGCGTGAGCTGGATCTTGTCGATGTACGGGAGCTGGTTGCCGTCGGTATCGACCCAGATGCTGTACGGGTTCCGCTCGAACGTCCAGGTCGGCGTGGTGACCGGGGTCACCGTCTTCCAGGGCGACACGACCGGCAGGTCCGGGTTCCTGGACCAGTCGTTCTGGAACTTGTTGAAATACGTGACCCAGTTGTCGAAGCCGGCGTCGGTGGCCTGCTTGTCCACCTGCTCCTGCGGCGTGTACTTCGGGTGGAACTTCATCAGGTAGTGCTTCGGCGCGTAGCCGCCCCAGGAGTACAACCCCTGCGTCGCCTGGCCGCTGATCGCGGTGCTGACCGAGAGCAGCTCCGGCAGCAGATAGTACGGATCCTGGAACCTGAACTGGACGGTGTACTCGTCGACCTTCGCGAGGACGCCCTGCTTGCCGTTGACCGCCATGACCGAGACGGGATTCGGGTTCAGATCCTTGTTCTGGTACATGTCCTCGAACCAGAACACGAAGTCGTCGGCAGTAAAGGGAGCGCCATCCGACCACTTCATCCCGCGCCGGAGCTGGAGCGTGGTGACCTTGCCGTCCGGGCTGACTTCCCAGCCCTTGGCGATGTTCGGGACGATCTCGTTGCCGGTCGGATCGACGTACAGCAGGAAGTCCGGCCCGCCGGCGGCGCGGATGCCGTTCAGGTAGTCGCCGGGGCCGGTGAAGCCACGCCGCCAGGTGCCGCCGTACTTGCCGATCTCGTTGACCGGCTTGAGCACCAGCGGGTCCTGGCTCACCCGCTCCGCGACGGGCGGCAGCTTCCCCTGCTGGACCAGCGCGGCGAGCTGGGGAGCCTCCTTGAAGGTCTTGGGGAACTGGGCAGGATCGCGGATGATCGTCGGCCCCTCGATCTTGCCGATCAGGTTGCGGCCGATGCGGTCGTCGGGCTTGGCGGCGGCAGCGGCAGCCGGCTTGGCGGCGGCCTCGGTAGGCTTGGCGGCGGCCGGCTGGGTCGGGGCGGCGGCAGCCGGGGCGGCGGGCGCGGCGGCTGGCGCC
>Ga0136611_10001943_pt1 | contig 14390 bp, 7 predicted proteins | sample AntDrymUQ2232306_2_FD_106645 | JGI IMG/M metagenome (GOLD analysis project Ga0136611, IMG submission 106645) | Polar desert sand microbial communities from Dry Valleys, Antarctica - metaG UQ223 (23.06) | ecosystem: Environmental > Terrestrial > Soil > Desert | place: Antarctica: Dry Valley...
CGGCGGCGAGCTCGCGCTCGGCGCCAACCTGATGGTCGCCTTCATGACCTTCGAGGGCTACAACTTCGAGGACGCGATCGTCCTCAGCGAGCGGCTCGTCAAGGACGACGTGCTCAGCTCGATTCACATCCACGAGTACGAGATCGACGCCCGCTCGACGAAGCTCGGCGACGAGGAAGTCACGCGCGACATCCCGAACCGCTCGGAGGAGTCGCTCGCGAACCTCGACGACCGCGGCGTGATCCGGATCGGGGCCGAGGTCGGCTCCGGTGACCTGCTCGTCGGCAAGGTGACGCCCAAGGGCGAGACCGAGCTGACCGCCGAGGAGAAGCTGATCCGCGCGATCTTCAAGGAGAAGGCCCGCGAAGTCCGCGACACCTCGCTCAAGGTCCCGCACGGCGAGGGCGGCAAGGTGATCGGACTCAAGACGTTCTCCCGCGAGGACGGCGACGACCTCTCACCCGGCGTCAACCAGCTCGTCCGTGTCTACGTGGCGAAGAAGCGCAAGATCTCGGAGGGCGACAAGCTCGCCGGCCGCCACGGGAACAAGGGCGTCATCTCGAAGATCGTGCCCGAGGAGGACATGCCGTTCCTCGAGGACGGCCGCCCGGTGGACGTGATCCTGAACCCGCTCGGCGTGCCGAGCCGGATGAACATCGGCCAGATCCTCGAGACCCATCTCGGCTGGGCCGCTGCTCACGGCGTCTTCGCGCAGGACGGCGACGGCGGCGTCAACCCGAAGGCCCCGATCAACGCTCCCAACCCGCGCCCGGTCGCGACGCCCGTCTTCGACGGCGCCTCGGTCACGGACGTGGACAACGGGCTGATCGAATGGACGAAACAGAACCCGGACTCGCCGATCAAGATCAACGTCGACACCTCGCGCGCGGAAGGCAGCAGGGCGTCCGGGAAGATCCGGCTTTTCAACGGCAAGACGGGCGAGCCCTTCGAGCAGAAGGTCACCGTCGGCTACATGTACATCCTCAAGCTGCTCCACCTCGTGGACGACAAGATCCACGCTCGCTCGACGGGCCCGTACTCGCTCGTCACCCAGCAGCCGCTGGGCGGCAAGGCGCAGTTCGGCGGCCAGCGCTTCGGCGAGATGGAGGTGTGGGCGCTCGAGGCCTACGGCGCCGCGTACACGCTCCAGGAGATGCTGACGATCAAGTCCGACGACACGATCGGGCGGGTCAAGGCGTACGAGGCGATCGTCAAGGGCGAGAACATCGCCGAGCCGTCGATCCCCGAGTCGTTCAAGGTGCTCCTGAAGGAGATGCAGTCGCTCGCGCTCGACGTCCAGGTCCTCTCGGACGAAGGTCGCGAGGTCGAGGTGCGGGAGGAGGACGACGAGCTGCTCCGCGCCGCGGAGGAGCTCGGGATCGACCTCTCGCCCGGCTCGCTCCGCGCGGCCGCCCGCCAGCCCACGGCCGAAGAGGTCGAGGAGGGCGCCGACAGGCAGGACTCAGACGGCGAGCTCGTGCTCGCGGCCGACGAGGATCTCGACGATCTCGCGGACGTCGTCCTGACGCCGGCCGAGGAGTCCGAGGAAGAGGCGCAGGCCCAGGTCGGCCCCGTCGGCGAGGAAGTCGCCGACCTCGAGCTCGACGACTGATTCCGAACCATTTCTGAAAACTGCACCACTGAAGAAGAGAAAGAGGCGCTGATCACTTGATCGACATCAACGATTTCGACGCGATTCGAATCGGGCTTGCCTCCAGCAAGCAGATCCGGGACTGGTCCTCGGGCGAGGTCACCAAGCCGGAAACCATCAACTACCGGACGCTGAAGCCGGAGCGCGACGGGCTGTTCTGCGAGCGCATCTTCGGTCCGACCAAGGACTGGGAGTGCTACTGCGGCAAGTACAAGCGCGTCCGCTACAAGGGGATCATCTGCGAGCGCTGCGGCGTCGAGGTGACCCGCCAGAAGGTGCGCCGTGAGCGGATGGGTCACATCGACCTCGCCGCCCCGGTCAGCCACATCTGGTTTTTCAAGGGCGTCCCGAGCCGGATCGGCTACCTCCTCGACATCGCCCCGCGCGAGCTCGAGAAGGTGCTGTACTTCGCCGCCTCGATCGTGACGGCCGTCGACGTCGAGGCCCGCGCGAAGGATCTCGCCGACCTCGAGGACAAGGTCAAGATCGAGTCCGAGCAGATCTACGTCGACCGCGACGAGGCGCTCGCCGCGCTCGAGGGCCGGCTCCAGCGCCGCCGCGACTACTTCGCGAAGGGCAAGGACAAGGACTTCGACGAGGACGACGACTTCTGGGCCCGCGGGCTCGGGAACTGGGCCGAGGAGCAGGTGCTGCCCCCGCTCGAGGAGGCACGCACGCTCGCCGGCAAGATCTTCCCCGACCTCTCGGGCAAGATCTCGACCGAGGACCCGAAGAAGCTCCGCGAGCTCGTCCGGGCGACCGCGACGCGCGAGGACCGCAAGCTGGCCCCGCGCGAGTACGAGCAGGTCGCGACCGCCTCGCAGCAGATCGTCGAGGCGCTCGCTCCGCTCCGCGCCGAGCTCGAAGAGGCATCCGGCTCGAAGAAGGGTGCCCTCACCAAGCACGTGAACAAGGTGCAGGACGCGCTCCTGTCCGGCACCGAGCTCGAGGACGACGACGCCGCGCTCGTCAGTGGCGTCGACCTGAAGAACCTCGAGAAGGCGCGCGCGGTCGGCAACGGCCTGCTCGCCGACGTGCTCGGCAAGGCCGATCCGGCCGGCGATCCCGCCGACGTGCGCGAGCTCGCCTACGACCTCTCGCTCGTCGAGGGTGCGAAGAAGGACGACCTCGACATCGTCGCCCAGTGGGCGCTGAAGGTGCGCGAGATGTACGCCGACATCGAGTCCCGCCGCGAAGACGCGCGCGAGGCCTCGGTCGACTCAGTCCGCCGCCTCGAGGAGGTCTGGAAGCGCTTCCGCGAGCTCGACGTCAAGTACGTCGAGAACGACGAGCAGCTCTTCCGCGAGCTCAAGGACCGTTTCGGCTCGCCGTACGGCTTCGGGGTCTACTTCCGCGGCGGCATGGGAGCGGAGTCGATCCGCGACCTCCTTCGCGATCTCGACCTGAAGAACGAGTCGCTCGTGCTCCGCGAGACGATCAAGACGTCCAAGGGGCAGAAGCAGCAGCGCGCGATCAAGCGCCTGAAGGTCGTGACCGCGTTCATCACCTCCGAGAACAAGCCGGAGTGGATGATCCTCGAAGCCGTCCCGGTGATTCCGCCGGAGCTGCGGCCGATGGTCCAGCTCGACGGTGGCCGCTTCGCCACCTCGGACCTGAACGACCTCTACCGGCGCGTGATCAACCGGAACAACCGGCTCAAGCGCCTGCTCGACCTCGGCGCTCCCGAGATCATCGTCAACAACGAGAAGCGGATGCTGCAGGAGGCCGTCGACGCACTGTTCGACAACGGCCGCCGCGGCCGCGCGGTCACCGGCCCGGGCAACCGGCCGCTGAAGTCGCTCTCCGACATGCTGAAGGGCAAGCAGGGGCGCTTCCGCCAGAACCTCCTCGGCAAGCGCGTCGACTACTCCGGCCGCTCCGTGATCGTCTCGGGCCCATACCTGAAGCTGCACCAGTGCGGCCTCCCGAAGCTGATGGCCCTCGAGCTCTTCAAGCCGTTCATCATGAGCCGGCTCGTCGAGCGGAAGGCCGTCCAGAACATCAAGGCGGCGAAGAAGTACGTCGAGTCGATGACGCCCGAGGTCTGGGACGTTCTCGAGGAGGTGATCGCCGAGCACCCGGTTCTGCTGAACCGCGCGCCGACGCTCCACCGCCTCGGCATCCAGGCGTTCGAGCCCGTGCTCGTCGAGGGCAAGGCGATCCAGGTCCACCCGCTCGTCTGTCACGCGTTCAACGCGGACTTCGACGGCGATCAGATGGCCGTCCACCTCCCGCTCAGCGCGGAGGCCCAGGCCGAGGCTCGGATTCTCATGCTCTCGTCGAACAACATCCTCTCGCCGGCGCACGGCCGGCCGCTGACGACGCCGACCCAGGACATGGTCCTCGGCGTCTACTACCTCACCTACTCGGCGCTCGACCTGCCGGCGACCGAGGTCGACTCGCTCGACCCGCGCCCGCGGCGCTACGGCTCCGAGGTGGAGGTCGAGTTCGCGGTCGAGTCGAAGCAGGTCGAGCTCCAGGCTCCGATCGAGTTCCGCTGGCACGGCGAGCTGATCCTCACGACTCCCGGCCGCGTGATCTTCAACACGGAGATCGAGCGGTCGCTCCAGGAGGCCGTGCTGATCGGCGAGGCGGGCGTCCACACGTTCATCAACCGCACCCTCTCCAAGCGGGAGATCGACCTCTTCATCGCAGAGCTCGTCGACCGCTACGGGGCGCACGCGATCGCGACGGTGCTCGACACGATCAAGACCCTCGCGTTCTCCTTCGCCACGAAGGCCGGAATCACGGTCTCGAAGAACGACATCGTGATTCCGCCGAACAAGGAAGAGATCCTCGTCGCCTACGAGGCCCGGGTGAAGGCGAAGGAGCTCGAGTACTCGCGCGGCCTGATCACCGAGGACGAGCGGCACGAGGCGATCGTCGGGATCTGGACGGAGGCGACCGACACGGTCGCCGACGCGATGCAGGAGAACCTGAACGAGCTCAACTCGATCTACATGATGGCCAACTCCGGAGCGCGTGGATCCTTCAAGCAGATCCGCCAGCTCGCCGGTATGCGCGGTCTGATGGCCAATCCGAAGGGCGAGATCATCGAGCGCCCGATCAAGGCCAACTTCATGGAAGGCCTGTCGGTCCTCGAGTACTTCATCTCGACCCACGGTGCCCGGAAGGGCCTCGCCGACACGGCGCTCCGCACGGCCGACTCGGGGTACCTGACGCGGCGTCTCGTCGACGTCTCGCAGGACGTGATCGTCCGTGAGGCCGACTGCGGCGCCGAGGATCACATCGAGCTCCCGATCTCGGGTCCCGACGGCCTGAACAAGAGCGTCGTCGGCCGGATCATGGCTGCGGACGTCTACAAGCCCTTGAAGGACGGCAAGCCCGGCAAGACGCTTCTCGCCTCGAAAAGCGAGGACCTGACGATGCCGCGGCTCCGCGAGATCGTGCTCGGGCTCGAGGAGCACGCCGAGGGCGGCACGCTGCCGGTTCGCTCGGTGCTCAAGTGCCGCGCGGAGACGGGTGTGTGCCAGGCCTGCTACGGCACCTTCCTCGCCACGGGCTTCGGCACGGAGATCGGCGACGCGGTCGGGATCATCGCTGCCCAGTCGATCGGCGAGCCCGGTACCCAGCTGACGATGCGGACGTTCCACACCGGCGGAGTCGCCGGCGCGGACATCACCCACGGCCTCCCGCGTGTCGTCGAGATCTTCGAGGCGCGGAACCCAAAGGGAGCCGCCACGCTCGCGGAGATCGGCGGCCGGATCGAGATCGAGGACTCCGACCGCGGCCCGAAGGTCACGGTCGTCCCCGACAAGCTCGACGAGGCCGGCGAGCCGATCCCGTCGAAGGAGTACCAGCTCCCCCGCCGCGCCCGGCTCCTCGTCACGAAGGGCGAGATCGTCGAGCCCGGTGACGCCTTCAACGAGGGCTCACGCTCCCCGTCCGAGCTCCTGGAGCTCCGGACGAAGGCCGGCAAGGGCTCGACCGAGACCGAGCTGTACCTCGTCGGCGAGGTGCAGAAGGTCTACAAGTCGCAGGGCGTGGACATCCACGACAAGCACATCGAGCTGATCGTCCGGCAGATGCTGAAGAAGGTGCGCGTCGACAACGCCGGCGACGCCGAGCTCCTGCCCGGCCAGATGGTCGACAAGCTCGTGTTCGATCGTGAGAACGCCAAGGTCAAGAAGGCGAAGAAGGAGCAGGCCACGTTCGAGCCGCTGATCCTCGGGATCACGAAGGCCTCGCTCGCGACCGAGTCCTTCCTCTCCGCCGCGTCCTTCCAGGAGACGACGAAGGTGCTGACCGACGCCGCGATCGAGGGCAAGGTCGACCACCTGCTCGGCCTCAAGGAGAACGTGATCATCGGCAAGCTGATCCCGGCTGCGACCGGGCTCAAGCGCTATCGCCAGATCGAGATCGGCCCGTCCGATTCGGTTCCCGCGCACCTCTACGCGCGGCCGAACACGGAGGCCGAGCTGCTGGCGGCGCTCGAGGAGATCGGCTCCGGCGACGGCGACGGGATCGACCTGGAGGCGCTCGGCCTCTCGTTCGGCGGCGCACCCGACGCCAACGGCGACGGGTTGCCGAAGGAAGCGACCGAGGCGACCGAGACCACGGAGATCGACAGTCCGCTCGACGAGAGCACGAGCTAGCGCTCTCCGACGCGACGAGAACGGAGACGGGGCGGCCATGGCCGCCCCGTCTCGTTCCGCTGCTACAACGAACCTCGCATGAAGAAGATCATCCTGCTCACGCTCGCCATCGCTGCGGCGCTCGCCGCCGCGCCTGCGCCGGCGTCCGCCGCACCCTGCGTCGTCCCTGGCCAAAAGCCGCTCTGGATCGACTATGGCGCCCCGGAGTTCGAGGACGTCTTCGCGCAGGCGGGCGTGATCGTCGCCGGCTCCGGTGAAGGCTATCCGGCCCGAATGCGGGCGCGAGGCACGACTACGATCTACTGGGACATGTATCTGAACCGGCGCGTCGGCACGCCCTCCGTGCCCGCGGATCCGGCGATCCTGCCTCAGCGCGCGAACGCGCTCTTCGACTTCGCGGTCAAGACGCTCGGCTGCGAGACCCCTTGGATCGTGATGAACGAGCTCTTCGGTGCCTCGACCCCGACCCCCTGGACACCGACGACTGCGCAGTACCGCGCGAACATCCTCCGCTGGGCGAATCTCCTCGCGGCGCGAGGCGCGAAGCCGATCATGCTCGTCTCGAGCGACCCGTACACCGGAGTCGACGCGGCCCCGTGGTGGCGCGAGCTCGCAGGCGTCGCCGACATCGTGCTCGAGAAGTACTTCGCCGCTCCGACCGTCCACAGGGCCGGTCCCGAGCTCGGCAGTCGCCGGATGCGTACGTCGATGCGGACGGCTGCGTCGAAGCTCTTCGCGATGAACATCCCGGCGGCCAAGGTCGGCTTCATGCTCGCCTTCCAGACGGGGCGCGGCACCGGCGGCCGGGAGGGGCTCGAGCCCGCGTCCGCATGGTTCGAGGTCGCGAAGCTCCAGGCTCTGGCCGCACGCCAGGTTTCACGCGAGCTCGGGACGAGCTATGTCTTCTCATGGGGCTGGGGGGTGTTCAACGAGGCGGGCAAGGATCCCGACAAGGCAGGCGCCGCGTGCGTCTGGCTCTGGGCGCGGAACCCCGCGCTCTGCGACGCGCCGGTTCAGTATCGCTTCGACGACGACCTCCGGGCCGGCCAGATCGACCTCCCCGCGGGTGTGCGCTGCGCGCTCGGCGAGCAGACGATCACGACGAACGAGATCGGATCGCTCGCCCGCGTGACCGGCGACGCGGAGCTCGCGCTCTCGGCGCTGTACGCACGGCTGGTGGAGCAGCGGGCGGCTCCGCTCCGCACCACCGAGGTGCTCGCCGCCGAACGCGCGATCGTGTTTCGCCGCTTCAACGGCAGCCGTGCGCCGTATCTCGCCGCGGTTGCCCGGGCCCGCGCCACCGTCGCGGCCTCCCGCGGCGTGATCGGCGACGAGCTCCGGCGGCGCGCGATCGGGGCGCGGCTCGCCGCTCGCACTCCGTCCGCCACCCAGGTGGCCGAGTTCCTGATCACCCACGGGGCAGTCGAGACCCGCGAGCTCGAGGTCGAGCCCGCGCCCTCGTGGCTCCCGAGCGGCGCGGGCGTCGTCCTCGCGACCGAGGCCCCGGCCCAGGCGTTCGCGCTCGCCACGGGCAAGACAGCCAGTGTCCGAACGTGGGAGGGAGGGTTCAGGATCAAGGCGGTCGGCGAGGTCTCGCCGCTCGCCGCGCTCTCGACCGCGCTGGCGCGGCCGGCGATCCTGCGGGCGCTTCGCGCCGCCGCGCGGGAGGACGCCTATCACGACTGGACGTGGCGGCGGCAGCACTCGGCGCTCGATGAGCTCCGCTGCGTGCGCGACCGGCTCCCAGCGGTCGGGGCCGTCGAGCTGACGAGCTTCCTGCCGTTCCTGGACCTCGGCGCGACCTGAGGGCGAGGCAGGCGGGCCGGGGCGAATCGCTCCGGCCCGCCGAGATCCGCCGCCTCCGCTAGCGCGCCGAGATCCCGATCGCCCCGGGCGGAATTCCGGTGATCGTCTCGATCGGGCGGAGGCTGCCGTCGTTCTGCACCTCGAACGAGCTCAGCGTTCCATTCGCGAAGCTGCGCGCGTAGAGGTAGCGGCTGTTCTGCGAGAACGCCTGATCCGATGCGATCAGGCCGATCGTCGCCGCCACGGGCTGGAGGAGCGTGAGCGTCCCGTCGGGATCGACGGTGTAGCTCGAGATGTCGCCGCTCTGGGCGTTCGTGGTGTAGGCGTAGCGCTGGCTGTCTGTGATCACGATCCAGCAGGTGTCGGAACGGAAGTTCCGCGCCGTCGGTCCGATCGGGACGAGCACGCCGTCGACGATGTCATACGCCGCCGCTCCGCCCTGTCCGGCGAGGCCCTGGAAGTTCTCGGACGTGAGCAGCTTGCCCGTCTGCGTGAACGTGAAAGCGAAGGGACCGTTGCCCGTCGTCTGATTCTGGATCGGCCCGGTCGCGATCCCGTCGCGATCGACCGTGTAGGTCGAGATGGCGTCCGAACCGCGCTCGGTGACGACGAGCGTGTCGCCCTTCGGGTTGAAGGAGACCTGGGCGCAGCCGGAGAGCGTCCCGTTGCTGATCGTCCTCGCCGAGCCCGGGATCGGGGTCAGCTCGCCTCGGGCGTCGAGGCGGAAGCCCGTGATGTTCGGCACACCACCCATGCAGCTCGTTCCGCCCGCGTTCATCACGTACAGCACTCCCGAGTGGTAAGTCACGCTCGTCGGAAAGGTTCCGCCTGAACTCTCCACGTCGCTGAGCGTGAGTCCGTGCGGTCCGACGCGGAAGACCGAGACGTCGCCGCTCGACGTGTTCGTGGCGATCAGAAACCGGTGGCCGCCGTTGAAATTGTTCGGCGAGGCCTCGCGTCCGGGCCCGGTGAGGATCAGCCCGTTGCCGGACATCTCGAAGTTGCCGCTCCCGCGCCCTCCCGTCGGAACCGAAACCGGTGCTCCGAGAGTGCCGTCGGTGGCGCGGTCGTAGACGAGGATCCGGTTGCCGCTCGGCTCGTTCGTCATCACGTAGACGGCGCCCGCATTGCCGTTGCTCTCAGCTGCGGCCGGACCTGGCGAGGCGGCAATCGACAGGACCGTACCGGCGAGGATCGCGGTCGCGGCCAATCGGGCTCTGCGTCGTAGCGGTGCTGTGCTCGTCATCGTTTCCCCCAGTTCTCGAGCGGGCTCGGTCGAGCCTGCCGAGCGAATCCTGGGGAGTCGATCCGAGCGTTCCATGAGCGGCGTGTTTCGATCCACTCATCCGAGCTGACGAGCTTCCTGCCGTTCCTCTCGCTCGAAGCAGCCGGCTAGCTCGAAGCGGTGCCCGGGGCGGAACGCGGCCAGGGGCCGTCGTCGGTCGCCAGTGCGCCGACGGCCACGACAGTGCCCTTGCCGGCGCCCTTGGCGCGGTAGAGCGCCTCGTCCGCGCGCTCGAAAAAGGTCACCGAGTCGTCGTCCGGGCGCAGTTCGGTCACACCGGCGGAGAGGTGGAGGCGTCCCGCCTGAGCGACCGGTCGGCTCGACACGGCCGCCTCGAGGCGCTTGTAGAGCCCGTCTGCGTCCTTGAGCCCCGACTCCGGCAGGATCACGGCGAACTCGTCGCCGCCGACCCGGCACGCGATGTCGGCTGACCGGACGACGTCGCGCACGCGCTCAGCCGCCTCTGCGAGCACGGCGTCGCCGGCGAGATGACCGATCCGGTCGTTGATCGCCTTGAAGTCGTCGAGGTCGAAGACGATCAGCGCCAGCGTCCGTTCGTACCGATGCGCCCGGGCTACTTCTCGCGCGAGGGTCTCGTGGAAGTAGCGGCGGTTGTGGAGGCCGGTGAGCGCGTCCAGATCCGCGAGCTGCCGCGCTTCGCGGAAGCGGCGCGCATTCTCGATCGCAGGCCCCGCCCGGAGCGCGAGCTCCTCGAGCTCGGTCGTCTCAGCCTCTCCGAACCGCTCTTCGCCCCGCGAGTAGGCCGAGAGGTAGCCGAGGTGCTCGCCGTCGCTTCCGAGCGGCACTCCCAGCCCTCCCCGGATCGGGGCCGAACCCGCGGGCTGGTCGGGGCCGTAGTGATAGGTGACGGCGATCGAACGTGGGGTGGATCCGTCTGGAGGCCCGGCGAGCGGCGGCGGTGCGGCCTCGCCGAGGCTCAGTCCCAACGTCGAGACGATCGGCGGCACGGCACCGACCGTGTTGCCGCCGTCGACGGCGATGATCGCCGCATCGACGCCCGGGAGCGCTCCGGTCGCCTCGAGCGTTCGCGTCAGTACCTCGTCCAGATCGATCGACCCGCCAAGCTCCCCGAGGACGCGCGTGCGGCGGTTCTCCTCCTGCGCCCGCTCGAGCGCGTCCGAGAGCTCGCGAACCATCGACTCCATTCGGTCGTTGATCTGCGCGACGACCGACTCCAACCGCTCGTCTCCGGAGCCGCCGTTCCTGCGGACGAGCAGGAAGACGATGCCCAAGAGGGCGACCGCGGCGACTGCCGCTGCACAGGCGATGAGAAGGCTGGTCATGGGCGGTATGTGAAACGACCGGCCGCAGTGGCCAGTCTGCTCACTCTAATCGCGTTTCGCCCCTAGGGCTATGGTTCGTAACCGATAAAATCGACACCTCAACCGTCCTGGTTTGCGGGATCTGGCCGGGTCAGCTACCATCCGCTGTCCGGTTGGTCAGGGTGTTGCGCAGCCCTGCCGACCGTTGCTGTGTGTGCAGAACCGCTTTTCTGAGAGGACTCGTTTGCCGACTACCAATCAGCTCGTCCGGAAGGGCCGGACTTCCCCCAAGGGGAAGACGAAGACCCCTGCGCTCCGCGGAGCTCCGCAGAAGCGCGGCGTCTGCACGCGTGTCTACACGACCACCCCGAAGAAGCCGAACTCGGCGCTGCGCAAGGTCGCGCGCGTGCGGCTCACGAACGGGATGGAGGTCACGACCTATATTCCGGGCGAGGGGCACAACCTGCAGGAGCACTCCGTCGTGCTCATCCGCGGTGGCCGCGTCAAGGATCTCCCGGGTATCCGCTACAAGGTGATCCGGGCCGCGCTCGACACGTCCGCTGTGTCCGATCGCAAGCAGGGCCGCTCGAAGTACGGGGCAAAGAAGACCTGATGCCCCGTCGCGCAGACATCACGCCCCGCGTCCTCGTCGCGGATCCGGTTCACAGCTCCACGCTCGTGACCCAGTTCATCAACGCCGTGATGCTGGACGGCAAGAAGTCGACCGCGGAGCGGCTCGTCTACGACGCGCTCGCGATCGTCTCCGAGAAGTCGGGCAAGAACGCCGTCGAGGCGCTCGAGGCTGCGGTCAAGACCGTCACCCCGGTGCTCGAGGTTCGCTCGCGCCGCGTCGGTGGCGCCAACTATCAGGTGCCGATCGAGGTGCCGCAGAGACGTGCCCGGACGCTCGCGATCCGTTGGCTCGTCCAGTTCTCTCGCGATCGCCGCGAGAAGGGGATGGAGCAGAAGATCGCGGGCGAGCTCCTGGACGCGATCAACCAGCAGGGCGGCGCGTTCAAGAAGAAGGACGACATCTACCGGATGGCACAGGCCAACAAGGCCTTTGCCCACTACCGCTGGTAAGGGGACATGAGCACAACAGCCTCACGCATCGCGCTCGACCGCGTCCGCAACATCGGGATCATGGCGCACATCGACGCCGGCAAGACGACGACGACCGAGCGGATCCTCTACTACACCGGCCGCACCCACAAGATGGGTGAGGTCCATGAGGGCGCCGCCACGATGGACTGGATGGCGCAGGAGCAGGAGCGCGGGATCACGATCACGTCTGCCGCGACGACGGCGGAGTGGCGCGACCACCGGATCAACATTATCGATACGCCCGGGCACGTGGACTTTACCGTCGAGGTCGAGCGGAGCCTGCGCGTGCTCGACGGCGCGGTGGCCGTTTTCGACGCCGTCGCCGGTGTCCAGCCGCAGTCCGAGACCGTCTGGCGCCAGGCCGACAAGTACAAGGTGCCGCGGATCGCGTTCATCAACAAGATGGATCGCACCGGCGCCGACTTCTTCGCGTCCGTCCAGTCGATCATCGACAAGCTCGGCGCGAACCCGGTTCCGATCCAGCTCCCGATCGGCCAGGAGGAGCATCACCGTGGGGTGATCGACCTCGTCGAGATGAAGGCGATCACCTACGAGGACGACCTCGGCGAGACCTTCACCGTGGGCGAGATCCCCGCCCATCTCGCCGAGCAGGCGCACGAGTACCACCATCTCCTGATCGACGCGGTCGCCGAGCACGACGACGAGTTGACGGAGACCTATCTCACCGACGAGTCGCTCGTCACCCCCGACATGATCAAGCGTGCCCTCCGGGCCGGCACCCTCGCCGATGCGCTGACGCCGATCGTGCTCGGAAGCGCCTTCAAGAACAAGGGCGTCCAGCCCCTCCTCGACGCCGTGATCGACTACCTCCCGAGCCCGCTCGACGTTCCGGCGATCTCGGGCCTCGACCCGAAGACGGAGGCCGCGCTGACGCGGGACGCCGATCCGAATGCGCCCTTCGCCGCCCTCGCGTTCAAGGTGATGACCGATCCGTTCGTCGGCAAGCTGACCTACTTCCGGGTCTACTCCGGCACGCTCAAGTCGGGCGAACGCGTCCTCAACACGACGACCGGGAAGATGGAGCGGATCAGCCGCATCCTCCAGATGCACGCGAACCACCGGGAAGAGCGCGACGAGATCGGCGCAGGCGACATCGCCGCCGGCGTCGGCCTCAAGTCGACGACCACCGGCGACACGCTCGCGATCGAGAACGCCCCGATCGTGCTCGAGCGGATGACCTTCCCGGAGCCCGTGATCTCGGTCGCGATCGAGCCGAAGACGAAGGGCGACCAGGACAAGCTCGGTGGCGGGCTCCAGCGGCTCGCGGAAGAGGATCCGACCTTCCGCGTCACGAGTGACGAGGAGACCGGCCAGACGCTGATCGCCGGGATGGGCGAGCTCCACCTCGAGATCATCGTCGACCGCCTGATGCGCGAGTTCAAGGTCGACGCGAACGTGGGCCGGCCGCAGGTCGCCTACCGCGAGACGATCTCGAAGGCCGCCGAGAAGGTGCAGGGCAAGTTCGTGCGCCAGACGGGCGGCTCCGGCCAGTACGGCGACGCGGTGATCAACCTGATCCCGCAGGAGCCGGGTGTCGGTTACGTCTTCGAGGACAAGATCGTCGGCGGCAAGATCCCGAAGGAGTACATCAAGCCGATCGACGAGGGAATTCGGGAGGCCATGAACTCCGGCGTCCTCGCCGGGTATCCGGTCGTCGACGTCCGCGTCGAGCTGATCGACGGCTCCTACCACGACGTCGACTCCTCGGAGCGCGCCTTCAAGATCGCCGGCTCGATGGCGTTCAAGGAAGCGATGAAGCGCGGCAAGCCGAAGCTCCTCGAGCCGACGATGGCCGTCGAGGTCGTGACGCCCGAGGACTTCCTCGGCGACGTCATGGGCAACCTGAACAGCCGCCGCGGCCGGATCGAGGAGATGAACCCGATGGGGAACGCGACCACGATCAAGGCGAGCGTGCCGCTCTCGGAGATGTTCGGCTACGCGACCGACGTGCGCTCGATGACCCAGGGGCGCGCCACTTTCACGATGCAGTTCGACCGATACGAGGACGTCCCGGGCAACATCGCCGCGGACATCGTCGATTCCTCGCAGACCAGTTAGAAAAGGAGACAGACAAGCATGGCCAAGCAGAAGTTCGAGCGCACCAAGCCGCACCTCAACGTCGGCACCATCGGTCACATCGACCATGGGAAGACGACCCTGACCGCCGCGATCACCAAGGTGCTCGCCGAGCAGGGTGGCGGCACCGTCGCGCGCGATTTCGCCTCGATCGACGCCGCTCCCGAGGAGCGCCAGCGCGGGATCACGATCAACACCGCGCACGTCGAGTACGAGACCGCGAACCGGCACTACGCGCACGTCGACTGCCCGGGGCACGCCGACTACATCAAGAACATGATCACGGGTGCTGCCCAGATGGACGGCGCGATCCTGGTCGTGTCGGCCGCTGACGGCCCGATGCCGCAGACGCGCGAGCACATCCTGCTCGCCAAGCAGGTCGAGGTGCCCTACATCGTCGTCGCGCTGAACAAGGCGGACATGGTCGACGATCCGGAGCTCCTCGAGCTCGTCGAGATGGAAGTCCGCGAGCTCCTCTCCAAGTACGACTTCCCGGGCGACGACATCCCGATCGTGCACGTCTCGGCGCTGAAGGCGCTCGAGGGCGA
>Ga0136611_10001944_pt1 | contig 14389 bp, 10 predicted proteins | sample AntDrymUQ2232306_2_FD_106645 | JGI IMG/M metagenome (GOLD analysis project Ga0136611, IMG submission 106645) | Polar desert sand microbial communities from Dry Valleys, Antarctica - metaG UQ223 (23.06) | ecosystem: Environmental > Terrestrial > Soil > Desert | place: Antarctica: Dry Valley...
ACGCTGAATGGCCCGTCGAGCCAGTCTGATCGATCCGTTGTCCCGTCATTCGGCCCAGGAGCCGTCGTAGACGCGGACGTTGGCGTAGCCGAGGGCGCGCAGGGCGAGGTACGGCAGGCAGGCGAGCGTGCCGTGGAGTCCGTAAACGATGATCTCGGGCGCATCGGCAGCGAGAGTAGCGCTTGGCATGCGCGCGCGGAGTTCGTCGGGTGGCAGGAGTGCGTGGCCGTCGGGGGTGAGGAAGCTGGTCCGGGGCAGGTGGTGGCTGCCGGAGATCGCGCCGAGCCGCAGGCGGTCGTACCAGGTTTCCTCGCGTTCGCTGACGGTGCGGGTGTCGATGATGATGTAGTTGGGGTCGTTGAGGCAGGCGGCGATGTCCTTGCCCTGGGCGATGACCGACTCGTTCTGGATCGCCTCGATTACGCCAGGTGGTGAATCTGGGCTGTCGTCGGTCAGGTCGTGACCGGCGGCCTGCCATGCCTGGCGTCCGCCGTCGAGTAGTCGTACGTTGAAGAAGCTCTGGACGTGCAGCATCCAGACGATGCGGGCGGCGTACTGCCCGCCGAGGTTGTCGTAACAGACCACGGTCGAATCGGGGGCGATGCCAGTTTCACGGACGGTCTCTGCCCGCATCGGAGGGCCGGTCAGCATCCCGTAGACGGGGTTGTTGACCTCGATCGTGTCCTGCCACCAGACGTGGCGGGCGCGCGGGAGGTGGCCGGACTGGTAGGTGTCAACTGGCGAGCAGTCGATCAGCCGCAGGTTGGGGTCGTCGATCCGATCGGCCAGCCAGGAGATGCTCGCAAGCAGGCCGGTGTCGGGGTATGCGTCGGTCGATGTCAGGACACTTGGCGGGCTGGAATCGTCGTCGTTCGAGCAGCCAGCCGCGGCAAGTGCTGCCAGCCCGGCAATTCCTGCGGCTCCGCGCAGGAGCGCGCGGCGTGACACCAGCTCCGCCGCCCGTGGCATGAGCGGTGCAGAAGAGGTGGTGAAACGGCGATCGTTGCTGGAATGTGGGGACGCTGAGCGTCGGCGCGGTGGACTCACAGTCTAATTCAGACAACTTTCAGGTTTGCTTCACACGAAGCTCATATCGCACGTCGATACTGATAGAAGTGCCGGGGCGACCCGGACCAGTGGCGAAGGCGATGATGCCATAGCCGCACCCGGCTCGCGATGGTCGAGCCGTCCAGACACCGGGAAAGGCAACCAGCACCTATGACACCCAGACATGCTCCATTGAGGAGGCTCATCCTCACCGTCGTGCTCATGCTCTCGATCGGCCTGCTGGCCGCCTGCTCGGTCGGTGGGAACAGCGACGATGCTGTCGACGACACCGGCTCCGTCGATGGGACGGCCACACTGACAGCGACGGCGCCAGCCGGCGAGCAAACGTCCAACCAGGCGGCGGCAACGGCGACCGACGAGCCAGTCGGTCAGCAGACCAGCGTTGCCGAAGAGAATGATTCGGACGACGCGGACCCGATGCAGATCTACGACATCGATGGCGATGGCGTGGTTGATCGCGCGGAGATCTTCTCGCTGGCTGACCTCGTCGAAGAAGTCAACCCAGCCGTCGTGACAGTCATCAACCAGCAGACGTTCGGCGGCTTCTACGACCAGCAGGGCGAGCCGCAGACGGCTGGCACCGGGACAGGGTTCTTCATCTCAGAAGACGGCTACCTGGTCACCAACAACCACGTTGTCGAGGGGAGCGACGATGTCTCGATCATCTTCGCCGATGGCACCGAAGTCGAGGCCGAACTGATCGGGACCGACCAGTTGACCGACCTGGCCGTCATCAAGGTCGATGGCGAGATTCCTGGCTACGTCGAGCTTGGTGATTCGAGTGAGCTGCGTCCCGGCGAGCGTGTGATCGCGATTGGCAGCCCGCTTGGCGCCTACACGAATACCGTGACCGAGGGAATCGTTTCCGGTATTGGCCGGCGGGTGGCAGGCACCAACGCGGCCATTGACAACCTCGTCCAGCATGACGCCGCCATCAACCCGGGCAACTCGGGTGGCCCACTCTTCACCCTCGACGGCAAGGTCGTCGGCGTCAACACGCTGGTCGTGCGGCAGTCGGGAAGCGGCATCCCGGCCGAGGGACTCGGCTTCGCTATCCCGAGCGACACGGTGACACAGGTCAGCCAGGCGATCATCGAGGATGGCGCGGTCGAACGCCCGTTCCTGGGTATCACCTTCCAGCAGATCTCGCCGACCGTCGCGGCGACGCTGGATATCGCAGTCGATAACGGCGCGCTGGTGATCGAGATCCAGCCGGGTCCGGCGGCGGATGCCGGTCTGGAAGTCGACGACATCATCACCGAGATCGACGGCGATGTGATCAACGAGGACAGCACGCTGACCGATCTGCTGTTTGAGTACGAGCCAGGTGATACGGTCGAGCTGACCGTCTACCGGCCAGCGACCGACGAGACGCTCACGATCGACGTGACGCTCGGGACGCGGCCAAGCGGTCTTTAGCACCCGACAGATGGGTGGCCACTGCTACCCACCCCCAACCCCCTTCTCCCAGGACGCCCGCCAACCCGGCGGGCGTCCTTGCGTCTCGAGTCAACACGATACGCATCAATGCGGATGGTGAGGTCTGTCCTCAGGACGGAAGTACCGTCGCCGCATCATCGTCCCTGCACGATACTTGGCTGGTACCGCGCGAGATGCAGGGGAATTGACGAGATGAATGTGACACGCGATGAGCTATCAACGGTGCTGGTCGTCGCCGTCGTTGCGGTGTTGCTGGGGGCGGTCGCTGGTGGCGTAGCGGGCGCGTTCGCTGGTCGGCAAATGGCTGGCAATGATGCCGTCGCGGTCGCTGACGTTGCGACGCGGACACCGGTACTGGCATCGCCGGAAGCGACCGGAGAGCCGACGCCCGGCCTACGTGGCACCGCGCAAGGAAGCCTTCCGACACCGACAGCCGCTATTCCGATCGTGACCGGGGATGAATCGACCTCTGGCGAGCCGCTGGCGGACCTCGTCACGCGCCTTAACCCGGCTGTCGTGACCGTCATCAACAAGCAACTGTTTAAAGGCTTCTTCAACAGTGGCGCGGACCTCCAGCCGGTTGGCAGCGGGACCGGATTCATTGTCTCTGACGATGGCTACATCGTGACCAACAACCATGTCGTCGAGGGTAGCAACGCGATTGACGTAATCTTCGACGATGGCACGAGCGTCGAGGCGCAACTGATCGGGACCGATCCGTTCACCGACCTGGCCGTCCTCAAGATCGAGGGGGTCGTGCCAGCGACCGTCGCGCTCGGCAGTACGTCGGTCCTGCGGCCCGGCGACACGGTCATCGCGATCGGCAGCGCGTTGGGGAACTACACCAACACCGTCACGACCGGCGTCATCTCGGGACTCGGACGGCGGCTGGAGGTGGAGGCGGGTGTGAACTCCGAGAACCTGATCCAGCACGACGCGCCGATCAATCCCGGCAATTCGGGCGGGCCGCTGTTCAACCTCAGCGGCGAGGTGATCGGCGTCAACACCTATGCCATCCGTCAGGCATCCGATGGACGCTATGCCGATGGGCTTGGCTTCGCGATCGCGAGTGAGACGGTCCAGCAGATCGTCACGATCCTGATCGCCGAGGGGAAAGTGAGTCGTCCGTATCTGGGTGTCTCGTACATTGAGATCAATCCGCTGATCGCCGGGTCGGAAGGATTGCCGATCGACTACGGTATCCTCGTCACGCAGGCTCCATCTGGCGGTCCAGCCCGTGATGGCGGTATCGTCGAAGGCGATATCATCACCAGCATCAACGGTCAGGCGATCGACCGCGAGCATCCGTTCGTCAACCTGCTCTACGGGTTCCACCCCGGCGACACGATCGATGTCGAGCTCTACCGCCGCAGCACGAACGAGACGATCGTCTTGCAGTTGACGCTTGAGGAGCGGAGGGAATAGGGACGTAGGGAGTGTCGATGCAATCGCCCATCCTTGAGCGAGCCGAGTTGCCGTCGAGGGTACGGGTGCTGGCGATCTGCGCGCATCCGGATGACATTGAGTCGTGGTGTGGTGGGACACTGGCGTTGCTGGTGGAGCGGGGATGTGAGGTGCGGCTGGCGGTCTGTACGGCTGGAGAGAAGGGCAGTGACGACCGGAGGTTGACGACGGAGGCGGTCGCCGAGACACGGATGCGCGAACAGCGGGCTGCGGCAGCCCGGCTGGGGATCAGCGCTGTCCGCTTTCTCGACGGCAAGGACGGTGAACTGGAGGACACGGTGAGCTTGCGCGCGCAGATTGTCCGGCTCCTGCGCGAGTTCCAGCCAGCGGTCATCTTCACCCATGATCCGGAGCAGCCGTACCCACCGTATATCACGCATCGCGATCACCGCGTCGTTGGCCGGGTCGTTCTCGACGCCGTCTATCCCGCGGCCCGCGACCACCTGTACTTTCCCGAACAGATCGCCGAGGGGCTGCCAACGCATGCTGTCGCGCAGGTCTGGCTGTTTGCCAGCATGGTTGCCACGACGGCAGTCGATATCTCAACGACACTCGAACGTAAGATCGTCGCGCGGCTCGACCACCGTTCGCAGACGCAGGAACCCGACGAGTTGCGCATCGCATGGCGTGAGCGCGCCGCCGCGATCGGCGCTCCGTTCGGTCTCACCGCTGCCGAGACGTTTACGGTTGTGCGGCTGTAACAGCGACGACCCCTGACCCTTAGGGCTTATGCGTGAGTGGATCGACGGACGCAGAACAGGGTCGCAGCGCTCCATATCGGCGGCCACGGCGGCATCGACCCCACCCGTGGCAGCGACTTCGGCGCGATTGTTGCGAGATCCGCGTGTCCGACACAGCGATCGTGTCGCTCAGTGCCCTGGTATCCGCCCCATTTTCAACTCGCGCATAAGCCCTACCCTGACCCTGTCATCCCTCGACTCCACTTCGTTCCGCTCGGGATGACAGGGTCAGGGGTCGTCTCCAACACGGATGCGCTTGAAATGCTGCACCATCGAGTGTTTGCCGGAACGTGGCAACGCCACCTCCCGTTTCCGAGAGGTGGCGCTGGAGGCGTCAATTAGTTGATGGCGTAGGTGACGTAGACGGTGAGGACGACTTCGGTCTGGCCGGGGTTGATGGAGGGGGCGATCGAGGAGCGGGCGGCTTCGTCGAAGGCGGCACCTCCGCCGTCGTAGGCGACCGGCGGCGAGGAGGGTGCGTAGCCCTCGCTGATGACCTGGATCGGGCCGAGGGTGGCGTTCGCCAGCCGGGCCAGATCGGTCGCCTTCGCTTCGGCGTCGGCGACGGCCAGCTCACGTGCCTGCTGGATCGCGCTGGCCGGGTCGTCGAGGCCGAACCAGATGCCGCCGACGTTGTTTGCGCCAGCGTCGATCGCGGCTGCGACGACGGTCCCGGCGTTGTCGATATCACGCACCTTGGCGGTGACAGTGTGCGAGACGACGTAGCCGGTCACCGGCTGGCCCTCGCGCTCGTAGTCGCGCTCGGCGTAGACCGAGTAGTTGCCGGTCTGGATGTCGTCCTCGGCAACGCCGTTCGCGCGCAAGGCGGCGATGATGGCGTCCATCTTCTCGGCTGCGGCAGACTGGGCAGTGTTGAGGTCGGCATCGCGCTCATCGACACCAACCGACATCATGACGACATCAGGCGCCAGCGAGACACGGCCCTCGCCGTTGACGCTGATCGTGCGTGTCGCGTCGGTTTCGGCGGCAGTTACGCCGGAATCACTCCGGCTGGCGACACCAATCGCGGCTGCCATGATGAGCGATACTGCCACCAGCGCGCCAACGATTGGCAGGATCCGGTTCCTGTGCTTCATCCTGTTGACCTTTCATATCCACGTTCCACAACGGTTGTTGATGGATAGACGCTGGATCGGAGCGGTTGGTTCCCACTACGGAAGGACTCGCACCAGAGACGCGAGTCCTTCCCGCTCATGTCGATGTCGACGACGAGTCCTTGTCGTCGGCGCGCAGGTGTGGGGGGATGGAGCTCTCGTCGAGGAGGCGGTCGCTGTCGCTTTGGCCGACCAGGCGTTTGGCCGACTCTTCGAGGAGGACGATGTGGGCGTCGAGGACGCGGCAGTAGCGCACGAGCTGTTCGCGGGGAATGTCGTCGCGGTCGATGTGGCGGTTCAGGAGCTGGACGTAGCCTTTGACGACCGCCAGGCGCGTGCCGAAATCGGTCACGAGCTGCTGTCGCTGCTGCTTGCCATCGACTGCGTCACCGCTCACGTCTGTGTCCTGTTCAGGTGTCCGGAGCATCGTTTCCGGACGTTGTCGCACCCGGCGTGCCATCCATACACGGAGTGGCCGGGGGTCAGCTGGGCGCGCATACACATGAACTGTACTACGGTCATGGCGGGCGGGCGCTACGCCACAATCAGCCTGCCTGAAAGGTAGCCTGTCATCTGTTCGGGCGGCAGTGGTCTGGCGAAGTAGTAGCCCTGAGCGAAGTCACAAGCGATATCGCGCAAGTGTCGCAACTGGGCTTCATTCTCGACGCCTTCGCCAACGACGCGGATACCGAGCGCGTGTGCGAGTCCGATGGTCGCGGCGACGATCGCTGCCGCTTCGGGCTGGCGACCGAGACCATCAACGAAGCCGCGGTCGATCTTGAGTACGTCGACCGGGAAGCGCTGGAGGTAGGCGAGCGACGAGTAGCCAGTTCCGAAGTCGTCGATCGCGATGCACACTCCCAACTGCTTGAGCTGCTGCAATCGCTCGACCGAGCTCTCGGCGTTGTCCATGATGACGGTTTCGGTCAGCTCGATCATCAGGTGCTGGGCAGGCAGGCCGGTTTCGGAGAGAATCGCCGCGATGTTCAGGACCAGGTCGGGCTGCTCGAACTGGCGTGCCGAGAGGTTGACGCTGATCAGGAACGGCGTCGCGTCGGATGACGGTTCGATGCCGCAAACGTCCCAGGCGACGGCTTGACGGCACGCCTCGCGAATGACCCAGTTGCCGAGCGGAACAATCAGTCCGGTTTCTTCGGCGAGCGGGATGAATTCGACCGGCGGGATCAGACCACGCTCCGGGTCCTGCCAGCGGACGAGCGCCTCACAGCCGACGATCTCGCCCGATGCCAGCGATACCTTCGGTTGGTACGCGAGGCGCAACTGCTCACCGTAAATTGCCTCACGCAGCGCCTCTTCCAGTTGTAACCGCCGCAGTGCGGCTGTGTGCATCTCGGCGTCGAAGACATCGTAGCGGTTCTTGCCGAGCTGCTTGGCGCGGTACATGGCAACATCGGCGTGGCGCAACAGATCGTCGGGCGTATCGAGCGTATCGCGGCTGAGCACGATGCCGGTACTGGTCGTGATGGCGATCTCACGTCCAGCCAGCCTGAACGGTTCGGCGAAGGCGACTGCGATTCGCCCGGCGACCTCGACGGCGTCAGAGAGATCGGTGACATCGGGGAGCAGGATCGCGAACTCATCACCGCCGAAGCGTGAGACAGTGTCCTCATCGCGGACACAACCGGCGATTCTGGCGGCAGTGTCCACCAGCAGCCGGTCTCCCTCGCTGTGGCCAAGACTGTCGTTGACGACTTTGAAGTTATCGAGGTCGAGGAAGAGGATGGCCGTCGCTCGTTCATGCCTGCGGGAGTGTGCCAGCGACTGCTCCAGCCGGTCGAGCAGGAGCGCCCGGTTGGGAAGACCGGTCAACGTGTCGTGAAGCGCGTCGTGGCGCAGTTGGGCCTCGAGCCGCTTGCGCTCGGTCATATCCTGCATCTGCGCCAGGAAGTGCCCGCGTTCCCCGTCGTCTCCACGTACGCGCGACAGGTTCAGGATCGTCCAAACCGGTTGACCATCGCGTCGTTGATAGCGCTTCTCGACCTGGAAGCTGTCGATTTCCCTGGCATACAGTTGCCTGGCGTACGGAAGGTGCAGATGCCGGTCATCGGGGTAGGTGACATCCGCTGAATGCAGTCCGAGCAGCTCGGCTTCGTCGTAGCCGAGCATCTGGCAGAAGGCGGTGTTGACACGGACGTAGTGTCCGTCGAAATCCATCAGCGCCATCGCGACCGATGCATCGTCGAAGGCGCTACGGAAACGCGCCTCGCTCTGGCGCAGCGCGTTCTCAGCCGAGCGCATGGCGGTAACATCGAAGAACATACCCTGCCAACAGACTGGCCGCCCATCGGCATCGTGGACCAACCGCGCCTCGTCATGGACGAAGACCTCATGTCCGTCGCGAGCGATCAAGCGATACTCGACGCTGAACGGTTCGCCGGTCTCGTCAGCGTGGCGGTCGGCTGCCAGCACCCGCTCGCGATCGTCGGGATGGATACTCGACAGCCAGCGATCCTTGCTGGCCCACTCTTCGAGCGGGTAGCCGAGGAGGGACACCACCTGCGGGCTGAAATACATGCTGAGCGTATCAGCGGCGGATGTGTCCAAGACTTCGCGATAGGTAACGGCTGGCACCTGCTCGACCAGCATCTGGTATTCGCGCCGGGCAGTTTCAGCGTTGTTGTACAAACGCGCGTTGTCGATCGCGACCGACGCAAGCTGGGCGAGCTGGACGAGCAGCGATTGATCGGTGTCGCTGAACTCACCCGCATGCTTGTCCGAAAGCTGAATCAGGCCGAGGTTTGCGCCATCGCGGCCAATCAACGGCGCTGCCAACCAGCCACGCAGCGGCGGATGTGCTTCGGAGGCCCCACCGAACCCACGCCAGGCAGGGTGTGCCACGATTTCCGCCTGCGTCAACCGCATCGGCTGGTTGTGCTCGCAGACGAGCCGGTAGATGCCCGAGCCGTTCGGTGCCAGATGATCGTTCTGCCAGTTGGGGTAGCGCTCGGAAACGGAGACGGCCATGATGACTTGCGCCCAGTCATCGTTGACGATCAGGCTCGTCACCGCCATGTGGGCGCCAATCAGCGCGCGCGCCTGCTCGGTGACGATCGAGACGACCTCGTCGAGTGTGAAGGTTGCATTCAGCGCGAGCGACGCCCGTGACAACTCGCGCATCTGGCGAGCGCGCGTTTCGAGCGCAGCCTGGGTCTGCTGGAGTTCGGTGATATCGGTTGCGATAACAACGCGGGCGTTCCGACCGTTGTAGACAATCAGGCTCGAATTGACACTAACCCAGATTCGCCGACCGTCCCGGGCGCAGTGTTCGAACTCTCCATGTTGTCCATCACCGATTCCCGGCAGGTTCGACAGCAGGTTCGGTCGTTGGTCAGGAGAACGGATATCGAGCAAGTTCAACGACTGAAACTGGTCCCGCGGGTAGCCATAGCGCGCTACGGCGATATCGTTCACCTCAAGAAAGCGTAAGGTCTCAATGTCATAAACCCAACACGCCTCCGGCACCGTTCCGAACAGTCGGCGGTAGGTGGCCTCTGCACCCCGAGCCGCCAGTTCGGCAATGACCCTGTCGGTGATGTTCTCATGGGCTACAACTACCCGCGCCGGTCCACCACTGACGAAGCGAGTTACGCGGGCGATGAACCAGCGCTCTTCGGAACTGAAATGGCACGGATACTCGTAGCTGAATTCCGCGATGTCGCCCGCGAGAACCTGCCGGATTCCGGCCGCGACGGCGTCCGCATCCAGCGCGTCTGCACCGGTGGCCGCGTCACAGACATTAAGATAGTTGACGCCGATCGACGCTGCGTTCGGGCCGAGACCGTTGGCACTGCCAAAGCGTTGCCAGGCCGTATTGACGGCCTCAATCTGGCCAGTGTGGTCGAGTATGGCAATCTGGGAACTCAGCGAGTTGAGCATCGCCTGGAGATACCCGGATTCGGCATTGGTCAGGAGTACGAGTGGGCGCTGCGCGATCACGACGGTTGTCTCCTCGACGGTCTAGCGTGCGTTGACGCGAGTGATGTTGACCAGGCGACGAACCGTTCAATGGCGAATGAGTCGGGTACGTTTGCATCCAGCATAAGTATGGATGCCAAATGCCGTGACTGTAGGCAGTATGCTGGTTCTTTTGTCCCAATTATGTCTCAGATTCTTGGGACATCCAGTCAATGGCTACGTCAGGCGCGTCCGCCGCCGCCGGTCCTGTCGTGCTGTGCATTCGCTGCTGGTTGCGCCATGCGGCGCGGATGGATACGCTCTTGCGTGGAATCGACGGATCGTGGGCATTCGACGCCCACACCCGGACGCGCACGTTGGTCGCGCGCCGGTTGAGGTGCGCGTGTTGCGCACGCCAATGGTGGGCAGGAACAGGAACAGAACCAATGACGGCCAAAGATCCCAATCACGCATTCCAGCAGCGCGTCCGCATGCGCATGCGCGAGGGCTGGCAGCTCGTCGGGCGCAGCGACGATCCGCCGCGCGCACGCATGCGCCGCCGCGCCGACACCCAGAAGGGGCCGCGGCGCGACCCCGATAATCTGATGTTCCAGCATGTCTTCCGCGAGGTCTGGATCGACGACGATGGCGTCCTCAAGGATGAGGAGAGTCCAGCCGAAGCGTGAGAGCGAATCAGTCGGTCAGCCGAGGCGTCTGGCGAGGACGGCACCCCTTAGCCTGTCATCCTGAACCGCAGTGAAGGATCGCCTGGCCCTGATAGCGGGTAGCGAACGAGGACTGGGAGGCTTGACTGCCGATTACCGCGCCCGTGTTACGCACGCCAGGCGATCCTTCACTGCGGTTCAGGATGACAGGCTAAGGGGTGCCGTCCTCGCCAGACGCCTCGGCTGACCGACTGATTCGCTCTCATACCTGATACACATTTGTGACCTCAGGCGGATGTCCGCGACGCTGGGTCGCTGCTACACTTATCCGCACAACGGTAGACGGTGCGGTGATAGCACGTCCTTGAGCGCGGGGGCCACAGATGACCCTTCCCGGCGCATGGTTGCGCCTCGGCATTGACACGATCAGACGGCTCGCGCGGCCCCGGCAATTGCCGGTGCTGGTGCTGGCCGTGTATGCCCCGTTCGCGCTGTTGCACACGGCCGCGACGACGAGCACCGCCAGCTTCGAGCTTCCCCACGCGGAATCACGCAGTCTCGGTGACCCAGGCGCAGCGATCGAGCAGATCCGGACGGAGAACATGACCTCTGCCGAGCGGCTCGATGCACTTGCTGGCGATGCCGCGCTATCCGATGAGGAGCGGCTGGTCTATACGCACGCGCCGCTGCTGCTGGCCGACCCTGAACGGGCGTTGCGGCTGGATGACACGATTCTCGGTCTGTACTACACGATCAGCGAATCGAACTCCGAATCGGCGACGGCGACGACGATCCGCTACTACCTGTGGTTCAGCGACGAGAGCGGCGGGATGCCGATCGAGCAGCGCATGGCGCGCTACGGTCACCCGCTCGATCGCGAGCTCGTGTACCGCGTGACCTTCCTCAATGACGAGATCGTGGCAGCCTATTACCAGGCACCAGCCCACCGGCAGGTGCGCTTCGGCTACGACGGCAGCAACCGGCCGGTGTTCCAGATCGCCAGCGCCAACCACAACTTCCGCCACGTCGGGCGGTCCGAAGCCGAGCGGGCTGGCGACGGTAGCTTGCTGGCGCTGATGCCGCACGTCGAGACGGCGCGCAACTACCGTAACCCGGAGTTCCTGGCGCTGGCCGCCCGTGAGGCCTGGCTCCAGCACGGCCTCGATATGAGCGAGTATGTCTACATCGCCTTCTACAACCCAAATTACACCGGCGAAGTGACCCTCTCGGTGCGTGTCAATGGGCGCTGGTACTATCTGCACGACGCGCTCGGCACCGGCATCACCACCCACGGCTACCGCCGGGTCGCCATCCACGTCGACTCGCGTCCGCTGCCCGACGACATCGAGGAAATCCGCATCATCACCCGTACCTCGGAGCAGGTCCCACTCGAAGTCTCGTCGGTCTATGTCCTGCCAGGTCCGCAGATCGAGGGCTGACGTAATGTGTACAGGCTCGACATCGGCACGTCGCGACCAATGCACATCGCGGGGCCGACGTCAACGATGATGTCGCAGGATCGTGTTGAAGCGCAGTCACGAGCTCTTCGCGCCGGCAAGCCATGATGTCTCTCCGGGTGAATAGAGATCACTGACGATCAAGCTCCGATTGATGACCCCTGTAACGTACGACGGGCAGCCGGAGAGGTCGCGCGCCCCGTCCGGCAGTGGAAGGTTGTTACTGAGGGGGTGCAGGTGGATCGAGGAGGGCGAGAGGTGATGCGCGAGGTTGACACGCCTAACGCAGGATGCGGGCCACGGCTCCGAAAACAACGAACCTGTCGCCAACGGGGTGAGCACTTTTCGGGCAGCGCTCTCATCCCATCGAACGGGCCGTTTCCGCAGCATGGCGGCCGGAGATGCGACCGAAAACGCACCCGCGCAGGCAGCTTGTCGCACCGGGGTAGTTGAAGTAGAAGAACTCGCCCTGGGTTTCGCCGGCTGCATAGAGTCCGGGGATGATCTGGTCGCGGGTGTCGATGACTCGGGCGGAGGTGTCGGTCTTGAGGCCACCGAAGGTGAAGGTGATCCCGCCAGTGACGGCGAAGGCAAGGTAGGGCGGTTCCTCGATCGGCAGTGCCCAGTTGGACTTCGGCGGGGTCGTCGCGGTGGCCGCCTTGCCGTCGCGGCGGTCGGGATCGAAGGCGGTGTCGCGGTCAACGGCGGCGTTGTAGTCGTTCAGCGTCCGTGTGAGTGTCTCAATCGGAACGCCGATGGCCGCCGCGAGATCTTCGAAGGTGTTCGCTTCGACTGGCGGGGTGATTGTGCGGACACCACGTTCCCAGGCAGGGTCACGGCGCGCCTGCTGGTCGAGGATGCACCAGGAGACGCCGCCCGGCTGCTGGGTCATCAGCTTCGAGAACTTGACATAGGTGTTGTCGCGGAAGTCCTCGCCCTCGTCAACGAAGCGCTGGCCCGCGCCGTTGACGATGACGCCGAGCTGGTAGATGTAGATGGCAGTGACACCGCCCTCGACACGGGGCGAGTTCGCGTCGATCGGCGCCGAGTGGTAGTCGCCCCACTGACCGGCTGCCTGGGCGCCAGCATCCAGCGCCATCTGCAACCCCTCGCCGGTGTTGAAGCGCGAGCCGCGCACGATCAGCCCCTCCGACCAGCCGCCTAGGTAGCGGGCGCGCATCTCGACGTTCGACTGGAACCCACCGCTGGCCAGAATGACGCCGCCGCTCGCCGTCAGATCGACGAACCCATCGGGACCGAGCGCGCGAACGCCCGTTACCCGACCGGTCGCGTCCTGATGGAGCGAGCGAGCGCCGGTATCGTAGCGGAACTCGACGCCCAGCTCGGTGGCCTTCGGGTAGAGCGCTTCGAGGACACCCAGCCCACCACCACGCGGACGGCGACGGTAGGTGGCGGTGTGCGGGAAGCCCGGCTCCCATTCGACGCCCAGCTCGCTGAGCCAGTCGACCGACTCACGCGCGTCACCAGCCAGCACCTCGACCAGCGCGCGGTTGGCGCGCCCGTGCGTCACGCGCATGAAGTCCTCGACCATCTCCTCGTTGGTCGTGCCGATCGGGGAGAACTCGTCCGGATCATGCGGCAGGCGGAACTGGCAGTCGGAGTAGCGCGTATTGCCGCCGCGCTCGGCCTCCGGAGCCTTTTCGAGCAGGATCACCCGCGCGCCAGCCGTCCGCGCCTCAAGCGCCGCCGTGATGCCGGCGATCCCGCCGCCAACGACGATGACATCAGTTTCCACGACTTGAATTTCGCTCATGATCATCCCTCCTTCACGTACGGCCTCCCGTCATAGTACGGCAGAGTATGCCGATACGGAGCGTCCCGTCGTTGACTTGATGGTCCGCCAGACAGCAGCACCCGCATTCCCTGTCATCCCGAGCGAAGCGAAGCGGAGTCGAGGGATCTAAGCGGCTAGTCCTCGCGACGTTGGTGGGAGTCGAGTCTTCAGATCCCGCGACTCCGCTTCGCTTCGCTCGGGATGACAGGGAATGCGGGTGCTGCCACGCGACGCACTGCGATCATGGCAAGATCAGATGCAAGAGCCATGCGGGCGAGTGAGTACCGTAACGAAGGAACCTGTACTGTGGAACTCATCATTTACCCTGAGATCTTCGAGCGCTTTCCCGGGATGACGATCGCGGCGGTCGTCGCCGAAAGGATCGACAACCGGGTTGCGCGTCCGGATGTTGACGATTTCTGGGTGGCTGCCTGGGAGGATGCGCACGTCGCAGCGAACCAGTATGAGAGTGCCCAGGCGCACCCGCGTGTCGCGCCCTGGCGCGAGCAGTTCAAGGCGATGGGCCTTGCGCCGCGTGACTTCCGCAGCTCGAACGAGGCGCTGCTGCGGCGGGCGCGGAGCGGTGGCGAGCCGTTCCGGATCAGCCCGCTGGTCGACTTCTACAACGCCATGTCACTGCGGCATGTCATCCCGGTCGGCGGCTTCGACCTCGACACGACCGGCGACCCGATCGAGTTGCGTAACACCCGCGAGGGCGACACCTACCAGG
>Ga0136611_10001945_pt1 | contig 14386 bp, 12 predicted proteins | sample AntDrymUQ2232306_2_FD_106645 | JGI IMG/M metagenome (GOLD analysis project Ga0136611, IMG submission 106645) | Polar desert sand microbial communities from Dry Valleys, Antarctica - metaG UQ223 (23.06) | ecosystem: Environmental > Terrestrial > Soil > Desert | place: Antarctica: Dry Valley...
ACGCCGGATGGCTACCGCGACGTCCAGATCGCGCTCCCCGGTGAGGAGCTGTGCCCACTCGCCTTCCCCGACCTTGCCCTCGCCGTGGAGAACATCCTCGGCTGAGGACGGCAGCCCAAGTGAGGCGCGGTAGCCATCGACGGGCGCCACCGGCCACGTGTGCGCCCTTGAGTCGTCGGCACTGACCCCGCTACCCTGCCACGAACGCACCGGCCGCCGGATGGCCCGAGGGCAGGGTCCATGTCGAAGTCGTACACCGAAGCGCCGGTCTCCATCGCGAGCGCGGACGGGTTCGCCCTCGAAGCCGGGGTCGTTCGCCCCGACACGCTCGCATGACGACCGTGCCGAGGGCAGCCGGCCCGCCACTCGACGGCGTGTCGCCAGCCGGCCCGCCATCGACACTCGCGGCGGGCACCGGCGACGCGCCATATGCCAACGTACCACCGACCAACGCCCCATCGGACGGGCTGCCAGCCTCGGCGGGACGCACCACGGTCGTGGCGGCCTTGTGCGTCGGCACGTTCGTGGCCGCCCTCGGCAACAGTGTCGTCAACGCCATCCTCCCGATCGTCGCCGATGGCCTCCAGAGCGACGTCGCCTCCGTGCAATGGGTCATCACCACCTTCTTGCTCGTCCAGAGCGGCCTGCTGCTGACGTTCGGGCGCCTCGGGGACATGCGCGGCCACAAAGAGATCTACATGCTCGGGCTCGTGGTGCTGCCCGTCGGCTCGGCCCTCTGCGGCCTGACGACGTCCGTCCCGATGTTGGTGGCCGCCCGCGTCGTCCAGGCGATCGGCGCCTCGATGCTGGTCTCCAATCTCGCGGCGATCATGACCCAGGTCTTCCCGCCGGAGCAGCGCGGGCGGGCGCTCGGCATCCAGGCGACCACGGTGTACCTCGGCCTCGCCCTCGGCGCGCCGCTCGGCGGCTGGCTCACCGACCTATTCGGCTGGCGCTCGGTGTTCTTCGTCAACGTGCCGGTCGCGACCGTCGCCTTCCTGCTCGCGCTGCGCCTCTTGAAGGGCACGCGCCCCGCAGAGCGTCGCGAGTCGTTCGACCTGGCCGGCGCGGCAATCTACGTCCTCGGCCTGACGGCGCTGCTGCTCGCGCTCAACCAGGGGCATGCGTGGGGCTGGACGTCGCCGCTCGTGCTTGGCTGCCTGGCGCTCGGGGCCGCGCTGCTCGCGGTTTTCGCGGCCGTCGAGCGGCGCGTCGCCAGTCCGATGCTCGACCTCACCCTGTTCGGTCAACGCGCATTCTCCGCGCCGGTCGTGAGCGCCCTGCTGAACTACGGCTCCAGCATCGCCACGACGTTCCTGCTGCCCTTCGCGCTCATCCAGGGGCGCGGCCTGAGCCCAAGTCAGGCCGGCCTGATCCTGACCTGCCAGCCGCTCGTCATGGCGCTGACCGCGTCGTTCAGCGACTCGCTCTCCGATCACGTCGGCTCGCGCATCCCGGCGACGCTCGGCATGGCCGTCCTGGCGGTCGGGCTGTTCGCGCTCTCGCGACTCGGCGTCGATGCGTCGGTCTGGGCGATCACGGTGGCGCTGGGGGTGGTCGGGCTTGGTGTCGGGCTGTTCACCTCGCCGAATAACAGCGCGGTGATGGGCGCGGTGCCGGCCAAGCGGCGCGGCGTCGCGTCCGGCATCCTGGCGACCGCGCGGACGCTCGGCATGCTGCTCGGGATCGGCGTCGCGGGCGCGGTCTTCTCGACCGCGCTGGCCACCGGCACGGGCGCGAGCGGCACGAGCGGAGGCGGCGAGGCGATCGTGGACGCGGTCGGTGTTGGCCTGCTGGTCGCGAGCGGCCTGGCGCTCGTCGGCGTGCTCACCTCCGCCACCCGCCCGAGCGTCCAGATCGACGAGTAGGGCAGCGCCACTCGCGCGGCGACGTAGCTCACGCGGCGACGTACTCGCCCGCCCGGACCGCGCCCACCGCGACGACGCGACGCTCGACGGTCCGCTCCCGCCCATCGACGTCCTGAATTGTGAATGCTCCATCGACCAGCTTCAGGACCGTCGCGTCGCCGATGCCACCCTCGTCCAGGCGGCCGAGGTCGTCGCGGCGCAGTGCCCTGGCCGGATTGAGTGTGACGCGCGCCACAACATCGTTGAGGGGCACCCCGAACGAGAGTAAGTGCGTCATCATCAGCGGCAGCCCGAACTCCGGATCGGCGCCCGTCGCGATGGTGACGTCGGTCGCGAGCGAGTCCGGCACGAAGCCCTGCTCGACGGCCGCCTGCATCACCGGAAACGAGACGTGGTTCCGCCCGCGCGCCGCGTCGAACAGCACGCCGCGCGCCCGCGCCTCGAACGCCTCGGGCAGGATCTTGCCGTCCGGCCCGAGGAAGCCGTACTTGCGGCCGGTCAGCGTGTGGGTCACCACGTCGCCGGCGCGAAGATAGGGCAGGATGAGCGGCAACGGCTCGCCGGAGTCGCCGATGTGGACCATGAACGGCAGCCCGGTGCGCTCGGCGGCCTCGCCGACGGCCCGCAGGACCGGCAGCGCCGTGCCACCGCAGACATAGGTCGAGAGGCGGGCCTTGAAGCCGATCACCACCTCGCGATTCGCTTCTGCCGCCCTGACGGCGGCGTCCACGTCCACCCACGGCGCCATCATCAACTCGCCGACGCGCAAGTCCACCTGCCCGATCGTACTCAAGTTCAACCAACAAAGCGTCCGGCACCGCTTCCCGCGCACCATCCGCGCGAACGCCGCGAGCGTGTTCGCGCCGGCGCTACCGCCGTCAACGGTGGTGGTCGTGCCGCGCCGCAAGCAGTACTCGTCGGCATCGACGCCCTCGCCGATGCCATCGAAGACGTGACTGTGCAGGTCGATCAGGCCCGGTACGACCAGGCAGCCGGTCGCGTCCACGGCCCGCGCCGATCTCGCGCGGTCGATGGTCGGCGCGATCCGGGCGACGCGGTCCCCGTCGAACGCCACGTCGAACCGCCCGCGCCGGCCGCTCGCCGGATCCAGCACCTCGCCGCCGTGCAGACTCGCGCTGAACTCGCTCACTTTCGCCCTCTCCTTCGGTGCTGCGCCGAGTGTAGCCCGCGGCTCGAACCGGGACGCGCGCACGGCGAGTGTGCGACGCCCATCCGATGAGTCGCGCCCTACCGCAATCCTCCACCGGCGCCGTCTCACCTCAGAACGCGGTCGCCCCGGCACCGACGAACGTCCGCCACGCCCCGCAGCCGTCCGTCACCGTCAGCGGCACCTGCGCCGCCCCCGCGCCCAGCCGCCGCACCGTGAACCGCAGCTCGGTGGCGTTTGGGGCGACGCTGAGCGCGAAGTTGCCGGTGCCGTTCCGCGCGCCGGTCGCCGCCTGGGCCGGCACCTCGATGAGGGAGTTCCGCGCGTCGCCGAAGGCGACGCCGACGAGCGAGTTGCCCGGCGCGAGCGCCGTCCGCTGCACGAGCAGCGTCACCGCCAACGCGCCGCCCTGGGCTCGCGCGTCCACGCGGATCGGCGGGCGCGGCGTACACGCGATCGGGTCGATGACAATCGACACCCTGACGCCGGTCGCCGCCGGCCCGTCGTTCGGCCGGTAGTCGAAGCTATCCGCGCCGCTCGCGCCGGGGAACGGCGTGTACGTGAAAGCGCCGTCCGGCGCGAGCGACAGCGTCCCGTAGGTCGGCGCGCGCACCACCGACGCACGCGGCGGCGAGTCCACGTCGCTGTCGTTCGCCAGCACGCCGGGCGCGGCCACGCTCAGCGTCTGCCCGGCCGCCACTCGATACGCGTCCGGACCGGCCACCGGGGGATCATCGACCGGCACCACGTCGATTGCCTTGACCACGGTCGCGCTCTCCGCGCCGGTGCCGAACTGCGACACGTCCCCATCCGAGAGCACGACCGTCAGGGTCCGCGACGTCGCCGCCACGTCGTGTCGGTCGTTCGCGAACGTCACGTTGCGCACGAGCGCCTGGACGGCAGCGAGCGTCGCGTTCTCTTCCAGATCGACGCGGAGGTTCGGGCCGCCGGTCGGGGGCGCGATCGAGCCGATGCGCTGCCCGCCAAATCTGACCGTCGTGCCATCCGAACCGATCTGGCCGGCGCCACTGCCCTGGTTGCGGATCGCGAGCACGTCGCCCGACCCGCTCGACAGGAGGCCCAGCGCGAGGCTTCCGCCCGCGAAGCTCGCTGAATCGACGTCCTCGACGGTCGCGCCCGCGTCCACGAGCACGGCGCCCGCGTTCTCGCGGTACGTCAGCGTGCCCCCCGGCAGCCCCACGACCGGCGGGTTGTTGTAGGCGAAGCGCTGCGCGCGAACGGGGCGGTCCTCAACGGTCATCCAGGCGACGACGAAGTTTCCGGTGGCATTGGCCGCAATGGTGGCCCCGGTCTGCGCACCAGCGGTCGCCTGATTGACGATCGACTCCGCGCCCTGGGGCGACCCATTCGCCGCAAAGCGCCGGTATGTAGATCCCCGTGTCGTCGTTGGCGCCGCTGCCGGACCAGGCAACCGTGAACTCACCGTCCGGCTCGACCGCGACGGCCGCACCAACTTGATCGCCCGTCCCGGTCGCCAACGAGATGGGGCCGCCCGCGGCCTGACCATCCGAGGCGTACCGCCGCGCGAAGACGTCGTAGGTGCCCGCGAGCGCGCTCCGCTGCCACGCCACGACGACGCGGCCGTCCGGCGCCATCCCGACGCTCGGGGCACGAACGTAGGCGGGCTCCGGTGCCGTGACCGGGATCGCAGAGCTCGAAGCGGGCACGCCATCGGCGCCGTACAGCCGGAGCGCAATCGATTCGTCAGCACCGCTCCGGAGGCCGAACGCGACGGCGAACCCGCCCGACGCCGCGCTGCCGACGTCCAGGCCGTGTACCGTCGCGGCACCAACCGGCAGCACCGGCAGATCGGCCGTTGACGGCACGCCGTTCGCGTCGAAGCGCCGCGCCTCGATCGACGACTGACCGCCCGTCGATTGGGAGAGCCACGCCACCGCGAAGCTCCCGTCGGTGGCCATCGCGACGGACGGGGAGACTTGCTCGCCGGCGGTCCCCAGATTCACCGGCGTCTCGCCGATCTGCGGCGTGCCGGACGCGTCGAAGCGGCGCACGAAGATGTCCGAGCCGTCCGCGCCCGGCCCCGACCACGCGACCACGAAGCGGCCATCCGGCGCCGCCGCGACGTCGACCTTCCCCTGGCTGCCGGTCGTCGTCGTGTTCACGAGCATCTCGCCGGCCAGGGGGTCGCCGCTCGCGCCGTAGCGGCGCCCGTAGACATCCGACGTGCCCATGGAGGGGCTCCTGAAGCCCCATGCCACGACGAAGCGCCCTACCGCGTCGGACGCGACCGCGATCCGTCCGTCATCTTCGGTCGCGGGATGCCCGGAATTGACCTCGATTTGCGGCCCCTGCATGCCGAGGAAGCGCGCGAACGCCGTCTGCAGCGGGACGCTCACCGCCAGGAGCACTAGGAACCCCATCGCGAGCCTGACCCGACGAGCGCGCACGCCCGCCCGTCCGCGCCATGGAGGAGCAGGGGTAGCCGCGTGGTCCGCCGCCCCACCGTGATCCCTATCGGAACGACTCCGGCGCTCCATCGACCGTCCCCACATCGCCCGTTTTCGTAGCGCGCCCAACCCCGCCGGCAGCGCCCCGGCCCTTCGAACTCGAGCGGACGGACGCCCGCAATGCCGCACGGTCGCGTACGGCGGTCGCGGCAGGGTAGCACACCCAGGTGCCGGCTTGCCGCGCCGTCCGTACGCGGGACGCCGCGTCTCCCTACTCCCGCGTCAGGGAGAGGGGCCGGTCGGGACGCGGCCATGGGACAGGGGGACGGCCTCCCCATGACCCGATCAGATTGGGTGGGACAGGATCGCCATCGAGCGCGGCCCGACGTCATACGAGCACGGGCCGCGACGGGCGCCCGCGGGCTGCTCCGGCTCGTCGGGCAGCGTCGTGTCCAGCACGAACCGCCAGGCCCGGCCGCGCCCGGCCGAGGGCAGCCGAAACTGGACCGTCTCGTCGCTCGAATTGAGCAGCACCATCAGCGAGTCGCCGGCGATCGGGTGACCCTCATCGTCCGTCACGTCGGCCGCGACCCCGGCCAGGTACATGCCCAGCGAGCGCAATCCTTCGTCCGACCATTGCGCATCGGACATCTCCCGGCCGTTCGGCCGCAGCCAGGCGATGTCCTTCGTCCCGGCCCCACTGATCGCGCGCCCTCGGAAGAAGTCGCGCCGTCGGAGGATGCTGTGCAGCTTTCGCAGGCGGATGACCCGCCGCGTCCAGCGCAGCATCGTGCGCTGCTCCGGCGTCATCTCCCACGACTGCCAGGTGATCTCGTTGTCCTGGCAGTACGTGTTGTTGTTGCCGCCCTGCGAGCGCCCGATCTCGTCGCCGTGGAGCACCATCGGCACGCCCTGCGACACGAACAGCATCGTCATGAAGTTGCGCATCTGGCGGGCGCGCAGCTCGACGATGTGCTGGTCGTACGTCTCGCCCTCGGCGCCGCAATTCCAGGAGAGATTGTGGGACTCGCCGTCGCGGTTGTCCTCGCCGTTCGCGTGATTGTGCTTCTCGTTGTACGAGACCAGATCGCGCAGCGTGAATCCGTCGTGCGCCGTCACGAAGTTGATGCTGGCGTACGGCCGGCGCCCATTTCGGTCGTACAAGTCGCTGCTCCCGGTCAGGCGGTAGCCGAGCTCGCGGACCGTGTCGAGATCGCCGCGCCAGAAGCGCCGGATCGAGTCCCGGAACTTGCCGTTCCACTCCGTCCAGAGGACCGGGAAGTTGCCGACCTGATAGCCACCCTCGCCGACGTCCCACGGCTCGGCGATCAGCTTCACCTGCGACAGGACCGGATCCTGGTGGATGATGTCGAAGAAGGCCGACAGCCGATCGACTTCGTGCAGCTCGCGCGCGAGCGTCGAGGCCAGGTCGAACCGAAACCCGTCCACGTGCATGTCCAGCACCCAGTACCGAAGGCTGTCCATGATGATCTGCACCGTGCGCGGGTGCAGCATGTTCAGGGTGTTGCCCGTGCCGGTGTAGTCCATGTTGTACCGCTCGTTGTCCGGCACGAGGCGATAGTATGACGCATTGTCGATACCGCGGAACGAGAGCGTCGGACCGAGGTGGCTGCCCTCGCCCGTGTGGTTGTATACGACGTCCAGGATGACCTCAATGCCGGCGAGGTGGAGCGTCTTGACCATCGTCTTGAACTCGTTGACCTGCGCGCCCGCGCTCCGGGCGCGACCATAGCGCGAGTCGGGCGCGAAGTAGCCGATCGAGTTGTAGCCCCAATAGTTGCGCAGGCCGCGGTCGAGCAGGTGCTTGTCGTGGACGAAGTGGTGGACCGGCATCAGCTCGATCGCCGTGATCCCGAGGCTCTGGAGATAGTTCACCACCCGGTAGTCGGACAGCCCGGCGTACGTGCCGCGCGCGTCGGGCGGCAGCAGCGGGTGGAGCTTCGTCAGCCCCTTCACGTGCGCCTCGTAGATGACCGTGTCGTGCCAGGGCGTCTTCGGCGGACGGTCGTCGCCCCAGGTGAAGCCCGGCTCGATCACTACGCCCTTCGACATGCCCGGCGCGCTGTCGGTGGCGTCCATGTGCAAGTCTCGGTCGTCTCCGCCGTCGAGCGGGTAGCCGAACATCGCATCGGACCACTCGATCGAACCGGAGATCGCCTTGGCGTACGGGTCGATCAATAGCTTGTTCGGGTTGAAGCGGTGCCCGCGCGCCGGTTCCCACGGCCCGTACACCCGGTACCCGTAGAACTGGCCCGGGCGCGCCTCGGGCAGGTACACGTGCCACACGAGGTCTGTTTGCTCGCGCATCCGGATCCGCGCGATCTCCGTGGCGCCGTACGGTCGGTCGAACAGGCACAACTCGACGTCCTCGGCATGCTCCGAGAACAGCGTGAAGTTGACGCCGCTGCCGTCCCACGTCGCGCCGAGCGGGTACGGCTGGCCGGGATAGGTTCGGAAGCCCCCGTTGCCGGGCGACGCGCTCACCATGCGCCGCGTCGCGCCACCTAGACTCCCACCGCCGCGCGGGTCTGTTTGAGCCTCGCCAGCAGGGCCGCGACGGCCGCGATCGGCAGGGCCTGGCGCCCGGCCGACGGGTCGTCCGAGTCGCCCGAGTGCGCGTCGAGGATGATGCCGTCCGCCTTCGCCGCCGCCGCCGCGAGCGCGAGCTCGGGCACGATCTCCGCGTCGATGGCCGTCAGGCTGGGGTTGGCCACGACCGGCAAATGACTCAAGCGGTGGGCCAGCGCGATCGCGTTGAAGTCGAGCACCGCCGGCACCGACGTCTCGAAGGTGCGGATGCCCTGCTCGCAGAGCGCCACGCTCCGGTTGCCCTCGCGCAGCACGCGCTCGGCCGCCATCAGCCACTCCTCGATCGTCGCGGCCTGGCCCCGCCCGACGACGACGGGGCGGTCGCCCGCGCCGGCGGCGCGAATGAGCGGGACGTCCTGCATCTGCTGGCCGCGAATGTGGAGCGCGTCCGCGTGGCGGCTCAGGCGATCGACCTCGCTCGGATCCCAGACGTCGACCAGCACCGGCAGCCCCACCGCGTCCTTGATCTCGTCGAGCGCGCCGATCAGGTCACGCCGCAGCTCGCCGCTGTCGCCGCGGCCGGCCCAGAACACGTCCGCGCCGGCCGCCTTGGCGTCCGCCGCGAGCTGGACCAGCTCGCCGGCCGGCCGGGGCCGCGACGAGCCGACGACCGCCAGCAGGCCGCCGCCGAGCCGCGCGCCGCCGATCTGGCCCCCAATCTGAAAACTCGTGCCGCCCGGCAGGACGTCGCGGCTGGCGAGCTGAAACGGCCGCACCGTCCCTTCGACCCGCTCGACCCCGTCAAGCAAGCCCAGGGCCTCTTGCAGCCGGGCGACGTCGCCGGTCCCGAGCACAGCGATCACATTGCGTTCGGAGCCGCGAAAGACGTGGGCGCCGAGGCCGCCCGCCTCGATCTGCCGCACCACCTCGTCGGTGGCGCTCGGGCTCGCCCCCGTCTGCATGACGACGATCATCGATCCTCCATCCCACGCGCAGCCTGCCGCGATCGTTCCGAGGAGTGTACGGCTTCCGCGCGCGTCGTCGCAGCCGCGTCGTGGCATCCCGCACAGCCGCGACGCGGCATGCCATGCACGCGCAGGGGCCACTCGATGCGAGTGGCCCCTGCGCGCCTGTGACGCGAGCCCTGCGTCAGGGCAGCACGCGTCGCACCGCCACCGCGTGCGGATCCGCGGGGGACGCCGGACCCTGCATCCCGATCGGGATGAAGTCGATCGGCTTGCCGGTCCGGCCGTCGCCATCCACTCGCAGCACCGCAACGCCCGGCGTCTCGCCGACCGCGCTCGGGCCACCGGTCAGGTTCTTCGGGCCGCGCAGCGTCGCGAACACCAGGTCGCCGGACGGCGAGATATCGAGGAGGTCCGGCGCGGCGCCGACGCCGTCGATCTGCCCAACGACCTCGTCGGTCGCGGTGTCGAGCACGATGATGTTGTCGCCGTCGCCGCAATTCGACATCCAGAGGTACCGCCCGCCCACGATCACCATCCCGTGGGCGTCGGTGCCGTACCGGCCGGTCGGTAGCGTGGTGAGCAGGTCGTCGGTCGTACTGTCGAACACGTAGATCGCGCCATCGGTCGGGGAGCCGGAATTGACGTACACCTTGCCGTTGTGGACGATCCCGCCGCACCCGGCCGAGGCGATCTGGTCCCGCGCGTACTCGCGCAGCACGCGCATCGGCGTCGCGGCCGTGTCCACGACGTAGAGCCCGCCGCCGCGCAACGTGACATACGCTTTCGCGCCGCCATCGACGTACATGGTCGGGCAGATCGGCGCGTTGTCGGGCTGGTTCGGGTTCTCGAGCGCGGCGAGGTCGAGGTCGCCCGCGACATCGTGCGAGAACCTCTCGCCCGTGAAGTCGGCCGTGATCCGCGCCAGCTTCTTGCCGTTCTGGTTCGAGACGAGGATCTGGCTGCCATCCGCCGAGGCGATCGCGCCGTGCGCCTGGTCGCCGACGTCGATGCTCGCGACGAGCGCACGGTCGCTCGTCCGGATGACGTAGACGTGCCCGGAGGCGACGTTGGCGAGCAACCCGTGACTGTGCGAGGTATTGAACGTCAGCAGGTGCGGCCGGGTGCCCGGACCGTCGCCGACGCCTTCGGCCCGCTCCCAGAGATAGTGGGCCTCCCGCGGCTCGCCCCAGGCGTCCTGCGAGAATATGTACAGGCGGTCGCCGCCCTGGGCCGGGTTGGCCTGATCGACGACCCACACCTCGTAGCCGTCCGCGTGGGCTGGCGCCGGCGAGAGGGATAACGCGCTCGCGACAAGCAGCGCGAGGGCGAAGGCGAGGACACGGCGAACCATGGGCTTCCACTCCTGATATCCAGCGTGATTGTCGGCGTGCACCGAACGCGCACCAGTCATCTCGGCGACGCGGCGCGCGACGACGACTTCAGTCGCTCCACGATGTCCACGACATCCGCCACATCGGCCCGGTGAGCCTGGTTGAAGGGCAGGCGGAGAAGGATCTTCGCCATCGTGCAATTGTCCGAGACCCCCGCGTAGAGCAGCCCGCCGCCGACCGCCGCCGAGAGGTACACCAGCGGTCGCCACGCGACGATGCTGCCGACCGCCCCCGCCAGGACCAGCCCGCCGGCGATCGCCCGAACCTGCCGCTCGATGCTCCAGGTGCCCCTGCCCCGCTCGACCGGCAGACCGGCCGCCTCCCAGGCGTTGAGGCCCCCATCGAGGACGCGCGCCGACTCCACGCCCACCGCGCGCAGCAGCGACTCGGCCTGCCGCGCGCGTGTTCCCGACTGGCAGACCAGCACTAGCGGATCCACGTGCGCGTCGCGCAGCTCACGGCCGACCGATGGGATCGCGTCGAGCGGGATGTTGTAGCTCTCGGCGATGTGCGCCGCCGCGAACTCGCCCGGCGAGCGCACATCGACGACCTGGACGCGCCCCTCGCGGAGCCGGCCTTGCAAATCGTCGGGCCGAACTGCCCCGGACGTCGGATACGTTGTCGTCATGCGCCACTCCTCGGCGCTTACTCTACCATCTCTGTCGAGAATGTCAAGTACAGCGGCAGCGCGGCCGTTGTGCTGATTCGTCGCCGGGGCTGCACGAGCGTCGGCACGCGCCCTAGCCGGACGCTCCGCCGATGCGCTTCCAGTAGAACTTGGTGCCGGTCAGCCCGCCGTGCGGCTTCAGCGCAAAATCTGGGATGGTGCCGGCCAGGATGAAACCGAGCCGCTCATACAGCCCCGACGCCCCGTCCTCGGTCGCCGTGTCGAGCACCAGGAGCGTGCGCCCCCGCTCGATTGCGGCCAGCTCGGCCTCACGCATCAAGGCGGTGGCCACGCCGCGGCCCCGATAACTCGGGCGGGTCATCATCTTGGCGATCTCGGCCCGGTGCGGCTGATTGGGCGGCAGATCGAGCAGCAGGGTGACCGTGCCGACCAGCGTCTCGCCGTCCCACGCGCCCAGGACGATCCGCTCGCCCCGATCCGCCGCCGCGAGGGCGCCATCCCAGAACGCCGCGGCCGCGTCCGGCGCGAGCGGATGCACGAAGCTCACCGATCCGCCGCTCGCGACCACCTCGATCAGCATGTCGCTGAGTTTGTCGCGGATCTCCGGCAACTGGCGCAGGGGCTCGATCTGGATCTCGGACATGGCGACAGGCTCCGACTCGCGGGTTGATGCTGCGACTGGGACGCGGCCGAATCCGTTCGCTCAGCGCGGCGCGGCGCGGTCGGCCGTGAGCAGCTCGATCAGCCCGGCCAGCTCGGCGTCCGAGGCCGGCGTGCCCGACCCGGTCGGGACCACGGGGGACACGGAGATCTGCCCGGCGAGGACCGTCCCGGAATCGGTGCCCGGCTCGCTCGGCATCTGCATCCGCTCGTCGATCGAGACGCCGATCGTCCAACCGCCGTCGTCGGACGGGTCCACCGTGAGCTTCGCCCGCCCGACATTGCCCCAGCGCACCGGCGGCACGATCCGCGCGCCTGTCATCGCCTCGTAGCGGAGATTGGGCACGTTGACGTTGAGCAGGATCGGCGGCCCCGAGCGCCCGCCGAACCAGTGCGCGACGCGCTCGGCCACGTCGGCGACGCCGTCCCACGCCTGCGCCTCGTCGCGCGGGTAGCCGCGCCGCTGCGAGATGCCGAACGCGTTCAAGCCCTGCTGGAAGCCGGTCACGGCCGCGCCGAGCGTTCCCGAGTGGACCAGATCGGTCCCGATGTTGACCCCGTAATTCGAGCCCGAGGCGACGAGGTCGAACGGCTCGAAGAGGCCGGTCATCAGCCCAATCAGGATCGCCGCGCCCGGGGCCGCATCGACGTCGTAGGCCACGACGTCGCCGACCACGTCGGCGGGGACGTCGGGATACGGTCGGAGCCGCGTCCCGAACGGGATGCGGATCGCCGCGCCGCAGCCGGACCAGTCGTCAGTCGTCCCGACGATCGTCACGTGCCCGACGCGGGCCAGACCGCGCGCCGCCGCCCAGATGCCCTCGGAGGTGATGCCGTCGTCGTTGGTGAGGAGGATGCGCACGAGCCGTTCGCCTCCGTGGTCGCTTGATGCGTAACGCCGAGAGGGTACACTGCGCGGTCAACAGACCTGTCATTGCGAACTGGATGTGTCATCCCGAGCGCAGCGAGGGATCTCACGCCCACTCGCTCGGGCGAAGGAGGAGCCTTATGGCAAACGTCGCCGACAAGCCTGCCCAACCTCCACCGACCGATTCGACCACCGACGCGGCGGACCTGGCTCGCGTGGCCGAACTGGTGGCACGGGCCGGCCTGCCGTTGACCGCCACTGAGATCGCCGAGATGGTCCCCGGCTACCGCTACGACCGCGGCAACTTCGATCGGATGCGCTCGATGCTCGCCGCCGAGGACGAGGCCGCCGGCGTCTTCCAGCCGGCGCGCATCATGCGCCCCACGCCGGCCGCATCGGCCGCTCGCGGCGCCGACTCGCCAAGCACAGACTCGCCACCTGCCGGTCCGACCGGCGACGCGCCGGGGGCCGCCCGATGAGCGACGCCGAGCTCTGCTACCTCCCCATCTCCGAGCTGGCCGGCCGCCTCGCCGCCCGCGAGCTGTCGCCCGTCGAGCTTGCCGAGGCCCACCTGCGCCGCATCGAGGCGCTCGATCCAGTCGTCCACGCCTACATCACCGTCACGGCCGAGCGCGCCCTCGACGACGCCCGCCGCGCCGAAGGCGAGATCGGGTGCGGCGACGTGCGCGGCCCGCTCCACGGCCTCCCGATCGCGCTGAAAGACCTCTACGACACGGCCGGCATCCGCACCACCGGTCACTCGAAGGTGTACGTCGATCGCGTCCCGGACGCGGACGCCCACGCCACGGCCCGGCTCCGCGAGGCCGGGACGGTCTTGCTTGGCAAGCTCTCGATGCACGAGCTCGCGACCGGCTCGCCCGATCCGGACGCGCCGTTCCCGCCGGCCCGCAACCCCTGGAACCCGGAGCGCATGCCCAGTGGCTCGAGCTCCGGCTCCGGGGCGGCCCTCGCGGCGGGGCTCTGCGCCGGGTCGCTCGGCTCCGACACCGGCGGCTCGATTCGCGGCCCGGCAGCCTGGTGCGGCATCGTCGGGCTCAAGCCGACTTACGGCCTCGTCAGCCGGCGCGGCGTGCTGCCGCTCTCCTGGACGCTCGACCACGCCGGCCCGATGGCGCGCACCGTCGAGGATTGTGCGATCCTGCTTCAGGCCATCGCCGGCCACGACCCGCTCGACGACGGCAGCGCCGACGCCCCGATCCCCGACTACCGCGCCGCCCTCGCCGAGCCGGTGGCGGGGCTGAGGATCGGCGTGCCGCGAGCCTACCTCGCATCGACTTCGGCACTCTCGGCCGAGGTGCTCACGGCATTCGACGCGGCGCTCGCCACGCTCGAAGGGCTGGGCGCCACGGTCGTGACGGTCGAGCTGCCCTACACCGAGCACATCGAGGCCATCGGCACCGGCATCCTGGTGGCAGAGGCGTACTCGTACCACGAGCCGAACTTCCGCACGCGCCTGCACGACTTCGGCAAGCCGTTCCGCGACCGCGTGCTGCGCGGCGGGCTCTGGTCCGCGAGCGACTACGTCCAGGCCACCCGCGCGCGGGCACGCTTCTGCCGCGCGGTCGCCGACGTGATGCAGGGTGCGGATCTGATTGCCACGCCCGCCACCCCGACGACCGCCGAGCCGTTTCCCGACCCGTCCGCGACCGCGGACCCGTCGGGCGCGCCCATGTCCGGCAGCGGCGCGCCGGGCCGACCGTCGTTCACCCGCATGTTCAACATCACCGGCCAGCCGTCGATATCGGTCCCGTGCGGCTTCTCGTCCGAGACCCTACCAATCGGCCTGATGCTCTCCGGTCGCCCGTTCGAGGACGCCACCGTGCTCCGCGCCGCCC
>Ga0136611_10001946_pt1 | contig 14377 bp, 12 predicted proteins | sample AntDrymUQ2232306_2_FD_106645 | JGI IMG/M metagenome (GOLD analysis project Ga0136611, IMG submission 106645) | Polar desert sand microbial communities from Dry Valleys, Antarctica - metaG UQ223 (23.06) | ecosystem: Environmental > Terrestrial > Soil > Desert | place: Antarctica: Dry Valley...
GGCGACCCGGGAATCGTTCGAGCGGATCACCGTCGACGGCCAGATGAGCACCAGCGACACGGTCATGCTGCAGGCCGGGGGCGCCGCCGGGGCGCCGCTGCCCGAGGGGCTGCTCGAGGCCGCTCTGCTGCAGCTCGCGCTTGAGATCGTCGCCGACGGCGAGGGCGCGAGCAGGGTCGCCCGGGTCGAGGTCCGAGGGGCGGCGAGCCCCGGAGAGGCCGAGCGTGTGGCCCGTGCGATCGCCAACTCTCCATTGGTGAAGACGGCGGTTCACGGTCGCGACCCGAACTGGGGCCGGATCGCCCAGGCCGCGGGGATGGCGCTGGCGGGCGAGCGGCTGGGCGAGCTCGGTCCCGGCGCGATCGAGGCCGAGGAGCTGGCGGGCGAGTCCGCCGAGGCCGAGATCGGGATCGATCTCGGTCGCGGCGAGGCGACCGCCCACATCTACTCATCCGACCTGACCGCCGAGTACGTCCGCATCAACGCCGAGTACACGACCTAGTGGACTGAGCGATGACGCCTGAGCGACGGACAGAGGAGGCGATCGCGAGCGTCGAGACACTGCTCGAGGCGCTGCCCTACATCCGCCAGTTCCACGGCCGCACCGTGGTGATCAAGTACGGCGGCGCAGCGATGCAGGATGAGGCCCTGCGCGAGGCCTTCGCCACCGACGTCGTCCTGCTCAAGTACGTCGGCCTCAACCCGGTGATCGTCCACGGCGGCGGACCCGACATCACCCGCTACATGGAGCGCCTCGGGATGGAGGTGCGCTTTGTCGAGGGGGTACGCGTCTCTGATCGTGAGACCGTCGAGGTGGCGAAGATGGTGCTGCTCGGCAAGGTCAACGCCGACATCGTCATGCGCCTCAACCGCCATGGGCAGCCGGCGGTCGGGCTTTCGGGCGAGGACGGCGCGCTGTTTACGATCGAGCCGCACGCGAACGCCGAGGAGGTCGGCTTCGTCGGCGAGATCGAGCGGGTCGACGTCCAGGTGCTCAACCACATCGCCGCCGACTACATCCCGGTGATCGCCTCCGCCGGGGTCGATCGGCATGGCAACTCCTACAACGTCAATGCCGACACCGCCGCCGGCAAGGTCGCGGGCGCGCTCAGCGCCCATAAGGCGATCTTCATCACCGACGTCGCCGGTTGGCTCGCCGATCCCGACGATCCCGCATCGCTGAACTCGAGGGCCACCGCGGGGGAGGTCGAGGCGGCGCTTTCGCAGGTCTCGGGTGGGATGCGCCCGAAGCTCGCCGCATGCGTCGATGCGGTCCGCGGCGGCGTCGGGTCGGCGCACATCGTCGACGGCCGGCGGCCCCACAGCCTGCTGCTGGAGCTGTTCACCGATGCGGGCATCGGCACGATGGTGACGCCTAAGTGACCGCGCCTTCGGGCCGTACCTCCGTGGCGACCGACGGGATCCGATGGGTGGCGGGCTTCGGCGCTAGACGAGTTCCGCCGCCACCGGGCGGCGGGAGATGATGTGGACGGCCCTCGTCGCCAGGTCGTCGACCGAGTAACGCTTCGCGAAGCGGCTGGCCAGGCGCATGGCTCGAATGGTGTCGAGATCCGCTGCAGTCGGTCCCCAGGTCTGCTCTTCCACCAGCTCGAGTCCGGCTCGCTGGATCAGGTCCCGGTAGTCGGGGACCCGCAGGCGATTCTGATAATGAAGCGACGAGTTCACGGCGGCCCAAGTCCGGTCGGAGAACCTGAAGAAGTTGAATGCCGAGACCGACGGATCGAAGTACGAGTAATGGTCCTGCATGTCGACTAGACCGCTGACGATACCGTCGGCGGAGAGCAACCGTCGAGCTTCGCTGAGGATCGCGGCGATGTCGGGACCCGGGATGTGCTCGAGCGTATTCGTGCTCGACACGAGGTCGAAGCTCTTCTCGGGGAGCCCTGTGTTACGCGCATCGCAGGGCGCGAGATAGACGATCCCGAACCTGCGCTGGAGGTCGTCGATCGAGCGGACCGCCCCCGACCCGAGGTCTCGCAACGGCCTTCCGGATTGTTGCTCGAGCGCCCCCCGGTGTCGCTCGTATTGGGAGATCGAATGGTCGACATCCTCGAACCGCAGGTTCAAGCGGATGTCGACGAGCGTCTGCTGCGTGGCTCCGAGTCCGTAGAAGATCAGTGGCGTCGTCAGGTCCCAGCCCGCCCCGAACTCGTAGAGCCGCGCTTGCTCGAACGGGATGCTTGGACGGTGTCGCTGCCATGCTTGGAGGTGGCGCAGGGTCTCGCCTGCCTGATAAAGGAAATGCTCGTCGGAACGAGGCATCTGCTTACTGACCCGCCGCTGCAGCCAGTAATTGGCGCGGTCGCCTTTGGGGACGCCGCTGAGCGCCTTTTGCATCGCCGCCTTGGCAATCCACCGCACGGCACCAACTGTATCCCTCTAGGCTGCGACGGGAGCGGGAGATTCACGCCGTATTGTGGCTGCGGTGAGCAGGCTAAGTGCAGAGATCCGGGCTCGCCGATGAGAATCGAGGAGCTTCAAGCGCTGGCGGGGCGCTACGCGATCGACACCTACGCGCGGGCGCCGGTCGAGTTCGTGCGCGGGGAGGGTGCGTGGCTGTGGGACTCCGACGGCCGCCGCTACCTCGACTTCTTCGCCGGGCTCTCGGTCCACAACGCGGGTCACTGCCACCCGGACATCGTCGCCGCCATCTGCGGGCAGGCTGCGAAGCTCGCCGGCAGCTCCAACCTCTTCTACTCGGAGCCGGCCCTGCGCCTTTGCGAGCGGCTCGCCGAGTCGAGCCTCGGCGGCAAGGTATTCCTCTGCAACAGCGGCGCCGAGGCGAGCGAGTGCGTGATCAAGCTGGTTCGCAAGCACGCTCACGCTCGGGGCATCGAGCGTCCCGAGATCGTCACCCTCGATGCGGGATTTCATGGGCGCACGCTCGGCGCTCTGGCGGCGACGTCGAAGCTCGCCCGCGAGGATCTGTTCGGGCCGCTGCCGCCCGGCTTCGTCGCCGTCGCCCGCGACGACCCAGACGCCCTACGCGCAGCGGTAGGCGGTTCGACGGCGGCGGTGATGCTGGAGCCGATTCAGGGCGAGGCCGGAGTCCTCCCGGTCTCCGACGAGATGCTGATCGCGGCTCGCGAAGCATGCGACGCGGTCGGCGCGACGCTGGTTTTCGACGAGGTCCAGTGCGGCATGGGGCGCACCGGGACACTCTGGGCCTACGAGCAGCTGCCGGTGCGGCCCGACGCGCTCACCAGCGCCAAGGCGCTCGGCGGCGGTCTGCCTGTGGGCGCCGTGGTCACCACGCCTGAGCTCGGCGAGGTATTCGACCGCGGCGATCACGGCTCCACCTTTGGCGGCGCTCCGATCGCAGCCGCCGCCGCGCTTGCCGCGCTTGCGGTGATCGACGATCCCGAGCTGCTCGCCGGCGTGCGAGCCCTGGGCGAGCGATTTCGGTCCGGGCTTGCGGCGATCCCCGGCGTGGTCGAAGTCCGCGGCCGCGGCCTGATGGTCGGGATGAGCCTCGCCCGAGGCATCGACGCGGCTGCTGCGGCGACCGGCGCGCTCTCCGAAGGCCTCGTGGTCAACGTGCCCAGGCCGGGAATGTTGCGCTTCCTGCCCCCGTTGACCATAGGTGAGGTGGAGGTCGATCGAGCCGTCGCGATCCTCACCACCGCCACTCGCAACTGAACGCCCTCGGAGCCGTCTCGACCTCGCGCGGCGTCCGCGGAGGCGCCGCAACCACGACTAGACTCGCCGCCGTGCACGAGGTCCGACCCCCCGCATCGACCTCACACCCCGGCGGGAGGAACCCGCGGACGAGCCGCCGAGGGGCCCCAGCTCGGCGCTGAAGGCGATAGTGGCGATCCTCATCGCGGCGGTGCTTGGACTCGGCATCGCGCTCGCGCTCGTCGCCGGCGACTCCAACGACAACGAGGAGTCGGCCAGCCAGACGAGCTTCTCGGTACCGGCGGCAGAGGCCGCGACGACAGCACCCACCACCTCGCAGGCGCAGACGACCGAGATCACCTCAACGGTCCAGACCGAAACCACTGCGCCGCCAACCACCACCGAGTCGACAACCACCACCGAGTCGACGCCCACCACTGAGACCGACGGCAGCGGCGGGATCGAGGTCCCCTAGGCTGGTCGCCAGTGGACGCGAGCGCTGATCGTCAAGCCCCGAGGGACCATGGAACGCTCACCGTCACTTCGGCGCTGTCACGCGCAGGCTGGACCGCGGGTCTCGCGTCGTGAAGTGATGTCGATCAAGATCGAGACCTACAGCAGTGCCGAGCCGATCGCCGCCCAGTGGGACGCGCTAGCCGATCGCGTCGACGCCGCCCCGTTCGTGCGACCAGGCTGGATCACCGCCTGGCATCGCTCCTTCGGCGGGGGGCGGCTATCGCTGGTCTGTGCACGGCGGGAGGGCGAGATGGTCGGTGCGATTTCGGTCGTCCACCGCCACGGCGTGCTGAGCTCCCCGACCAACTGGCACTCGCCCTCGTTCCGGCCCCTTGCCGTCGACTCACAGGTGACCGCCGAGCTGATTCGTGCGCTGCTCGCAAGGGGTCCACGGCGACTCGACTTCGCCTTCCTGGATCCGACCAGCGAGGCGTTCGAGGATTGCCGGCAGGCCGCGGAGCCCCTTGGTCACCGGACCGTCTGGCGGGTGGTGGAGCGTTCGCCGTTCATTGAGATCACATCCAATTGGGCGGGTTTCGAGTCGAGCATCCCGGGACACCGGCGCAGCAAGCTTCGGCGATTCCGTCGACGACTCGAGGAGCAGGGCTCGCTCGCAATCGAGCTCGAGCGCGGGGACCGGAACCTCGAGGCTCTGCTCGATGAGGGATTCGCGGTCGAGGCATCCGGTTGGAAGGGCGAGAGCGGCACGGCGATCCTCTCGAGCCCGGAAACGGCGCGCTTCTATCGTGAGGTCGCCGCCTGGACGGCGGCGCGGGGGTGGCTGCGACTGTGGTTCCTACGGCTCGACGGGCGGGCGCTCGCGTTCGCCTTCTGCCTCGAGCACGGCGGTTCTCACTACGAGTTGAAGGTGGGATTCGATTCGCAGTACGCCCGCTTCGGACCCGGGGTCCTCCTCACGAGGGAGCGACTCGAGCACGCCTTCTCGGTGGGCCTCGACAGCTACGAGGTCCTCGGGCAGCCCGAGCGGCACAAGCTCGATTGGACGAGCAACTGCCGCGAGCTTGCCAGGCTGCAGGCGTTCGCTCCGACGCCTGCGGGTAACCTGAGCCGGCTCGCCTGGACCCGAGGACGCCCGCTGGCGTTGAAGGCGCTGGAGCTGCGCCGGGCTCGCGGTGACGGGGGCGCCCGGAGTTTGGCCGGTGCTCTCACCTCGGGGTCTACATCCGCCGCCCTCGCGGTGGCCTTCCGTTCCCGCTCGACAGCCGTCCTGCGTGCTCTACGCCCGCGCTCGCCAGGGCCTGTACCACGGGGTGCGCGCCCTCGGGATCGCGCCTGGGGGGGAGATCTTGGTGCCCGCCTATCACCACGGCGCCGAGGTCGAGGCGTTCGAGCGAGCCGGGGCACGCCCGCGCTTCTACGCCGGCACCGCCGACCTTGCGCCCCATGCGGACGAACTCGAACGGCTGCTGAGGCCGAGCACGCGGGCGCTGCACCTGATTCACAACCTCGGCTTCGTCCAGGACTCGCCCCGGTGGGCTGCCTGGTGCCGCGAACGGGACCTGCTCTTGATCGAGGACTGCGCTCCCGCTTGGCTCGCCGCCACCGGCGGCAGGCCGGCAGGAACCTATGGCGATCTCGCCGTCTTCTCCCTCTACAAGACCGTCGCACTCCCGGACACCGGAGCCGCGATCTGCAGCTCCCGCTGCCCCCGCCGCGGGCGCCGGCCGGGCTCGGGCTCGGCGCGGTTGCGGCGCGCCATGCCGCTTGGCTATCGCAGCGCTCTGGCCTTGTCGGCAAGGCAGGCTCGGGCTTGCGGCGCCAGCGGCCATTCGATCCTGACCGTGCCTTCGCCCCGGGTGACCTCAACGCCGGTCCAGGGCGCGCCGGGTGGCTGCTCCTGGCGCGCCTGCTCACGCCCGAGCTGGTGCGCCGCCGTCGCCAGAACTACCGGACTCTGCTTGCGCAGCTGAGCGAGCACGTGTCCCAGCCGTTCGACCAGTTGCCAGCTGGCGTCGTGCCGTGGGTGTTTCCGGTTACGACCCCGTCGAAGCCGGCGCTCTTGGAGAGCCTGGCCGGTGACGGCATCCGGGCCATGGACCTATGGTCGGTTCCGCATCCCTCGCTTGTCGTGAAGCGGTTCCCCGATGCCGCCAGACGGCGGGAGACCACGGTTGCCTTGCCCGTCCATCAGGATCTTCGCGAACGAGAGCTGGCCCGGATCACCGCCTCGGTGCTTCGCCACGTTGGCGGGTAGTCACCAACGACGGATGCTCACTCAACGCAGGTGAACCGCGACGTTGTCCACGTCGACGAAGCAACCGCGGCGCGGGCACCGTATCTCAGGGTCGTGATACAGGCCGGCCCGTAGGTGCGAGGGGATCGGGTCTCCGGCCGTGAGCCCGTCGTCGCTGCCGCCGGCACGCTCGCGTCGCAGCGTCTGCAGCTTCGCGACCCCGCTCTGCTCGCGCGCGTCGCGGGCGTCGCCGTCGCCGTTGAGGTCGGCGCTGAGGCGCACTGAGCCGACGCTTGGATCGGCGGAGTAGACCACGTCGAAGGCAAAGCGAGTCCAAACGCCGATGCGCGCCGGAGCTGACCAGACGGTCCCATCGCCGACGTCGGTCTCCGAGGGGCCGGCGTGAGTGAGGATCCAGCGCCCGTCGGCGGCTTGCAGGGCGAGTCGGGGAGAGCCGTTTCCCCCGTCGGCGGGCTGGCTCTGCTTGATCTGCATGAGCACTTGCCACGACCGCGTGTGCAGTGGGAAGCCCGGTGGCAGCCGCAGCGAGATGAAGGTGATCGAGCGGTCACCCTCGCGGTAGAGGGCCACGGGGCTGGTGCGATGATCGTTGAGGCCGAGCTCGCAGCGCTCGCCGTAGAACTCGTCTCCGTCCCGGAGGCGAAGCCGCCGGTAGGAATCGTTTCCCTGCGGTTCGCGATCGGCTCGGAGATGTCCATCACCACCGCTCGCGATCAGCGTGTGGCGCTCCTCCTTCGTGCACTCGACCCTGCCCCACACGGTGGTGGCGTCGGGGTCGTCGCCGGCGTCGAGGAAGCGCGGCTCGCCGACTTGAGGAAAGCCAGGCGTCGGATCGAGCGGGTCGGGCAGCAGCGGATCGCCGCTGCCGCCACGGGCAAGCAAGAGCACTGCTGGGATCGCGATCAGGACGAGCGCGACTCGGGTCATCGTCACCTGACGATACGTGGTCGATGCCGGCGGCTAGGGTGAGCGGCGCGTGCGCATCCTCCTGCTGAGCCAGTACTTCACCCCTGAAGTCACCGCCGCCCCGGTGCGCCTGCATCCTTTCGCCGCCGGACTTGTCGCTCGCGGCCATCACGTCGAGGTGATCTGCGAGGTCCCGAGCCACCCGCGGGGTGTGATCCAAGCCGGCTACGGTGGGCGGTTCATCGATCGCCGCCGCCTCGACGGCTTCGAGGTCAGCTACGTGTGGACGCGGGCGAGTCCCTCGCGCCGCGCACGCGATCGCCTCGCCTCCTATGCGTCCTACGCGATGACCGCGAGCGTTGTTGGCGCCCTCCGGCGGTCCCCAGACGCCATCTTCGCCTCGTCGCCACCGCTCAGCGTCGGCGCGCTCGGGACGGTCGCGGCGGCGCGCCACCGGGTCCCCTGGGTCTTCGACGTGCGCGATCTTTGGCCAGAGGCAGCCGTGGTCCTCGGCGAGCTCGATAATCCGCGCGCGGTGCGCGTTGCCGAGTGGCTCGAGCGCCGCCTCTACGCGAGCGCGACGGCGATCACGACGCCGACCGAGCCGTTTCGGGAGCACATCGTCGCCCGCTGCGACGACGCGAGCAAGGTGCACGTCCTCGCCAACGGGACGACGCGACGCTGGCTCGAGGCAGGAAGCGCCGACCCTGACCGCGAGGGGCTCGGCCTGCCGGATGACCGCTTCGTCTGGACCTACGCGGGAAACGTTGGCCTTTCCCAAGACCTAGACACGGCGGTCGCTGCAGCAGGCCTCCTTGGGGGCGAGTTCCTGCTGCTGATCGTCGGCGAGGGGCCAGCGCGGGCGCGACTCGAGCAACTCGCAGCCGAGCTGGCGCCTGGCAGCGTGCGCTTCACGGGCCTCGTTGAAGCGTCCGAAGCGGCCCGGCTGATGCGGGCTTCCAACGCCCTGCTCGTCTCTCTAGCTCCTGCCGCGGCGCTCGGGAAGGCAGTGCCGATCAAGCTCTACGACTGCTGTGCGATTGGTCGCCCGATCGTGCTCGCCGCACCTGGTGAGCCGCGCCGCATCGCTGAACGCGATCGGCTCGCGCTGATCGTGGATCCCGGGGAGCCAGCCGGGCTCGCTGAGGCGGTTCGGTCGCTTCGCGACGATCGAGACCTCGCCCAGGGCCTCGCCGCGAATGCGCGTTCGTTCGCGGCACGACACCTGCGGGAGGATCAGCTGGACGTGCTCGAGAGCGTGCTCGTGGCCGCGAGCCGGCAGGCTGCCTAGCGGCGGCGACTGCCTCGTTCCACCGAGCAGGCTGGCTGAGTCTCTTGATCGCCGGGGTCAGCGCCGGAGGTCGAGATCAGGAAACGCCTCCGCGACCTCGGGTGGCGGTGAGCGATACGAGGCGAATCGACTCGCGAGCCGCCCGACTGCTCGCCGTGCACGGCGAGCCCGGGTTGGCCCGGCTCTTCCGCCGCTCTCCGCCGCAATCTGGCGCTCGATCATGGCGCGCCGCCGAGCCGCCTCGGCCTTGATGTCCTCAGGAGCGGGGTGTTCCTCCTCGACCAGGCGCCAGACCTCACGCAACGCTGTGCGCATCCGCAGCGCGTCTCGGGACATCGAATCCGGTCGTTCGAGGCGAACGGCGAGCCGACCGGGCACTCGAACAGCACGATATCGGTGCGCCAGTATGCGAAGCCAGAGCTCGTAGTCCTCGGCCGCACGGAGTGTTTCGTTGAAGGTGCCGACAGTGGGGAGAACGGCTCGGCGCACCATCGTCCCCACGAAGAAGAAGTTCTGCTTGACCAGCAGAGCGAGTAGCGCCTCCGGCTCGGACGGGGGTTCGCTGCTGGGGAGGTAGCGGTCCATTGCGCTCGCGCGTCGGACTCGGCGGGAGATCTCGTCGAGCGACCACGCGTCGGTGTACGCGAGTCCTGCATCGGCCTGGCTGTCGAGCGCCTCGCCCATCCGCTCGAGGTAGGTCGGCATCCACAGGTCGTCGCTGTCCAGGAAGCCGATGTACCCGCCGCTGCTGGTTCGAATCCCAGTGTTGCGAGCTGCCGGGAGTCCCCGATTCTCCTGTCGGATGACGGTAACGCGGGGATCTTGCTCGTACGGGCGAGCCACCTCGTAGGTGTCGTCGGTGGCTCCGTCGTCGACGACCACCAGCTCGAAGTTCTCCCTGGTCTGGGCGAGAACTGACTCGATCGCGGTGGCTAGTGTCGCGGCCGCGTTGTATGCGGGGATGACCGCGGTGAACTCTGGATCGTTCAAGGTCTTGAAATCGGTTGGTCGCTGTCGGGTGCTGGCGGGACCTGCGCAAGGTACCGGGACGATCTCGGCGGCGTCACGGGCTCGAGATCGGATCGCTCAACGGATCGGGCGTGAGATCTTCGACGACTCGGTCGGATGGAGGCTGAGAGCGGGTTCTCATCTTGGCGAGCATGCCTCTCAGCTCGTCGACCACGGTGGGTGCCAGCACTCGCAGTAATGCGAGATAGGTCAGCGCCGCCACCAGCAGCTCCGCTGCCAGCAGCGCCAGTCCGGCGCCTGTGCCGTGGCTGGCGGCATCGATCAGAAGCCGCTCGAGGGCGAACACCACGGTAGCCGTGATCGCTGCGGCTGCGAGCGGAACCCAGAGCACCGCGAACAGCGTACGGCCGCCGATCGCGAAGGAAACAGCCGCGAGGCGCAGGGCGTAGCCGGCCCCGGCTGCGGTTCCGATCGAGACTCCGGCCGCGACCCCGACGAGCCCGAACGGAAGCAGGGCTACCATCGCGATCGTCGCGGCGATCACCTCGAAGGCGTGCAGCCTGACCAGCAGCCTCGGGCGGCCAGAGGCCTTGAGGCCCTCGGAGACGATCGAGACGATCGCACGCCCTGCCGTGAACAGGCATAGCGCCATCGCGGCCCGGCCGGCCTCGGCCCAAACATCGCCGAAGATCAGGATCGCAGCCGGTTCCCCCAGGGGCACCAGCAGGAGTCCGGCGGGGAAGGCCAGCGTCGCCATCAGGCGCAGCGCTCGCACGAACGCACCCCGAAAACGGTCGGGTTCGGGCGCGATCCTCGCGAAGGCCGGAAACAGCACATAGGAGCCAGCCGAGAGCAGCATCGCGAAGGCGGTGTCGGAGATCCTCGCCGCGTAACGGAACTGGCCGAGAGCTCCGGTCCCGATGAAGCGCCCGATCAGCGCCGCCGGGATCTGATCGCCGGCACGCAGGATTGCCGCCGACACGAACACGTGGCGGCCGTAGCCGACGAGTTCTCGCCACATCCCGACGGAGGCGAGGCGCATGTTCGGTCGCCACCGCGCAAGCCCCCACGAAGACAGGACCTCGGTGATCGCCGAGGCGTAATGGCCCAGCACCAGTCCCCAGACCCCCATCCCCTCGGCGGTGGCGACGACCGCGACGACACCGAAGGCGACGGCGGAAGCGGGATCGGCGACGAGGCGCCGGAGGAACGAGAAGCGGCGCTGAAGGATCGCCGCGGGAACGATCGGAAGCGAGCGCAGGAACAGCACCCCCGCCATCGCGGCAGCAACGGCGGCAATCGTCTCGCTGTCGAAGAAGTCGCCAACCACGGGGGAGAGCGCCAGCGCCAGGAGGCCGAAGCCGAAGCCCGACGCGACGGTGGCGACGACAGCGGTTGCCGCGGCCTCCTCGACGCGGTCGCGGCGGTGGATGACTGCAGCCAGCATCCCTGAATCGGTGAACAGAAGGCCGACCCCCACCACGATCCCCCCGGCCGCGAGCTGGCCGAACTCCTCCGGGCTCGCGAGCCGGGCCAGCACCAGATAGGAACCGAGGGTGAGAGCGCGGGTGAGGAAGTACCCGGCCCCGGCGAGCCCGACTCCGCGCGCAACCGTCGCGGAGAGGCTCTTGGGGGGCTCATCCACGTGCGCGCGGAGGCGTCCGCCGAGCCGAGTGGAGGGGGCTGACCGCCCGCAGGCGCCTGACGGCGGAGGAGGTCTTCACCCGAAAACGCCACATGTGGTCACCGAAGTAGACGCCCACCCGTGGGTATGCGAGCGGGCTCGGTGAGGGTGAGAAGAATGCCGGGAGGGTCGCCGCGGACTCATAGCCGGCGGCCGCCGCGGCCGCAACGACCCGCTCGTCGTGGTCTCCGTAGGGATACGCCAGCGATCTGCAGGCGAGGCCGAGCTTGTGCTCGCAGCGCGATCGTGAATCGCCCAGCTCCCGCTCTAGGGCCGCGTCGTCGATCGCAGTCAGGTGCGGGTGGCTGCATGTGTGCGACCCGATCTCCCAGCCGCAGGCGACGAGATCGCCGAGCTCTTGCCAGGACATCGGAATCAGCTCACTCTCGAACTTCGTCCCGATCCAGGGGGCGACCCCGGGCCAGGACATCGGCTGCTCGGTCCCGGCGAACTTGGTCGGGACGTAAACGGTCGCCGGCAGCTCGTAGCGATCGAGGATTGGCTTCGCGGTGGTGATCACCGACCGGTAGGCGTCGTCGAAGGTGATCGCCAGCAGGCGGTCACCGCCACGTTCGACCAGCTCACTGAACGTGACGCCGTCGTAACCGCGCCGGACGAGCCGGGCGACCTGCGCCTCGAAGGCCCTGGGAGTCACCGACAGTGCCGCGTCCCAACGCTCGCTGACGGCGTGGTAACAGAGCGCGAGTGACCTTGTCATCGCGGTTTCGGGGCACGGTGCGATGTCGTCGACGAATACGGCAGGCTACAAGCGTATGCCCTCGGATCGGACACCACGGCCGCGTCGGCTCGGCGTCGTCACCCTCGTCGCCAAGGCTGGAAACGTTGGCGGCGGCGAGCGCATCGCGGCCGAGATCGCCAAAGGTCTCGATCCCTCCCGCTACGAGAGCGTGCTCTGTATCACGAGGCCCCCATCCGAGCGCGAGCGTGAGGTTGATGGAGGCTTCCACCGGTTCATCGCCGAGCTTGAGCAGGCGGGGGTGCGTCCGATGGTGCTCACTCGCCACTCGCGTTGGCGCCTGGGCGCATGGGTCCCCCTTTACCGGTTGCTGCGCAGTGGCGATTTTCCCATCCTGCACTCACACATGTTCGGCTCCAACGTTTCCGGAGCCCTGCTCGGCCGGCTTGCCGGTATTCCTGTGGTGATCGGCCACGAGCATTCGTGGTCGTTCGAGGGCCGCCGTCTACGTCGTTTACTCGACCGCCATCTGATCGCGCGTTTCGGCGACGCCCACATCGCCGTCTCGCGTGAGGACCGTCGCCGGATGATCGAGATCGAGGGGATTGCGCCGAACAAGGTGGTACTGGTGCCGAACGGAATCCCGGCGAGTTCCTCGACCGCGGATATGGCGACGGTGCGCAAGGAGCTTGGGCTTGCTGACGACGCGCCCGTGATCGGCACCGTCGGTGTGCTGCGTCCGGAAAAGGCGATCGAGGTGCTGATCGAGGCAACCGCGGCGCTGCGCCCACAGTTTCCGACGATTCAGCTGATGGTCATCGGCCCTGGCGGCGAACGCCCACGCCTGGAAGCGCTTGCGATGGAACTGGGGATCGGCGATGCTGTGCGCTTCCTCGGCCGTCGCCTCGACGTGCCGGACCTGCTCAAGTCCCTCGATGTTGCCGTGTGCTGCTCGGACAGGGAGGGGTTCCCGCTCTCGGTGATGGAGTACATGGAGGCGGGTGCCCCGGTCGTCGCCACTCGCGTCGGAGGCATTCCGGACATGATCGAGAACGGAGTCCACGGCCTGCTCGTCCCGCCGCGCGACCCGAAGCAGCTGGCAACCGCGATCGCTGCGCTGCTCCAGCACCCCGATCGGGCGGCTGGGCTGGCCGAGCGAGCGCGGGAGCGCCGCCTGGATGAGCTCGACGCGGCGACGATGGTCCGCCACATCGAAGCGCTCTACGAGTCCCTCTACGCTCGCAAGGCCGCGCCCGGAGGCACCCTGGCGTGAGTGGGCTGGAGATCGTCGACCGCCGCGAGCACCTCGAGCCGTTGATCGAGCGCTGGCGCGAGCTCGCGGTGCGGCAGGGCAACGTGTTCCTCACCCCGGACTGGTACCTGGCCTGGCTCGACCACTATCCCGGCGAGCCCGCAGTGATCGTCATCGAGACCGCCGGCGGGCGCCTCGAGGGGCTGCTGCCGCTGCTCGCCGAGCCTGGGGGCCGACTGCGCTTTGGCGGCGCCCGCGCCGGCGACATGTTCGAGCCGGTGTCTCGCCCCGGCGACGAGGTTGCGGTGGCGCGGGCGTGTGGAGGTGCGCTCGCGCGGCTCACCGCCAATCGCACTCTGGTGCTCGACAATGTTCGGCGCGACGGGGGATGGCCGTTGGCGCTCGTGCGCAGCTCGCAGGCGAGACTCTCCGCGCGCGCCCATCGCGAGGCGACGCTGCCGTGGATCGACTTGCGGCCGTTCGATACCTGGGACGCGTTTCTCGCAAGCAAGAGTCGCAACCTGCGTTCGCAGCTTCGCCGCTATCACCGCAGCATCGAGCGCGATCACGAGCTTGGCTTCCGCCGCAGCGAGGACTTCGCCACCCTTGAATCCGACGTCGACCTCTTCTTCGCTCTTCACGATGCTCGCTGGGATAAGCGTGGCGGCTCGAGCTCCGCGGGGGACCCGATCCGCGGCTTTCACCGCTCGTTTGCCCGCGCGGCACTTGCTCAGGGCTGGCTACGGCTCTGGTTCTTGGAGCTCGACGGTGAGCCGATCGCTGCCTGGTATGGATGGCTGGTCGGCGGGAGATATGCCTACTACCTCGCCGGCTTCGATCCGGCCAGCGCCCAACGACACCCGGGTCTCGTGCTGCTTGGGCACACGATTCGCAGCGCGATCGAAGAGGGTGCCATCGAGTACGACATGCTGCTGGGGGACGAGCATTACAAGTCGCGCCTAGCCAGCTCCGAGCGCCGGGTCCATACGGTGCTCGTCACCCGCCGTCACAGCCTTCGAGCGGCGGTCGCGGCCGGTGAAGCACGCGCTTGGCGCACGGCGCAAAAGATCGAACCCGAGCGGCGCCGGCGCCTCCGCCGGGCGCTCGAAGGCACTCTTGAGCTGCTTCCGGGCTCGCGCTCTCGCTGAGCAACATGGCACTTCGCCGGTAGGCGCGCTCGCGGGCGCAGTCGAACATGTGTCTAGAAC
>Ga0136611_10001947_pt1 | contig 14375 bp, 14 predicted proteins | sample AntDrymUQ2232306_2_FD_106645 | JGI IMG/M metagenome (GOLD analysis project Ga0136611, IMG submission 106645) | Polar desert sand microbial communities from Dry Valleys, Antarctica - metaG UQ223 (23.06) | ecosystem: Environmental > Terrestrial > Soil > Desert | place: Antarctica: Dry Valley...
CAACTACCTGCGCTTCTACCAGGACGGCGTGCTGGTGTGGGAGGTCACCGGTGCCGATGCCGCATGGTTCAACACCCGCATGACCGTGCGCCTCAACTACGCCATGGACGCCAGCTGGTTCTCGGGCTTCGACACCCGCAGCGACTGGACCACCCCGGCCGAGCTGCGCATGGACATCGACTACGTGCGGGCCTTCGCCGCTCGGCCATAAGCCTCGAACCCACCTGAAGCAGCCCCGCCGTTGCCCTTCCGGCCACGGCGGGGCTGCTTCGCGCCCTGCGGGGGCGGCTGTCTTCGGTAAGGCTCAAACACCGGATAAAGTCGTTCTCGGGCATGGGCCGCCCGTCGACGGTTGCTGCCGGCGAACAACGAAGAGAGGTAGTGGTCGTCGCGGAACACATGTCGGCGGAAGCCGAAGCCAGGCCCACGGCGGCGGGTTGGGCGGTGCTGCGCGACACCGTGCGGCGCCAGCGCAAGGGGGTGGCCACCGGTGTTCTCGCCGGCCTCCTCTGGACATCAGGCAAGGTGGCGGTGCCACTGCTCGTGCAGCAGGGCATCGACAAGGGCATCGAGCAAGGCAACGTCGAATCCGTGCTGCGCTGGGCGGGGCTCGTCGGTGTGGTCGGTCTCCTCGCCGCACTGTGCAGCGGCATGCGCCGGTACTTCGCCATCAGCGAGGCCCGCTATGCCGAGATGTGGCTGCGAGACCGTATCTACGCCCACATCCAGCGGCTGCACTTCGCCTACCACGACAAGATTCAGGCCGGACAGCTGATGAGTCGGGGCAACACCGACCTGCAGCAGGTGCAGAACCTGATCGTGATGATCCCGCTGACCATTTCCAACGCCGTCACGGTGCTGGCTGTCACGATCATCATGCTGCTGGTCGACCCCTTCCTGACCTTGCTGGCTCTGGGTTCGCTGCCGCTCGTCAACGTCTTCGGCCGCATGTTCTCGCAGCGGCTGTTCCCGTCGATGATGCGGCTTCAGGAAGAGTCCGCCCAGCTGGCCTCGGTCGTCGACGAATCGGTCCAGGGTGTGCGCGTGGTGAAGGGTTTCGGGGCTGAGCGCGTGCAAGAGGCCCGCCTGGCCCAGGAGGCGGGTGACGTGTACGACGCCGCCATCGCCGCCGCCCGCACCAGGGCCACCTATCTGCCGGTGATGGAGCTGTTGCCCAACATCGGGCTGGTGCTCCTGCTCCTCTACGGCGGCACGCAGGTGATCAACGGCAACATGACCGTCGGCACCCTCGTGCAGTTCTACTTCTACGTGGTGCTGCTGGTGCCGCCCGTGCGCATGCTCGGCATGATCATCGCCCAGGCCCAACGTGGCGCCGCCGCCGCCGATCGCGTGGCTGAGGTGCTGTCCACCGCCCCCGAGATCACCGACGCCCGCAACGCAGTGGCCCTGCCTGCCGGTGAGCGGCTGGGCGACGTTCGCTTCGAGGGAGTGCGCTTCGGGTACTCGTCCCGTGACCTGGTGCTCGACGGTCTCGACCTCCACCTCGCTCCGGGGGAGTCCGTGGCCCTGGTCGGCGCCACCGGCACCGGCAAGAGCACCGTGGCCAAGCTCCTGCCCCGCTTCTACGACGTGGGCGAGGGTCGGGTCACCATCGACGGCATCGACGTGAGGCAGGTGCGACTGCCCGAGCTGCGGCGAGCCGTCGGGCTCGTCTTCGAGGACACGTTCCTCTTCAGCGACACGATCGCCGCCAACATCGCCTTCGCCGACCCGCACGCCGCCCGTGCCGCCATCGAGCGGGCGGCCCGCCTGGCCGGCGCCCACGACTTCATCGTGGCCATGCCCGACGGGTACGGCACGCAGATCGGCGAGCGGGGCTTCGGCCTGTCGGGTGGGCAACGTCAGCGCATCGCCATCGCCCGGGCTGTCCTCGCCGACCCTCGCATCCTCATCCTCGACGACGCCACGTCGTCGGTCGACCCGAGCAAGGAGCACGAGATCCGGGCCGCCATGGCCGAGGTCATGGAGGGTCGCACCACGCTCGTCATCGCTCATCGCCCGGCCACCATCGCCTTGGCCGACCGGGTGGTGCTGCTCGACGGCGGGCGCATCGTTGCCGACGGCACCCACGTCGAGCTGCTGGCCACCGACGCCAGGTATCGGGCCGTGCTGGCCCACGCCGAAGCCGCCGAAGCCCCTGACGCCACCGAGGACCTCGAGGCGAACGCCACCGACACCACCGAGGCCAAGGTCTGATGGCCGACACCGACCGCGACGACCGCGACGCCCCCGTGGACGACGAGACGCTCGACGCCGAGCAGGCCAAGCAGACCATCCGGCGGGCCTACCGCATGCTGGGCGACCGGCGCCGTCGTCTGTGGCTCGCCTTGGGGTTCATCGCCTCTTACACCGTCTGCATCCTGGCCGGCCCCTACCTGGTGAAGTACGGCATCGATTCCGGCATCTCCAAGGGCAATCGAGGCGTCCTCTACCTGGCCGTGGGGCTCTACGTCGTCGTCGCCGCCGTGCAGTACGTGAGCCAGCGATCGATGATCCGGGTGCTCTCCCAGGTCGGCGAAGGCTTCCTGCGCGACCTGCGCCGGCGCGCCTTCGAGCACCTGCTGCGCCTGTCCATGCCCTTCTATGACCGCGAGAAAGCGGGCGTGCTGGTGTCGCGCCTCACCTCCGACGTCGACTCGATGCAGGAAGTCGTGCAGATGGGCCTGCTGATGCTGGTGTCCAACCTGCTGCTGCTCGTGCTGGCCGTCGGTCTCCTCGCCCTGGTGTCGTGGCAGCTGCTGCTGGTGTGTCTCATCTGCCTGCCTCCCGTTCTCCTGGCCAGCCGGAAGTTCCGGCGCGACTCCCATGACAACTACCTGGAGGTGCGCGACCGCATAGGAAACACCCTGTCCGACCTGCAGGAAGGCATCGCCGGCGTGCGGGTGACCCAGGCCTACGGCCGGGAGGCGGTGGAGGCCGACCGCTTCAGCCGCGGCAACACCGACCTGTACGACTCGCACATTCGCTCCGCCCGCATCCAGGCCTGGTACCTGCCGGTGATCGAGTTCGCCGGGCTCGGCACGACCGCTCTCATCCTGGCCATCGGCGGCTGGCTCGCCGTTCGAGGCAGCGTCACGGTTGGCACCGTGGCCTTCTTCGTCCTCACCCTCTCGAACCTGTTCAACCCGATCCAGCAGCTCTCGGAGCTCTTCAACCAGATCCAGTCGGCCGGTGCCGGGTTGCGCAAGCTGTTGCTGCTGCTGGACGAGCCCATCGAGGTGGCCGACCGGGCCAACGCCGTGCCGTTGCCGCCCAGGGGGGACATCGAGGTGGATGGCGTCTCCTTCCGCTACGGCCGGGGCATGGAGCCGGTGCTCTCCGGCGTGCGCCTCACCATCCCCGACGGCGAGAAGCTGGCTCTGGTGGGGCCGACGGGCGCAGGCAAGTCGACGCTGGCCAAGCTCATCGTGCGGTTCTACGACCCGACCGAGGGTTCGGTGCGCTTCGCCGGCATCGATCTGCGCGACGCCTCGAGAGAATCGCTGCGGCAGCGCATCGTGGTGGTGCCGCAGGAAGGCTTCCTCTTCAACGCCACCATCCGGGACAACATCCGCGTCGCCCGGGCCGAGGCGACGGACGCGGATGTGGAGGAGGCGCTGGACGCCATCGGCATCCGCGAGCGCTTCGAGTCACTGCCCGAGGGCCTCGAGACGATGGTCGACGAGCGAGGCAGCCGGCTGTCCGCCGGAGAGAAGCAGCTGGTGTCACTGGCCCGGGCGGCACTGATCGACCCGGGCGTGCTCGTGCTGGACGAAGCGACGTCGAGCCTCGACCCCGGCACCGAGCTGCTGGTGGAGGGGGCAATGGAGCGCCTCATGCAGGGGCGCACGGTCATCGTGATCGCCCATCGTCTCTCCACCTCTGAGCGGGCCGACCGGGTGGGTGTGGTCACCGCGGGCAAGCTGGCCGAGGTGGGCAGCCATGACGAGCTGGTGGCAGCGGAAGGCGGGTACGCAGCGCTCTTCTCGACCTGGCAGGGCGGCCTCACCGGCGAGCTGGCGGTGGCGCTCGAGGACTAGAGCAGGCGGAGGACCCCGTCCTCCTACACTCCGCTCTCATGACCGAGGTCGACGTGGTGCGCCGGTACTGGCAGGACCTGTGGGGCGGATCCGACCTCTCGCTGGTGGACGAGATCTTCTCCGAGCCGTACGTCCGTCACAACCGGAACGGCACCGAGCGGCTGACCCGGGCCCAGCTCAAGGCCGACTTCCGCCGGTACTGGGAGTCGTTCGGCAACGTCCAGGTCGTGCGGCTCGACGACGTGGTTGCCGTCGGCGACCGCGTCTGGAGCAAGGTCACGATTCGCGGGCGGGACGGGGAGAGCGGCGACCCTCGCGTGGTCACCTTCCTCCACCAGGCCCGTGTCGCGGACGGCCGACTGGTGGAGACGTGGAGCCTCACCGCACCGGACGTGGACTGGAAGGGCCGGTAGCGCTCAGGCGGGAGAGCTCTCCAGGTCGAAGTTGCCTCCCCGGCGCCGATGGCGGGCCTGGACGGAGATGTAGACGACCATCGTCACCAGGCAGACGCTGCCCATGATGATGAACATCGTGCGCAGGCCGACCTCGTCGGCCACCGCGCCCAGCGGCAGGGCGGCCAGGCCGAAGCCGGAGAAGCTGAGCATGAGGAGTGACTGCACGCGGCCGTGGTACTCCAGATCGGTGACGGTCAACACGATGGTGTTGTTCATGGCCTGGTAGCCGCTGGCCGCGCCACCCACGACGAGCAGCGCAACGAGGGCCCATTGGAACGTGGGGGCGGCGGCCAGGGCGAGCAGGCCGAGGGCCAGGCAGACACCGGAGACGGACTGGACGCGCCAGGCCTGGTTGGGCCGCGTTCGCCCGGCGATCCAGAAGGTGACGGCGAGGGCGGCGACCGCGCTGACCGAGCTCATGGTGCCCAGGCCGGCGGAACCGGCGTCGAAGAGGTCGTTCGAAACCGCAGGAAGGAAGGCGAGGTAGGGCCAGCCGGCCATCACCATCACGAACGAGCTGAGGATGAGCATCTTGAGCAACGGATCGCGACGGGCGTAGCGAACCCCGTCCACGAACTCGCCCACGACCGACCGGTCCGAGGTGCGACTCGCCGCCGGCCGCTTGGGCAGGCGGAAGGTCACTCCGAGCGACAGCGTCATGATGATGGCGGTGAGGACGTACACCCCGGTGGTGCCGAAGGCCTTGAACGAGATGAGGACGCCGGCGAGGGCGGGAGCCACCACCCGGGTGCTGTTCAAGCTGACCTGGGTGAGGGCCACGGCGTTGCCGATCAGGGTTCGAGGCACAAGCTCGCCCGTGAATGCCACCCGCGTGGGCCCGAAGATCGAGAAGCCGGCACCCTGCAGGAACGCCGCACCGATGAGCATCCAGTACTCGAGGGCGCCGAACACGCCGGCCAGCGCTATCCATGCCGCCGACAGCACCAGGCAGGTCTGGGCCGCGAGCAGAACGGTGCGCTTCGGGAGGCGATCGGCGGCCACGCCTCCGAACGGCGTGAGAATCAGCATGGGGAGACCGAAGCCCAGGTAGACGGCACCGAGACCCTTGTTCGAACCCGTCAGGTCGAAGGCCAGCTGCCCTCGCGCGATCTGTTGGGCCTGCACGGCGACGAAGATGAGGATGCCGGAGGTGAAGAGGGTCCGGTACTCCGGGAACTGGAGCGAGGCCCAGGTCGACGGCCGCTCGAAGGCCTCTTCCTCCACCTTCGCTTCGGTCACACCCTCCTCGCCATCGTGGCCAGCATACGGACCGCTCCCCGCTGTCCCGGATGTGGGTTGCACCAGGTCAGGGAAGGGCCACCGCGTCACCGACGCGGACGACGCCCGCCGTGGCGACGTCTCCGTAGACCCCGGCGCAGGCCCAGGTGCCCATGCCCTCGATCTTGATGCGGTTGGCCGCCGCGATGGTGCGCAGCGTCTCCCGGTCGCGCGGCAGATCCTCCTGGGCCAGCGTGGTCATGACGCACCGCATCGTCGGCAGGGTGACCGACACCTCCACGTCGTCACCAAGTCGCAGGAGCCTGCCGACCCATCCGTTCTCGACGAAGCCGGGCTCCGAGCCGGTCTCGATGACCAAGTTGGGCCGGTAGCGACGGACGTCGAAGCTGGCATCGGGAGCCAGCCCCTGAAGCTGGGCGAGCGTCTGCGTCGTGAGCAGGTGGAGCACGGACACGTCGAAGAAGGTGCCCGATGGCGCCGCGGAGCCCAGCGGGAACTGGCTGATCTTCTCGCCGTCCGGGTCGGTGCCGATGTTGGTGCCGTCGATCACCTGCTGCGGGGCCAGGCCGTCGATGTCCGGCCAGACCTCCTCGAAGGCGCGGTCGTCGGGCGCCGTCGACGCCAGATGCACACCACGGCCACAGACCTCCGAGAGGGCGGCGTCGATGCCCGGGTCATCACTGCGCATCCGTGACCCGTCGGGGAGCGTGATCTCGACCAGCGACTCGTCGCTCAGAGCAGCACGGCACGAGAGCAGGGAGGCCCACTTGTGCGGGTTCTTGGCGCTGGCCACCTTGCCGTCCTCCAGGTCGATCAAGGCGAAAGACCGATCCCCGGCCAGCCCGGCCCGGCCGATCTCACACTCGGCGAGTCGCTCACCGAGCATCGACTTGACGGGATAGCGCCAGATCTCGGCGACAGAAGGGGCCATGGAGGGACAGTATGGCCACGCCCAAGCGTGGGGCACTGCTGAGCGAGGAGGGCGATGTACGGCGATCTGCGAGCCATGGTGATCAACTGCACGCTGAAGCCCTCACCCGGGCAGTCGCACACCCAGGGCCTGCTCGACCGCTCCATCGCCATCCTGCACAGCAACGGTGTGACCGTCGACGTTGTCCGCGCCGTGGACCACGATCTCCCTCCTGGGGTGCATCCCGACATGCGCGAGCACGGGTTCGCTACGGATGACTGGCCGGCGCTCGTCGAGCGGGTGATGGCGGCCGACATCCTGCTCCTGGGCACCCCGATCTGGCTGGGGGACAAGAGCTCGGTGTGCACCCGGGTGATCGAACGGCTCTACGGCAACTCCTCAGAGCTCAATGACGCCGGCCAGTACAAGTACTACGGCCGGGTCGGCGGGTGCGTCGTCACCGGCAACGAGGACGGCGCCAAGCACTGCGCCATGAACATCCTCTATTCATTGCAGCACCTCGGGTACACCATCCCGCCACAGGCCGATGCAGCTTGGATCGGTGCGGTCGGTCCGGGGCCCTCATACCTCGACGAGGGGTCGGGTGGGCCGGAGAACGACTTCACCAACCGGAACACCACGTTCATGACATGGAACCTGCTGCACATGGCCCGGCTGCTGCGCGATGCGGGCGGGATCCCAGCGCACGGCAACCAGCGCGCCGCCTGGGACTCGGGCTGGCGCCCGGAGGCGGACAACCCCGAACACCGCTGAGCGGGTTGCGTTGACGAGCAGCGCCCGCATGGCCGGCGAGGCGAGGCAGGATGTCGGGGTGCACCTGGCCCAGCTCAACGTCGGCCGCCTGCGAGCCCCGATCGACGACCCGGTCATCGATGACTTCCGCAACAACCTCGAGCCCGTGAACGCGCTGGCCGAGGTCAGCCCGGCTTTCGTGTGGCGCCTGCAGGATGACAACGGCGACGCCACCGGCATCAAGGCCTTCGACGACGACCTCGAGATCGTCAACCTCACGGTGTGGGAATCGATCGACGCGCTGGCGGACTTCACCTACCGTTCCGGCCACATCGAGTTCCTCCGTCGGCGACGTGAGTTCTTCGAGCCGCCGAGCCAGCCCATCCTCTGCCTGTGGTGGATCCCCGAGAGCACGGTCCCCACAGTGGACGAGGCCATCGCCCGGCTCGAGCACCTCCGGTCCCACGGCCCGACGCCGACGGCCTTCACCTTTCGCCACCGCTTCGAGCCGGGTGCCGAGCACGGCCGGGCCGGCAGCTCGCTCGATACCTGTAGGGCCTGATCAAGGCCAGCCCGGGGTCGACGCTTCAGGTCGTCCTCCTTCGCTCCGTGAACGTCGGTGGTCGGAAGCTGTCGATGGCGGCACTGCGCGCTGGGCTGGACCAGGCCGGCTGCACCGACGTCGTCACCTACATCCAGAGCGGCAATGTGGTGCTGCGGCCGCCGGAGGCGGGGCCGGGGCGGGACGTCCTGCAGGCGTGGCTCGAGGCGACCATCTCCGAAGTGGCCGGCTTCGCGGTGCCGGTCGTGCTGCGCACGGCGGCCGATCTCGAGCAGACGGTGGCCAGAAACCCCTATCCCGACGCGGGCGGCACGCTGCTCCACGTCGTCTTCTTCGCCGAGGACCCTGCGCCGGACGCGATGAGCGGCATCGACGTTGACGCGTTCAGCCCCGAGTCCTGCACGCTCGTCGGCCGTGACCTGTACCTGCACCTGCCCAACGGCATGGGCCGGGCCAAGTTGCCCATCGCCTTGGAGAAGGCCGGCCGCAAGGCCAAGCCGTCGTCCGTCGGCACGGCTCGCAACTGGAACACCGTCCTGAAGCTCTTGACCCTCGCCGGGGGCTGAGCTGCGAGGGGCTTGACATGCGAACACCTGTTCGCTACAATGGAGGCAGGCGCTCGGGACCGGCCTACGGGTCCCCTCTGAAGTCCGATGGTCGCTTCGGCGGCCTTGCTCCGGGGAGCTGTCGGTATGACCGACGACCGAGATCTTCACATCGAACAGCTGAGCGGTGGCGCAGTGGATGCGTTCGTCGCCGTGCTGGCTGCGTCGGACGCCGCACTGCTGAGCGGCCTCGACTGCTTGGCCATGGCCGAGCGGCTGGCGCGGGCGGAGAAGGCCTGTGCCGCTGCCCGAGTCCGCTTCGCGGCTCGGGCCGCGAACTGTGGCGCCCATGGTTCGCTCGGCTTCGCCTCGGGTGAGGAGTGGGCCGCTCGGCTGACCGGGTCGTCTGTTGGCCAGGCACGCGACGAGCTGGCTCTGGCCGGGAAGCTGGCGACGTGTCCATCGACCTCGGCGGCCCTGGCCGCCGGGGAGCTGTCGTTGGCCCAGGCGGTTGAGATCGCCCGCACCGAGAAGGCGCTGCCTGGGACTGAGGACGCGATGGTGGGTTTGGCCGGGACCCTGAGTCTGGGTGCCCTCCGCGACGAGGGCCGCAAGCGTCGCTTGGCCGCCCTGGATCCGGGTGAGGCCTACAAGCGTCAGCACCGTGAAAGGTCCTTTCGAGCCTGGACCGATGCCGCCGGCATGACTCGGTTCCAAGGAGCGCTGACCCCCGACAAGGGGGTGCCCTTCCTGTCTCGGCTGGGAGCGGTCTGCGACCGCCTCCAGCGTGAGGCCCGCCGGGCCGGCAGTACCGAGTCGCGTGAGGCCCATGCCGCCGACGCCTTGGTGGCCCTACTGGAGGATGACTGCGCCTGTGCCCAACAGGCCGGCTCCGCCGGCGGCGTGTCGGACGAGGGTGGCCAGAGCTCGGCGCCAGCCAAGGAGGCAAGAACCGAGGCGGCACCAGTCCCGGCGCAGGCCGACGTCGGATCCGAGGCGGAGCCCTCGGCCCGGAAGCCGAAGCGGTCACCGTCGGTGGAGCTGGTGCTGCTGTGGGATGTGGCCGCCGCTCGTCGGGGCCATACCCATCACGGGGAGATGTGCTTCGATCCTGGGCGCCGGCCCGACGTCGGACGCGGTGGCGCGAGGGCTGGCCAACGATGCCTTTGTGAAGCTGGTGACCCACGACGGGGTGAAGATCGACACGGTCAAGCACCTGGGACGACATGTGCGGGCCGAGCTGCGCACGGCCCTCAATCTGGGACGACCACCCGACTTCGAGGGAGTGGTCTGTCGAGAGCTGGGCTGTGGTCGGCGCTATGGGCTGGAGTGGGACCACGTCGATCCGGTGGCCAACGGTGGCGCCACCTCACAGGACAATCTGCAGCCGTTGTGCTGGGACCACCATCAGGACAAGACCGAGCGCGACCGGACCGAAGGGCGGCTGGCGCCGTTCTCGGTGAGGCCGGCCAGGAAGGCGCGGGCAACGTCGTGGGCAGGAGCGGAGCCATGACGATGGCGGCGGGGAGTTGGGGGTGCGCCGTGGTGAGGATGAACCGGTTCACCGGTCGCCGGTCGAGGTGCTAGCGCATGAGGTAGGTGCGCCTCTGCTCGTTGTCCGCAGTCGACGCCTCACCCGGCACCGGGCCGACCCGCACGGTCAAGGTGATCTGACCTCTTGGGTCGGGCCGGACGGAAAGGACCACGGTGCGGCGCTGTCCGGGAGCCAGGTCGACCAGCTCCCGGGCGGAGTCGCTGCCGCCTTCGGACTGAACCCTCACCTCGACGGCCACCTTCGACTCGCTCGAGCTGCCGACATTGGCCGCGACGATCTGTGCTCGCAGCGTCCCCGAGAGAGGGAGCACCGGGAGACCGTTGTCGGTGGTCACGGGGTCGGGCACCACCGAGAAGGTGAGGACGTTGACGTCGTGCACAGGCGCAAGGGAGGCGCGAGAACGGATTCCGTTCACCAGCGCGACCATCTCGGACCGGGTCCACTCATCCCCACGGGCCAGCCAACGGGCGTCGGGCATCGTGCCTCGTACCTCCTGCGGGAGCGCGTCGACGAACAGCTCGTACGCCCGGTCAGCCACGCGGAGGTCGGTGCCCATGGCCACCAGAGCATCGGGTGTGTCCGGTGGGGTGTTGCCCGGGTCGGAGAGAACCTGGCCGACCTTGTCGCGCATTGCCCGGGCCACGTCAGCCCGGGTGGACAGCGCGGTCACGAGCAACCCCTGGGTGGGGCGATGGTCGTCGGGCACGTGCAGGGCGTCGGCGCGTCGGCGGACGTCGGCCGTGTCCGCCTCCAGTCGTTCGAGAGCGGCCCGCAGCTGTGGGCCGCCCAGCTCAGCCGCCCGGCCCACGATGGCAGCGAGGTCAGCCCCGTGGACGGCCGACTGCTCGGCGACGGGCCGCGCCGCGTCGACGTAGGACACGCCCGCATCGGGGCCTTCTGCGCTGGTGGAGACGATCGAGCTGACGGCCAGAGCCAGGGTGGCGAACAGGGTGGCGACGATGGCCGCCCGCCACATGCGGCCCGCGGCGCCGAGCCGGCGATCGCGGGTTCGCGACCGCCGCACCCCCGCCATGAGCGTCACGCTATCGGCAGGCCGTCGAGGCGCCGCTTCCGCGCCGGCCGTGTGACCAGGCACCATGGAGAGATGAGCACGCCGTCCGGTGACACGAAGACGCAGACCCCGGCACCACGCCTTGACCAGGATGACCATGAGCGCTTCGCCCACTACGTGATCGGTGGCGGCGAAGCAATCACCCGCAGCATGGTCACGGGGGAGCCCGTCACCGCACTCTGTGGGAAGGTCTGGGTGCCTTCCCGTGACCCCGAGCGGTTCCCCGTCTGCCCCACCTGCGAAGGCATAAAGAAGGAGCAGGGTTGGTGAGCAGGCTCGAGCGTCTGCCCGGCATAGGGGGGTCAAGACATCCTGCCCCCCAGGCCATCTCCGCCGCCTGGGCGGACAGGTCGGTGGGCTGGGTGCTGCCCGCCGCACTGCTAGGCGCCTTCGGTGGGCGGTTCGGGCGGCGGGCGGCCCTCCGGGGACTGATGTCCGTGGGACTCGGGTCGGCTCTCAGCGCCGCCCTGGCCAAGTTCGCAGGTCAGCCTGCGCCCACCCGGAGCGAGCAGCTCCGCGCCCTCTGGCCGGGCCGGCGCCCGGTCGCGACCCGGGTGTCGCCCTTGCAGCCGGCCGCCTCTGCGATCGGGTTCGCCGCAGGTGCCGCCCAAGAGGTGCCGCTCGCCGGCGCGCCCCTCGCGATGACTGCGCTCTGGCTGGCCGTGCGTCGACACCCGCACGCGGTGAAGCGTCCTGGGCCTCTGCTGGCCGTTGTGGCCGCGGGCGTCCTTGCCTCCCTTGCCACTCGGCGGCTGTGGCCGGTGGCGCCGCGCACCCCGGCCGAGATCCGTCCGGCGCTCACCGCCGTCGGAGAAGAGCCGTCCCCTGAGGGCGAGGGCCTCACCATCGTGGTCAACAGCTCCGCCGGACCCGCATTGCGACGCAGCCCGACCGAGGAGCTGCAGGAGCGGCTGCCTGGCGCGACTGTCCTGGAACTGGAGGGCGACGCCGTGTCCCAGGGCTTGGAGGATGCGGCGCGAGACGCCCGAGCCATCGGCGTGGCCGGTGGTGACGGCTCGATCAACGCCGCCGCCGGTCTGGCGTGGGGTGCCCGCAAGCCGCTGATGGTGGTGCCGGGCGGGACGCTCAACCACCTCGCTCGCGATCTCGGCATCGAGTCGGTCGCTGACGCGGTCGAGGCCGTGACCAAGGGCAAGGCGGTCGAGGTGGACGTGGCCACGATCGCCGGCAAGACCTTCCTCAACACCGCCAGCTTCGGCGCCTATGTCGACCTGGTAGACGCTCGGGAGCGCCTCGAGAGCCGCATCGGCAAGTGGCCAGCTGTCGTAGTGGCCCTCACGAACGTGTTGCGCAAGGGCACACCCGTCGAGGTGGTGATCGACGGCCGGCGTCGGTCGGTGTGGATGATCTTCATCGGGAACTGCCGCTACCACCCCGAGGGATTCGCCCCCAGCTGGCGAGAGCGGCTCGACGACGGAAAGCTCGACGTGCGGGTCGTGGACGGCACCCAGCCCTACGCCCGGACGAGGCTCATCCTGGCCGTGCTGACCGGGACGTTGGCCAAGAGTCGCGTCTACGACACCTGGACCACGCAGGCGATGCACGTCAAGGTCCTGGACGGACCGCTCCGTCTGGCCCGCGACGGCGAGACCTTCGACGGCCCGGCGGAGTTCGACGTGTGCAAGGGCGATCGGCCGCTGCACATCTACGTGCCCGAGCGGTGAGGGGCTCGAGACTGGCTCAGTCGGCCGCGCCCTGCTTGTTGAGGGCCCGACCCACCCCGACGAGCAACGCTATGAGCATCACCGCTCCGACGACGGCGAGCCACGGGCCCGCCTCCTTGTAGGCCTCCCCCAACACGTAACCGGCCACCATGACCTCACCGATGGCCAACAAGCCGCCGGCGAGATCGGTCGGCAGAAATCGCCTGGCCGGCATGTCCGAGGCACCGGCGGCCGCGCCGAGCAACGTGGATGGAAAGCTGGCCAGGCGGCCGATGAAGATGACCGGGCTGCCCTTCTTCTGCAGCACACGACACAGCTGGTCGATGCGCTTGGTGGGGAGCAAGCGATCGACGAAGCGCGGCAGACCCTCACCCGACGTGAGCTCTTCGCTGAAGCCGCGGCCGAGGCCGTAGAACAACCACACGCCGAAGATGGACAGCGGGATGGCGGCGAGCACCACGACCACGGGGTTGACGTCACCCTGGCGTACCAGGAAGCCGCCGGCGAGCAGCACTTCCTTGGTGGGACGGAGCAGGACGAGCAGCGCGAAGTGGTCGCGGTAGAGGAACGGCGCCAGAGGGATGGCGACGATGGCCAGGACGGTGCGCAAGCCGGCGATCCACAGCAGAGGGGTCCGGAGGCGCTGCACGTGCGTAGTGGTCGTCATGAACGGGGTACACCTTGATGCATGTCCAAGGGTTTACCGCAGTCTGTGCAGCGGCGACTCAACCCGGAGGAGCGATACGGGCTGCGGGTCACCTTGCTGGTCGTCGCCATGGTGTTGGTCGCCGTGCCGTTCTCGTACCTGTTGCTCGAGGTGCTGCGGGATGGGCCGTTCACCTCGTTCGATCAAACGACGGCCCAGACCCTGCACGGCCGGGTTGTCGACAACGCCGGGGCCGTCAGGGTGCTCCACGTCGTGAGCTTCCTGGGCAAGCCGCTGCTGCTGGGCATCGCCATCGGGATCGGTGCGCTCTTCGCCTGGAAGCACCACCGGCCGCGCCTGTCGCTGTACCTGGTGGTGACGGCGATCGGTGGAGGTCTGGTCGACTCTGCGGTGAAGATCGCCGTGGACCGCCCCCGACCGGAAGTCACCGAACGCCTCATCGACGCCTTCGGCAAGAGCTTTCCCTCCGGCCACGCCATGTCGTCCACCGTCACCTACGGCGCACTGCTGCTCGTGTTCCTGCCGGTGCTCCGAGGTCGCAGCCACAAGATCGTGGCCATCTCGGCCACCGTCGCCTTGGTCTTGGCCATCGGCCTCAGCCGACTGTTCCTGGGCGTTCACTTCGTCAGTGACGTGCTGGGCGGCTGGGTGCTCGGGCTGGCCTGGCTGACCGGGGCCACCGCTGTCTTCTCCATCTGGCGCACGGAGACCGGCCGGCCCCCCGTGCACCCGACCGAAGGCCTCGAGCCCGAGGCGGCCGTCGACCTCCGCGGCGACCCGGCGGACGCCGCCAGCCCGTAGCAGCCTGCTGGCCGGCCAGGGACAACCCTGGCACAACCGCTTGTTGCGGGCGATCCCGGTGCCGACAAGCCAGCATGGCCTTGTCCACGAC
>Ga0136611_10001948_pt1 | contig 14374 bp, 10 predicted proteins | sample AntDrymUQ2232306_2_FD_106645 | JGI IMG/M metagenome (GOLD analysis project Ga0136611, IMG submission 106645) | Polar desert sand microbial communities from Dry Valleys, Antarctica - metaG UQ223 (23.06) | ecosystem: Environmental > Terrestrial > Soil > Desert | place: Antarctica: Dry Valley...
GATGGTGGGGCGTGACGAGAGCGAGCTGGCTACCCCATTCAAGGCGCCGACGTACGACACATCGCTCTACTTCGACGATCTCCATCTTGAATCGAACGAGGAGGCCGCCGCGCTCATCGCTTCGGAGGCGATGGAAGGTCACGCGCGTGGGCATCGTGCTTTCAAGATCAAGGTGGGGCGCGGCGGCATGCACATGGATGTAGAGAAAGGGACGCAGCGCGACATCGCGGTGATTAAGGCGGTGCGCGAGGCGGTGGGTCCTCAACCGCCCATCATGATTGACGCGAACAACGGCTACACCCTCAACCTCACCAAGCGAGTGCTGCGCGAAACCGCTGAGTGCCGTTTGTTCTGGATTGAGGAAGCGTTTCATGAGGACGCCCTGCTGTATCGCAATCTGAAAGAGTGGATGGAGCGCGAGGGTCTATCCGTATTGATCGCTGATGGCGAGGGGCAAGCGTCTCCGACGCTGATGGACTGGGCGCGGGACAAAGTGGTGGACGTTGTGCAGTATGACTACCTGAGTCACGGCATCACGCGCTGGCTCGCCACTGGGAAGCAACTGGATGAGTGGGGCGCCCGCTCAGCGCCGCATCACTACGGTGGCTGGTACGGCAACTATGCCGCCGGGCACCTGGCGGGTCCGCTGCGCGGCTTCACCTTTGCCGAGTGGGACGAGGCGACCGTCCCCGGCGTGGACACCTCTGCCTACAACGTCAAAGACGGCTGGGTCACACTCCCTGCCACGCCCGGGTTTGGCCTCAATCTCGATGAAGACGTGTACGCAAAAGCTGTGGCCAGCGACGGCTTCAGCGTAGCTGTGTGAGAGCAAGAAACGAACGCGTCTCTCCAGGGCAACGCAGATGAGTCTCCGGGCTGCTTGGAGCGTCGTAGTAGACACCAGCCAGCGCCCGGCGTTTATCGCTTAGCCGGCCGTGTAGGCTGGGCGCGGACGTGCATGCGCTCACCCTGCGGGCCGAACAGACTGAGGAACTCGACTGCTTCTGGACCGGCGCGGTCCAGCCAGTGCGGCACCCGCGTGTCGAACTCGGCCGCCTCTCCCGGGAGCAGCACGGCTCCTCCCAGAGAGGGATAGGGTAGGGCCGGCCGCGGCCGTCCAGGCTCTTGACTTCCTTGCTACACCTGAAGCAGCGGTGACGTACTTGGCGCTCACCAACACCCAGCACATCACGTTCGCAAGGAGCCCCTATGAGTGCACCGTCCAGCTACGACTTCACTGTTCCCGGCACCTTCCCGCGTAGTGGACGAGACCTCGTCGGTGGCGTCGCCTATCTTGGGCGTGCCATTGATAAGGTGCGAGCCGACCTAGCCGGGACTGTTGGTGAATACATCGCGGCGTGCCCGCAGTCGCGACGTGTCTACGATCTGTACGGTGTAGGAACTGACCAGTTTCGTGAGGCAGTACGCACCAGCGCGACCGACGAAGACTTCCTTCACTCGCTCACCAGCATTGCGCCGAAGCATCCTGACGAGGCCGAGGTGGCTCGCTTCAATGCCGACATGCTGACCGCCGGTCCCGGCGAGGCAGGTCCGGCGTGGTTCAAAGAGACATTGGCTGAGATCGGCAAGGCCGATCGTACGGACATCCGCACCTTTGTCGATCTCCAGGATTTGGAAGAGGGGCGTGACGTGCCGCGGCCAACAGCAAGCGCGATCTCCTAGATCTCGCGCTATCGTCCGCTGGGTGGCGCTTGAGGTCGCGGCGACCGGCATGGCTACTAGAGCAGGCCGGACCCCTTCAGCTCTTTGAGGTGCTGATCCATGCGGGTCTTGAACCCGGCGGCCCCTTCGCGGGCGGGACGGTCACCGGTCCAGACCTTGTCCAGCTCCTCCTGCCATGCCAGCTCCACGTCCGGCCACCGCGGGACGAAGGGCGGCTCAATGTTGATCTCGTCCCAGAAATCGAGAAACGCCTTCTTGAAGCTGGCGGGCTTGCCGTCGGTGGGGAGGGCATCTTTCCACATAGTGCGGTCGGGCGGAATGAGACGGCCGATGGTGACGAATGGCTTGATGCCGTCAGGCCCGGTGAGGTAGCGCACGCCGAGCCATGACGCGTCCGGATTCTTGACGCCCGTGGGTATCCCGATGCCCAACTCATGGTTAAGGCCAGCGCGGCGCGCCTTACCACGCGGTACGGGCGCGACGTCCCACCCGACACCGGAGGTGTTGAGCCGGCTGGAGGCACTCTCCTTGACGTTAGCGACGAAAAAAGTGCCGCTGGTGACCATGGCGTAGTTGCCGTTGCCGAACATGCCCGCGGCACCCACCGGCTGGTTGGGAGTGACACGGTGGCGCGCACCGAGTGACGCGCGGAACTCCATTGCTTCGATCGATGCTGCCGAGGTGATGGTGCATTCGGAGTAGTCTGGCTTGAGGACGGTGCCGCCGAACGAGGCGAGGAAGGCCGACATCCACTGGAAGTTGCGGCCGCCCTGGTCGCCCGCGCCCCAGATGGTTGAGGCGTCGTCGGCGCCAGGCTTGACCAGCCTCTTCGCGGCATCAAGGTAGTCGTCCCAGGTCCAGCGCTCGGTGGGATGCTGCACGCCGGCCTGGTCGAACAGCGCCTTGTTATAGAAGAGCGCGGTGGACTGGAGCGACCACGGCACACCGTACTGCTTCTTCTGCCACGCGTACGGCTCCCAGCCGGCGTGCGTCTTAGGATACGGATCGCGACGCAGCAGCGCGGCGAGGTCCATCACCTGGCCGCCGGGACCCATGTCCCGCGCGCCGCCATTGTGGTGGACGTCCGCGATGTCGGGCGGGGTGCCGGCTGCCTGGAGCGCCTTGAGCTTGACCGCCTTCTGCTCGGTCGTGACCAGGAGCGTGAGCTTGGTGCTGGGGTACTTCTCGGTGAAGGCGGTGATGACCCTCTCAAACGTAGGCGCCTGCGCCGCGTTCGCCCCTGACCACGGCATCCACACCAGCTCCGCCGGAAGCGCTGATGCCGAAGGCTTTGGTCCCGCCGAGCTCCCCGTGAGGTTGCAACTGGCCGTGATGGTGGCCGCCGAGCCCGCTGCGGCCGTCAGGACTGTCCTACGACGCGTCATTTTCATGAGTGCGGCACTTCCTTCCTGGGGATCCTGCACGTCTATTGTCCCCAAAAGTTTGAGAAGCGCAAGCCGCGTACCCTACTGAGAGACCGTCTCACGGTAGGCGATAGGGGTGGCGATGCTGGCCTTCTGACCGCGCTCCTTCGCGCCTCGATGCTACGCTTGCGCCGCGCTCTCAACCTCCACAGCGGTAAGAACGGACAAGGGCACACTGGATGAATGCGATCCTGCGAGAGCTACTGACGGTGCGGGACGAGATTGGTCTGTGCTGGGTGGGGAATGCGGGCTGGCTGGTACGCGGCGAAGGCACGCTCGTCGCGTTCGACCTTGACTTGGAGCGGGCGAGCCGGTTGCGGCCTTCGCCGGTGCCGGCGGTTGATCTGGCACCGGTGCTTGATGTGGCGTTCGTCACCCACGGGCATGGTGACCATTTTGGCGAGCACAGCGCGCGGATTCTGGCGGAGCAGTCGCGCTGTATGTTCGTGGTGCCGGCGAATTGTGTGGAACGCGCGAAGGGGTTTGGGATATCGGATTCGCGGATGGTGGTGGCACGGCCGGGGGAGCCGTTCGAGATTGCGGGGCTGCGAGTGGAACCGCAGCGAGCGCTGCACGGCCACACCAACTTCGCGGTGTACCGGGGGGCGAACCTGGACGATTGCGGTTACGTGATCACGCTGCATGGCCACAAGATCTTCGAGCCGGGGGATACGGTGCTGCTGCAAGATCACATGGAAGATCTGACCGATGTGAGCGTGTTGTTCGTGTCGCCAACGCTACACAATATGCACATCGCCGGATCGAAGACGCTGATTGAGGCGATCCGTCCGGAGTTTGTGATCCCGCAGCACTTCGATACCTACCACGCAACCGAGCAAAACAGCTACTGGACGGTGGGCTACCCGGAAGAACTGCGCGCCGCGTTGTCTCCTGAGATGCAGCGTCGGTTTCACAGACTCGATCAGGGAGAGATTTTCCGCATTGCGGCGCGCGGAGATCAGTGAGTCCTACTTGACGGTGATGGTCGCGTCGGTACCCTCCATCTCCCGATTGGAGGGCGTAGGTGAGCGAGGGTGAGCGGAACTGGGCCGGGAACCACACCTTTAGGGCGGCCAGGGTGCATCGCCCTGAGACGGTTGGGCAGGTGCGGGAGCTGGTGGCCGCTGGCAGCCGGGTCAGGGCGCTGGGCGCGCGCCATTCCTTCAATGACATCGCAGACACGCCTGGCGATCTTATCTCGCTTGAGCGGCTCAATCGAATCGTGGCGCTCGACACAGCGCGCCGCACGGTGACTGTCGAGGCAGGGATCCGCTACGGAGAACTGGGTCGCGCGCTGAATGAGGCGGGTTTTGCACTGCACAATACCGCCTCGCTGCCGCACATCTCTGTCGCCGGGGCCTGCGCGACGGCGACGCATGGCTCGGGCGATGGGCACGGCAACTTAGCCACCGCGGTTGCCTCGCTGGACGTGGTTACCGCCGGTGGGGACGTGGTGACTCTCTCACGCGAGCGCGACGGGGAGCGGTTCCGAGGTGCGGTGGTGGGACTGGGCGCACTGGGGGTGGTGACGCAGATGACGCTGGACGTGGTACCGGCGTTCCAGGTGCGGCAAGCGGTGTATGAGGACCTGCCGCTAGACCAGATGGAGGCGCACTTCGACGCCATCACGGCGAGCGGTTACAGCGTCAGTCTTTTCACCGACTGGAGCGGCCCGCGGATTAACCAAGTCTGGGTGAAGCGGCGCGTTGCGGATCGGGATGACCGCGACGCAGCCGGCGAGCGAGAGGCGGGGGACGCGCGGGAGGCGCGGGAGTTCTTTGGAGCCAGGCCGGCGACGGTCAAGCGTCACCCGATTGTGAGCCTTCCGGCCGAACCCTGCACCGAGCAACTGGGCATCCCCGGCCCGTGGCACGAGCGCCTGCCGCATTTCCGGATGCAGTATGTGCCGAGCAGCGGCGCGGAGCTGCAAAGCGAGTACTTTGTGCCGAGGCAGCACGCGCTCGAGGCCTTCCGTGCCATCGACGGCTTGCGCGACCAGATTGTGCCGCTGCTCCAGATGTCTGAGGTGCGCACGATCGCCGCCGACGACCTCTGGATGAGCACCTGCTATCAGCGGGACAGCGTGGCGTTCCATTTCACTTGGGTGCTGGACTGGCCCGCAGTAGCAGCGCTCCTGCCGCTGATTGAGGAGCGACTCGCGCCATTTGATGCCCGTCCACATTGGGGAAAGCTGTTCACGATTTCGCCGGTGCGGCTGCGTGCGCTCTCCCCAAGGCTAGGGGAGTTCAGGGCGCTGGCACGTGAGCTTGATCCGGCGGGGAAGTTCCGAAATGGGTTTCTCGAACGTTATCTCCGCTGGGAGTGATCCGACCACGACGGTGCTGAGGCAATGGTTACGAATTGCTTAAGAAGGTGACGATGTGACCAGGTTCACATTGACCGACCGTTGAAAAGGCGTGTCGTATCTGAGCCGTCGAACAGGAGGATCGGGAATGTTGAGAAGCAGGGGCGCATTTCTTTCCCGGTTGGCGGGCATTGCGACGGTCGCCGCAGTGGTGACTTCTCTATTTGGGGAGTCCGTCCTGGCGTCTGGTTCAGGGACGACGCTTGCCTGGGGCGACAACAGCAGCGGGCAACTGGGTGGTGGCCCGGGCGCTGCGCCGGTGAGGAGGTAGCACCGTGTCCCCGGATGCGCATAGGTGAAGGACCGGGTGAGTTCACGTTCCCTCACCATATCGCCGTCACCGGCCGGAGCGAACTGGTGGTGGCGGACCGATTCAACTACCGGGTGCAGGTACTGAAGGCACATCCGATCTGGGAAATTCCGGTGGTAGCGGGAAGTGCAAAGGGTGCGTAGAAACTGATGGCGTAGAAGGGCTATCGGGGTTTGGGGCGATCCGTGCGCGTACGGTCTTCTATGGCGACGCCGGCGGCGCGGAGCTGCTTGAGAAGCTCGCCGAAGTGGGGGTTGTGGACGGTGAACTGGATCTCCTGCTGGCCGTCTCGGGAGCGGATACGGACGAATCGCTGCTTGCCGGCTGAGGTGTTGAAGTAGGCGAGCGTCGCTTCGCTGATCTCGCCGAGGAGGATGCTAACGGGACGGCCGGTGAGGCTGCGTGCATGGATTGCCAGTTCATCCACTACGATGCTGCGGGTGCCGGCCCGGTCCCTGTAGCGGATGAAGAGAAAGAGGCCTGCCGCCAGGGAGGCGAAGAGGAGAACGAGGTAGGCGGGAACGAATTCGGGACCGGTCATGCGAGTAGCAAGAGGCACGGGGCCGGGCGGAGAAAGCCAGCGGGTTTGGTGAGGGTGAACCAGCAGCGTACCTCATCGCCGCCAGTTGGGATGCGGGGCGGAAGTTTTCCGCAGCGTGCTTCAGCGCCGGGGGAGGCGACGGAGGTGGTGGTCCATGGGGGACCACCCGGTGGCGAGGAGGAAGAGCATCAGCGCCCATGCGCCGGACACCCAACCAGTAAACCATCCATCGCTTGTCCGGGAGGAACGCAGCAGCGGCCCGTAACGCTGGTCTCTAGTTTGAACGGCGCTCTCGATGCCGGGTAGGCCATGACGGAGCAGCGCGGCAACGAGCGCCACGGTGCAGAGGACAGCGCCACACAGCGCGCCGTAGGATGCAGTCTGTAGCGCTTGAGCAAGCAACTGGTCTGAAATAGTGGCCATCTGTAAGCCTTTTAAAGCCGGTTCCTAATGCAACAAGCGTGCCGCGCGGTACCACGCCAGGACTTGTGCGTGCTAGAGCAATTAGCTGCGCCACTAGGGGTGAATGTGCGGATTTGGTGGATGAGGAAGTCGCCCGTGCTGCATCGGTCAAGATTTCCGTGGATCGGGTGAATCAGCCGACCAAACGGCGTAGACTCGAACAATGCGAATCGGTATCTTGACGGGCGGGGGTGATGTCCCCGGTCTTAACCCCTGCATCAAAGCGGTGGTCAACCGCGCGATGGACAACGGTTGGGAGGTGGTGGGAATCCGCCGAGGCTGGGGCGGCGTGCTCAACTTCAATCCAGACGCTCCGGGCCCAGCGGGGACGGTACACGACGCGAGAGAATGGGTGGAGCCGCTCACGCGGGCGGAGGTGCGGACGATAGACCGCTACGGCGGCACCCATCTGCATACCTCACGCACCAATCCGCAGCGGGTGAGCGCGGCGGACTTGCCGGAGTTCTTGAAGGGAACGGTGCAGGCGAACGAGAACGGAACGTTTGACTGCACACCGCACGCGCTGCGAGTGCTGGAGACGTTGGGCATTGACGCGCTGGTGCCCATTGGGGGAGATGACACGCTGCAGTTTGCGGTGCGGCTGCACCGTGAAGGGGTGCGGGTAATTGGCGTGCCGAAGACGATGGACAACGACGTCTTTGGGACGGACTACTGCATTGGCTTTTCCACGGCAATCACGCGCAGTGTGGAGTTCATCCATGCGCTGCGCACGCCGTCTGGCTCACACGAACGGATAGCGGTGGTGGAGCTGTTTGGGCGCAACTGTGGGGAGACGGCGCTAGTGGCGGCGTACCTGGCGGACGTGGATCGGTGCGCGATCTCGGAGGTGCCGTTTGATGTGGAGAAGCTGGCGAGGCTGCTGGCGGAGGATCGGGGGCGCAACCCCAGCCATTACGCGGTGCTAGCGCTCTCTGAGGGGGCTTCGTTCATTGGCGGACAGGTGATGGAGTACGGCCAGGAGGACGCGTATGGCCACAAGAAGCTGGGTGGCGTTGGGCAGATCACGGGGGAGGCGATCAAGCGGATCACGGGCATTGACATTGTCTACCAGCCGCTGGCGTATCTGATGCGAGCGGGCGCGCCGGATTCGCTCGACCGGATGGTGGCGATCTCTTACGGCAACCTGGCGGTGGAGCAGCTTATCCAGGGACACTCCGGCAGGATGGTGGCGCTCCAGGAGGGGCAGTACACCACGGTGCCAATTGAGACGTGTGTGCAGGGCGTGAAGCGCGTTGACGTGGCGGAGCTGTACGACGCGGAGGCGTACCGGCCAACGGTGCGCCATGTGTTGGGCAAGCCGATGTTCTTGTATTAGCGGTGCCGGCTCGGGCCGTACTTTTCTCGCCGGGCATGCAAGTGAGCCAGGAATCGCCGCCGGTTAGCCGGTGAGTGAATGAGCAGGCGCAGGCTCGCGTGGGCATCCGCTGCGCTGTGGAGCGGTGTCCCAGAAGGTCAGTGTGGCGCTGTGCCTGGCGGCTGGCGTCGTTGCATAGTCCACAATAGGCCATGCGAGCCCAATCCAGCGCGTATCCGAAGCCACCTTCGCCCCGCCGGGCAGATCTAGTGCGCGAACTGGCGCTCGTTCGGGCGCTAGACGAAGCGCGCGACGCGAGCCGGGGGATGCGCGATCTCCTGAGCCGGTGTGCCTCGGTACTCCAACACAGTGTGGCGGCGGAGGGCTGCGCGCTCTGGCTGGACGGGGAGGCGGTGCCGCCGTGGCTGGAGGAGCGCGATCTCCGCGCGGCGCTGGCACGGCGCGAGCCGCTCACCGGCGGATCTGATGGCGCGTACTGGCTGATCACGCCGCTGCGGAGGGGCGAACGCGCGATCGGTGCAATTGCCCTTGTGGATTCGAATGCACCGTTCGATGGCGACGAGCGCCGGCTCGTGCGCGCGGCGGTGGCGCAGACCGATTCTGCGCTGGCACACGCGCTGGACCACCACGAGCTCCGGCGGCGACGACGCGAATTGGAGACCATCCACCGAATCGACCGCATTCGTGATTCGAGCGCACCGTTCGGCGACAAACTGGACGCCATCTGCGCGCAACTCGGCGATCTCCTTGGGGCGGAAGTGGGGTTCGTGATGCTGTTTGATCTGGCCGGACGGGAACTCGAGCGCCACGCGGTCACACACCGAGGACGGTCGTCGAGGAACCAGACACGTGAGGCGGGAAGGGCCGCACACGCCGCACAATCGGATCCCACTAACGATCCCGACTTTCATGCGCTGGCGCACCGGCTGGCGCGGGACACGGCCAACGCGGGACGGCTCACACGGACTGACGATCTGCCCGCGCCGTGGCTCGGTTACGCTGGTGTGCCGCTGCTCCTGCGGGAGGAGATCATCGGCGTCTTCGGCGCAGTCCGCGGCGCGGAGAATCCAGCTTTCGACGACGAGGACGAGGCGCTGCTTCAGGCGGTGGCGGAGCAGATGGACACGGCAATCTTCGAGAACCGTGAAAAGCTGCGCGTGCGCGAGATGTTCGGCCGGTACGTCCACCCGCACGTGGTGACACAGTTGATTGAGCGCGCGGGCGGGGCTGGACGGGCCGGTGGGATGGGGGGAACAGACATCCAGGCGGAGGACGTGTTATGCCCGAGGCGTGACACGCTGACGGTGCTCTTCTCCGACATCCGCGGATTCACCGCCATGAGCGAGTCGCGTGATGCGCAGTTCGTCGTCGCGCTACTGGACGAGCACCTGGACGCGATGGCCGAAGTAGTGCTGGACGGAGGCGGGACGGTGGACAAGTTCGTCGGGGACGAGGTGATGGCCATCTTTGGCGCGCCGCTACCAATGGCAAGTCACAAGCAACAGGCGCTTCAAGCGGTGCGGGTGGCACAAGCGATGCAGCGCCGACAGATCGCGCTCGCCAAGGAGTGGGAGGCGCGTGGCTGGCCGTCGCTCGAGATCGGGATTGGGATCAACATCGGGCCAATGATGGTGGGGAACATCGGCTCAGAGCGGATGAGCAACTACACCGTGATCGGGAGCGCAGTTAATTTGGGAGCGCGCCTGTGCGGCGCTGCCGGCGGGGGGCAGATTCTGCTCTCGTGCGACGCCGCGGCGCTGGTGGATGGTGAGGTGCCGTTGCTGGCGCTCGAGCCGCTCTCATTGAAGGGCATTCCCGAACCCGTGTCAGTCTTCGAGGTAGCCGGCGAGTAGCGGCCCGTCTCGCCGGCGGACGATCTTCCATTTTCTCACGCGCCCCTCACCTATGGAGGCTACGCGCTGACGAGTAGGGAATTTGAGTAGGCGGCCGCTTCTGAGAGGGCTTCTCGGACGCTTTTCTTCTGCGCCATGGCGTCCTTGGTGACCTCGATCAGCTTGGTGCGGATCTCGGCGTATTTGGGGTGTTGTGGGACGACCCAGCCGTATTGCAGAGAATCATAGAAGGGCTTGACGAGCGCACCCTGGACGTAGGGTGACTTCTCGGACGACTTGTGCGGCGGTGGGGAGAATTGGGATTCGGCCACCGCCAGGCCAACTTCTGGCCCGGTGAGGAACATAGTTAGGTCCAGCGACGCATCCGGGTCCTGGGTGGCCTTGGCGACCATTTGCCAGGTTCCTCCCAGGTAGGAGCCTGAAGTGGGCTTGCCGCTGAACTCGGGTGTCAGATCCGGCGCTATCAACGCATCCAGATCCATGTTCGCCCGCTTCATGGAGGAGATTGGGCCGGCGTTACCCCACTTGATCGCCACCAGGGGCGTGCCGAGCGAATCGATTCCGCTGGGGAACTGCGGGCGCTGAGGCGAGTCGATGCGATCCTTATAGACGAAGTCAACGAGCGTCTGGAGCGCCTTCTGGCCCTCGGGGCCATCGAACTCCACCTTCTTGCCATCGGCGGCGATGACCTTCTTGCCTTGCTGGCCGAGCATGACCAGGAACTGGGTGGCGTCGCCCATAGTAGCGATGTCCCATCCAAGGCGCTTCAGCTCGTTGCCCTCCCAGCGCACTAGCTTTCTGGCCACCTCGCGGAACTGATCCCAGGTCTTTGGCAGGGACTTGCGGTCTGTGGGCAGTCCCACTTCGGCCATCATGTCCTTGCGGTACATCATGATCCGAGTGTCTATGTAGTAGGTCAGGCCGTAGAGCTTGTCCTTGTAGCGGCCGACGGCGAGCGGCGGGCCGAAGAAGTCCTCCGAGTGCTTGCGCACCTGCTGGTACGCGTCTAGCTGGAGGGCGGAGCCTGGGTGGGCATAGGTCACGATGTCCGGGCTGCCCATGGTGAACACGTCCGGCGGCGTGTTGGAGGCGAAGGCGGTGGTGATCTTCTCCACCAGTTTGCCGTAGTCCGTGCTGGCAAGCGTGCGCTCCACTTTGACGGGGGCGTACTTCTCCTGGAAGACGGGGAGGAACTTCTCTTCCACTTCCTGGATGGGAGTGGCGAAACGGCTCCAGTACTGGAGCGTGACGGACTTGCGAGTCTTGGTGGCGCCCGGGCCGCCAGCGTCTTGAACGCCGCAGGCGGCAAGCAGGATGGCACTGCCCACAGCGGTGGCAGTTGCCGGACCGGCAATCCATCTGCGAGTCAGCGTCCCTGTCATTGGTAGCTCCTTCCCTCTCGGCGCGGCTCTCTGGGCGATTCTGTGTGGCTGCGGGTGAGTATGGAGTGGCGTGGGCATCTCAGGCTTCTGCCTGGCGTAAGCGTACGACGAATGGACCGTCTTCTGTCCAGGGCGGCTGCAGCGAGGCGCGCGGGCCGAGATGCACGGTTGTCTGGGAGCGCTGGCCGGTAAGTGGTTGAAGCCACTCAGCGGATACCGCGCCAGATGGTCGGCCCGAGTCTGGGAGTGTCAGACGTACGTTGCGCCCTTCTGGCGCGAAGACAAGCACTTCGCGGCCATCAGGGTGGGCAAGGCAGCGCGCGGTACGGCTGCCGAGCGCGACGCCGGGATGCGGCTCCAGTGTCCACCAGGCGCCCGCGCGCACAAACTCGGCAAGCCACTGGTGATAGCGGTAGCCGGGTGGATCGTCCTCTGGCCGGAGGACGTCCCAGGCGGTGTAGGTGTAGTAGTACGCGGGATAGCCACCGCCGAAGATGACCTCCCACGTACGGAGCGCGTGATCTTCGGCGGTATTGGAGCGGCCGTAGGTCTTGTCCTCCAGGCCGCCGGGGCCGCATTCGTAGGCGAACTCTTCATTGATGATCGGGCACCGGAAGCGGGCGCGCTGCCCGACGAGGGTGGAGGCAAGGTCAGTGTGGTTCTGGTCGGTGACGAAGTCAAAGGAGCCAGCGTAGCGGGAGTTGTAGTAGTAGACGTCGTCGTCGTGGGTGGTGACGAGGCGCCGGTAGCCATCGCTTCCCTTCATAAAGGAGAGGCGGTTCTCCAGATAGGCCTTGTCCGGCTCATTCTTGGACTCCTTGGAGAAGTCCCATACCACGTTGGAGAAGCCCTGATAGCGTGCGACAACGTAGGTGTAGAAGAGATCATCCGCGAGTGAGCGGTTAGCGGGCCAGTTGACGAGCTTGTTGTAGACGCGCAGGTAGATATGGGCGGTAAGGCCGTGCTCAAAGAGGGCTCGCATCATCACATCAAAGGCGCGCCAGTACACGAGGTTGGGGCGCAGATGGTCCGGCGCGTCATTGGTACCTTCCCAGGCGAAGACGGGTGGCGGGCCGTAATCTTCTGGCTGGGTGGTGCCTTGCCGCCAGCGGGTGTCGTGGGCATACGCGTTGACGAAGACGTGGTTGAATCCGTGGCCGGCGATCTTCTGGACAAAGCGCTTTAGGCGGTCTTCCCCGTCCTTTAAGGAGGCGAGCACCCACAACCAGTTGGCCTCGTAGCCGAGCACGAAGGGTCGTGTCCCGTCCTCGTAGAGAAAGTGGTGCGGGTGCGCCGGGTCCACCAGGAGGGCGCCGTGCACAACCGGGTTGGTGTTGGGCACGCAGGTCAACGTGCCGGTGTGGCCGTTCAGCTCGGCGGCGGCGGACTCGGTGACGTAGCGCCACTCGCCCGCGGCGTTCAAGCAGACACGCAGTATCCACGTGCCATCACCATCGTAGAAGCCCGGCACAGCGGTGCGCTGTCCATCCGGCCCTTCCAGCACAGCGCGAACATGCGTGAGGAAGGGATTTCCGCTCTCAGCGGACAGTGGTCCGCTAATGCGCAGATCGTGCGGGTGGTACTGCTGCACCTGCTGAACCGGTTGGACCGGTTGGTTCTGTCGAGCGGAGGCTGCGGGAGTCATAGGACTCATGCTAGACGATGGCGACCCGTCTCCTCAGCCAGAGTGAGTACCCTTGCGTCGAAAGACCGAAGGGATGGCCACTACGATTCACTCACGCGCGGCGGCTGAGAAGGTGCTGCTGGACACCGATATTGGGAGCGACATTGATGACGCGGTGTGCCTAGCGTACTTGCTGGCGCAGGCGGACGCGGGACGCTGTGAGCTGCTGGGCATCACCACCGTGACGGGCGATACAGTGGCGAGGGCCAGGCTGGTGAGCGCGCTGTGCCAGGTGGCGGGCAGGGCGGACGGGGATGTGCCCATCTTTCCAGGGGCGCGCGAGCCGCTACTGGTGGCGCAGCGACAACCGTTGGTGCCGCAGGCGGATGCGCTGGCGCGATGGCCTCACAAGGAAGGGTTTCCAGAAGGGGAGGCGGTGACGTTCCTACGTGACACGATCCGGGCGCATCCGGGCGAGGTGACACTGCTGGCGATTGGGCCGATGACGAACGTGGCGCTGCTCTTCGCGACATACCCGGAGACGGCACGGCAGATCAAGCGGCTGGTCTTGATGGTTGGGGCGTTCACCAAGGAGGTGGCGTTCAAGAGGCCGGGGCAGAAGGCTGAGTGGAACGCGTATGTGGACCCCCACGCGGCGGCCGTTGTTTACCGCACGGCGCTAGGGCAAGGTGCGGTACACCGGTCAATTGGCCTGGATGTGACGCTGCAAGTGACTATGCCGGCGGCGCAGGTGCGCGAGCGCTTTCAGACGGCGCTGCTGCGGCCGGTAATGGACTTTGCGGAGGTGTGGTTCCGCGAGCGCCCGGTGCTGACATTCCACGATCCGCTGGCGGCGGTGACGATCTTTGACGATTCAGTCGTGCGCTTCCAGCGAGGCAGCGTAGAGGTTGAACTGCGCGATGATGCGGGTCTTGGCCGGACGCATTGGACGCCCGGGGAGGATGGTGCGCACGAAGTAGGGGTGGCCGTGGATCCTGAGCGCTTTTTCGAGCACTATTTCTCGGTCTTTGCGTAGCACCAGGGGCTACCGTAGTCCGGCCAGCGGTGGTGCTGCGTTACCGGCACAATCTCACAACTTCACGATTTCATCACTCGTCATCTGTTGCCACTATCTGAGAGGAGTACTTGATGCCTACAACTGCCCGCGCGAAGCGACGCACCGGTCCGAAAGTAGCGATGATTGGCGCGGGGAGCGTTGTCTTCGCCAAGCGCCTGATGACGGACATTCTTTCCTGGCCGTCTTTGCAAGGCGGGGAGATTGCGCTGATGGACATCCATGAGGGACGCCTGGACATGATCCATGCGTTGGGGATGCGGCTGGTGAAGCAGGAGAAGCTGCCGGCCAAGATCAGCAAGACGACCGACCGGCGCAA
>Ga0136611_10001949_pt1 | contig 14370 bp, 12 predicted proteins | sample AntDrymUQ2232306_2_FD_106645 | JGI IMG/M metagenome (GOLD analysis project Ga0136611, IMG submission 106645) | Polar desert sand microbial communities from Dry Valleys, Antarctica - metaG UQ223 (23.06) | ecosystem: Environmental > Terrestrial > Soil > Desert | place: Antarctica: Dry Valley...
CCGGGGGCCGAGGGTCAAACCGCCGCCGTGACGCCCCCAGCCAGTCGATCGTCACCGTCGTGCGACTGGTGGTCACGATCCGCACCGTCCCGCTGCGGGGACCGGAGAAGGCAGCCAGCCTAACCACCTTGGTGCCCGACCTGCCTCGGGTCCGCACTGTGGTGAGCAGCGCGTGGCGGAAATAAACCTTCACCTTGCCGTGCCTCTGGCCGGTCCGCACCAGGAGCGCCAGCTGACGGGCGTCGGTAACCCGGCAGCTCAGGGCCACGTTCTCGCGAGAGGTCTGCGTGTAGGTGCCACGGTACGCCGACCCGAGCCGCTTGCGCTTCCACGTGCCGGTCGTGCGCAACCTGGCGTCGTCAACCGGGACCGCGAAGCGGCGGAGCGCAGGGGTCTCATCGCGTCCCCCGTTCCTGCCCACCGCGCTGACCGAGATCCGATGCGAGCCCTGAGACAGCCCTTCGAAGGTGGCCGAGGGGCCCGAACACGGCACCTTGTCGCCGTCCAGTCGGCAGATGAAGGTCGAGTCCGGGACGGAGGAGGAAAAGCCGAATGTCCCAGACGTCCCCAGCAGCCAGCCGGACGGGCCGGAAACGATCGTCGTCTCGGCCGGGGCCGCGGCGGGTCCCTGGCCGTAGTTCACTGGGAGTGCCTGCAGCCGACTCCACGGGAAGTTCTTCATGATGAGATAGGCGGGGACCCCTCCCATCAGCTTGGTCCACGGATTTGTGCCGCTTGCCTGCGCGACCGCTTGACCGCTCTCAGTGCTTACGGTGAGCGTACCCGCACCATCGGTCACGATGAATCCGTACTTCTGGGCGCTGCTTGCGACGGCAGCGGCGATCGGCGTCAAGCCGAGGGAAGCCACGTCGAGGCTTGGGTCGAGGCGGAACCGCTGCCCTTCCATGATCGCGTTTGGCGCTCCATCCGGCTCCTTCCCGTCGCTGCGCTGAGCTGGGTAGGAGAACGTTGTGTAGTGGGCGATCTCGGGGAGACCAATCCGCAGAGCATGGGTGATCTCGCCTCGCCGCATCTCCTGGATGCCGATGACTCCGGGAGCCACGGCCAGGCCGGATGCCGAAACGCCCATGCCCTGTCCGAAATAGCCAGGGCTCTTGGACCAGTTGTCGATACGACCGCCCCCGCATGCGTGCCAGCCGTCGCTTGCCTTGTGGGCCTTCCAAAACTCCCACAGCTGGTCCGTGGAAGGGCTCCAGACGGTCAACTCGCCGTCGGTACCGTTCGCGGGAACAGCGGTGGCGGGGATCGGGACTCCGACAAAATGCGCGCCGTAGTTCGGGTTGTAGAGCTGAGGCGGCTCCGTGGGCTTGCCTTGGCAGTTATCCCAGATCACCCTGGTGCGCGGGGTCTCAGCCGGCGCAGTGAAGAACGAGACGTTGTACGAGTTCCAGTTGAACGCAGCGACCCCGTTGTAGCGAGTCGCCACCTGGTTAACCAGATTGGCGACGAGGTTGGCGCTGTTGGCCCCAACGGCTGCGTCGGAGATGTTTCGCGTCCACTCGCTCAAGGGACCGTTGAAGCCTGACACGGGCCGTACGCCGAAAGCGGCGAGATTGAAGGTCCGGGACCTTGTCGACGTGGACGGGCGTTCGCCGTGATCATGGCGCTGATTTTCGGGATACGACTTCTTGTTGCCGACCGAGTTCGCCGGCGTCAGCAAAGCACCGAGGATCAAAGAGCCAAGTGTGGCAAGGCTGGCTACATAGAGGTAGCGGCACCGGATCCGGGCGGCATGAGGGCGCGCGAGTACACGGGACATGGTGGGCCTTTCAATCCACCGAGCGCGCGAGTTGGCCGATGGTAATGGTGGGAATAGGGGATCACTTGGCGCCGCGCCGGAGCGGAATGCCCCATCCGCCGACATAGCCAAAAGTAACAGTCATATGCTTATAGTCATACAATTTCGAGACATTTGCCTCTTTTCCCACAAACCCTCAGGATCTTGGTTAGGTAGTTAGCTCCCGAAAAACTGGGCTCAGTGGGCGTAGGGGCGGGATCGATCGTTGGACCGGCTGGCCGGTGCAGTCGATGTGCCGGATCGCCGCAGTGAGAAATCCGAGCAGCACCTGCACCTGCGCCAAAGGTCACCAGTGCAGCGTCGCTGAACTTCAGCAGCCGACGCGGTGCCTGGCCAGGGATCACTCATCTGGCCAGTGGTAGGCCGACCGGATGACCGGCGCGGCCGCCGCCGCGATTTACTGAGCTGCCGAGCGGCCCCTCATCATGCCGGCAACCGCACGCAACTCGCGCAGATGTTGAGGGCCAGCGAGCCTCAGAACCGCTAGATAGACCAACACTCCCGTCGGCAACGCTAGCGCGAGGGCCGCCCAGGGTGAGCCCAATGCGTTCCAGTTGACCAGACCAGCTGTAACGAGACCCAACAGCAACGATCCGAGCCCGGGCACGGACACGGTGCGGAGAACCGCTCCCAGGACGCCTGGTCTCAACACTCTCCCTATCACGCCGACGACGACCGGGGTCATCACGCAGGCGCGAATCAGGAACGTGGCGGCAACCCAGGTGGTGCCGTGTTGGACGGCCAGCACGACCATCCCAATCTGCACAGCGGTGCCGGCGGCGGCGAGCCAGAAGACGGTCCGTGCGTATCCCACGGCCTGGAGGAACACCGTGTTGTAGGCCAAGAAGGACTGAACCGCGCCGTAGGCACAGAAGATCTGCATGGCGGGAACAGCGGCGAGCCACTCAGACCCGAAAAGCACGACAACGACATCGTGGGCGGCGACAGCGACGAACATAAAGATCGGCATCGAGACGGTGGTGCACAGCCGGATGGCGGTCAGGTAGCCGTTGGCAAGGCGCTTCCCGTCCCGTTGTGCGCGCGAAAAGGCGGGCAGGGCCACGGCCTGGACCGAGACGACCAGCACGTCGAGCATGACGAAGATCAGGCGGTACGCCACCGAGTAGACGCCGAGCACCGCCGTTCCGAGCTCGCGGCCGATCACCGCTTTGTCGGTCTGCTCATAGAAGAACGTCATGAGTCGGTCGCCCATGAACTGCCGACTGATGCGGAACAGATCGCGGAACCGTTGGCTTGAGACCCGGAACCCGGGACGGTAGTCGCTGATGGACCAGACGGCCACGCTGGTCCACACGGGCACCATGAGGGTCTGGATGATCAGGGACCAGTAGCCCGCTCCGGCCAAGGCCGCACTGACGCCGACGACCGTGGCGGCGATGTTGCCGCTGACGGCGACCCGCGCCAGCGTGGCGAACCGGAAGGCGCGTTGCAGAAGGCCCAAGTGGGGGCTCGTGATCGCGATGACCAGAAACATCGGCGACAAAACCCAGAGCGCTGCTTTGAGCTCGGGCACGCGAAAGAAGTCCGCGAGCGGCCACGCCAGGATAACGGTCAGCGTGGTGAGGGTGACGCCGACGACCATCCCTACCCAGAAGACCGAGTCGACGTCCTCCGCTTCGAGGGTCTCCTTCTGCACGATCGCCTGGGAGAAGCCCCCGGCAGCGAGCAGCGCCGAGAGGGTGGTGAACACCCCCGCCATCGCGGCGACCCCGAAGTCGTGCGGCGTGAGGAGGCGAGCGAGGACAATGAAGGTCACGAGGCTGAGCAGCCTGACGGAAACAGTCTGGAATCCAGTCCACACGAAGCTGCGGATCGCCTGGCCCTTTAGCCCACCGCCCGTGGAGCTCGGCTCAAGGGCAACAATTGAGGTATCGAGGCGCGTTTGGTTCGGCTCACCCGAAATGCCACCGCCCCGAGATCGGCGACGTCGACCGCCGTCAGACGCGCCCACGTGACTCCCGGTCCGGATGGTGCACAAGGGCTGGTGCGAGCGCGAGCCCGCTGAACAACCAGACCAGGGTGTTGGGAAGGGGGTAGGGCACCGGGCTGGACATCACCGCGACGGCCCACCCGCTCGCCGTACCGAGCAGTACGAACCGCCATGTCCGCGCACTGGAGGTCAGAGGGCGGCGCAATGCGGCCGCAGCTGGCCCCAGGATCACGGAGAGCAGCCAGAGGACGCCGCCAGGGATTCCGAGCTCTGCCGTGCGCGACAGGACGACGTTGTGTATCTCGATGTCGGTCACCGTGACCGGGTAGTCCGGATTTTGTCGCACATAGTGGCCGGACACGGAGATGAACTGTACCCAGCCCAACCCCGTGAGGGGGTGCTCTTCGATGGCTCGCACGGCGGCGGCGGCAGTATTGCGCCGATCGTAGACCGAACCCGAGTCGTTGAACCTGGAGTTGGCCTTATCCGAGAGCGTCGGCAACGACAGCAGCGCTATCCCGACAATCGCGACAAGAGCCAGCGCGCCCGGGATCAGGAACCGACGCGCCCGGCGATCGACAAAGGCCACGACGAGGACACCCAGGCACAACCCCAACCAGATCGATCGCGTCAGCGTGAGCATCGACCCGATCACTGACAGGGCAACCGACGCGACGGCGACGTAGCGCCAGCGTCGCGACACCGTGTTTCGCGCCAGAGTCACCGCGCACCACAGCGCGGCGAGCAGCGTGAGACCGTTGGCCTCGGACTCTGCGAACGGCCCGCGTGCGCGTCCGAACTGGCCGCCCACCGACGGGTCGAGAATGTAGCGTGGGAAGACCAACGCGTGAGGCCCGAAGATCTCGGCCATCGCAGTCAGCCCCAAGTAGATCCCCACCAGTGTGAGCGTCTTGAGGATTAGGAGCCGATCGGCTTCTCGCTTGAACGCAACGGGCGCGACGGCGAAGACGAGGTAGGGCACGAGGAGTCGGTCGAGCAGGGCAAAGAACCCGTAGGAGGTGGTAAGGATGCCATGGTTTAGCGCCGACAGGCCAGCAATGCATACAACCAAGAGCGCGACGAGGTGGACCGATCCCAGCCGCAACTCCCGCAACGAGTACCGGCGATCGAGTAGGAAGAGCACGGCACCCGCAGCGAAGAAAAGCCGATCCGGGCCGATGGGCAGTCCCAAGTCAGTGCGACCGGCCAACATGTTCGTGACCAGGAACGCCATGAAACACCACACAAAGGCCGGGTGGCCTAAGTCGTTGTCGCGCTCGTCGTCATCTCGCTCGTTGCGCTCCGATGGAGGCGCCACGGCGACTGCTTCCGCCACGGGCGCGCCTTCCCTTCCTGAGTTCGGCCGGAGGCGCCGTTGCTTCGCCGGACGACTCGCCGTTGACAGGTCGCAGGTACTCCGACCACCGCGGCGTCCCGCCCCTCCACCTGGGCGCTGGAGGAGAATTTAGCAGACCTAGGCCACCCGTGTCTTTCGTGGCAAGAGGTAGCTCTCACCTAATCACCGATGCCGTGACGATCCGGGGTCTGACATATGGTGGGCCGCGTCCTGAGAGTTCAATCCAAGAGTTGGGGACACAATGGCCACGAACCATCGCCAAGCGGTCGACCCGTTCGCATCCAGGTCTCGGGACCCGCTCGCAGCGATGCGGGACCGGTGGGTGATGTGCGTGGTCCTGGCGATCGCCCTCGCGGCCGCCGGTTTCGGGCTGTCGACAACGCACCAGACGCAGATAACGGCGGAAGCCCGCCTGGCTGTGGGCTCGAACAGTCTCCAGGCGTATCAGGTCGCCGGCTTCGCTGTCGCTTCGGAGGCGTTGGCCGCCAATTATGCGCGGTTCGTCAGTGGATCCCCAGCCACCTCGAAGGCACTCGAGGACTCCCTTCACGGGCGAACCGAGGAGATCGTCTCGATCTCCGCCTCTCCAATCCCGGACTCCAACGTCGTCCGGATAGAGGCGACGGCGACCGACTCGGAGGTAGCGCTCGCCGCGGCAGGCGCGGTGGCCAAGAGCTTGGTTGAACGGGTCAATGCGGGGTCAGCAGAGAAGCCAGGCGAACTGCTGGACGAGCACCAGCAACTCAGCAGCGCGGTCGTTCGCCAACAATCCAAGGTGGACCGACTCATCGGCAGGAGGGGCGTCGCGAACTTGGAGGGACGGCCCACAGACGAGATCGAGGCAGTTCTCGCCCAGGCAAAGGCGCGCCTGGCCACGCTCCAACTTCGTCAGACGGCTACCGGCGTTGCCTACCAGCAGACATTCACTCAGCCCACGGTTGAGAATGGCCTGCGTGAGATCCAGCCTGCCGCTATTTCTGGCGATGACGAGCGTCAAACCCAGCAACTCTATACAGCTTCGGGACTCCTCGTCGGGCTACTGCTCGGACTGGTGCTGTCCAACCTCTTGGAGGGTGGTGCCCGGCGTCGGGAGTTGAAGCGCCTCAGTTCGTCGACTGGTGAGGAGTCCGAACCGATCAACAGAAGTCGGCACGACACCGGGTCAACAGCAGAACCCTCAAGGTCTGAGTAGGGTGCGTGCGTCCGTGGTGATCCCCGCCTACAACGAGGGACGCGTCATTGACCGCTGCCTCCGAAGACTGGCTGACGAGTCTGACGTCAAGGTGGTCGTCGCTGCAAACGGGTGCACGGACGACACTGTCGAGCGGGCACGGCACCACGCGGTCGAGGTCGTGGAAGTCAAGCCGGCCTCGAAGATCGCGGCACTCAACGCGGGTGACGAGCGGGCTGGGGACGTGTTCCCCCGTCTCTATCTCGACGCTGACATCGACCTTGAGCCGGGAGCCCTCGAGGCTATCGTGAGCGCGCTCACGGCCACCGCGGATCCCGCGGTGGCAATGCCGCGGCTTCGCTTCGACGTTGACGAAAGCTCCTGGTTGGTGCGGTCCTTCTACCGTGTCTACACCAAATTGCCGTATCTATCCGAGGGTCTTGTCGGTGCCGGCTGCTACGCGGTGAACTCTGCCGGCAGAGCCCGCTGGGGCGCCTTCCCGGACATCGTGGCCGATGACCTGTTCGTGCAAGGGAAGTTCGCCCGAGCAGAGCGACTCACCGCCGACGCCGCATGCGTGGCTTACGCGCCCCGTCGGTTCGAGGCGCTGGTCAAAGTCCGGACTCGGACCTACCACGGCAACCGGCAGGCCGCCGCCCGAGGACTGGGCGGTGAGATGACCAGCACGAGCGGTGGGTCCATGAAGGCGCTCGTCCGATTGGTTGCGGTTCGACCTTGGCTGGCACCCGACGCCTTCGTCTACGCGCTCATCAACATAATCGCCAGGCGACGCGCCGTTCGCATGGCTGACGACGCGCCCTGGCTCACCGATTCCAGCAGCCGCTCGTGAGCCGATGACCTTCCGCCGCAAACCGCTTGAAGTGGGGTATCTGGTAAGCCAGCACCCGGCACCATCACAAGCGTTCATCCAACGCGAGGTCGATGGGCTGCGGGCGCTCGGCGCCCGGGTTGAAACATTCAGCGTACGCCCGGTCTCCCAAGACCTGCTGCTAGACCAGGTGATGCAAGACGAGGCACTTCGAACAACTGTCATTCAGGTCAACCGTCGTATCGTCGCTTCGGCGGTGGGAGCGCTGATGTGGCACCGGCCGCTAGCGTTCGCGACCGTGCTGAACCGCGCGCTGCGAACTGGTCAGTCTCACCTGCGCAATCGGGTGTGGCAGGGGTTCTATCTCGCCGAAGCGGCGTACCTTCACCGGGAGATGGCCCATCGGGGGCTGCGGCACCTCCACGTGCACTTCGCGAACAACGCCGCGGACATCGCGAGGCTCGCGGTCGCCATGGGTCGCGCCGTGGATGGCACCGAATCCGGCTGGCGGTGGAGCTTTTCGATGCACGGACCGACGGAGTTTCAGGCAGTCGACCACTTCGACCTCGCGGCCAAGGTCATGGCTGCCGACAGGGTCGCCTGCATCAGTGACTTCGCTCGCAGCCAGCTGATGCGGTTGGTGGACCCCAACGAGTGGCCCAAGCTGGACATCGTCAGGATGAGTGTAGACGTCGATCAGTACCGGCCGCCGGAGGCTCCCCGCTCGCACGACGGTCCGCTTCGCATCCTGTCGGTGGGTCGCCTTGTCCCCGAGAAGGGCGCACCGGTGCTCGTCGATGCGCTGGCCGAGCTGGTAGCGCGAGGTGTGGACGTCGAGGCGACGTTGGTTGGAGCGGGGCCGCTCGAGCCGCTGTTGCGGGAACGGATCGGACAGACGGGGCTTCACGACCGGGTCACGCTTACAGGTGCGATGGGTCAAGACCGGCTGCCCGATCTATACCGCAGGGCCGACGTTTTCTGCCTGCCGTCATTCCAGGAGGGTTTGCCCGTCGTGCTCATGGAGGCGATGGCCACAGGGCTCCCGGTGGTCACCACGGCGATCGCCGGGATCCCCGAGTTGGTTCACGATGGTGAGTCCGGCCGGGTAGTCCCAGCCGGCCGTGCCGGGCTCGTTGCGGACGCGATCGCTCAGCTTGCCACGGACCCGGACCTACGCCGTCGCCTCGGTGCAGCCGGTCGTGCTCGGGTCGAGGCGGAGTTCTCGCTCGAGGTCACTGCGCGTCGGCAGTTGGACTTCCTGGCCTCCGTGCGACCTCGGTCGGCGGTCGTGGCGACATAGGAGCGCAACGCGCGCCGTCCCCCAGAGCGTCGAAGACTCGACACAGCGTTCGCAACGTTCCCGCACTTTCGTCTAACCGCAGTTGCCCGACGCTGAGCAGGCGCGGGGAGCCAGTATCACGCTCCCAAAAAGTAGCTGATCAATAACTATGAGTAGCATGACTGGACTAGACGATCGCTAGTGGACTAGCGTACGGATTGGTTTTACAGTCCTGATATTCAGGCATCCCACCCGGAGTGCAGTTTAGGGTGACGGAATGTGGCATCCGCACTGGCGGCGCTCCGGCAAGCAGTCAGGTATGCTCCCGATCGAGTCTCGGTAAGAGAGGGATGTCGTTGTGTCGATGGACCTGCTGGACGTACCCGTCCATCCATACAGTGAATCCAAGCTGCTTGACGCGTTCGACGCGGGCATGTTGGTCTTTCACAATCTTGACACGATCTACAAGGCCCAGTCCGACGAGCGTTTCCGTGAGATCTGCCGGTCGGCCGAGTTCTCGGTGGTCGACAGTCAAGTGGTGCGAGGCCTGATCATGATGATGGGCGGAGGCCGCATAGACAAGGTTTCCGGCTCGGACTTCCTGCCTGCTTTCTGTCGCCGTCACGCAGCCGATCCTTCGGTCAGAATCTTTCTTCTTGGTGCCGGCCCTGGTGTTGCGGAAAAGGCGCGACGCGCCCTGAACGAGGCTGCGGGACGCGTGATCGTAGTCGGAGCCCATTCCCCGTCTTTCAACCTACTGCACGACGAAGGGGAGTCGTCCGACGTTGCCGACATCATCAACAAGTCCGGAGCGACAGTCCTGGCTGTTGGCATGGGCGCACCCAAGCAGGAGATCTGGATGGCTGGGCATCGGGATCAGATGCCCGGCGTTACTCGGCTCATGGCGGTGGGAGCCACTCTCGACTTCGAGGCCGGGCGCATCAAGCGGGCCCCGGAGTGGGTCAGTGCCGTGGGAATGGAATGGCTTTTCCGACTCATGCTCGAGCCCAAACGGCTCTGGCGCCGATACCTCGTTCAGGGTCCGCACGTCATCTTAGCGATGCTTCGATCGGGCCGACTGAGGCCTGTGGACAAACGACGGGCCACGCTCCCGTTGCTGAAACGTGATTAGGGAGCGTGAGACGTGGAGAGCGAGACCTCACCCGTGCGCTCCGTGCACGAAATCATTCAAGAGTCCTGCGAGGTGAAGGAGGCTCTGCTTGCAGATCCGCGCCTGATGAAGGACATCGGTCTTGCAGCCCAGATCATGATCGAGTGCTACAGATCGGGGGGCAAGACCCTGGTCTGCGGGAATGGAGGAAGTGCCGCGGATGCTCAGCACTTTGCTGCTGAGCTGTCGGGGCGGTTCCTGTTCGACCGAGATCCGCTTCCGGCAGAAGCACTCCACGTGAACACTTCCTTTCTCACTGCCGTCGCAAACGACTACGGTTACGATGTCGCCTTCGCTCGGGCGGTCCGCGCATCGGGCGCCGCTGGTGACGTCCTGGTGGCCATCTCGACCTCCGGACGCTCTCGCAACGTCGTGAAGGCGGCGGAGGTCGCGCGCTCACAGGAGCTGGAGATTATCGGGCTCACCGGTGAGGACGGGGGTCCTATCGCCGAGTTAGCCACGCTCTGCATCAAGATCCCCTCAACCGTGACAGCGCGGATCCAGGAGTCGCACATTGCCGTCATCCACGCAATCTCTGAAATCGTGGAGGCCACACTGTTTCCTCCTCCAGTTCCTCCTCCAGCTGAAAGCTGCGCCTGATGCAGACGCTGGACAGTGAGCGGGAGCGCGTGCTGGATCTCGAGCCTCCCCGCGCGGTCTTCTTGGACCGCGACGGAGTCATCAATCGTCACATCCCGGGCGACTACGTGCGGACGTGGGATGACTTCCACTTTCTACCTGGAGCCCTCGAAGGGTTGGCAGTACTAGCGGAGCGGGTCGAACACGTAGTTGTTGTGACCAATCAGCAGGGCGTGGGCAAGGGCCTCATGACGAAGCACGCCCTCACCGAGATCCACCAACGCATGGTAGCGGAGGTCCAGAGGAACCGAGGCCGGATCGACGATGTCATGTTCTGCCCACACCTTCAGAGCATGCGATGTGCGTGCCGAAAGCCGCGCCCGGGGATGCTGTTGGACTGGCTGGGCCATCACCCGGAGATCATGCCGCGCCACTGCCTCATGATCGGCGACAGTGCCAGCGACATGGAACTCGCAGACGCCTGGCCGGGCGGTCGCGCCCGAAGCGTCCTGATCAGTGACCGCCTGGTGCGGAGTTCACGAGCCGATGTGGTGTCAGTCTCTCTACACGACGTCGCCCTACGGCTGCGCCGCCGGAAGACGAGAGCCTCAGGACATGAAGCATGAAGATCCGGGCACGGGCGCCACTGCGGCTCGGCTTGGCCGGGGGCGGAACCGATGTTTCACCCTACTGCGACGAGCATGGTGGCCTCGTTCTGAATGCGACGATCGACAAGTACGCGTATGTCACCATAGAGGACTCTCCGGACGGGGACCTTCACGTCGTATCAGCTGACCGGCAGCTCCAGAGCGCAGTTGACCCTCGGGACTGCGAGAAGCTGAGTGGCGCCTTCGACCTGCACATGGGCGTCTACCGGCGCATGATCGAGGAGTTCAACGGGGGCGTCCCTGACCCGCTGAAGATCACGACGCACACGGACGCCCCCCCTGGCTCGGGTTTGGGCTCCTCATCCACGCTGGTGGTCGCTATGGTCGCGGCCTTCGCGCACTGGTTTCGGCTTCCCTTAGGACAGTACGACATTGCTCAGATCGCATGGGAGGTTGAACGGGAGGAGCTTGGTCTGGCAGGCGGACGCCAAGACCAGTACGCCGCCGCGTTCGGCGGATTCAACTTTATGGAGTTCCATGTCGGCGGCGGAGTGGTCGTCAATCCGCTGAGGGTCCGACGATGGATTGTGTCCGAGTTCGAGGCATCACTTCTTCTGTACTTCGGCGGTGTTTCGCGTCAGTCGGCTGACATCATCGAGCAGCAGGCTGACAATGTCCGTCACGGGGTGACGGCTGCTCTGGATGCGACGCACGACCTCAAGTGGGAGGCGCTCCGAATGAAGGAGGCCCTTCTCAAGGGCGACTTCGACGGAGTCGTAGGCTCACTCCAGTCCAGTTGGGTGGCCAAGCGACTTCTCGCTGAAAGCATCACCAACCCCGACATCGAGCGAGCGCACGAGGTGGCGACTTCGTGCGGCATGCGGGCCGGCAAGGTCTCTGGCGCCGGCGGTGGCGGGTTCATGATGATCCTCGTGGATGCCGTGCGTCGCATGGACGTGATGCGTGGTCTCCAAGCCCTCGGAGGCACTGTCTCGACGTGTCACTTCACTCCAGAGGGCGCGGAAAGCTGGAGAGCAGGCTGAAGGTGTGACCCAAGCGATGGTGCTCGTCGGAGGAGCAGGGTCCCGTCTACGGCCGCGAGTAAGGAATCTACCAAAGGCACTCGCCCCAGTGGCCGAGCGACCATTCCTCACCCACCTCTTCGACATGCTCATCGACCAGGGCGTCGAGGAGGTTGTCCTGGCCACCGGTCGTCTGGCACACCTCATCGAAGGTGAGTACGGAGCCAGCTACCGCAGCCTGAGCATTCGCTATTCGCAGGAGACCGAGCCGCTTGGCACAGGAGGTGCGGTCAAGCACGCTCTGCCACTCATGGCTAGGGAGCCGTTTCTCCTTCTCAACGGCGACTCCATCGCCCCCTTCGACCTGGCCCGAATGCTTTATCTACAGGGGCGGGAGGATGCAGGTCTCGTCCTCACTGTATGTCGTCAAGCCGACGTGGCGCGGTTCGGCGCAGTCCTGACGGACGGACCTAACGTGCTCGAACTGACTGAGAAGGGCCGTGCTGGTCCCGGACTCATCAACTGCGGCGTCTACCTCGTTGCAGAGGGGTGTGCCGCAAGGCTGCTCTCGATGGGCGAACGCTTCTCCTTCGAGCAAGATGTGATGACGCCCTGGGTGCGCCAGCATTCTGCCCCCTTCGTCGAAAGCCCTGGTCCGTTCATCGACATTGGTGTTCCAGAGGACTACGACCGCGCCGGGGCGGTGCTGGCCGAACTGATGACCAACATGTCTCGATAGTCACACTGGCCAACAACCACACTTAGGCGCATCCGGGACGGGGTCGTCCCAAGATCTGGGCGATCGTCCGGCACGACGGCCGCCCGTGTCCTGGGCCATGCTGCGGATGCTCAGGACGAGAACCTGATCCTCCCCACGACCTGCCACAAGGAAAGCCACGAGGCATCGAAGTTCACAGGCCTGGTGCAGCACCGCGGCCCGTTTCCGGTCACCATCGGTGAACGCGTCGAGGGCGCGCCGAAACCGATCGAGGTCGCGGCGGACGGCGCGGTGGATGACGCCATTCATGCTCATGCTCGGGGTCGAAGTCCCACGCCTGTGCTTCGCGACCACCCGTCCCGTCGTACCGGTGATCGGCCCCACTGTCGACGGCGCTCCAAGACTGGTCGGTTCGGGCGCTTGAAAAGTGAGCGGTTGTCGGCAGTCTAGGACTCGGTCTGGCCTGTGGTGGTGCGGATGCTGGGGCGGCTGTCAATTCCTCTCCCGCGGAGCCGGTAGCTGGCGCCTTTGAGTGTGAGTACGTCGGCGTGGTGGACGATGCGGTCGATCATCGAGGCGGCTACTGGCCCTGTCAGTCTGATTTGGCCCCACTGTGACGGCTTGAATTCCAGCGAACGACGCAACACCGAGAGTGTTGGAGGTCGTGATGGGATCCGCAAGGGACAGGCAGGGGCCGACGCCGTTGACGGCGCAGTGTGAGGAGTTCACTCGCCTGATCGCTCGGGGCGTGAGCAATTCCGAGGCGTGCCGGCTGGTTGGGGTGAACCGGCGAACTGGGACACGCTGGCGCTATGGGCGCACGGTCACCTCCAGCACGGGGCTCGACCTGCACTATCCACCCATGACCGAGACCACGACTCGCACCCTCTCGCCGAGGTTCCTGTCCGAGGACGAGCGCGTCGTGATCGCCGACCGGGTCCGGACGGGTGTCAGCCTTCGGGCGATCGGTCGGGAGCTCGGACGTCCGGCCTCGACGGTGAGCCGGGAGGTGAGGCGCAACGGCGACGAAGCGGGCCGGTATCGCCCGTTCGCCGCGCACCGGAGGGCGCTGGGGCGCCTGGTCCGCCCCAAGCAACGCCGGCTGGCTGTCGACCTGGTTCTGCGGGGCACGGTGCAAGGGTGGTTGGACCAGCGGTGGAGTCCCGAACAGATCGCGCACAGCCTGCGCAGCGACTTTCCCGACAACCCCTCCTGGCATCTGGTCCACGAGAGCATCTACCAGGCGATCTACGCCACCGACGGGCCGCTGGGACGAGACCAGTTCACTTGCCTGCGCAGGAAACGACGCCGCCGGCGACCTCACCGTCACCCGGATGCACGCCGGGTCGGCAGCCTGACAGAGATGACGATGATCGCCGACCGACCTGCCGAGGTCCAGGACCGGGTCATCGCCGGGCACTGGGAAGGCGACCTGATCACCGGCACCGCGAACCGCTCGGCGATCGGGACCCTGGTCGAACGGAGCACCCGCTATGTGCTGCTGGTGCACCTTCCCTCCGTGCACACCGCGGAGGCCACCCGCGAGGGCGTCGTTGCGGCGATGCAACACCTTCCTGGCGAGCTGCGCCGGTCGCTGACCTGGGACCAGGGCAAGGAGATGGCCCAGCACGTACAGATCACCACCGCGACCGCGATGAACGTCTACTTCTGCGACCCGCACTCGCCCTGGCAGCGGGGAAGCAGCGAGAACTCCAACGGCCTGCTGCGCGACTACTTTCCAAAGGGCACGAACCTGGCCGTGCACTCCGCCGAGCACCTCGCCAACGTCCAGATCCAGCTCAACAACCGGCCCCGCAAGAGCCTCGACTGGCAGACACCAGCCGCCGCACTGGCACGGCTACAGTC
>Ga0136611_10001950_pt1 | contig 14368 bp, 12 predicted proteins | sample AntDrymUQ2232306_2_FD_106645 | JGI IMG/M metagenome (GOLD analysis project Ga0136611, IMG submission 106645) | Polar desert sand microbial communities from Dry Valleys, Antarctica - metaG UQ223 (23.06) | ecosystem: Environmental > Terrestrial > Soil > Desert | place: Antarctica: Dry Valley...
AATGTTTGCGCAGGCGGCGACCTTCGCAATCTTTATCTGGTTCACGGCGAAGTTTGTCTGGCCGCACCTCTCGCGCGCGATCGACGCTCGCCAGAAACACATAGCTGAAGGACTTGCGGCAGCCGAGCGCGGAAAGCAGGACCTCGAGCAGGCCGCGGTGAGGACTGCAGACATGCTCCGCGAGACGCGGCAGCAGGCACAGGAAATTCTTGCCCAGGCAGAGCGCCGCGCCGCGCAGATGCTCGAAGAAGCGAAAGGAACGGCAAGCGCAGAAGGCGCGCGCTTGATTGCAGGCGCGAAAGCCGAAATCGAGCAGGAAGTCTCACGTGCTCGCGAAACGCTGCGCACTCAGGTTGCGCTTCTGGCTGTCGCCGGGGCCGAGCAGATCCTGCGCCGCGAAGTGGACGCTAAAGTTCACGCCGAGCTTCTGTCGTCCGTGCAGAGTCAGCTCTAAGACGATGGCAGAGCTCGCCACTGTCGCCCGCCCGTACGCCGAAGCGGCGTTTCGCCTTGCTGTCGAGCGCGCGAATTTCGGGCAGTGGTCGGAAATGCTCGGCCTCGTGGACGGAATCGTTAAGGACGAACAATTCGCGTCGCGCATCGGGGATCCCAACGTCAACGAAGGCGCACTCGAAGGGCTGATCCTCGGCGCATTGGGCGAACGGCTCGACGGCCACGGCCGCAACCTGGTGCAGGTGCTTATTCAGAACGGCAGGCTGGAACTTGTGCCGCAGATTCGCGCTCTCTATGAAGAGCTGAGGCGCGAACACGAAGGCGTGGTCGAGGCGAAGATCGTGTCTGCGCTGCCGATGAGTGACGATCAGACACGAACGCTCGTCTCGGCACTCGAAACGAGATACGGGCGCAAGGTCAGCGCTTCCGTCGAAGTGGATCCGGAGCTCATCGGCGGCGCCCGCATCGTGATCGGAGATAAGGTCATCGACGCGACCGTTCGCGGCAGGCTCGATGCGATGGCGAACGCTCTCGCGCATTGATTACCGCCCCTTGTCTCAATGGACAAGGGCAATTCATTACCGGCGCGTCAACACGCATCGGCACATCAAGCTGGAGTCATAGATGCAGCTCAATCCTTCCGAGATCAGCGAACTCATCAAGAGCCGGATTCAGAATCTTGGCGGCACGCTCGAAGCGCGCACGCAGGGCACCGTCATTTCGGTGACGGACGGCATCTGCCGCATCCACGGCCTCGCCGACGTGATGCAGGGCGAGATGCTCGAGTTTTCACAGAACACGTTCGGCCTTGCGCTGAACCTGGAGCGTGATTCGGTCGGTTCGGTCGTGCTCGGCGATTACGAGCACATTACCGAGGGTGACATCGTCAAAACCACCGGCCGCATTCTCGAAGTCCCGGTGGGCCCTGAGCTCATCGGCCGTGTCGTCAATGCGCTGGGTCAGCCGATCGACGGCAAGGGCCCCGTGAACGCGAAGATGACAGACGTCATCGAGAAAGTTGCTCCCGGCGTCATCTCCAGGAAATCCGTGTCACAGCCGGTGCAGACCGGTATCAAGGCGATCGATTCGATGGTGCCGGTAGGCCGTGGTCAGCGCGAGCTCATCATCGGCGATCGTCAGACCGGCAAGACCGCGGTGGCGGTCGATGCGATCATCAACCAGAAAGGCAAAGATCTTTTTTGCGTATACGTCGCGATCGGGCAGAAGGCCTCGACGATCAAGAATGTCGTGCGAAAGCTCGAAGAGCACGGCGCGATGGCCTATACGGTCGTCGTCGCCGCGTCGGCGTCGGATTCGGCCGCGATGCAATACATAGCCCCCTACTCCGGCTGCACGATGGGCGAATACTTCCGCGACCGCGGCCAGGACGCACTCATTGTCTACGACGATCTGACCAAGCAGGCGTGGGCGTATCGGCAGATTTCGCTTCTCCTGCGGCGTCCGCCGGGTCGCGAAGCCTATCCGGGAGACGTGTTCTATTTGCACTCGCGGCTCCTCGAGCGCGCTGCACGCGTCAACGAAGATTATGTGGAGCACTTTACGAAGGGTGAGGTTAAAGGGAAGACCGGCTCGCTCACGGCGCTCCCAATCATCGAAACGCAGGCGGGCGACGTCACAGCCTTTGTGCCGACGAACGTGATCTCGATTACCGACGGGCAGATCTTTCTCGAAACCGATCTCTTCAACGCCGGTATCCGACCTGCGATTAACGCGGGGATCTCGGTGTCACGCGTAGGCGGCGCTGCGCAGACCAAGGCGATCAAGAAGCTGGGCGGCGGCGTACGTCTCGCGCTTGCGCAGTATCGCGAGCTCGCGGCGTTCGCGCAGTTCGCCTCGGACCTCGACGAAGCGACCCGCAAGCAGCTGGAGCGCGGCCGCATGGTCACCGAGCTCATGAAGCAACCGCAATACGAGCCGCTCGAAGTCTGGGAAATGGCTGTGACGCTGGCGGGTGTGAATAACGGGTTCTTCGACGATATCGATGTGAAGAAGGCGCTTTCGGCCGAGAAGTCGTTGCGGGATCACTTGAAGGGGAAGTATGCGGACCTCGTGAAGCGCATCGAGGATACAAAGGATCTCTCCAAAGACGATGAAGAGAAGCTGCAGCAGGCGATGAAGGACTGGAAAAGCAGTGCAACGTATTAGCGCCGCACGTTTCCGGTGAGCGGCAGGCCCGGGACGGGCGGCTGCCGCGAGCGTAACTGTCGAACGGTTATTAGCATTCACATCCAGGCCCGCGAGGGTTGAAGAGGAGGATCGGATATGCCGGGATCGAAAGAGATCCGCACAAAGATCAAGAGCGTGCAGAACACGCGCAAGATCACGAAGGCGATGGAGATGGTCGCCGCCTCGAAGATGCGCCGCGCGCAGGAACGCATGCGCCAGTCGCGCCCGTACGGCGAGAAAATCCGCAACGTCGCCGCGCACATGAGTCACTCGAACCCGGAATACCGGCACCCCTTCTTGGTGGCGCGCGATACGGTGAAACGCGTTGGCATCATCGTGATCACAGCCGACAAGGGTTTGTGCGGTGGTCTCAACACCAACGTGCTTCGTCTCGTGCTCACGAACATCCGCGAGTGGGAACTTGCGGGCGAGGAGGTCGAAGCGTGCGCGATCGGCGCGAAGGGCCTCGGCTTTCTGCAGCGGCTCGGTGCAAATGTGGTCTCCCACGTGACAGGACTCGGCGATCGGCCGAACCTCGAAAAGCTGATCGGCGCAGTAAAGGTGATGCTCGATGGCTACACGGCCGACCGCTTCGACCGTCTCCTCATTTTCTCGACGCGCTTCGTAAACACGATGAAGCAGGAGCCGGTGATGGAGCAGCTGCTGCCGCTCTCGGCCGAGCACATCCGCGTTTCTTCCGATGCCAAAGACGCGACGCCGACGGGCACGTGGGACTACATCTACGAGCCCGACGCGGCGGTGGTGCTCGACCAGGTGCTCACGCGTTATGTCGAGGCGCTCATCTACCAGGCAGTGGCCGAGAACCTCGCGTCAGAACAGTCAGCACGGATGGTTGCGATGAAGTCTGCGTCGGACAACGCCGGCACGGTCATCGACGAGCTCACCCTCATCTACAACAAGTCACGCCAGGCTTCGATCACGAAAGAACTTTCGGAAATCGTGGCCGGCGCGGCCGCGGTCTAAGAACTCGAGGCCGCCGCCGCGCGGCCGGCAAACGAATCGAATCAGTCAGGAAAATATCATGGCTCAAGGTCTACACGCAGGAACCATCGTCCAGTGCATCGGGCCGGTCATCGACGTCGAGTTCCAGAGGGACAGCATGCCGCACGTGTATCACGCGCTTACCCTCGACGACGCGAGCTCGGGGCTCACGCTTGAAGTGCAGCAGCAGCTCGGTGATGGAATCGTGCGCACGATCGCGCTCGGCTCGTCCGACGGGCTTCGCCGCGGCATGAAAGTCATCAATACCGGCGCGCCCATCTCGGTTCCAGTGGGGCCGAAGACGCTCGGCCGGATCATGGACGTGCTCGGGCGCCCGATCGACGACGCAGGCCCGATCGGCGCGGAAACCAGCGCGTCGATCCATCGCAAGGCGCCCGAGTTCGACGAGCTTGCGCCTTCGCAGGAGCTTCTCGAAACCGGCATCAAGGTGATCGACCTCGTGTGCCCGTTTGCGAAAGGCGGCAAGGTCGGTCTATTCGGCGGCGCCGGCGTCGGCAAGACCGTCAACATGATGGAGCTCATCCGCAATATCGCGATCGAACACTCGGGCTACTCGGTGTTCGCCGGTGTCGGCGAGCGCACACGCGAAGGCAACGACTTCTATCACGAGATGAAGGATTCGAACGTACTCGACAAGGTAGCGCTGGTTTACGGCCAGATGAACGAGCCGCCGGGCAATCGCCTGCGGGTGGCGTTGACCGGTCTCACGATGGCTGAATTCTTCCGCGACGAAGGCCGCGACGTTCTTTTCTTCGTCGACAACATTTACCGCTTCACGCTTGCGGGGACCGAAGTCTCGGCGCTGCTCGGGCGCATGCCTTCAGCCGTGGGCTACCAGCCGACGCTCGCGGAGGAGATGGGCCGCCTGCAGGAGCGGATCACATCGACCAAAACCGGCTCGATCACGTCGATTCAGGCGGTGTACGTTCCGGCGGACGACCTGACCGATCCCTCGCCCGCGACGACCTTCGGCCACCTCGATTCGACCGTGGTGCTCTCGCGCGATATTGCATCGCTGGGCATTTATCCGGCGGTCGATCCGCTCGATTCCACCTCACGGCAGCTCGATCCGCACGTGGTGGGCGAGGAGCACTACGCCGTCGCGCGCGGCGTTCAAACCACGCTGCAGCGCTACAAGGAGCTTCGCGACATCATCGCGATTCTCGGGATGGACGAGCTCTCGCCCGAGGACAAACTCGCGGTTTCGCGCGCGCGGAAAATCCAGCGCTTCCTGTCACAGCCGTTCTTCGTAGCGGAGGTGTTTACCGGTTCGCCCGGCAAATACGTTTCACTCAAGGACACGATCAAAGGCTTCAAGATGATCGTTAATGGCGAGTGCGATGCGCTGCCGGAGCAGGCGTTTTATATGGTCGGCGGCATCGAAGAAGCATTCGAGAAAGCCAAGACGCTGCAATAGAACATGGCCAACACCATACACGTCGACGTCGTAAGTGCCGAGGCGTCCATTTACTCCGGAGAAGCCGAGTTCGTCGTGCTCCCGGGGGAAGCCGGCGAGCTCGGCATCTATCCGCGCCACACGCCGCTCATCACCCGCATACGCCCCGGTGAAGTTCGAATCAAGCCCGCGGGCGGCGGCGAGGAGGAGCTGATCTTCGTTGCCGGCGGCATCCTCGAAGTGCAGCCCAAGGCAATCACCGTGCTCGCGGATACCGCAATCCGTGGTCAGGATCTGGACGAAGCCAAGGCGCTCGACGCGAAGAAGCGCGCGGAGGATCTCGTGCAGAATCGCACGTCCAAGCTGGAGATTGCGGCTGCGCAGGCTGAGCTCGCGAGTGCGGTCGCTCAGCTCGCTGCGATTCAGAAGCTCCGCACCCGGCGCTGACCGCGCAAGGTTTTCCACTGCAGCACCCGCGTCAGGCGCACCATGGGCCGGCGCACATTCTAGCCGCGTGGTAAGAGCGGGTTAAAGCCACTCGGCGACGCGGGTTCCTCTTTCGCCAACGAGCGAGGCCTTCACGGACGCAGACCTGCTTATCGTCGGGGGCGGCATCAACGGCGTAGGCATTGCGCGCGATGCTGCTGGACGCGGCTTGCGCGTCATCCTCTGCGAGCAGGGGGACCTGGGCTGCGCCACGAGCTCGGCAAGCAGCAAGCTCGTCCACGGCGGGCTGCGTTATCTCGAGCAGCTCGAGTTTCGGCTCGTCGCTGAAGCGCTGGCGGAGCGCGAAGTGCTCCTCCGGGCAGCGCCCCATCTTATTCACCCGATGCGCTTCGTCATGCCGCATGCGCCGGGTTTGCGGCCGGGATGGATGATTCGCGCCGGCCTCTTCCTCTACGACTGGCTCGCAAGGCGGCAGACGCTCGCGCGCTCGTCGTCGCTCGATCTCACCCGCGCGCCCTACGCTTCCGGTCTGCAACCGCAGTACATTCGCGGCTACGCATACTCGGATTGCTGGGTTGACGACGCACGCCTGGTGATCGCGAACGCGCGCGCTGCCAGGGACGCCGGGGCCAGCATACGGCCGCGCACGCGATGCGTTGCGGTCACTCGCCTCGCTTCTCACTGGCGCGTACGCCTGCGCGATGCGGCGGGGGAAGTCGAGGTGAGCGCTCGTTCGCTCGTCAATGCCGCCGGCCCCTGGGTCGAAGACTTCCTCGAGCATGTAGTCGGGGAGACCTCCCGCGATCACTTGAAGCTCGTACAGGGCAGTCACATCGTGGTGCCGCGCCTGTACGAAGGCGACCATGCCTACATTCTGCAGAACGACGATCGCCGCGTTATCTTCGTCTATCCGTATGAACGTGAATTTACGCTGATTGGAACGACAGATGTGCCGGCGCAGGGCGACCCCCGTGCGTGCCGCACAGGCGCGGATGAGATCCAGTACCTTTGCCGCGCGGCCAACCGCTATTTTTCGCGCCGCTCCGATCCGCGCGACGTGAAGTGGAGCTACTGCGGCGTTCGCGCGCTGCTGGATGACGGCGCGACGGAGCCATCCAAGATTACACGTGACTATCTGTTGCGGCTCGACGCCGGTGCCGACCGCGCGCCACTCCTGTCGGTTTTCGGCGGCAAAATCACGACGTATCGGCGGCTCGCCGAGCGCGCGCTCGAAAAGCTGGGTGCGGCCCTGACCGGCGTCGGTATGCCATGGACGCTGCGTGCGGGATTGCCGGGATCCGACATTCCTGGCGCGGACCTCGAGAGTTACGCACGCGGGCTCTGCACAACGCGGCCCGGGCTCCCCGGCGACCTTGTGCGTGCTCTCGTGCGCCGCCACGGCTCGCATGCAGTCGATGTCCTCGGCGGCGCTGCGGCTGTCGACGAGCTCGGAACACATTTCGGCAGTGATCTTTATGCGCGCGAAGTCGACTATCTCCTCTCCCATGAGTGGGCGGCCGAGGCCGATGACGTCATGTGGCGACGTACGAAGGCCGGGCTGCACCTCTCCGCGATCGAACGCGACGCACTCGTGCAATACGTCTCGGCGCGCGCCGAAGGTTGCGTGACATAATCAAACCGATGTCTCTCAACGTCGTCATTCTCGCTGCGGGCGTCGGCAAGCGGATGCATTCGCGTTTGCCGAAAGTACTCCATACCGTTGCCGGGCAGCCACTCCTGGGCCATGTGATCGGCGCCGCGCGCGCGCTCGAAGCTGAGCGCATCGTCGTGGTGTATGGCCACGGCGGTGAGCAGGTACGCGAGGCAGTGTCGGGCCCCGACCTCGCGTTCGCGCGTCAGGAGCCGCAACTCGGAACGGGTCACGCGGTTCAGCAGGCGTTGCCCATGCTCTCGGCAGCACCCGTGACGGTGGTGCTGTACGGCGACGTGCCGCTGATTCGCGCGCAAACGCTAAGGCGCCTGATCGGAGGTGCGCAAGATTCAGTCGCGGTACTCACAGCGGAGCTCGACGAGCCGCAAGGCTACGGGCGGATTCTTCGCACGTCACTCGGCGCCATCCGGGGCATCGTCGAGGAAAAAGACGCGAGCATCGAAGAGCGTGCGCTACGGGAAGTGAATACCGGCCTGATGGCGCTCCCCACGGCGCATCTGGCTACGTGGCTCGCGCGCCTGAGCAACGACAACGCCCAACGCGAGTACTACCTGACCGACGTGGTGAAGCTTGCGCTCGAAGACGGCGTCAAGGTCGAAGCCGTGCCCGTCAGCGATGCGTGGGAGATGCTGGGCGTGAATAGTCGCGTCCAGCTCGCGCAGGTCGAGCGCCTCTACCAGCGCGATTACGCGAACCGGCTGCTCGAAGCCGGTGTGGCGCTTGCCGATCCGGCGCGGATCGATGTGCGCGGCGAGCTTGTGTGCGAGCGCGATGTGCATATCGACGTCAACTGCATTTTCGAAGGGCGCGTTCATCTTGCCGAAGGCGCACGAGTCGGTGCGAATTGCATTCTCAGAAACGTAACGGTCGGCGCCGAGACGCGCATCGAGCCCTTCAGCCACATCGATGATGCCGTGATCGGCGCGCAATGCCGCATCGGGCCTTACGCGAGAATACGACCCGGCACGCGCCTCGCGGCTGACGTGCACATCGGCAACTTCGTGGAAGTGAAAGCGAGCGACATCGCCGAAGGCTCGAAAGCGAATCATCTCGCGTATATCGGAGACACGACGATCGGGCGTAACGTGAACGTCGGCGCCGGAACGATAACGTGCAACTACGACGGCGCTTTCAAGCACCGCACGGTGATCGAGGACGATGTCTTTATCGGCTCCGACACGCAGCTCGTAGCTCCCGTGACCGTGCGGCGCGGTGCGACGATCGGCGCCGGTTCGACCATTACGCGCGAAGCTCCAGAGGGCGAGCTCACGCTCACGCGTGTGAAGCAGAAATCGATTGCCGGATGGAAACGACCACAGAAGAAGGCAGGCTGATATGTGCGGAATAGTGGGTGCAATTTCACACCGGAACGTCGTTCCGATTTTGCTCGAGGGTCTTCGCCGCCTCGAGTATCGCGGTTACGACTCGGCGGGGATTGCGGTAGTCAACGGTTCACTCAAGCGGCTGCGCAGCACCGGCCGCGTCGCGGAGCTCACTCGGCGCGTGGATGAGCACGACCTTTCGGGTCCGCTCGGCATCGCGCACACGCGCTGGGCGACCCACGGTGTTCCGTCGGAGCGCAACGCGCATCCTCACGTCTCGGGCGGCCTCTCGGTCGTGCACAACGGCATCATCGAGAATCATGAGGAGATGCGGCGTCGCCTGCAGAAAGAGGGCTACGAATTCGTATCGGACACGGACACGGAAGTCATCGCGCATCTCGTACGCTCGAAGATGGCGAAGGGCGCGAAGTTGCTGGAAGCGGTACGTCTGAGTGTCGTCGAGCTGACTGGTGCTTACGCTATTGCCGTCGTCGACGAGAAAGACCCGCAGCGCCTGGTCGTGGCGCGCATGGGCGCCCCGCTCCTGCTGGGCTTAGGCGACGGTGAAAACTTTGCGGCGTCGGATGCATCGGCGCTGGTGCAGGTCACCTCGCGAGTCGTGTATCTCGAGGAATCCGACTGCGCCGAGATCACGCTGGACGGCGTTCGCGTCTTCGACGGTGCCGGTAAGGCCGCTGAGCGCGCCGTGCACGTGAGCAGCCTTTCGTCGGCGGACGTCGAGCTCGGCCCCTTCCGTCATTACATGCAGAAGGAAATCTTCGAGCAGCCGATGGCGGTCGCGAACACGCTCGAGCTCGTGGTGAATGCGCGCGGAATCACGCCGCAGCTCTTCGGCGCCGAAGCTGAAGACATTCTGCGTGAAGTCGACAGCGTCCTCATTCTTGCGTGCGGCACGAGCTTCCATGCGGGACTGGTTGCGAGATATTGGCTCGAAGCGCTCGCAGGCATCCCGTGCAATGTCGAGATCGCCAGCGAATACCGCTACCGCGATTCGGTCCCGAACCCAAAAGCGCTCGTCGTTACGATATCCCAGTCGGGAGAAACGGCCGATACGCTCGCCGCACTGAATCATGCAAAGCGCCTAGGTCAGGAACGCACCCTTTCGATCTGCAACGTGCCCGAGTCGGCGCTCGTGCGCCATTCAAAGCTTCGCTTTCTTACCCGCGCAGGTCCCGAGATCGGCGTCGCGTCGACCAAAGCCTTTACGACTCAGCTTGCCGCGCTCGTGCTCCTCTCAATGACGCTCGCGAAGCTTCGCGGTCGTCTCACACCGGAGCGCGAAACGCAGCTCATGGATGCACTGCGGCATCTACCTGCAGCGCTTACGCACGTGCTAGGAGTCGAGAAGCAGGTCGAGAAATGGGCCGAGCTCTTCGCGCAGCGCGAGAACGCGCTTTTCCTCGGCCGCGGGATTCATTACCCGATCGCGATGGAAGGTGCGCTCAAGCTGAAGGAAATTTCATACATACACGCTGAGGCGTATGCAGCGGGCGAGTTGAAGCATGGTCCGCTCGCACTGGTCGATCGCAACATGCCGGTCGTCGCGATCGCGCCGAAGGATTCACTGTTCGAAAAGCTAAAGTCGAACCTTCAGGAAGTGAGAGCCCGCGGAGGCGAGCTCTTCGTTTTCGCGGATCAGGATGCCGTGCTTCAGGAAAGTGAGGGCGTGCGCGTGATCGGCATGCCGGATCATGCGGGGCTCCTCTCCCCCATTCTCCACACAGTGCCGCTGCAGCTTCTGGCTTACCACGTGGCGCTTCATAAGGGCACAGACGTCGATAAACCACGCAATCTTGCGAAGTCCGTCACTGTGGAGTGACGACTTCGCTCGCGCTCGGCCGGTAAACGAACAGGGGAAACCCAAGGTTTCCGCCGTACGCCCCCATCCTTCGCCTGCGCTCGGCCGGTAAACGAACAGGGGAAACCCAAGGTTTCCCCCGTATCCCCCCATCCTTCGGCCATCTACCGATAGCTCATTACGCCGAGGGGGCGTTATTTAGTGCCGGCGCGGCGGTCGCGGGCGATGACGATCAGACCTTCGAGGATGCCCACGACTCCCGGGACGTTCTCGCTCATCCCGCTCGAAGTGAGATAACGTCCGTCGACGATCAGCGAAGGCGTGCCGGTGATGGCATACGCGCGCGTATGGCTGCGCGCTTCCTGCACCTTGCGCTCGACTTCGGGCGAATTGTACGCGGCGGTCCATCGGGCGGGCTCGACCCCGTTTCGTGCAGCCCAGTCGGCGGTCGCATTCGCGGTGTTCAAAGAGTCTTTGTCGAGATGCATCGAGCGATAAACCGCCTGGTGCAGCCGGCCCGTTTCGCCGAGCGCTTCGAGCGTATAGAAAACGCGCGCGTGCGGCACCCAGCTGTCGCGGAAGATCGCCGGAATACGCCGGAGCTCGACGTCCGCAGGTTTACGCTTGAGCCACGCTTCGAGCGGTTGCTGCAGCTGGAAGCAGTACGGACAGCCGTACCAGAAAAACTCGACGACTTCGATGCGCTCGCCGGTCGCCACCGGCTGCGGGTCGATCATGAGGTACTCGTATTTGAGTCGCGGCGCAGCCTGCTGTGCCATCGCGGGCGCGGCGCCCACCAGCGCAAGGGCAGCTAATATCCCACCGAACACCCGCCGCGTCATCACCATCGTTACCTCGCTGCCGTTTTCTTGCGTACGCCGGCGATCATCTGATCGACGACCTTGAAGAAGCGGTCGTAGTCGATCGAGCTGCCGGGCGAAGTCATCGAAGGACCCGTCAGGTACTTGCCGTCGATCACCAGCGCGGGCGTGAATGGGACGTTGTATCGCGGCGTAATCTCCTTCGCGCGTTGCGTGAGACTCTGCACCGAGAACGAGTTGTAGGTGTCGATGAACTTCTGGCGGTCAGCACCTTTGGACGCCGCCCAGTCGAAGAGCACCTTCGGTTCCTGCAGACGGAGCTTCTGTGTGTGTACGGCTGCGAAAACTTCATGATGGAGCTTGTCCACGAGCCCGAGCGCTTCGAGGGTGTAGTACAGGCGCGCGTACGGCATCCAGGAATCCTGAAATACCGCGGGGACACGTTTGAACTCGACATCGGCGGGTTTGCGTTTGAGCCAGCCGGCAAGCGGCGGCTGCAGCGAGTGGCAGTGCGGGCATGCGTAGGAGAAGAACTCGATCACCTCGACCTTGTTCCCGCTCGAGGTCGGCTGCGGGGGGTTGACGAGCTGATACTCCTTGCCCGGTGCGCCCTGTGCCGCGGCCCCGCCTGCGACGATCGACAGGCACGCCGCTGCAAAACCCAAGCGAAACCAGCCTAAAAAGCGGTCCATACGTGACTCCGTACTGTGGTGGCTCGTGACGCCTACGGCTCGCGCAGCTTGATGAGCGTCGTTTGCACGCCGTTCTGCTTGAGAGTGTCGCGCGTGCGGTTTAGTTCTTCCACGCTGGTATACGGCCCGATCCGCACACGGTGCCAGACGCCTTTATCGGGAACCGCGCTCGTTTCAATGCTCGCTTCGACACCCAGCAGCGCCAGCCGAGCCTTGAGATTATCTGCATCCGGTGCATTCTGAAATGATCCGGCCTGCAGAAAGAACGCTTCCTTCGTGGGCGGGGTTGACCCCTTCGGCACGTCTTTCGATTTTTTCTCGCCGTCCTCGCCCGGCAGGATCTTGTAGAAATCGAAGCGGGGCTTCGCTTCCTCGGCCTTGGTCTTGTCTTCGATTTTTGCGCTCGGCGACGGAGGGACTTTAGGAGGCTCGGGCTTTGCCGTTGGCGACGGCAACAGTGGCGGGCGCGACGAAGAAAACGGATTGGGCATCTTGTTGATGTACCACGCGACGCCGAGCGCGATAAAAAGACCGAGCACGAGGCCGATCAGAACGCCTGCAAGCATCGAGCTTCCGTTACGTCGTGTAGCGCGTCGGCTTTCCGAAGCCTTGTAATCCCTCGACATCGGTCTATCTTACATTTTTTCAGGTGCAGACACACCCAGCAGGGTGAGTCCGTTGCGAAGCGCGTGCCGCGCCGCCATCAAGAGAGCGAGTCGAGCACGCTTCACGTGTTCTTCATCCACAAGTACGCGCGTCGCATTGTAGTAACTGTGGAAATCAGCCGCGAGATCTTTCAGATAGAAGGCGATGAGATGGGGCGCGAGATCACGCGCCGCGGTCTCGATCGCTTCCGGATAAGCCATCAAGCGCTGGATGAGCACGCTTTCATATGCGTCGGTGAGCGGCGACACGTCGGCATCTGCCAGGGAAGCCGCATCTCCACCCCACTGGTCCAGAACACTGCACACACGCGCGTGTGCGTATTGAATGTAATAGACCGGGTTTTCATTGCTCTGTGATTTTGCGAGATCGAGATCGAAATCGAGATGCTGATCGCTTTTCCTGAGCACGTAGAAAAGCCGTGCGGCGTCGTTACCGACTTCGTGCCGCAACTCACGCAGCGTCACGAACTCCCCGGCGCGCGTAGACATCGACACCTTCTCACCTTTGCGGTAGAGCACGGCGAACTGCACGAGCGCGACCGTAAGCTGCTCGCGGTTCCGCCCCAGCGCTTCGAGCGCGCCTTTCACACGCGCGATGTATCCGTGATGATCGGCGCCCCAGACATCGATGAGGATGTCGTACCCACGCTCGAACTTCTCGAGGTGGTACGCGATGTCGGACGCAAAGTAAGTGTATTGGCCGTTTTCGCGGCGCACGACGCGGTCTTTCTCATCGCCGAATATCGTCGAGCGAAACCACAGTGCGCCTTCGTTCTCGTAGAGATGACCGGCTTCCTGGAGTCGGGCGACCGCCTGCTCGACGCGACCGGAGTCGTATAGCGAACGCTCGGAGTACCAGTTATCGAAGACGACACCGAACTCGGTCAGGTCCTGCCGGCAGTCGGCGAGCTGCTGGTTGAGCGCGTGGGCGTGTATTTCTTCGTAACCAGGACCGAGCAGCGATTTCGCTCGTGCGATCAACGCATCGAGATGCGCCTCAGAGTCGGTCGAGGCGTCGGGCAGATCGCGCAGCAGGTCCTCCCGCGTTTGTACATAGCGCATTCCGCGACTGTCATGCAGGGCATGGCCCATAGCCTGCACGTAATCGCCCCGATATGCGTTTGGAGGGAACTCGACCGGCACGCCTGCGTGCTCGAGGTAACGCAGCCAGGTCGACAGGGCGAGGATGTCCATCTGCCGTCCGGCGTCATTCACGTAATACTCGCGTGCGACCTCAAAGCCTGCTGCGTCGAGCACATTGCCCAGGCTCGCCCCGTACGCCGCGCCGCGCCCGTGTCCGACGTGCAGTGGGCCGGTTGGATTTGCAGAGACGAACTCGATCTGCACCTTCTTGCGACGGCCCGCCGTAGTGCGTCCGAAGGCCGCGCCTTCAGCAAGGATCTGAGGCACGAGCTGCTGCTTGAAAGAAAGGCTGAGAAAAAGGTTTATGAAGCCGGCGCCCGCGATCTCGGCCCGATCCAGCAGCGGGGACGCGGGCAGCGCATCGACGATCGCCTGTGCGATGTCACGCGGCTTTCGTTTGAGTACCCGCGCGAGCTGGAGTGCGACGTTACATGCGTAGTCGCCGTGCTGCGGATCGTTCGGCCGGTCGAGCCCGATGCTCGTATGAGCAGCGTCGGGCCACGCGGTCTTGACCGCAGCAGCGAGCATCCGCGCGCACGACGTCTTCGCGTCGGAAGGACGGGGTTCTTGCATGGCGCTGGAACGGGGACCGTACGGTCCCGCCTGTTGGGCTGGAGGGCGCGGTGGGCTAACGGCCACATGCGCTGAAAGACGGCGATTTTAACAGTACGCGTGACGCGCAGACCTCAAAGCTCGACGGGGTCCACTTCCAGTGTCCATCGCGCCGA
>Ga0136611_10001951_pt1 | contig 14366 bp, 10 predicted proteins | sample AntDrymUQ2232306_2_FD_106645 | JGI IMG/M metagenome (GOLD analysis project Ga0136611, IMG submission 106645) | Polar desert sand microbial communities from Dry Valleys, Antarctica - metaG UQ223 (23.06) | ecosystem: Environmental > Terrestrial > Soil > Desert | place: Antarctica: Dry Valley...
GGCATCGTCGACCGCACCCATCCGGCCGCCGACAAGATCCGCCCGCGCGAGATCGTGGCCGAGATCGAGGCCACCCTGTCCGCGGAGCTCGACCTGCAGCGCGAAGCCGCGAATGCGTCGCTGCTGCGGCGCAACTGGCTGGACTCGGCGGACCTGTACGTCCCGGAAGTGATCTGGACCCACACCGCGCAGCGCGCGATGACCCAGGAGCGCGTGTACGGCATTCCGTCCGATGACATCGGAGCGCTGGACGCCGCCGGCATCGACCGCAAGGCGCTTGCGGCGAAGGGCGTGCGGCTGTTCTACCAGCAGGTGTTCCGCGACAATTTCTTCCACGCCGATGCGCACGCGGGCAACATCTGGGTGGACGCCACCCGCAAGGAAAATCCGCGCTTCATCGCGCTGGATTTCGGGATCATGGGACAGCTCTCCAGCGAGGACCAGTACTACCTTGCCGAAAATTTCATGGCGATCTTCAACCGCGATTACCGGCGCATTGCCGAGCTGCACGTGCAGGCGGGATGGATGCCGGCATCCATTCGCATCGATGAACTTGAAGCCGCAACGCGCGCCGTCTGCGAGCCGTACTTCACCCGGCCGCTCAGCGAGATTTCGCTGGCCGAGGTGCTGGTCAAGCTGTTCCGCACCGCCCAGCGCTATGAGCTGACCTTGCAGCCGCAGCTGATCCTGCTGCAGAAGACCCTGCTCAACATCGAAGGCGTGGGCCGCCAGCTGGACCCGAAGATCGACATCTGGGAGGTGGCCAAGCCGGTGCTGGAAAAGATCCTGGTGGAGCGCTACAGCCCGCAGCGGCTGGCCAACGAATTCCGCAAGCGCCTGCCGGAAATGATCACCCACGCGCCGGAAATGCCGCGCCTGCTGCACGCTTGGCTCCAGCAGCAAGTGGAAGGAAAGCATGAGCTGCGCATGCGCTCCAACGACCTGGCCGAACTCGCCCGCGTTGCGGGTGATGGCCAGAAGCGGATGGTTGCCGCGGTGCTCGGCACTGGACTGCTGATCGTGGCGGCGGTGCTGTTCGGGCTGGAGGCGGGCGGCCCCCAGGTAGGCGGCGTGCCGGCGGCAGTGTGGATTGCGGCGCTGGGCGGGCTGTGGGCGCTGCATGCGGCGTGGCCTCGCCGCTAGAACGCTGCATTGCACGTCGGCAGGCAGCGCGTGCTGGGCGCACAATCGGTGTCCTACATGTTTCCGCACAGGAGTTCCGCATGAGCACCAAGGCCTTTGGCGCGCGCGCCGCCGATGCACCGATCGAGGCGATGAACATCACCCGCCGCGCGCCGGCTGCAGGCGATGTGCAGATCGACATCAAGTACTGCGGCGTCTGCCACTCGGACCTGCACACGGTGCGTTCCGAATGGCCGGGCACGGTGTATCCGTGCGTGCCGGGCCATGAGATCGTCGGCCACGTCAGCGCGGTCGGTGGCGACGTGCAGGCATTCAAGGTCGGCGACACGGTCGGCGTGGGCTGCCTGGTCGACAGCTGCCGGCACTGCGCGTCCTGCGATGAAGGCCTCGAGCAGTACTGCACCAATGGCTTCGTCGGCACCTACAACGGCAAGACCGCGGATGCGCCCGGCCACACATTGGGCGGTTATGCGCAACAGATTGTGGTCGAGCAGCGCTTCGTGCTCAAGATCACGCACGGCGAGGACCAGCTGGCCGCGGTGGCGCCGCTGCTGTGCGCGGGTATCACCACTTATTCGCCGCTGCGCCACTGGAAGGCCGGGCCGGGAAAGAAGGTGGGCATCGTCGGCATCGGCGGGCTGGGCCACATGGGCATCAAGATCGCGCATGCCATGGGCGCCGAGGTGGTCGCGTTCACCACCAGCGAATCCAAGCGCGCCGAAGCACGCGCACTGGGCGCCGATGACGTGATCAACTCGCGTGAAAAAGCGCAGATGAAAGCGCATACCGGCAGCTTCGACTTGATCCTCAACACCGTGGCGGCTGCGCATGACCTGGATGCGTTCACCGCGTTGCTCAAGCGCGACGGCACGATGTGCCTGGTTGGCGTGCCAGCCACGCCGCATCCGAGCCCCAGCGTGGGTGCGCTGATCTTCGGGCGTAAGTCGATTGCGGGTTCGTTGATTGGCGGCATCCCGGAGACCCAGGAGATGCTCGATTTCTGCGCGGAACACGGAATCGTTGCGGACATCGAGATGATCGACGCGCAGGAGATCGAGGCGTCCTACGAGCGCATGCTCAAGAGCGACGTGAAGTACCGCTTCGTGATCGATACCGCGTCGATGGCTTGAGCCGCCAATCGCGCAATGAAGAAGCCCGGGGCGACCCGGGCTTTTTCGTGGGCGTTGCAGCGCCTGTCAGTTCCTGGAAGGCGTCGACGGAGCCGCAGCCTTGCCGGCGCTGGCAAAGTCGCCGGCAACAAACACCGACAACTGCTCCGGCTTAAGGAAGGCGCGGATGGCGGCGTTGACGTCGGCCACGGTCAGCGCCTGCAGTTTCGCGTCGAACTCCGCGCGGCGCAGCATCGGCCTGCCCAGGAAACTATCGCTATTGAGCATGCCGGTCACCGCGCCATCGCTGGCACGGCCCTGCTGGCGCTGGGTCAGCATGCTGGCCACGGCGTCCTTGAGTTCGGCTTCGGTGACGCCGTCGGTGACGAAGCGCTTCAGTTCGTCGCGCACTGCGGCTTCCAGCCTGGCGGTATTCTGCGGCGCGGCAATGGCCTGGATGCTGAAGCTGCCGGCATCGTCCTTGCCGTCGCGGCTCACATCCGCGCTGATCCCGCTGCCGATGCTGTAACTCAATCCGTCCTTCTGCCGCACGCGGTCGCCAAGGCGCGACTTGAGGCCGCTGCTGCCGAAGATGTTGTTGGCCACCATCAGCGCGGAGTAGGCCGGATCGATGTCATTAAGCGGCAGGTTGTGGCGTGCCAGGAACACTGCACTGGACTTGTCCGGCGTCTCGAACGCCTGCTTGCTTGCCGGCACCGCGTTGTAGCGGGTGGAAATGGGCGCGTAGGCAACGCCGGGTGTCCAGCCGGCGAACAGTTGTTCCAGCACCGGTTTGATGGCCGCCGGATCGAAGTCGCCGACGATGGCGATCTCGCCCTGCGCGGTGCCGTACACGTTGCGGTGGTAGGCGCGCACGTTGTCAAGGGTCAGCGCCTTGAGGTTGGCCAGCGCCTCGTCGAAGCTGCGGTGGCGCAGCGGATGGTCGGCCGGCCACGGATCGAAGGCATCGCCCATCGCATCGCCAGCAATGCTCCCGGGCTCCTTGCGCGCGGCCTCCATGCCGGTGATCGCCTGCAAGCGCAGTTGTTCGAATTCGTCTTGCGGGAAGCTCGGGTTGCGCAGGATTTCGGCGGCAACCGTGAGCGCCTCTGCCAGTTCGCCGCGGCGAGTGTCGAGCGAGATGCTTGCGCCTTGCGTACCTCCGCTGACGCTGGCCGCGGTCTTCAGTGCTTCGAAACGCTTGTCGATCTGCTCGCGGGTCAGCGCCTTGCTGCCTCGCATCAGCATGCTGCCGGTAAAGCTGGCGGCGGGCGAAGGACTGCTGCGGATCGATTCAAGGTCGCCGAAGCGGAAGTCGGCATTCACCACCACGGTGCCGCCGCGGGTCTTCTTCGGCAGCAAGGCCACTTGGAGGCCGTTGCCGATGGTGAAGCGCTGGGTGCGCGCGTCGATGTTGGCCGGGCTTGGGTCAAATGCCTCGCCGGCTGCGACGGCGGCGCGGCCCTTGTAGCCCTCCACCAGCGAGGCCACGGGCGGCGCCGCGGCGATGGTCGCGCGCACCGCGTTGTCGGTGGGAACAAACCGCGCCAAGGTCCGGTTGCTCGGTATCAGGTAAGTCCTGGCAACGCGGTTGACGTCGTCTACGCCCACCTTCGCCAGTGCATCGCGCAGCACGAACCACAGCCGCCAGTCGCCCGCGGCCACGTATTCGGAGAGGGACATCGCGACCGCATTGACATCGTTGAAGGCGAGCTCGTAGCCGTTGCCGATGCGCTGCTGCGCGTCCTGCAGTTCCTGCGCGGTAATCGGGGTGGTGGCGAGTTGTTCGAGTTGCGCCAGCAGCGCGGCCTCGGCCTTGGCGGCATCGCCATCCTTGGGCACCGCAACCACGGCGTTCATGGTGCCGGGCTCGCGCATCGCGCCGGCGCCGGCGCCGGCGAACGCGGCCAGCTTGGTTTCCACCAGCGCCTTGTGCAGGCGGCCGCCGGGGGTGTGGCCGAGGATGTTGCCGAGCAGGACGAGGGCGGGCGTGTCGGCATGGGTGGCAGCGGGGATGTGATACGCGAGACTGGTGATGCGGATGTCGCCGCTGCGGCGCACGGTGACTTCGCGCTCGCCGTCCTGGGTGGGCTCGATGGTGTAAGCCCTCGGCAAAACGCGCGCGGACTTCTTCAATCTGCCGAACTTCGCGTTGATGGCCGCAAGCACCTTGTCCGCATCGAAACGCCCGGCCACGATCAGCGCGGCGTTGTCGGGCTGGTACCAGGTCCGGTAGAACGCCTGCAGGCGCTCGACCGGCACGTTCTCCACGTCGCTGCGCGCGCCGATGGTGGTATTGCCGTAGTTGTGCCACAGGTAGGCGGTGGACCGCAGGCGCTCGTTGAGCACGCTGCCGGGGTTGTTCTCGTTGCGCTCCAGTTCGTTGCGGACCACGGTCATCTCGCTGGTCAGATCTTTCTGCGCGACGAACGAGTTGATCATGCGGTCCGCTTCCAGCCCGAGCACGTAGTTGAGCGTTTCGTCGTTGGCCGGGAAGCTGCTGAAGTAATTGGTGCGGTCCAGCGATGTACTCGCGTTGAAGCCCACGCCGCGCTTCTTCAGTTCGCCGGGGATGTCGGCGTGGGTCGGCGTGCCCTTGAACAGCAGATGTTCCAGCAGGTGGGCCATGCCGGTCTCGCCGTAGTTCTCGTGCACCGAGCCGACCAGATAGGTCAGGTTGACGGTGACGGTGGGCTTGCTGGCATCGGGGAACAGCAGGACGCGCAGGCCATTCGCCACTGTGTATTCGCAGATGCCTTCCACGCAGGCGCCGGGGCTCACGCCTTTGGGCAGGGCGACGCCGTCGGCAGCGCCGGCAAGCCCGGGCAGGCCAAGCAGGCAGGCAAGGGCGAGGCTGTGCAGGCGTGGGTGGGTCATCGGGTTGGCTCCAATACGGGACAATGCCGCGCAGTCTAGCGAAGCGAAATCAAACCTGATGCCCGATGCGCAGTCCCTTGCCGTGCTCTACGCCGACGACTCACTTGCAGTTGTCGACAAACCGGCCGGGCTGATGGTCCACGACAGCGCGCTGGCCCGTGGCGAGACGGACTTCGCCGCAGACCGCCTGCGCGAGCAGTTCGGCAAGCCGATCTTCCTGGTGCACCGGCTGGATCGCGCCACCAGCGGCTGCCTGCTGCTGGCCTTCGACCGCGAGACCGCATCGGCCATGGGCAAGGCGGTGATGGCGGGCGGGGTCGAGAAACACTATCTCGCCATGTGTCGCGGCTGGCCCGCTGAGCAAACCTTCCTGGTCGACTATCCACTCGACGGTGGTCCCGGCAAGCCGCTCAAGAAGCCCGCGCAGACCGCGTTCAACGTGCTGGATACCTGCGAGCTGGCGATGCCGTCCGCCGGTTTCGAGACCTCGCGCTACGCCCTGCTGCAAGCCAGTCCGCTGACCGGCCGCTTCCGCCAGATCCGCAGGCACCTCAAGCATCTCTCGCATCACCTGATCGGCGACACCAGCCACGGCGACGGCCGCCACAACCGACAGTTCCGCATGCTCGGCATCCACCGCATGTTGTTGCATGCGCAGCGGCTGGCGTTTGTGCATCCGCACTCCAACGTACGCATTGAGGTGGACGCACCGGTCGATGCGCAATTCGCCCAGGCCCTGGCCTTGTTCCCGGCACCGTCAGCGGGCTGCTGACAACGTCGGGGCTGGCCTCGTCAGCTGCCGAATAATGCCAGCAGCAACAGACCGTAGCCCGCCACCGCCAGCAACGCGTGGCCGATGATCCAGGGCTTCGGCAACGCAAGTTGGCGCGCGTGGAAGCGCAGGTTGAGCAATGCGCCGCCGGCCGCGCCGACCACGAACAGGACCAGTGACAGTTGAGCCAGCAACGGGAGTCCAGTTGTCGCGGCGGCGTGGATAAGCAAAGTGATGCCAGCGGCGGCGAGCACGCCGTGGAGCATCGCCAGCCAGTCCGGCGGCCGTGGGGCACCGCCCCAGCGCAGGAATGCCATGACCAGTCCGCCCAGGGCGGCAATCGTGAACAGGACGGCGGCGGCTTGCATGGCGTACTCCGGGTGCGGGGCGTGAGCACACTGGTACCGCAGTGTGGATGACGGCCGCGACAAACTGTTTCGGGGTAATCCGGCTTCGCTAGAATGTGGATATGCTGGAAGTGGGGACCCTGGAAATCGACGACGAAGAACTCATCGAGCGCTTCGTGCGCGCGTCTGGGCCGGGCGGACAGAACGTCAACAAGGTGTCGACTGCGGTGGAGCTGCGTTTCGATATCGCGCAATCGCCTTCGTTGCCGGAAGCGGTACGCGAACGCCTGCTGGCCCGGCGCGACCGCCGGGTCACCGTGGACGGCGTGCTGGTGCTTGGCGCGCAACGCTTCCGTACCCAGGACCGCAACCGCCAGGACGCGCGCGAACGGCTGGCGCGTTTCATCGAGGCCGGCCTGCATCCGCCCAAGCCGCGCATCGCCACCAAGCCCAGCCGGGGTTCCAAGGAACGCCGCCTCGGCGAAAAACGCGGGCGTGCGACGATCAAGCAAGGCCGCACGCAGGGACGCGGCGGGAGTGACTGGGATTGAACAAAAACGCATATGACGAGGTGGTGCTGGCCTTGCCGCCCAGTGCGCCACGCATGCCGCGCAACCGCCTGATCGAGTGGCTGGGCAAGACCATCCTGCGCCTGGGTGGCTGGCGCATGGCGGGGGAATTCCCGGACCTGCCCAAGTTCGTGCTGATTGCCGCACCGCATTCGTCCAACTGGGACGGGTTGTGGGGCATGGCAGTCAAGCTGGGCACGGGCATGAAGCTGTCGATCCTGGGCAAGGATGCGCTGGTCAAGGCGCCGTTGCTGGGGCGGCTGGCGGTCTGGCAGGGCGTGATCGGGGTCGACCGTGGCGCCGCGCACGGTGTGGTGGAACAGGCCGCAAATGCCATCCGCAAGGCAGACCGCATGTGGTACACGATCGCCCCCGAAGGCACGCGCAAGCTGGTCGATCGCTGGAAGCCGGGGTTCTGGCACATCGCGCGCAATGCGGGGGTGCCGGTGGTGCCGGCGTACTTCGATTACGCGACTAGGACCCTCGGCATCGGCCCGCCGTTCGAACTGACCGGCGACATGCGCGCGGACATTGCACGCATCCAGCGTTGGTATGCGCCATACAAGGGCCGCAACCACGACGTGGTGCAGCCGCAAGACTGAGTGCTCCGCAGCGCAGCCTGTGCGTCGTTCAACGCTCCGAATGCCCACCCTGGTCGTATTCGCGCGGGGACAGCAGTTCCGGCTGGATCAGTTCGACGAAGCCGCGTGCCTGCGCGCTGAGGAACTTGCCCTTGCGCATCACCACGCCGTAACTGCGTGACGGGAACCAGCGCGCCAGCGACCGTGCCGACAGGCGCGGGCGGTCCGCGTCGGTCAGGCAAATCGCGGTGACGATGCTGATGCCAAGCCCCATCGCCACGTATTGCTTGATCACTTCCCAGCCGCCCACCTCCAGCGCAACGGTATACGGCACCCGGTTCTGCTGGAACACCAGGTCCACCATGCGGTAGGTGGTCAGGCGCTTGGGCGGCAGGATCAGGCCGTAAGGCGAGAGGTCCTGCAGCGACAGGTCCGGCTTGTGCGCCAGCGGGTGGTCCGGCGGGGTGATCAGCATCGGTTCGAAGCGATACACCGGCGAGTAGCTGAGGTCCGCCGGCACGTCCAGCATCGAGCCCACCGCCAGGTCCACCGCGTCGCTGCGCAACAGGTCCAGGCCGCTCGCGCCGGTCACGTTGTGCAAGGACAAGCGCACGTCCGGAAGGCGTTGTCGGAACGCATCCACGATCCCCGGCAGCAGGTACAGGATGGTCGAGCTGCCGGCCGCCACGTTCAGTTCGCCCGCGTCCAGCCCCCTTATCTGCTCCCGAAAGCTGGGGCCAAGCCCGTCCAGCCCTTCCACCAGGGGGCGCGCCATTTCGTAGAGCAGCTCGCCCTCGCGGGTCGGCACCAGGCGCTTGCCGCTGCGTTCCAGCAGCCTCACCCCCATGTCGCGTTCCAGCGCCTGCAGTTGCAGCGTCACCGCAGGTTGACTGAGATACAGCGCTTCTGCCGCGCGGGAGACCGAACCCAGCCGTGCCACCTGGCAGAACGCCCGCAAGGGCTTCAGGCGTGAGCCTTTGTAGGAAAACCTGATCGCGCCAGGGGGTCGCGGCAGCACGTGATTCGTCTAGTTATAAATAATGCAAATACTAGACATTGATAAAACTGCTTTGTCAAATACCATTCGCTACCGGATGGTGCGAGTCCACCTTGCATCCGGAGTTTCAATGTCGGCCGTCATGAACACCTGCGTGGGCGAGACCCAAACCGGGATTGAGGTCATCCGGCATATCGCCGGTCAGGAGCAGCAGCTGACGCCGCATGCGCTCGCGTTCCTTGCGGGCCTGCACCGCAATTTCGAGCCAGGCCGCCAGGCCCAGCTGGCGCGACGCGTGGCGCGGCAGGCGTCCTTCGATGCCGGCGCGCTGCCGGACTTCCGCGCCGATACCGCCGCCATCCGGGCCGGCAACTGGAGCGTGGCCCCGATTCCGCGCGCCCTGCAGGATCGCCGGGTTGAAATCACCGGTCCGGTAGACCCGAAGATGGTGATCAATGCGCTGAACTCCGGCGCCAACTGCTACATGGCGGATTTCGAGGACAGCACCAGCCCAAGCTGGGCCAACCTGCTGGAGGGACAGCGCGTCTTGCGCCTGGCAGTGGCCGGCACCCTCGACTGGCGCGTGCCCGACCAGAGCCAGCCGGGCGGCTCCAGGCGCTACTCGTTGAAGCCGGAGTCCGAGCGCGCCGTGTTGATCGTGCGGCCGCGCGGATGGCACCTGGACGAGAAACACGTGCTGGTGGATGGCGCGCGGATGTCGGCGGCGCTGTTCGACCTTGGCATGTTCTGCTTCCACAACGCGGCTACGCTGGCGGCGCGGGACCGCGGGCCCTATTTCTATCTGCCCAAGCTCGAGTCGATGGAGGAAGCCGCGCTATGGGATGGCGTGCTGTCCCACATCGAGGAAACGCTCAGGCTGCCGCATGGGCAGATCAAGGTCACCGTGCTGGTCGAAACCCTGCCGGCTGCGTTCGAGATGGATGAAATCCTGCACGCGCTGAAGGACCACATCGCCGGTCTCAATTGCGGGCGCTGGGACTACATTTTTTCCTACATCAAGACCTTTCGCTGCCACCGCGACCGGGTCTTGCCGGAGCGTGGCCAGGTGGGCATGACCCAGCCGTTCCTGAAGGCCTATTCGGAGCTGCTGATCCGCACCTGCCACCGCCGCGGCGCGCATGCGATGGGCGGCATGGCGGCGCAGATCCCGATCTCCGGCGATGTAGATGCGAACGAGGCCGCACTGGCCCGGGTGCGCGCCGACAAGCTGCGTGAAGCCACCGCAGGCCACGACGGCACCTGGGTTGCGCACCCGGCGCTGATACCGCTTGCGCGGGACGCATTCAACGCGCAAATGCCCGGGCCGCACCAGCAGCAGGTGCTGCGCGACGACGTGCACGTGACCCGCGACGATTTGCTCAAGCCCGCGCGGGGCACCATTACCCGGGCAGGCTTCGACGGTAACGTCGAGGTCTGCGTGCGCTACCTGGCCGCGTGGCTCGACGGCCAGGGCTGCGTGCCAATTCACTGGCTGATGGAAGACGCGGCCACGGCCGAGATCGCACGCGCGCAATTGTGGCAGTGGCTGCACTTCACCGATGTACCCGCCGGTGGCGTGCAGACGGATGCCGCAGCCCGCCCAGCGCCACTGCATCTCGACGACGGCAGCGAAATCGACTTCTCGCTGCTGGAGCGCGCGCTGATCGGCTTGCCCAGCAAGCTCTGCGGCCACCCGCACATCCCCGGGAGCAGCCGCGTCAACGAAGCCATCGACATGCTCGAACGCCTGACCCACGCAGGCACCCTGGCCGATTTCCTCACCCTGCCCGCATACGAACGCCTCGACTGAACTTCAGCGCCAACACCCACCGCCCCCACATGAGAACCCGCCATGAAAAATACCTTGCTTAGCGCCGAACAACTCAAGCTGGACTGGGCCAACAACCCGCGCTGGGCTGGCGTCACCCGTACCTATTCCGCCGAGGACGTAGTGCGGCTGCGTGGCAGCGTCGGCATCGAGCACTCGCTGGCACGGATGGGCGCGGAAAAACTGTGGAAGTCGCTGCATACGCGGGATTTCGTCAACGCGCTGGGCGCGCTGACCGGCAACCAGGCCATGCAGCAGGTCAAGGCCGGCCTCAAGGCCATCTATCTGAGTGGATGGCAGGTCGCGGCCGATGCCAACGTGGCCGGCGAGATGTACCCGGACCAGTCGCTGTACCCGGCCAATTCGGTGCCGCTGGTGGTCAAGCGCATCAACAATTGCCTGCTGCGCGCCGACCAGCTGAGCCATGCGGAGGGCGACAACAGCATTGACTATCTGCAACCCATCGTGGCCGATGCCGAAGCCGGGTTTGGCGGCGTGCTCAACGCCTTCGAACTGATGAAGGCGATGATCGAGGCAGGCGCCGCCGGCGTGCATTTCGAGGACCAGCTGGCCTCGGTGAAAAAGTGCGGGCACATGGGCGGCAAGGTGTTGGTACCCACCCGCGAGGCCATCGAGAAACTCACTGCCGCGCGCCTGGCCGCGGACGTGATGGGCGTACCGACGTTGATCGTGGCCCGTACCGATGCCGAAGCGGCGGACCTGGTCACCTCCGACGTGGACGACAACGACAAGCCGTTCTGCACCGGCGAGCGCACCGTGGAGGGTTTCTACAAGACCCACAAGGGGCTGGACCAGGCCATCAGCCGCGGCTTGGCCTACGCGCCGTACGCGGACCTGGTCTGGTGCGAAACCGGCAAGCCGGACCTGGAGTTCGCGCGCAAGTTCGCCGAAGCGATCCATGCGAAGTTCCCGGGCAAGCTGCTGGCCTACAACTGCTCGCCATCGTTCAACTGGAAGAAGCACCTTGACGATGCCACCATCGCGAAATTCCAGAACGAACTGGGCGCGATGGGCTACAAGTTCCAGTTCATCACCCTGGCCGGTTTCCATTCGCTGAACTACGGCATGTTCGACCTTGCGCATGGCTACGCGCGCCGGCAGATGAGCGCATTCGTCGACCTGCAGGAGCGCGAGTTCGCCGCCGCCGAGCGCGGCTTCACCGCCGTCAAGCATCAGCGCGAAGTGGGCACCGGATATTTCGACGCGATCACCCAGACCATCCAGGGCGCGCAGACCTCGACGATGGCGCTGAAGGGCTCCACAGAGGAGGAGCAATTCCACGGCGAACGCGCTGCCGCCTGAGCAGGGCAGATACGCGCCTGGCGCACCGGCGCGCCTGGCGCCGCTTGCTTGCCATGCCGTGGCCGCGGCGCTGCCGCCGGGTTGCATGCCTGCATTTCCATGCGCCCGGCGGGGCCGATGCTATCCTCCGGCCTCGTTCATGGGGGAGCGTGGGATGGCTGAGGGCGTGGCCGCACTCGCACGGACAGGTGCCATGGGTGACGACGCCGATCCGGCAGCGGCCTCCCTGACCGATGACGAGTACGCGCTGTTCGCGCAGGTCGCTCGCATCCGCCGGGTCGACAGCGGCCAGCGGCTGTTCCAGCGTGGGGACCTGGGCACCACCATGTATGTCATTGCGCGGGGCGTGGTCGAGCTGGATTTCGGCGATGACCTGGTGGCCAAGCGGCTCGGTGCTCGCGAGTTCTTCGGTGAGCTTGGCCTGCTGATTGGGGATCACGCGCGCAGTGCGGACGCGCTGGTGTCCGAAGACGGCGTGTTGCTGGAACTGAGCCGGGAAGCCTTCGATGCCCTGGCGCAGCGGGACCCGCAGCTGCTCGCGCAGTTCCTGCGCAGGGCGATCATGCGCGTGGTGTTCAACGAGCAAGGCTTGATTGCCCGTTTGCGCCGCCGCAACCGCGAGCTGGAAACCGCGTTGGATACGTTGCGCGCCACCGCGCACCGCCTCAACCAGACCGAGGTATTGACCCGGACCGATGAACTCACCGGGCTGTGCAACCGGCGCGGATTCGCAGCGCGCATCGAACAACTGCGCCACAACAGCAGCCTGGCGGGATTCGCGCTGGTGCTGATCGACTGCGACCGCTTCAAGGACGTCAACGATGCCCACGGCCACCTGGCCGGCGACCGGGTGCTGGTCAGCGTGGCCAGCCTGCTGCGCGCGGTCGCGGGGCCGGAAGACGTGGCCGCCCGCCTTGGCGGCGACGAGTTCTGCCTGCTGTTGCGCGGCGAACGCAACGACGACCTCGGCAAGGTGGTCGACTACATCCTGGGCATCGCGCGCACCCTGCGCGAGATGCACGCAAACCCGCCGCAGATGACCACCCTCAGCATCGGCGCCTGCCAGATCGGGGACGAGGCCGAGCTGCACCAGTGGGACCACTGGTATGGCCAGGCAGACACCGCCCTGTACCGGGCCAAGCGGCTGGGCGGCGACCGCGTGGAATGGCAGCACTGAGCCGTTACGGATGACCATGGCCAGCCAGACCCCGCAGGTCCGCACCCTGCTCCTGACCGACATGGTCGATTCCACCGGCCTGGTCGAGCGCCTGGGCGATAACGCCGCGGCCGATTTGTTCCGCGCCCACGACCGCATGGTGCTGGAACTGCAGCAACGCTGGCGCGGGCGCCTGATCGACCGCAGCGATGGCCTGCTGCTGATCTTCGAACGCCCCATCGATGCCCTCGGCTTCGCCCTGGACTACGTGCGCGGCCTGCGCGAGCTGGGCCGCGAACGCGAGCTCAAGCAACCGCTGCAGGCGCGCGCCGGCGTGCACGTGGGCGAAGTGCTGGTGTGGGAGAACAGTGTCGAGGCGGTGCGCATGGGCGCCAAGTCGATGGAAGTGGAAGGCCTGGCCAAGCCGTTGGCGGGGCGCCTGATGGCATTGGCCCGGCCGGGGCAGATCCTGCTGTCGGCCACCGCGGAACCACTCGCCCACCGCGCCGCTCGCGAACTCGGCGAACGCGGCGAACTGCTGGTATGGAAACCGTATGGGCGCTGGCGCTTCAAGGGCCTGCCCGAAGCGCAGGAAGTCTATGAAGTCGGCGAGCCAGGCTTGGCCCCGCTGCGCATGCCCGCGCATACGCCCAAGGCCTGGCGCGATATGCCGCTGTGGCGACGGCCAGCCGCGCTTGCGGTGGAAACATTGCTGCTGGCCGGCATCGTCATTGGCGGCTGGTTCCTGACCAAACCGCAGCCGGCCATTGCCTTCGCCGAGCGCGACTGGGTGGTGGTGGGCGACGTGCGCAACCTCACCGGCGACGCGCGCCTGGACGATTCACTGGAGCAGGCATTCCGGATCAGCCTGGAGCAGTCGCCCTACGTCAACCTGCTCAGCGACCTCAAGGTGCGCGAAACCCTGGAGCGCATGCAGCGCAAGCCGGGCGTGGCGATTGACCGCACCATCGGCTCGGAGATCGCCCTGCGCGACGGCGCGCGTGCGTTGCTGCTGCCCACCGTCGCGGAAGTGGGCGGGCGCCTACGGGTCAGCGCCGAGGTGGTGGACCCGCGCACCCAGGCCACGGTGTATGCGTTGTCTGCCGATGGCCGCGGTATCGAATCCGCGCTGGCGTCGATTGACGATGTCACCGGCCAGCTGCGCACCAAACTGGGCGAGGCCCTGAAGTCGGTCGAAAAGAATTCTGCGCCGCTTCAACAGGCCACCACGCCCAACCTCGATGCGCTCAAGGCGTTTTCATTGGCACGGGTTGAGTTGGAAACCCGTGGGGACATGCAGGCGGTGCTGGGTTTACTGGATCGCGCGCTCCAGTTGGATCCGCAGTTCGCTCTGGCGCACGTGAACAAGGGCATCGTTTATGGTTCCGCCCTCGGCAAGCGCTCGCAAGCAAAGGCATCCTGGGAGCGCGCACTGGCCATCCCGGATCGCCTCACTTCACAGGAACGCCTGCGCGTGCAGGTCGTGATGCTTGGTGAATTTGATGCACCAGGGCGAGCTTTTCCGGCGTTGCGCCAGTACATAACCCTTTACCCTGATGATTACGTGGCGTGGCGGCGGCTGTTCAACAGGGAATGGCAATATCTCAACGACTTCCGTGCTGCGGAGGCCTCATACCGGCGGCAAGCCTCAGACAAGCATCCCC
>Ga0136611_10001952_pt1 | contig 14360 bp, 15 predicted proteins | sample AntDrymUQ2232306_2_FD_106645 | JGI IMG/M metagenome (GOLD analysis project Ga0136611, IMG submission 106645) | Polar desert sand microbial communities from Dry Valleys, Antarctica - metaG UQ223 (23.06) | ecosystem: Environmental > Terrestrial > Soil > Desert | place: Antarctica: Dry Valley...
CTGATGGCCTGGACCCGCGACGAAATGGCGGCGCGTGCGGCGCGCGAATTGAAGGACGGTTACTACGTCAATCTCGGCATCGGGATTCCGACGCTCGTTGCGAATAATATTCCGGCGTGGATGACGGTCACGCTGCAGTCCGAAAACGGAATGCTCGGGATCGGGCCATTCCCTTATCCCGATGAGGTCGACGCCGACCTGATCAACGCGGGCAAGCAGACCATCAGCGAGCTCGACTCCTCGTCCTATTTCTCCTCGTCAGACAGCTTCGCGATGATCCGCGGCGGGCATATCGACTTGACCGTGTTGGGCGCGATGGAGGTCAGCGAAAGCGGCGACATCGCCAATTGGATGATCCCGGGCAAGATGATCAAGGGCATGGGCGGGGCGATGGACCTCGTTGCCGGGGTCAAGCGGATCATCGTCGTGATGGAGCACTCATCCAAAAACGGCGACCCCAAGTTCATTCCTCAATGCACACTACCGCTGACCGGCAAGAACGTGGTCGACATGATCGTCACCGACCTCGCGGTGTTCGAGCGGCCCGACCATGGCTCGCCGTTCCGGCTGGTGGAAACCGCGCCGGGGGTCGGCGCCGCGGAGGTTCGGGGCCGAACCACCGCGAATTACGCCGAGTGATGCGCGAACGCTCAACCGGGAGATTGTGATGAAGTCGATGATCTTTGCCGCCGCAGCTTGCTTGATGGCGGGTGCCGCGTTCGCACAGCCCGCGACTCCGCCCGCCAAGCTTTCGCTGACCCGGCTGGATTGCGGCACTGGAATGATCAAGGACTTCAACGCATTCTTTTCGGACAGCTTCGATTATCGGGCGGGGCCGCGCGAGATTACCGACAGCTGTTATCTTATCCGCCACGGCAACCAATATCTGCTGTGGGACAGCGGTTTTCCCGCGGGGCTCAAGGGCAAGCCGAAGGATATGGGGCCGCTCGTCGCCAGCCTCGACAAGACTATCGTCGAGCAACTTGCGACGCTGCGGCTCAGACCGGCGGATATTTCGGTGGTCGGGATCAGCCACATGCACGGCGACCATTCGGGCCAGGCAAAGGAATTTCCCGCGGCCAAGCTGGTCATCGGCAAGAAGGATTTCGAGCTGAGCAAGGGCAAGGATGACCCGTTCGGGCCGTGGCGAGCGGCCCGCGCGAAAGTCGAGCTTATGGAAGGCAGAGACGTCGATATCTTCGGCGACGGCAGCGTCATCGCGATGAACCTGCCCGGCCACACCCCGGGGCACATGGCGCTGCTGGTCAAGCTGGCGAGCGGGCCGGTGCTGCTGTCGGGCGATCTTTATCATTCGGATGAAGCACGAGTGAAGCGCGCGATTCCACCGTTCAACACCAGCCGCGCCGAAACGCTCGCCTCGATCGACCGGTTCGAGCGGGTGGCGAAGATTCTTGGAGCGCGGGTGATTATCCAGCACGAACCCGTAGACATTGCCAAATTGCCGGCGTTCCCGGCGGCGGCGGAATAGGAATGCGCGCCCTACTCTCCCATGTTGCCGGCGGACCCGAGACGCTGCGACTCGACGACTTGCCCGATCCGGTCGCGGGGCCGGGCGAACTGCTTGTGCGGGTGCGCGCGGCGGCGATCAATTTTCCCGATGTTCTGATCATCGAGGACAAATATCAGATGCGCCCGCCGCGCCCGTTCGCTCCGGGGGGCGAGATTGCGGGCGAAGTCGAGACGGTGGGCGAGGGGGTCGAGGGCTGGAGCGTCGGCGACCGGCTGATCGCGGTTCCGGGGTTTGGTGGGCTGGCAGAGAAGATCGTCATTCCGGCGAAAAGCGCGATCCCGCTGCCCGTAAGCCGCAGGTTCGTCGACGGGGCCGCTTTGCTGCTGACCTATGCGACCTCGATCCACGCGCTTTACGATCGCGGGCAGCTGAAGGCGGGCGAGACCTTGCTCGTCCTTGGCGCGGCGGGTGGGGTCGGGCTGGCCGCGATCGAGCTGGGCAAGGCGCGCGGCGCGCGAGTGATCGCGGCGGTATCGTCAGAGGACAAGGCGCAGGCGGCGCGTGACGCGGGCGCGGACGCGGCGATGGTCTACCCGCCCGGGCCGTTCGACAAGCAAGGCCAGAAAGCGCTGGCGCAGCAATTCAAGGATGCGGTCGGGCCGACGGGCGCCGACGTGATCTACGATCCGGTGGGCGGTGATTACGCCGAGCCGGCGCTGCGGTCGATCGCGTGGGAGGGTCGCTACCTCGTGGTCGGCTTTCCCGCCGGAATTCCACGCCTTCCGCTCAACCTGACCTTGCTCAAGAGTTGCGACGTGCGCGGGGTGTTCTGGGGAGCGTTCGCGGCGCGCGACCCGCAGGCCAATGCCGCGCATGTGGCGACTTTGTTCAGGCTGTGGGACGAGGGCATGATCGGGCCGCGCATCAGTGCGACCTACCCGCTTGCCCGTGGCGGCGAGGCGATCGCGGCGCTTGCGGCGCGCAGCGTGATCGGCAAGGTCGTGGTGACCCTCGACTAGCGCCGGGGTCTAATCCTGGGCCCGACCAAGATCCGCGCGACCAAGCGTTGCCTCGTGCGCCGCCACGGCCTATCTGAGCGCGGACGCCAAGCGCAGGATATTTGCCTCATGCCCCAATTCGACGATCGCGAACGTGCGTTCGAAGCCAAGTTCGCCCGTGACGAGGAAATGCAGTTCCGCGTCGCGGCGAGGCGCAACCGCCTGCTCGGCGAATGGGCGGCGGAGCTGATGAAGCTGAGCCAGGTCGAGACCGAATCTTACGCCAAGGACGTGGTCCGCGCCGATTTCGAGGAAGCTGGAGACGAGGACGTCATTCGCAAGCTGCTTGGCGATCTGACCTCGGCCGGGGTCGACGTGGACGAGGCGCGGATCCGCGAGGCGCTGGGCCACAAGGCGGTCGAGGCACGCCGGCAATTGATGGAAGCGCAGGGCTGATGGCGATGGCCGCGAACGAGATCGAGGCGCTGATTCGCGGCGCGATTCCCGATGCGACGGTCGAGATTCGCGACCTCGCGGGCGATGGCGACCATTATGCCGCGCGCGTGGTCTCGGCGAGCTTCGCGGGGATGAGCCGGGTGCGCCAGCACCAGGCGGTCTACGCCGCGCTCGGCGGGCGGATGGGGGACGAACTTCACGCCTTGCAACTCGAAACCGCAGTGCCTTCGGGAGATCATCAATGACCAACGCCCCAACCACCGACGCCGCAACGACCGACGTCGGGCAGCGCATCGACGCGCTCGTCAAATCGAATGACATCCTGCTGTTCATGAAGGGCACGCCGTTGTTTCCGCAATGCGGCTTTTCGAGCCGGGCGATCGCGATTCTCGAGCATCTCGGTCAGCCGTTCGAGACGGTCGACGTGCTTCAGGACCAGGAGGTGCGCCAGGGGATCAAGGACTATTCGGAGTGGCCGACGGTCCCGCAGCTCTACGTCCATGGCGAATTCGTCGGCGGGTCGGACATCATGATGGAAATGTTCGAAAGCGGCGAGCTCAAGCAGCTCGTCGGCGAACCTGCCGCTTGAAACGAAAAGGGGCGGCGCGCGGGACCAGAAACCGCTGCGCCGCCCCTTCGATTGGTTTGTGGAACCAAGTGGACATGGCTTACCTTGCAACCCACGTGCCAAGTCGAAGAACTCCTGCAAATCTGTCAAAAAACCAGTCGGCCCTTGCTGAGTTGATTGCGAGGGCGTCAAATTTTCCGACAGGTTCGGCGCGACCGGCGGATGGCACTTCCATGATGCCGGCGGGTTGAGCCAAAATGGCCCGCGACGATCCCTTTTCCGCGCTTCCCCAGCGAGCCTTGTTCTGCGACCTGACCCAAAGCTGGTCGGCGCGCGGGGGCGGGGTCGGCACCTACATCCGGCGCAAGCGGCGCTTCATTCTCGACCATAGCGATCATCGCCACCTGATCGTCATTCCCGGCCGCGCCGACCGCACCACGGTCGAGGAAGAGGATCGAGCGATCACGGTCACGGTGGAATCGCCGCGAGTCCCCGGAAGCCCCAATTACCGCCTGCTGCTGCGCAACCGCGCGGTGCGCGACGCGCTCGCCGAGCACATGCCCGACCTGATCGAGTGCCAGGACGCCTATAACCTGCCGTGGGCCGCGCTTGGGCATCGCCGCAAGCATCGCCAGACCGCGCTGGTCGCGGCGTATTGCACCGATTTCCCGACGGTCTACGTCGAACGCACCGTCGCGCGGCTGGCGGGACCGGCGATCGGCGGAATCGCCGGGCGCACCGCCTATCGCTACGTCGCCAATCTCTACCGCCGCTTCGACGCGACCTTCGCCTTGAGCGAGAATGGCGGCGCGGCCAAGTTGCGCTCAATGGCCGCCGGCCCGGTCGACGTCGTCCCGCTCGGAGTGGAACTGGGCCAGTTCAGCCCGGCCAAGCGCTGCCCCGAATTGCGCGCTTCGCTCGGGCTTGCCGACGACGAGCCGATGATCATCTACGCCGGCCGGCTCGACAGCGAAAAGCGCGCCGAGACGGTGGTCGAAGCGTTCCTGCGGCTGCCACAAGCGATGCGCGCGATGCTGGTCCTGATCGGCGAGGGCCCGACCCGCCCGCTGATCGCCGAGCAATTGGCGGGCAAGCGCGCCTTGCTCCCGGGCTATGTCCGCGACCGCTCCGACCTTGCCCGCTGGCTCGCCAGCGCCGACCTCTACGCGTCGGGAATGGCCAATGAGACCTTCGGCATTTCGGTGATCGAGGCGCAAGCCTCGGGATTGCCGGTGGTCGGGGTCGCGGCGGGGGCGATGGTCGATCGCGTGACCCCCGAAATCGGCCGGGTCGGGCCGGTCGATGATGCCCAGGCGATGGCCGATCACCTCGTCCAGCTGTGGAATGGCGATCACCGGGCGATGAGCGAGGCGGCGTGTCGCCATGCCCAGCAGTTCAGCTGGCAGCAAAGCATGACTGCGCTGTTCGGGACGGTCTATCCGCGCGCGTTCCACCACGCCGCCGCGCGGGGCAAGGCGATGAACGCTTCCGCCGCGGGAAAATTGATGAAGGTCTGACGTCCTGTTCATTGGCCGGTTCATCGGCCGGTTCATCGGGCATTCAGCATCACGACTACAACTGTAGTCGCATGACGATGATCAAGATCAGTGAAGCCGAATCGGTCCTGCTGCAACTACTGTGGAGCGAGGCACCGCTGACCGCTACCGAGCTCGCCGAGCGCGCGCCGAGCGACCGCAACTGGCAATTGGCGACGGTCAAGACGCTGCTCGCGCGGCTGGTCGCCAAACGCGCGATCCGCGCCGAAGCCGAGGGGCGGCGCTTCATCTATCATCCGCTGGTCGAGCGCGACGCGCTGGCGGTCGAACAGGCGGGACGGCTGGTCGATCGCATGTTCGGTGGGCGGATTTCGCCGCTGGTCGCGCAACTCGCCGAGCAGCGCACTTTGTCGCGCGACGACCTCGACGAGCTCGAGGCCTTGATCAGGACTTTGAAATCATAAGCGACTGGGAAATCATGAGCGATTGGGTAATCATGAGCGACTGGGCGATCGAGACGCTTGCCGTGACGGCGCTGTTGATGGTGCTGGTGCTGGTGCTGCGTCGACCCGTCGCGCGGCTGTTTGGCGCACGGGCAGCCTATGCGCTGTGGCTGGCGCCAACGCTTCGCTTCCTGCTGCCGCCGATCGCGCCCGCGATCGAGGCGCCAGCGGGATGGAGCGAAGCCGGCGCCGCGGTGGCGACGGTCATCGCCATGGCCCCCGTCGAAAGCGCGCTTGCATCGGGCAGAATCTGGCTGTGGCTGTGGCTTGGCGGGGCGGCGCTGTTCCTTGCCTTTCACCTGATCGTCTATCGCCGTTTCCTGACCGCCGCGCTCGCCGGCGCGACCCCCGTCACGCAAAGCGGGGTCGACGATGCCGCGATCCTGTCGAGCGACGCGGTGACGGGGCCGGCGGCAAGCGGCCTGCTGGTTCGCCGAATCTTCGTTCCGAGCGATTTCGTCGATGCTTTTTCGGCCGAGGAACGGCGGCTGGCGATTGGCCATGAGGTGCTTCACCATCGCCGCTTCGACCTGTGGGCGAGCGCCGCCGCACTGATTGCGCTCGCGCTGCACTGGTTCAATCCGCTGGCATATGCCGCGCATCGCGCCTTTCGCCGCGATCTGGAACTGGCGTGCGACGCGCATCTGCTGTCGCGTGCCGACGCTTCGACGCGTCAAACCTATGCCCGCACCATCTTGCGCTGCGTCGCTCGACCGGTGCCGCTCCCGATCTGCGCCCTAACCAACAATGATGATTTGAAAGGACGAATTGTGATGATTAATGCCCAACATGGACTGCTCCGCCGCCTTAGCGGCACCGCCTGCGCCGCCGTGCTTGCCGTGGGCGGGTTGACGCTCGCTCTGCCGGCGAGCGCGCAGGACGCGGTCGCCGAGCCGCAGAAAAAGACCGTCAAGATCATCCGTATGGGCCTTCCGGGCAACGTTGATTTGTCGAAGGTGTCGATGGTCGGTTGTCCGAACAAGCTGACCGAAACCAAGATCGAGACGGGAAATGGACCCAAAACCAAGTTCCTGCTGTGCGCCAAGCCGGGTGCGACCAAGGCGCAAAACGCCGACATGCTCGAACGGTCGTTAGTCCGCATCGAGGGTGAGTCCGAGCTTCCGGCCGCGACGAAGGCGCAGATCACGGCCGCGCTCAAGGCGCAGATCGCCGAACTTCGCTCCGGCAGCTGACGCTTGGCAGGAGGGGGGCGCCCGTGGCACAGCCGTGCCGTGGACGCCCCCTACGCCATCCTCGAAACGCTCGAGCCGGGGATCGCGCGGCTGCTCGCGAACAATCCCTCGCCGTTCACCTTTACCGGGACCCAGACCTATCTGGTCGGCGATGCCGAGCTCGTCGCGATCGACCCCGGCCCCGATCTGCCCGCGCATGTCGCAGCGATCCTCGCGGCGATCGCGGGCCGGCGGCTGGCCGCGATCGCCTGCACCCACACCCATCGCGACCATAGCCCGGCCAGCCGCGCGCTCGCCGCCGCGACCGGAGCGCCGATCATCGGTTGTGCCCCGCTGGCGATCGAAAGCGTGGGGCCGCGGACCGATGCCAGTTTCGACTTCGCTTATGTGCCTGACCGCGTGCTGAGCGATGGCGAGGCGATCGAGGTCGATGGGGTTCGTCTGATCGCGGTCGCGACCCCCGGGCATACATCGAACCATCTGTGCTTCGCGCTCGAGGGATCGGGAGTGGTGTTCAGCGGCGACCATGTCATGGGCTGGTCGACCAGCGTGGTGGTGCCGCCCGATGGCGACATGGGGGATTATATGGCGAGCCTCGAAAAGCTGCGGCGGCGCGACGACCGCATTTACTATCCGGCGCATGGCCCTGCGGTGACTCGCCCGCAGCAATTGGTGCGCGGGATGCTGGGCCACCGGATGACCCGCGAGAAACAGATTTTGAAGCGGCTTGGCGCGGGGGACCGGACGGTCGAGCAGATTGTCGTGGCGGCCTATCCCGGACTCGACCCGCGGCTGATCCCGGCTGCGGGCGCCTCGGTCACCGCGCATTTGCTGGACCTGAAGCGGCGCGGAATGGTTGCAAACAGAGGACACATGGGTAACGAGGATTGGAATGTACGATAGCCAAACCAGCCGCCCGCGGAATTCTTTAAAAACAATATTCCTGATCGCTCTTGGGGCTTTAATCCTCGTGGGTTTCGGATTTTGGATTGCAACGAACCGGCAGGCTTCGTCACAGGACGAACTTGACCGGTCTAACTTGGACAAGGTCACGGAAGTTGTTCGCGAGAATCGTAACCGCATTGAAGTAATTTCCCTTAAGGGAAAGATCACCACGGTTCGCGAGACGAGCGGAGGGGTATTTGGGATCTTTGATGGGAAGCTGATCATTCGCCAGCCGTTTTCCGTAGGATACTTCGCGGACATGAAGCGCATGACCTTGTCCGATTATATTTGGGACGAAAAGACCAAAACCCTGTTTGTCCGCCTTCCCGAAATTACCGTCGATCGGCCGAATATTGACGCCACTCGCCAAGAAGTCTCTGCAAAAGGTTGGGTAATTACGCGAGACATGCAGCAGCGGCTGAGGAGGAGCGTAGCGCTAGGTGCGGTTGAGCAAGCCGAAACCGAGGCAGCAAAACCGGAAAACATGGAGGCGGCCAGATCGGCGGCCAGATTGGCGATCACTCGAAATCTCGAACTTCCGCTGCGAGCAGCAGGATTAAGTGGCGCGCATATCGAAGTTATCGACCCGAAGGGTAGCGTCGGCGAGCGGTGGGATGTCAGCCGATCCATTGCCGAGGTGCTCTCCGGATTGGCCAATGCCGAAAGATGAATTTTTTTGGTGTAGTCTCTTGTTTGCGGCCCCAGCATAAAATGCGGCGTAGATGCATATTTGCGTGCCCGCATCGGCAGGAGAGCTAAGTGAACGCCCCAACCTCCATCCTCAAGGGCCCCGACCTGCTCGCCGAAATTCAGCGGCTCAAGCATGAGCGCAATGCGGTCATCCTCGCCCATTATTACCAGAAGCCCGAGATCCAGGACCTTGCCGATTTCGTCGGCGACAGCCTCGATCTGTCGCGGAAAGCGGCGGCGACCGATGCCGAAGTGATCGCCTTCTGCGGGGTCCGCTTCATGGCCGAGACCGCCAAGATATTGTCGCCGGAAAAGACCGTGATCCTGCCCGACATGGATGCCGGATGCAGCCTCGAGGATTCGTGCCCGCCCGACCAGTTCGCAGCGTTCCGCGCGGCACATCCGGACCATATCGCGCTGACCTACATCAATTGCTCGGCGGCGGTGAAGGCATTGAGCGACATCATCGTCACTTCGTCCGCCGCGGAATCGATCATCGACCAGATTCCCAGGGACCAGAAGATCATCTTCGGACCCGATCGTCATCTGGGCGGCTATCTCAATAGACGGTTCGGGCGCGAAATGCTGCTGTGGCCGGGGATCTGCATCGTCCACCAGGCCTTTTCCGAAACCGAGCTGCTCAAGTTGAAGGCGCAGCACCCCGGCGCGCCGGTCGCTGCGCATCCCGAGTGCCCGCCGCACATCATCGACCATAGCGACCATGTCGGGTCGACCCGCTCGATCCTCGAGTTCGCGCTGAGCAGCCCGGCGCAGACGATCATCGTCGCGACCGAGCCGCACATCATCCACCAGATGGAAAAGGCCGCGCCGGGCAAGACTTTCATCGGCGCGCCCGGCGGCGACGGCAATTGCAATTGCAACATGTGCCCGTACATGGCGCTCAACACGCTCGAGAAGCTGTACGCGAGCTTGCGCGATCTGACCCCGCGGATCGAGCTGTCGGCCGACATCATGGACCGCGCGCGCGTGCCGTTGGAGCGGATGCTCGAGATGGCGGGGCGGACGGTCGGGCAGGGCGATGTCGGGCGGCCGCTGGTGTCGGGCGACTGAGCGGTTTGCCGGCGGTGCTAGCGATCGGGGGGCAATGCTGACCAAGCGGGAATCTTGGCTGCTGCTCGCCCTCGTGCTCGTGGGGATTCTTGTCGCCTCGGTCCTGCGCATGACAAGGCCGATCGGTGACGATCAGCGGCACAACCCGATCGTCCAGGAAGTTCGCCAGGACCGATCCTCGCCCGCGTTCGAAAACCCGCGGGCGGACGTGACACTGATCGTTTTCACCGATTATCTTTGCCCGGTGTGCCGAACGACATATCCGGGCTTGAAGCGCGCGGTTGCGCGGGACGGCAGGGTTCGCGTGGTGGTCAAGGACTGGCCGATATTCGGAGCGGCTTCCGATCGAGCCGCACAGGTTGCGATCGCGTCGCGTTTCCAGGGCATCTACCCAGAGGTGCACGATCGGCTGATGACCGCGCCGCTTGCGGGAGACGCCGCGCTGCAGCTTGCGGTTGAGGCAGCCGGCGGGAATTGGGCGCGTCTCCAAAGCGATCTGGTCGACAACAGAGGGGAGATCGAAGCTCAGGTGGCGCGCAACCGCAGACAGGCTTTCGCACTCGGATTGGGCGGCACACCCGGATTTCTAGTCGGGCCGTTCCTGGTCCGGGGCGCCTTGAGCGAGAGCGAAATCGTTCGGCTGATCGTCAGAGCCCGGCAGGCGAAATGAAGGAGCAGCGCACCCCGCGGCATTGCTCAGGCGATTGGCTTGACGTCGATGATCCCCGTCTCGGGGTGATGCTTGTCGAGATGGCGCTTGATGATGCGCAGATTGCGGGTGTTCGAGCGGAAGAAGAAATCGGGGATCGCGCCGAGCAGAGGGATCGCGCCGAGCAGCATGTCGAAGCCGACATTGCCACCCATTCGCGTCATCTGCCACTTCGACAGCTTGAGGTTGCGCGCTTCCCACATGATATAGCTGCCGAGCGCCGCGGCCGAGACGCTGCCTACGGTCGGGATCAGGCTGAGGATCGCGTCGAGCCCGACCTCGCGATTGATTCCGGGGATGACGAACAGCCGCTCGAGCAATTTCTCCATCGCCTCGATGCGCATTCGCACTGCGCGCGGGTCGCGGTCGAGCAAAGCGGTTTTGGGTTCGATCATGGATTATATCCTCTTGGCGTTGCGCGCCGACCAATGCCCGCCAGCGGGTGACGCGCAAAGCGGTTTTCCTGGAAGCCGGGCGCGCGATCGCCGACCAGCGACCAGCGAATCGGAGCGGTCAGCGGCACGAACAATTGCGCCTCGTCCATCAGGCCGGCAGCCTGCGCGAGCAATGCCGCGCGCTGGGCCGCGACCGGAGCCTCGCGCGCCGAGGCGAGCAATTGGTCGGCCTCCTCGAGGCACAAGGGCACTCGCCCGCAACGAAAATGGCGCAAATACCAAGCGGGCGAAGTCGAGGGGGCGACCGCGTCGACCAGCGCCAGATCGGCCGGGCGACCCTTGGCCGCGCGCTCGACCCCGATGCCGATCGCGCCCCAATCGGCGAGCAGGCGGGCAAGGATGAGGTCGCCGCCGATGCCCTCGGGAAGCGCGACCGCCAGGCGCGGGCGCTCGGAATCGCCGAACAGGCGCTGCGCCTCGGCTTCGAGTTGGGCACGCCGTTCGGCGAGCGGAACGGCCAGCCATTCGGGCTGGAGCGGGTCGGCGAGCCCTTCGAGACCCCCCTGGAGCAGGGTCGCGCGCGGGGCGAGGCCTGGGACCGCAAGTGCGGCAATCAGCGCGCCACGGTCGATCGCTTGCGCCAGCAGCCGTCGCACATCGGGCTCGGCAAGCGGCCCGTCGGCGCGGGTCGGCACCAGCCCGAACAGCCCGCTCGCCGGATCGAACCGCACCGCCCCGCGCGCCAGCCTGGCGCGGGTCGCGAGCGGCAGATCGGCGACCGTCCCGCCGAGCAGCAGATCGAGCCGTCCGCCGCGAAACGCCGCAATTCCCGCGGCGGCGGGAAGCGCCTTCAAGGTCACATTTTCGCGCTCGTCCGCTTCGCCATCGGTGCCGGCAAGCCGAAGCGAAAGGCGCACCGGGGGATCGCCGTCGCCGCGGGCCCCGGCCGCGACCGGCTCGCGCAGGTCGAACGGGCCGCTGCCGACGCCTTCGCGGATCAGCGCCAGTTCGGGCTGGGCAAGCAGATGAAGCAGGTTAGGGCGCGGTGCGCGCACGCGGATTTCGATCACCCGGTCGGTCATCGCCACGACTTCCTCGACCACGCCGAGCGCGTCGCGGGTATGATCCGACTGACCCGCACCAAGCTGGCGATTGAGCAGCCGCGCGACATCGCGCGCCTTGATCGGGCGACCGTCGGGCCATTCGCCCGACCCCAGCCTGAAGATATAGCTCAACCCGTCGTCGCTGACGTTCCAGCGTTCGGCGATCCCGGGCTCGATTTGCCCGGCACTATCGAACCGCACCAGTCCTTGCGCCAGATTGAGGCGCAGCACGGCTTCGGCCTCTGACTGCGGGGGCGCCTGCGGCTCGCCAAGCGCGACCTTGCCTTCCCCGATAACCGCCACGACCAGGTCGTGGGGCTGTTCGCCGCGGCACCCGCCGACGCCGGCCGCAAGACCGATCGCGCCATATGCCAGGAGTGAAAAGCGGCGCGCTCGCATCATCGCCGCCAACTGTAGGCCAAACAAAGCGTTCATCAACCACTGGATATCGCCGGCCAGCTGTTTTACTGGACTAAGGCAGTCGGCGCATATCGCGCGGCTCCGCAAGTGAGGGCGAGTGGCCGACGAACCTGGCATCTGGCAGCGCGGAGGACGCAACGTCGAGCAGATCGACGACCCGTTCGAGCCGACCCCGCCTGCCGCCGAGGCGCCGCCGCGCCGGCGCCGCCGCTGGCTGAGGATCGGTTTCTACACGTTCTTCATCATGCTGTTCGTCACGCTCGCCTGGCTGGTGATCACCGCGCCGCTTGGGCGAGCGCTCGAGCCGCTCGCCGAGCCGGCGTTGCTACTGCTTAGCGAGGAAGGCCGCCCGATCGCTCGGCGCGGCGCGATCAAGGAGGCGCCGGTCGAAATCGCGCGGCTCGACCCGCTCATCCCGGCGGCATTCATCGCGATCGAGGATCGCCGCTTCCGTTCGCATTGGGGAGTCGATCCGCGAGCGATCGGCCGCGCGATGGTTACCAATGTCCGCGCCGGGGGAGTCCGCCAGGGCGGATCGACGCTGACCCAGCAGCTCGCCAAAACCAGTTTCCTGTCCTCGGACCGATCGATGAAACGCAAGGCGCAGGAAATGATCATCGCCTTCTGGCTCGAGGCATGGCTGACCAAGGACGACATCTTGTCGCGCTATCTGTCGAGCGTCTATTTCGGCGATGGCGTCTATGGGTTGCGCGCCGCCGCGCGCCATTATTTCGACCGTGAGCCCGAGCGGCTGTCGCTTGGGCAAGCCGCAATGCTCGCGGGGATGGTCCAGGCACCCTCGCGACTCGCGCCGACGCGCAATCTGAAGGGTGCTCAGAAACGCGGGCGGCTGGTGCTTCAGGAAATGGCCGACACTGGAGTGATCACGCTGGCGCGGGCGCGCGCGACCAATTCGGCCCGGCCGGTACGGAAGGATGCAAAAGTCCCGACCGGCACCTATTTCGCCGACTGGGTTGCCCCCGCCGCCCAAGCCGCGTTCGAAAGCGATTATGGCGAGGTCGAGGTGCCGACCACGCTCGATGCCGACCTCCAGCGGCTGGCGGTGCGCGCGATCGGCAATGCCGGGGTCGGCGATGCGCAGGCGGCGCTGGTCGCGATGCGCCCCGACGGGCGCGTGGTGGCGATGGTCGGGGGGCGCAGCTACAAGACCTCGCCATTCAACCGCGCGACCCAGGCGCGGCGCCAGCCGGGATCGGCGTTCAAGCTGTTCGTCTATCTCGCGGCGTTGCGCGCGGGCTATTCGCCCGACGATCTGATCGAGGACCGGCCGATCACGGTCGATGGCTGGACCCCGCGCAACAGCGACGGGGTTTTTCGCGGCACGATCACCATTCGCGAGGCCTTTGCCCGATCGAGCAACGCCGCCACCGTGCGCCTCGCCGAGCGGGTCGGCCGCGGCAACGTGCTTCGCGCCGCGCGCGAACTTGGCATCGCCTCACCGCTGACCGACCGCCCGAGCATCGCGCTTGGCACTTCGGGGGTCAGCCTGGTCGAGCTTACCGCAGCCTATGCCGCGATCGCCGGGGGACGCTATCCGGTTCGAGCGCGCGGCCTGCCGCTGTCGAGCGAAGCCAATCGCGGGGTTGCGGGCTGGTTCGCTCCGGGGGGCTCGCTCGACCGCCGCCGCGACTGGGCGCCGATGCTCGACCTGCTGTGGGCGGCGGCCAATGACGGCACCGGCCGCCGCGCCGCGCTCACCGTCCCGACGTATGGCAAGACCGGTACCAGCCAGGACAATCGCGATGCGATTTTCGTCGGCTTCGCGGGCGATCTGGTGGTGGGGGTGTGGGTCGGTCACGACGACAATCGGTCGCTCGGCAAGATCAGCGGCGGCACCGCCCCGGCGCAGATCTGGCGCGGGTTCATGGCCCCGGCGATCGCGCTCGACCGCCGCGCCGGGCGGCAATTGCCCTATCGCGCGCCGCAGCGCCGCCTGCCCGAACCGCGACCGAGCCCGATTCCCGAAGACTGGGGCAATGGCGAGCAAGCGCTGAGCGAGCTGATCGAGGCCGCGCGCAGCCTGATCGATGCGATCGGCGAAGAAAATTGATGGTTAAGTTGTGATAACCCGGGGTTTTAACCTCTTCCTAACCCGTGCCTGTCTATTGCTGTGTCATCCGAAGCGAGGCCCGCTTTCGGTCGGGGTGTGGACCCCCGAAGTGGAACCTTATTGGAGACCAGACATGGCGAATTTTCTGAAGCTGATCAAAAATACCAAGGGTGCGACCGCGATCGAATACGGTCTGATCGCCGCCCTCATTGCCGTCGCCGCGATCACCGCGATGACCAGCATCGGTTCGAAGCTCGGCACGACCTTCAAC
>Ga0136611_10001953_pt1 | contig 14360 bp, 11 predicted proteins | sample AntDrymUQ2232306_2_FD_106645 | JGI IMG/M metagenome (GOLD analysis project Ga0136611, IMG submission 106645) | Polar desert sand microbial communities from Dry Valleys, Antarctica - metaG UQ223 (23.06) | ecosystem: Environmental > Terrestrial > Soil > Desert | place: Antarctica: Dry Valley...
CCGCCCCGACCCTGAATCGCGAATACGGCGCATACGCCCGCACGGCGGCCTCTCGTGCCTGAGAGAGTAGTGAATCGTGGGGCATAGGGCGTGTGCCGATTGCGACGTGCGACCTCTCCACCTGCCCCTTCCCCTGCCGGAGATGGGGTAGGTGGAGAGGTGCGCATCAGTGGCCGGCGTTGGCGAGCGCGCCCCAGACGTCGCGGACGCGGCCGTCTCGGTCGAACTCGAAGGGGTGGCCTTCGGGATCGACATCCAGGTGGGGGAGCGCGCGGGCCTGACCCAGCAGCGACGCCGAGATCTCGATCTCGCCGATCTGGAGCGTGTTCCGGATGTGCATCACGCCCACCTTGTCCGCGCGCGGCTCGCCGCAGGACCGGATCGACGCCATGACCGCGTCGCGGTCGGTCAGCATGACCATCGGCACCTGGCCGCGCTGGAGCCCGCCGATCCCGGACGTGATGCAGTTGATGTAGTATGCGGCGAAGTCAACCTTGTCGAGCAGCCGCTGCGTGGTGAAGTCGGCCACGCCGAGGCCGGCCGCGTTGCCGTGCGAGCCGTCCGTCAGGTCGAGGATCGCCAGGCTCATGATGTTCGGCCGGGCGAACTCCTCCGAGCCGCGCACGAGCATCCGCCCGATCACGTTGGTGTCCATGCCGGTGCCGGAGATCTGCTTGCCCATCTCGTCGATGACCAGCACGTCGAGCTCGTCGAAGGGCAGCGAGGCCATCATGCCGTAGGCCGTGCGGAGCAGTCGCCGCTCGTCGTCGCCGGCGATGCCCGATGGCGGCAGCGCCTCGACGATGGCCGTCTGGTCGTACGCGTTCTCGACGATCGCCACGCCGAACAGCACATTCGCCTTCTCGACGTTCATTTGGGCCACGCGCGGCATCCATGTCTTGAGGCCCGGCACGCCGTAGGAGTGGATCGTCTGGGCGCCGAGCTGCTTGCCGAGGCCAATCGTGCAGATCTTCGACAGGCCGCTCTCGATGGGGCCGTTGAAGTCGGTGTGCGGCTTGACGCGGTTCACGAGGATCACGCCGTCTGCGTCGAGCGCAGTCACGCTGACGTAGCACGGCATGTCGATCTCGGGAATGCGCGCAACCTCGCGCACCTCCATCGACGACACGATCCGCATGCCGGTTGATGGTTCGGTGACGCCGAGCTCGCCGAGCATCTCGACCTGGCCCTCGGCGGTCGCCTTGCCGTGGCTGCCCATCGCCGGCATCACGAACGGCTCGCCGCCGAGGGCGCGCACCTCGTCGCCGACCGCCTTGATGATGCGCGCGATGTTGGCGATGCCGCGGCTGCCGGCGGTGATCGCGATGCGGGCGCCGGGCTTGATGGTGGACGCGAAGCGTCGGACCTGCGCGCGGGTCTCGCCCTCGACGTCGGCGACGACCGGCGCGTCGAAGCGCTGCTTGACGCGGTGCATGGTCGGGAGGGGCACGTCCAACCGGATCGAGCTGAGATCGGGAGCGGCGAGCATGGCTGCCTCCTGGACGACGATGTCGGGCACGCCGCATGCTCGCGGCGGTGCGCTGGCGTGGCGACATTGTACGCGAGAGGCGAGAGGGCCCTCACCCCAACCCCTCTCCCTACCCGTGGGAGAGGGGCAGCGCACCTGCGCCGCGCCGCACGGGGCGCCAAGGCAGGCACGGGGCCTGCCCCTACGCGCTCGTAGGAGGGTGGCATGGCAGGACAGGTGCGCGCGGTTGGGGGGCCGGTCGGCCGGCCGAGCCCGGCGATCAACGACAACCCGTTCGACGACGTGCTGGAGCAGGTCGATCGGGCGGCCAGGGTACTCGGGCTCGACCCGCACGAGGTCGAGCTGCTCAAGCATCCGAAGCGACAGGTCATCGTGTCACTGCCGGTGATGATGGACGACGGCTTCCCGCGCGTGTTCACCGGCTACCGCGTCCTGCACGACAATACGCGCGGCCCCGGCAAGGGCGGCCTCCGCTACCACCCGGACGTCGACCTGGACGAGGTCAAGGCGCTTGCGGCCTGGATGTCGTGGAAGTGCGCGCTGCTCGACGTGGCGTTCGGGGGCGCCAAGGGCGGCATCACCGTCACACCCTCGGAGCTGTCGGCCGGCGAGCTGGAGCGGCTCACTCGGCGCTACGCGGCCGAGATCTTCGACCTGATCGGACCGGAGGTGGACATCCCGGCGCCCGACGTCGGCACCGACGCGCGGGTGATGGCCTGGATCATGGACACCTACAGCATGAAGCGCGGGTACACCGAGCCGGGCGTCGTGACCGGCAAGCCGCTCGTGCTGGGCGGGTCGCTCGGTCGCGAGGCGGCGACCGGGCGCGGCCTGCTGGTGGCGACGCGGGAGGCGCTGCATTCGGTCGGCCGACGTGTCGAGAGTGCCCGGATCGCGGTGCAGGGCTTCGGCAACGTCGGCTCGAACGCCGCGCGGATCCTGGCCGGGGCTGGCGCGACGATCGTCGCCATCAGCGACGTGGGCGGCGGCGTCTTGCGGTCGGACGGCCTGGAGATCGCCGCGCTGCTCCGACACCGTCAGGAGCACGGCTCGATCGCCGGCTTCCCCGGCAGCGAGCCGATCACCAACGACGAGCTGCTGACACTCGACTGCGACGTGCTGATCCCGGCCGCCCTCGAAGGCCAGTTGACCGAGGACAACGCCGACCGCATCCGGGCGGCCCTGATCGTCGAGGGGGCGAACGGGCCGACGACCGTCGAGGCCGACGAGATCCTGGCTGCGCGGGGCATCCGCGTGGTGCCGGACATCTTCGCGAACGCCGGCGGGGTGGTCGTCTCGTACTTCGAGTGGGTCCAGGACCGCTACGGGTACTACTGGACCGAGGCGGAGGTGAACGCGCGCCTGGAGGAGAAGATGGTCGCGGCGTACGGGCGGCTGATGGCGGCCCTGGAGCGCTTCAACCTCGGGCACGATCTCCGCACGGCCGCCTACACCGTCGCGATGGAGCGCATCTTGGAGGCGCGGCGACTGCGCGGGCTGTACGCCTGATCCCTCGCCAGATCCTCACGCCTTCTCGGCGCTCGCGAGCCACTTCTGGACGGGCGGCGGCGCCTCGAAGCCGATGACGAGGTCGAGCAGCGTCTCGGGGGTGTCCGCGTGCAGGATGAGCGCGCGGTTCGCCTCGGGGATGAAGCCCTCGCGGACCGCGTGGTCCACCAGCCCGAGCAGGCCGTCGTAGAAGCCGCCCACGTTCAGGATGCCGACCGCCTTGCGGTGCAGGCCGAGCTGCGCCCAGGTGATGATCTCGAACAGCTCCTCGAAGGTGCCGAAGCCGCCTGGCAGGGCGATGAACGCATCGGCAAGCTCGGCCATCATCGCCTTGCGCTCGTGCATGCTCCCAACAAGGTGCAGCTCGCTCAGGCCGTGGTGCGAGATCTCGCGGCGCACGAGGTTCTCGGGCATCACGCCGATGACCTCGCCGCCGGCCCGCATCGCCGCGTCCGCGAGCGTGCCCATCAACCCGACGTGGCTCCCGCCGTAGACCAGGCCGATCTTGCGCGCGGCGAGCAGCTCCCCGAGGTGGCGGGCAGCGTCGATGTACTGCGGGCGGCTCCCAGGCCGCGAGCCGCAGAACACGCAAATTCTGGCAATGGGTCGTGCCGGGTTGGGCATGAACGATCGATCTCCATCCAAGAGCTTGACGATGATGCGAGCTTGCTGACTATGGTGACGGCGGCGACGATGAGGCGGCGTGGTCGAATCGCGGACGTTGCCGCGCATAGGTCCAATGGGCCGACCAGAGCACATGCTACGCCACGAAGCTGGGCACGATGCCGACCTGTTCACACCACCAGATGCACCGTGCGGCCGCAAACTCGGCGCGGTGGACGCCGCGCCGAGCTTGCGGCCGCACGCGGCACGTGGGCGGTCAGATGTCGGTTGCCTCGGGCACTGCTGGCCGGGAGCGCGCGATGGCGACGCTGAGGACCACGACCGGCACCACGCCGACCGCGACGATCGCGAGGGCCGCCGTCGATGCCTGGGCGAGGCGCTCGTCCGACGCGAGTTGGTAGACGCGGATCGCCAGCGTGTCCAAATTGAACGGGCGGATCAGGATCGTCGCCGGCAGCTCCTTGAGGGCATCGACGAAAACCAGCAGCGTCGCGGTGAGCATGCTCCCGCGCAGCAGCGGCAGGTGGACGCGCCGCAGCACCCCGAACGGCCGCTCGCCGAGCGTCCGCGCCGCCACGTCCATGCTCGGCGTGATCCGTCCCAGCCCCGCCTCGACCGCGTTGAACGAGATCGCGAGGAAGCGCACCAGATAGGCGAACAGCAGCGCGAACACCGTCCCCGACAGCAGCAGGCCGGTCGAGACGCCGAACGACCGCCGCGCCCATGCATCGACGGTGTTGTCCAGCCAGCCGAACGGCAGCAGGATCCCGACGGCCACGATGGATCCCGGAACCGCGTAGCCGAGCGTCGAGATCCAGGCCGCGCCGCGCATGAGTGCCGTCGGGGCGAGACGCACCCCATACGCGACGACGGTCGCGACCACGACGGCCACCACGCCCGCGCCCATCGCCAGCAGCAAGCTGTTGGCCACCAGGCGGCCGAACTGCGCGCCGAGGCCGGCATCGCCCTGCAGGATGGCGAACCGCAGCAGCACGCCGGCGGGGATCGCGAAGCCGACCAGAATTGGGGTGACGCAGAACAGGAGCGCCCCGATCGCGCGAGCGCCCCCGAGGCGGTAGGGCGAGATCGGGCGAGGGGCACCTGCCGCGCCCCCCGCGCCATAGAAGCGTCGGTTGCCGCGCGTCACGCGCTCGCCGAGCAGGATGGCGAACACGAAGGTGAGCAGACCGGCCGCGAGCTGGGCGGCACCGACCGGCGAGCCGAGCCCGAACCAGCTCAGGTAGATCGCGGTCGTAAATGTGTCCACCTCGAAATGCTTGACCGTGCCGAAGTCCGCCAGCGCCTCCATGAGGGCGAGCGCGACGCCGCCAACGATCGCCGGTCGGGCGATCGGGACGGCGACGCGGGCGAAGCTACGCGCGGCCCCATACCCGAGCACCCGGCTTGCCTCGTGGGTCGATGCCGACTGCTCCAGGAACGCCGCACGGGTGAGCAAATACACGTACGGATAGAGCACGGCGCTCATGACGACAATCGCGCCACCCAGCGAACGGATGTCGGGAAACCAGTATGCGCCGCGCGTCCAGCCGAACCACCCCCGCAGCACCGTCTGGACCGGGCCGGCGAACTGGAGTAGGTCGGCGTAGGTGTACGCCAGCAGGTACGCCGGCATCGCCATCGGCAGCAGCAGCGCCCATTCGAGCGTGCGGCTGCCCCGGAATCGACACATGGTGACCAGCCAGGCCGCGCCGACGCCGACGATCGCCACGCCGACCCCGACGCCGAGCACCAGCCCGGCCGTGTTCGCCAGGTAGCGCGGGAGTGTCATCCCGAGCAATTGCCCGACCGCCGGATCCGTCGGCAGGAACACGCTCCGCGCCACGGTCAGGACCGGGATCGACACGAGCGCGGCGATCAGGAGCCCGACGAGCGGGAACAGGGAGCGCCCGCCGCTCCCTGTTCCCTTGTGCTGTCCCGAGATCAGCGCCAGCCGACCTTGTTCATGGTCAGCAGGGCGAGCTGGTTGTTCGCGCCGAAGATGCGGGCGTTGATCGGGTCCGGGCGGAACTGGCCGAGGCCCGCGAGCACCGGATCGGCGGCGACGCCCTCGACGACCGGGTACTCGTTGCTCGCGCTCGCGAACGAGAGCTGCGCCGCGTCGCTCGACAAGTATTCGAGGAATGCGATGGCATTGGCGCGGTTCGGGGAGTTGGCGGTCACGCCGGCGCCGCTGACGTTGACGTGCGTGCCGCGCTCGCCGGCGCCCTGGTTCGGGAAGAAGATGCCGATCTGCTCGGCGACGGCGCGCTCCTCCGGCTTGGCCGACTTCAGGAGGCGCACATAGTAGTACATGTTCGTGAGCGCCACGTCGCCCTCGCCGGCCGCGAGCGCCAGGAGCTGGTCGGTGTCGCCGCCCTGGGGGTTGCGGGCGAGGTTGTTGGCGATGCCCTGCGCCCACCGCTCGGTCGCCTCGAGGCCGTTGGCCTCGATCAGCGCGCCAACGAGCGACTGGTTGTACACGTTGGATGAGCTGCGCACGAGGACGCGGCCCTGCCAGGCCGGATCGGCCAGCGCCTCGTAGGTGGAGAGCTGCGCCGGGCTGACCCGATCCTTGGCGTACGCGATCACGCGAGCCCGCTGGGCGAACCCGAACCAGTGGCCCTCCGGCTCGCTCAGGTTGGCCGGAATGCGGGCGGCGAGGACATCGGAGCGGATGCCCTGCAACAGGCCCGCCTCCTGCGCGCGCCAGAGGCGACCGGCATCGACGGTTAGGAAGATGTCGGCCGGGCTGTTCGCGCCCTCATTCCTGAGCCGCTCGACGAGCTGGTCCTCGCTCGCCTGGACGATATTGACCGCGATGCCGGTCTGCGCGGTGAACCCGTCGTAGAGGGACTGGTCGGTGTCGTAGTGCCGCGCCGAGTACAGGTTGACCTCGCCGGTCGACTGGGCGCGCGTCGGCGGCGCCGCCAGTGGGGTCAGGGTCGCCGCCGCCACGAGCGCGGCCAGCGCCAGAATGGGCAGGCCGCGAAGGTATCGCCTCATGCTTTCCACTCCCGTGTATCCGAAAAATGAATGCGCCGGAGGACCGAAGCCGAGACGCGCGGTTTGCGCCGACAGCATGCGATCCACTCGTCCATAGGTCGGAGGGAAGTATAGGCTTACGTCCGCCTTTAGGCAAGGGGCGAGCATTGCCTAAGCGGACCCTCACGCGGCTAGGACGTGCCCGCACGCGCCGGTGGCCTGCCGATCCGCTCGCTCGGTGCGCGAGTCTGGACAGACGATCCGTGCGTGCGGTCTACTGTGCGCACACTCCTCGTGAACCATGCAGACTGTACCGTGGGCGGTGTGCGACGTGCCTCTCGATCTCCTCCTCCTCAGCAGTTCGGCGGTCCACGGCATGCGGCCCTTCGAGTTCGCTCTCGACGCGGTCCGCGACGTATTCGGCGGCGCGCGGACGATCCATTTCATGCCGTTCGCCCTCGCCGACCACGACGGGTACACGGCGGCGATGCAGAATCGCCTGGCACCGCTCGGCGTGGCTCTTCTCGGCGTCCACGCGCAAGGCGACCCGCGCGCGGCTGTCGAGGACGCCGAGGTGCTCTTCATCGGCGGGGGAAACTCGTTCAGGCTGCTCGCCGACCTCCAGCGCCTGGAGCTCGTCGAGCCGATCCGCCGGCGCGTCGAGCGCGGCGGGCTCCGGTTCGTCGGGTCGAGCGCGGGCACGAACATGGCGTGCCCGTCGCTTCGGACGACCAACGACATGCCAATCGTCCAGCCGCGCTCGTTCGAGGCGCTCGGCCTGATCCCGTTCCAGATCAACCCGCACTACGTCGATCCTGATACCTCCTCGACGCACATGGGCGAGACGCGCGAGAAGCGCATTCGAGAGTTCCTCGAAGAGAACGACGTGCCGGTGCTGGGCATGCGCGAGGGCTCCTGGTTGCGCCGACAGGACGGGCGGCTCGTTCACGGCGGGATAACCCGCTCGCGCCTGTTCAGTCGCGGGCAGGAGCCGCGCGAGTGCGAGCCCGGCGCGGACCTGTCGTTCTTGCTGGACGTCCCCGCCCGCTTCGACAGCCGCGCCTGACCGCGCGCGCTCCGGCGTCAGGCATCCAGGTCAAGGATCAGTGGGCCGGCTGAGGTACCTCGCGCGCTCGGCGAGAAGGCGCGAGACGATGCGCGCGTAGCGTTCCGGATCGCGCTTGCGCATGCGCGCGCTGTCGGTCCGGCGACCCTTCTCATTGTTGCAGCGCGCGTGGGCGAGCCCGAGGTTGGCGAGGTCGTCGGTACCGCCGTCGGAGCGCGGGCGGATGTGCTCCAGGGTGGCGCCGTCGCCGGTGGCGGGGTCGAGCGCCAGCTTCCCGCCGCAGAAGAGGCACGGCCCGACCCAGCGTCCCCGATCGACGCGGAATCGCGTGTCGGTCTGTGCCACCATCACCTTGAGTCGGGTCGCCTTGCTCACGGAGGACACGGTAGCAGGCTACTGTGGCTGTACCGACCCCAGATGCGACATGTCGCGATGTAGACTGACCCATGCATTACGAACTTTGGGACACCGCTTCCAGGAACCTCTTGTACGACTTCGACAGTGAGGACGATGCGCGTGATGCCGTCCGTCAGTTGACGGTGCTCAATGGCTCGGGCACCACCCAGGATCTGGCCTTGCTGCGCGTCGGCGACGACGGTAATTCGGCCATGGTTGCGCTCGGCTCGGGGCTCGATGCGTATCTCGGAGAGGTCGGCTCCGAAGCCTCACGTCGATCGGCCTGAACCTGGGAGATTTCCCTCCCGCGCGTCCTCGACCTCGCATCCTCGGGTAGTAGCTGCCGCCCGGCTTTTGAACGACAGGTCAGATCGATCGGTTGGCACCGTGGAGGCGATGGCGCGTGACCCGCTCTCGGGTCGGCCTACGGCGCCCTGGCCGGACCGAGAGCGGCGCGGGCATCCGCGTACTGGAGCACCGCGTTGGCGACCTCGAACGCCGGCGCGGCGATCCCGTGGCGTCGGGCACGGCGCACGATCTCGCCCTGGATCGCATCGACCTCCAGGCGCTGGCCGCGATCGAGGTCGGCCGCCATCGAGGTGCGGTGGGCCGGCCCGAGCTTGTCGGGCTGCCCGAGCGTCGCCTCGACGGCAGCGTCGTCGATCGCGAGCCCTTCTGCCTGCCCGACCTCGGCGGCTTCGCGCACGAGTCGTGCGTACAGGTCGCGGGTGGACGGCTTGGCGCGCCAGTCGGCGGTGATCGACCGCGTCAGGCAGCCGACCGACGCGAGCGACGCCATCGCCAGCAGCTTCTTCCAGAGGGTGGTCTGCACGTCACCGACGACGTTGACCCGCATGCCGGTCGGCGCGAGCACGTCGCGGACCAACTCCGCGCGGGCGCGCGAGGCGGGCAGGAGCGCGCCGACGTCGACGTACTCCGACTCCGGCGGGAGGACATGCTCGACCTCGCCGGGCGCAACGCGCGTCCCGCCGCCGACCATCGGGCCGCCGAGCACGGCCGCCTCGCCGTACGCGGCGGCGAGCAGCTCGACGTTCCCGACGCCATTCTGGAGGGTCACAATCGTCGTGGACGGCCCGACGAGCGGCGCCATGCTCGCGATGGCGGCGGCGTTGTCGTACGTCTTGACCGCGTAGAGCACCAGATCGACCGGGCCGACGCTGCGCGGGTCGTCCGTGGCGGGCAGCGTTGCGCGGAGCTCGCCGCGACTCCGGCTGCGGACGACGACGCCCGTGCGGGCCAGGGCGTGGGCGTGCTCGTCTCGATCGATCAGGACGATCTCGTGCCCACGCCCATCGAGCATGACCGCGAAATACGCCCCGACGCCGCCCGCGCCCATCATCGCGATGCGCATGTCCGCTCTCCCATTGCAGGTGTCTCACCGTCGCCTCACGTGCGGCCCGCGCAAGGGTAGCATGGGCGCGCGGCGCCCGCCGAAAGCGCCCGTGCTGCCATGCAGGAATGCGCCGCAACGGTCTGCAACCATGCGTTGGCGCGGGTGAGTCGGCCATCGAAGGGGGCGCGCGGCTACAATCTCTGCATGGGGCGAGGTACGTTCGAGCGGGAGTTCGTGCCGGGGCGCACGCCCGACGATCGCGACGCATTGGCGCGTCGAGATGTCTGGGATGCACGCGCCGCCGAGATTGGCCGACTCAACGCCTCGGATCCGCCACGTGCGCTCGTGCTAGCCGAAGCCTGGGTGGACGACGCGTCGGACCCATCCGGGCGGGCACTGGCGCTCAAGGCGCTGGCGTACGCGCTGCGCAGCAACGGCCAGCACGAGCGCGCCGACGAGGCATTCGGGGCGACCGAGCTGGCGTTCGAGGCGCTCGCGTTGCCCGACGAGGCGGCGCGCGTCAGGATCGGGCACGTCGAGACGCTGCGCTACCTCGGGCGCTACGACGACGGCATCGCCCTTGCTGGGCGGAACCTGGACTACTTCCGTGACCGCGGCGAGGGGTTCGCGCTGGAATCGGCGCGACAGACGATCAACCTCGGTCTGGTGCATTGGCGACGCGGCGATCTGCACGCCGCACACGAGTGCTTCCGCCGCGTGCGGACCGTCGCCCGGCGGATCCAGGATCGCGAGCTCGCGGCGACCGCCAGCCACAACGCCGGTCTGGTGCTGACCGAGCTCGGGCGTTACGGCGAGGCGCTCCGAGCGACGCGCTATGCCGCCCGGTGGTATCGGACGCTCGGCCTGGATGAGCGGCTGTCCACCACGCGGATGAACTTGGGCCTGCTCCACATCGCCCGGGGCGAGTATGCGCGGGCGCTCGAGGAGCTCAGTGCAAGTCGGGCGCTGTGCGACACGCTCGGACTGGAGCAGAAGCGCGCGGCAGTCGATCTCGACCTGGCGACGGTGTACCTCGCGCTGAACCTGAACCGCGAGTCGGCCGAAGCGAGCGCGCGGGGGGCCGAGACCTTTCGGCGGCTGGATCTGCCATTCGAGCTCGCGACCGCGCTCGCGCGGGGCGCCCAGGCCGCTGAGCGGGCCGGCGATCTCGATGGAGCGCGGGCCGACCTGACCGAAGCCCGCACGATCTTCGCGCGGATCGGCAACGCCGTCTGGGAGAACGTGGCCGCAGTCCAGGCGTTGCGGCTCTCCGTCGTGGCGAACGAGGTGGACGAGCCGGACGCGCTGATCGCCGTCGCGACGGAGGCCGCCGAGCGCCTCGAAGCACTCGGCGCGCTCGACCACGCCGCCGCCGCTCGGCTGCTCGCGGGAGACGTGTACGCGCGGAGCGGCCGGCACGCCGTTGCGCTCGCGAGCTACGAGGCCGCGCTCGACATAGGCCGGCGCCTCGAGGCCGACGGCATCCAGCAGCTCACCCACACGGCTCGCGGCGTCCTCGTCGAGCGGGCCGCGCCGGACGACGCGCTCGCGGCCTTCAGCGCCGCCGTCGAGCACCTGGAGCGCCTGCGGGCGCGCGCCCGCGCCGACGACCTGAAGCTCTCGGTCGTCGCGCTCGGGATCGACCTGTACGAGCGAATCGCCGCCTTGTTGCTGCGCGGCGATGCCGGCGACGACGCCTCGGGGCGGACGCGCGAGGCATTTCGGTGGCTCGAACGGGGCAAGTCGCGCGGGCTGCTCGAAGCAGCGGCGACGGCGACGGGGACGACCAAGCAGGGACGGTCGTCGCTGCGGGTCGCGCGGGCGCGGGAACGGCTCGCCGAGTCGCGCGGGCGCCTGAATCGGGCCTACGACGCGCGCTTCTCCATCGAGACCGGCGTCGATGCGCGTGGCGCCTCGACCGAGTCGGTGGATCTCGCCGAGTTGGAGCGCGAGCTGGGCGAGTCCACGCGCGAGCTCCAGATCATGCTGCGCCCTGACGGGGCGGCCGACGTTGCCGCCATGCTCGACATTGGCCGGGTGCAGGCGTCGCTCGCGCCGAGCACCACCCTCGTCGAGTATGCGATTCTCGGCGACGAGCTCGTCTGCTTCGTGGTCGAGCGGGACGGCTTCGAGCTGCGACGGGGCATCGCGGACCGAGCTACGGTCGCCGAAGCCGCCCGCTGGCTCTGGTTCCACATCCGCAAGGGTACATACGGCGCCGAGTTCATTCGTGCGAACGGGGCGACGTTGCAGGCGTCCATGGATCGAGCATTGCGGAATCTTGGCGGCCTGTTGCTCGACCCGCTTGACGATGTCATAAACCGGGCGGGCCACCTCGTCGTCGTGCCGCAAGGCTTCCTCCATACGGTGCCGTTCCACGCCCTGACGTTTCGGGCCGCTCCGCTGCTCGAAGTACTGACGATTTCGTATGCGCCGAGCGCCGCCGTCTACACCGCCGCGGTCGAGCGCGAAGACCGATTGCCCTCGCGTCCGGTCATCGTCGCCCCGACAATTCCGGATCTGCCCTGGGTGGGTGAAGAGGCCGTGCAGGTCGGGCGGCTATTCCCGGACGCCACGATCCTGATCGGGCGGCGCGCGACGCTGAAGGCCCTCCGCCGACACGCGGCGCACGCGGACACCATCCACCTGGCCACGCACGGCGTCTTCCGGGCCGACAATCCGACGTTCTCGGCGCTCGAACTCGTCGACGGGTGGCTCAGCGTCGGCGAGCTCGCGGAGCTGAGCACCGACCGAGCGCTGGTCTGCTTGTCGGCGTGTCACACCGGTATGAGCGGCATCGGGCCCGGCGACGAGCTGCTCGGGCTCACCCGCGCCGTGCTGGGAGCGGGAAGTCGGGCGCTGGTCGCCAGCTTGTGGGCGGCCAACGACGACACGACGCCCGCGTTCATGACCCACTTCTACGGCGGCTTGCTGGGCGGACTGGGCCGCGCCGCGAGCCTCCGAGCCGCCGCGCTCGCCACCCGCGAGACGGAGCCGCATCCGTATTTCTGGGCGCCGTTCATGCTGGTCGGCGCCCCATAGCGTCGCACCTCCGGTCGCCTCAGGGCGCGATGCTGCCACGCCTGCCTCGCACACACGCCGCGTAGTCCCGCCGCCGATCGAGCCCAAGGCATCGACACGACCGCGTCACTGGCGAAGGGCAAAGAGCGAAGAGAACCGTGCGCCCGGCGGCGTGGATCGGGCCTGCGCAAGCCATCGATACCTGCCCGGTCGTCATTGCCGGCAGCAGTCGGCGCATCCCGATGTCGGTCCGGCCCGGACGACCTCGACGACGGACTTCGCGCCATTTCTTGGCTGTGGCGTTCGAAACATGACCGATTTGACCGGCGCCCGGACACTCAATTGTCAGAGATGCCCCGCACACCCCGCGTGGCGCCGCCTCGCACGGCAGCAACGCCACGCGTGGCCGTCACGTTGGATGAACGAATTTTCTCCTGGAGTGATCTACGATGCGTGTGCTGCAAGCCCTTGCTCTCGCCGTTGCCCTAACCGCGACCACCGCCGCCACGTCTTTCGCCAATGGCGATGGGAATGGGTACGCTTCACCGGTTCATCCGACCGAAAAGGCTCTGAACGGCGATGGCAATGGCTACACTGTACCGATGGTACCAGGGGACGTTTCATACGCCGAAGTATGGGCATAGCGTTGGCCCAAATTTTTTGGGCGATAGTGAGCGCACCATCGACAGAAATCGATACGGTTTCGCACATGCGACCATTGGTCGGAGGTTGGAGTATGGTGGGATCATAATTGTCGAGAGTGACACATGAAGTGCGCCAATTCTCCGCCCATGATCTCCTGCGAGTACCTCGTCGCGCCTCGGGTGTCCCGATCGGTAGGTGAGGGGACATGACGTCGCGCGGCGGCCATCGTTCGGGATGAGATGTGTCGTGCGGCGGATAGCACCGGAGAGAAGAGGATGGTACGCTGACGCCGGTGGTGAGCTTGCAACGAGTATTTGAGAGCGTGACGATATTTGCGGACGGGTGAGACGCGTTACGGGCAATCGGGCGTTGCGCGCCTTCGACGTTGCCCGTGGGCAGTCGATAGTCGACGGCAGTACGAAACCGCCCGATGTCGGGGGCGCGCGGCAAGCGCAGCCCAGGGATCGCGTGGATCAGGGCCATGCGGGCGATGGCCCGAGCGGAGGACAGATCATGGATTTTGGCCACCAGAGCGGTGACGTAGGGCTCGGCGTTGAGTCCGGCGGGCGCCGGATCATGCAAGATTTGGCGGACGGCCGATTGTCGCACGACGAGTCGGACGCCGTCATTGCCTGGCTCCAAGCCTCAGGACTAGAAGAGCCGCCATCTTGGGTGGCGAATCGGGCCGTTCGGATAGCCGGGCAAGCATTGGGGGGGGATGCGCCGCGACCCGCGATGTGGCGGCGGCTGGTCGCGGCACTCGTCTATGACAATCGGCTGCAGCCGCGCCTCGCCGGTGCCCGCTCGCTGAATATCGAGCACCCGAGGCTCATGTATGAGGCGGGCGGCATCGAGATCGACCTCGAAGTGGGCGACAGCTCGATCGCCGGACGCCTCCGGATGCTCGGGCAAGTGACCGCGAGCGAGCCGGACCTCGCGCGGGCGTGGGTCGTCGTGGACGGCCCCTCGGGGCGCTCCGAGGCCGAGGTCGATGACCTCGGGCAGTTCGCACTGGATGGGCTGGCGTCGGGGGCGCATCGGATGGAGATCGGGTTGACGTACGAGCTGATCGAGATACCCGAGGTTCGTCTGTAGACGCTAGGGCGAGGGGCCGCGCCGTGGCCCTCGCCGTCGCTCGCACATCGGGCGACATGATCCACCGATTGTTGCGCCCGAGCACTGGACCCGCGCACTGATGGCAGCATGCGACCCGATACTTTCGCTTGGATGCGGCAATGGCGGTCGTGTAGCATGTGTGCGGCCCCCATCCTAAG